>Ga0209640_10003847_pt1 | contig 13178 bp, 10 predicted proteins | sample RifCSP10_1_FD_184018 | JGI IMG/M metagenome (GOLD analysis project Ga0209640, IMG submission 184018) | Soil microbial communities from Rifle, Colorado - Rifle CSP2_sed 10_1 (SPAdes) (version 2) | ecosystem: Environmental > Terrestrial > Deep subsurface > Rock core/Sediment | place: Rifle...
CAATGTCGCGAGCGCAGGATGCGCAGGAGCGACTTCGAGAGCGATCAGAGGGCAAAGGGTGAGGGAAGCTGGGGAAGTCGCTTCGCTTCTTTTCAAGTCGAGCCCATACATCCCTCACCCCATCCCTCTCCCGGAGGGAGAGGGGGAGTAGGAACAAGGTTGATATCCATGCCCACGACCGTACACGTCGACATCGTCAGCGCCGAGGAATCGATTTTCTCGGGCCTGGTGGAGTTCGTGGTGCTGCCGGGCGAGGCGGGCGAGCTGGGTATTTTGCCCGGCCACACGCCGCTACTGACACGCATCAAACCGGGTACCGTGCGCCTGAAGCTGGAAAACCAACCGGAGGAGCAGCTTATATTTGTCGCCGGTGGCTTGCTGGAGGTTCAGCCGAACCGCGTCACGGTGCTAGCCGATACCGCCATTCGGGCTGCCGATCTGGACGAAGCCAAGGCGCAGGAGGCGCTGAAGCACGCCGAAGAGGCGCGCCGCGCCGCGACCGACAAGCAGGAAGTCGCGACCGTGGAAGCGGAGCTCGCCACTATCGCGGCCCAGCTCGCTGCCATCCGCAAGCTGCGCCAACGCAAGTAGTCGTTGCGCCTAGCGGCGGCTGCCAGGTTGTGCCGATGCGGCTATGATTGAGCCAGCCGCGCCATGAGTAACCTCGAGGTCATCATTCTTGCCGCCGGTCAGGGCAAGCGCATGCATTCGGACTTGCCGAAGGTATTGCATGCCATCGGCGGCAAGCCGTTGCTGGCGCATGTTATCGACGTTGCCGGCGATCTCGCACCTCGGGCGATCCGGGTCGTGTACGGTCACGGCGGCGAACAAGTTCGCAGCGCGCTCGCACCCGCGCCAGTGCATTGGATCCATCAGGCCGAGCAACTCGGCACCGGCCACGCGGTGCAACAGGCGATAGCGGCGGTGGCCGACGATTCGACGGTTCTAGTGCTGTACGGCGACGTCCCGCTGATTCGCGCGGATACCTTGCGCCATTTGATCTCGCCGTCGCCGCAACCTACGCTTGCCTTACTCACCATGGAGCTGCCGGATCCGAACGGATACGGACGAATTGTGCGCAATTCGCGCGGCGCCGTGGAGCGCATCGTCGAGCAGAAAGACGCGAGCGCCACGGAAGCGCGGCTGCGCGAAATCAATACCGGGATAATGGCCGCGCCGGCGCGGCTGTTGCGTCGCTGGTTGGCGCGGCTGGAGAATAGCAACAGCCAACGCGAGTATTATCTAACCGACATCGTCGGCATGGCGGTGGCGGAAGACGTGGCCATCGTTACGCACCGACCGCGAGCAGTCTGGGAGATTCTTGGGGTGAACAGCAAACGCGAGCTGGCGGATTTGGAACGGGCGCATCAGCGCACGGTTGCGCAAGCACTTCTTGAAAAGGGCGTGACCTTGCGCGACCCCGAGCGTCTCGACGTGCGCGGGGAGCTGCGTTGCGGGCGCGATGTGGTGATCGACGTGAACGTGATTTTCGAGGGTAAGGTCACACTCGGCGACGGCGTCAGCATCGGACCGAACAACCTAATTCGCGACACCGAAATCCGCGCCGGTACGCAAATACTGGCGAATTGCGTGATCGAGGAAGCCGTCATCGGCGCCGGTGCGCGCATCGGGCCGTTCGCGCGGCTGCGGCCGGGCAATCGGTTGGCGGATCGCGTGCACGTCGGCAACTTCGTCGAGATCAAGAAATCCGAAATTGGCGAAGGCAGCAAGGCGAATCACTTGACCTATATTGGCGACAGCCGCGTCGGCCGCGATGTCAACGTCGGTGCCGGCACGATCACCGCCAATTACGACGGCGCTAACAAGAATCAAACTGTCATCGAGGACAACGTCTCGATCGGCTCGAACGTGGTACTGCGCGCGCCGGTGACCGTGGGCGATGGCGCGACTATCGGTGCCGGCTCGGTCATCACCAAAGACGCGCCGGCGGGCGAGCTGACCCTGACGCGCGCCGAGCAGAAAACGGTGAAGGGCTGGAAACGACCAAAAAAGAGTGGCAAGTAGCAAGTGGCAAGTGGCAAGAAAATGGATCGGCGGGTTCTTCTTGCCACTTGCTACTTGCCACTTGCTACTGAGGTCTAACTATGTGCGGAATAGTGGGCGCGGTTGCGCAGCGTAACGTCGTTCCGATCCTGATCGAGGGTCTGAAGCGCCTCGAATACCGCGGCTACGATTCCGCCGGGGTCGCGGTGTTGAACGGCGGTATTCGGCGCGTGCGCCGGGTTGGGCGCGTGGCGGAAATGGAGCAGGCCGCGCGGGCGGAAAATCTCACCGGGCTGCTCGGCATCGGCCACACACGCTGGGCCACGCATGGCGGCGTCACCGAACCGAATGCGCATCCGCATGTGTCGCGCGACGAAATCGCCGTGGTGCATAACGGCATCATCGAAAACCACGACCAGCAGCGCGACCGCCTGAAGCAACTCGGCTACGCCTTCGATTCCCAGACCGACACCGAAGTTATCGCGCACCTGGTGCATTACTACTCCGGCCAGGGCGGGGATTTATTCGCGGCGACGCAAAAGGCGGTGCGCGATCTGGTGGGCGCCTACGCCATCGCGGTGATATCGCTGAAGCACCCGGATGTCATGGTCTGTGCCCGGGTCGGGTGCCCACTCTTGATCGGCCTCGGAACCGGCGAAAATTTCGTCGCCTCGGACGTCTCGGCCGTGCTCGGCGCCACGCGCCGGGTCATGTATCTCGAGGAAGGCGATGTCGCCGAGCTGACGCGCAGCCGCGTGCGCGTGGTCGATGCCGATGGCCGACCGGTCGAGCGCGACGTGCATGTATCCGACGTCTCGCTCGCCTCGCTCGAACTCGGTCCCTTCGACCACTTCATGCAAAAGGAGATTCACGAACAGCCGAAGGCCTTGGCCGACACCATCGAGGCCGTGATGGCCGAGGGTGTAACCCCGAAGCTTTTCGGTGCTGACGCCGAAGCCGTGTTCCAGGGCATCGACTCGGTGCAAATCATCGCTTGCGGTACCAGCTTCTATGCCGGCTCGGTGGCGCGCTATTGGCTGGAGGCCATCGCGAAAATTCCGTGCAACGTCGAAATCGCGAGCGAGTATCGCTACCGCGAGACCGTACCGAACGCCAAGTCGCTGGTGGTCACGATCTCGCAGTCGGGCGAGACACTCGACACGATGGAAGCGCTTAAGCGCGCCAAGCAATTGGGACACGCCGCCACTTTGTCGATTTGTAACGTGCAGGAAAGCGCGATCCCGCGTGCCTCGAAGCTGGTACTGTTTACCCGCGCCGGCGCCGAGATCGGCGTCGCGTCGACCAAGGCATTTACCACCCAACTCGCGGCGCTGTTCGTATTGACGCTGACGCTGGCCAAGATGAAGGGTCGGCTGTCGAGCGAGGCCGAGACTAACTATCTTGATGCGCTGCGCCATCTTCCCGGTAGCGTGCAGCATGCGCTAAATCTAGAACCGCAAATTCGCGTTTGGTCCGAGCGGTTCGCGCCGAAGCAGAACGCGTTGTTTCTCGGACGTGGGATTCACTACCCGATCGCCTTGGAGGGCGCGCTCAAGCTCAAGGAGATATCCTACATTCACGCGGAAGCCTATCCGGCCGGTGAACTAAAGCACGGCCCGCTGGCGCTGGTCGACCGCAACATGCCCGTGGTCGTGATCGCCCCGAACGATACGCTGCTCGAGAAAGTGAAATCGAATATGCAGGAAGTGCGCGCCCGCGGCGGCGAGCTGTATGTGTTCGCCGACCTCGACAGCCATTTCACCGAGAGCGAAGGCGTGCACGTCATCCGCACCCCGCGCCACGCCGGCGTGCTTTCGCCGATCGTGCACACGATCCCGGTGCAGCTGCTCGCCTACAACACCGCCATCGCGCGCGGTACCGACGTCGACAAACCGCGCAACCTGGCGAAGTCGGTTACCGTGGAATAAAAAACGGCGGCTCCGTGCCGCCGTCCGCGGCTCTTACCAAAGCCCGCGCCCTTGGCGGGAAAATACCAGATCGAGCAGCGCCGCGTACGAATCGGTATCGACGCGATCGAATATCAGTCCGGCGCCATTGTTGGTGAGGCGCACGACTTGCGCGTGAAACCGCTGGTACTTCGGCGCTCCCTCCACCGGCATTTTTATCGCAAGCTCCATCATTCCTTTCTTCGGGAGATGGCCGGTCTTCGATTCGACAAAGGCGCCATCCAGACTGATGTCGCGCGTGGTCGAGTGTTGAAAGTTCTGGTTGTTATAGTTGACGATTGTTTCGAGCGTTATTGGTATACGCGGTGTGTCGCGACGTTCGCTCTTCATGTACCCTCCAGGAAGCGTTTGTGCAGTGTCGGTTATAGCCCCCCTGCATCCCCCGGTTGACCGGATGTGCGGATTTTATAAACGGTTTTTCCCTTAAAGAAAAGGCAGATACGACTGAATCTCCGGGTGGCCACGTTCTCTCGGGTCGCAGGCCCCTGATATTATGCGGTCTTCCAGCTTTCGACCCAGGCGTGCTGCGGCACTGAGCCTCATAAAGTGGACGTCTCCCATCTCCTAAACGACCTAAATCCCCCGCAGCGCGAGGCCGTGGCCGCAGCCCCGGGACCCCTGCTGGTGCTGGCCGGGGCCGGCAGCGGCAAGACGCGAGTACTTACGCACCGAGTTGCCTGGCTTGTTGGCGTCGACGGGGCATCGCCGCACGGGATTCTGGCGGTGACCTTTACCAACAAAGCGGCGGCGGAGATGCGTGCGCGCATCGAGCGCATGCTGGAGGCCCCACTCGGGGGTCTCTGGATCGGCACCTTCCATGGTTTGTCGCACCGCTTGCTGCGGTTGCACTGGCGCGAGGCCGGTCTAGCGCAGGGGTTCCAGATTCTGGACAGCGACGATCAGTACCGCTTGATTCGGCGCGTGCTGAAGAGCCTCAATCTCGACGAAGGTTACTGGCCGCCACGACAGTTGCAGTGGTACATCAATCACCACAAAGACGAAGGCCGCCGCCCGGCACAGCTGATCGACGCCGCCGATCCGCAAGACCGCGAGCGCCTGCGGATTTATCAAGCCTACGAGGAAGCCTGTCGACGCGCCGGCCTGGTCGATTTCGCCGAGCTGCTGTTGCGTGCCTACGAAACTTTGCGCGACAACGAAACCTTGCGCAACCATTACCAAGCGCGATTTCGCTACGTGCTGGTCGATGAGTTCCAGGATACGAACCGCATTCAGTACGCCTGGCTCAAGCAGTTCTCCGGGATGCACAACAATCTGTTCGTCGTCGGCGACGACGATCAATCGATCTACGGTTGGCGCGGTGCCAAGGTTGAAAACATCTTGCGCTTCGAGTCCGATCACCCCGGCACCCAGGTCATCCGGCTCGAGCAGAACTATCGCTCGACCGGCAATATTCTGAAGGCCGCGAACAGTGTCATCGACCACAACAGCGGTCGCCTCGGCAAGAAGCTCTGGACCGCCGACGGCGATGGCGAGCCGATCGACCTATACGTCGCCTATAACGATTTCGAAGAGGCGCGCTTCGTGGTCGAGCGCATACAGGACTGGGAACGCCACGGCGGCAAGCGCGCCGAGATTGCCGTGCTGTACCGATCGAATGCGCAGTCGCGTGTGTTCGAGGAAACGCTGGTCAACGCCGGCATCCCGTACACCGTTTACGGCGGCTTGCGCTTCTTCGAGCGCGCCGAAATCAAGGACGCCCTCGCCTATCTGCGGCTGATCGCGAGCCGCCACGACGATCCGTCGTTCGAGCGCGTCGCGAACGTGCCGACGCGTGGCATCGGCTTGAAGTCGCTGGAAACCTTGCGCGCGCTCGCCAAGGCCGCGGATCTGTCGCTGTGGGAAGCGGCCGAGCGCGCGATCGCAACCGGCGCCTTCCCCAGCCGAGCGACGTTGGCGCTCAAGGGCTTCCTCGATCTGATCGAGCAGCTCGCGCAGGAAACCGCGAGTTACACGCTCGGCGAACAAGTCGAACAGGTGTTGGCGCGCAGTACTTTGGTTGATCACTACAAAAAGGAAAAAGGCGAGCGTGGCGAGGCGCGGGTGGAAAACCTCGAGGAACTGGTCACCGCGACGCGCAATTACATCCCCGACGAAATCGACGGACTCGATCCGCTGTCATCATTTCTGGCGCACGCGGCGCTTGAAGCCGGCGATGCCGAAGCCGAGGCCTGGGAAGACAGCGTCCAGCTGATGAGTCTGCACTCGGCGAAGGGACTCGAATTTCCGCTGGTGTTTCTAACCGGCTTGGAGGAAGGCCTGTTTCCGCACCAGCGGTCGCTGGAGGAATCGGGGCGTTTGGAAGAGGAGCGCCGGCTCTGCTATGTCGGCATGACGCGCGCGAAGAAGCGCTTGGTGCTAACCATGGCCGAAATTCGCCGGCTGCATGGAAGCGAGCATTACACCAGCCCGTCGCGGTTTCTCGGCGAGATCGATCCGTCGCTGATTAAGGAACTGCGTGCGCAGCCGGTGCTCACACGCCCGCGCACACCGCTCGCCGGCGGCGCAGCGGGCCGAAGCGATGACGCGGCGGCATCCGGCATGCAGCTCGGCAGCCGCGTACGACACGACACGTTTGGCGAAGGCATTGTAGTGAACTACGAAGGCGCCGGAGCGCACGCGCGGGTGCAAGTGAACTTTGAAAGCGCCGGCGCCAAGTGGTTGGTGCTCGCGTACGCGCGGTTGCAGAGCGTGTAATCGCGCCGTCGCTATGCCAAGATGTGCGGTGTGGCGCACGATTGTACTTCGGGTAACATGCTCTATTGTTAGAGTGAATCCGCGCCGGCGACGGTGCGCTATAACGATAAACTTCACGCCCATAACGGGGACGGTTTGAAACCGAATACCAGCAATACCGCAACCGCGACGAAGTCGGTGTTCGCCATCGTCGGCATCGCCTTTGTCGTCGAGTTGGTCATCATGGCCGTGCTGCCGGCAATCGGCCTGCCAAGCGACCCGATCGCGGCGGCCTTGCTCGACGCGGCCTTGTTGGCGATTCTCCTGGCGGCCCCGGTTTATTGGCTGGTGTTACGGCCGCTGCGTCGGGAGTACGAGAAACGGCGCGAAGCCGAGCAGCTCGGCGCCGACATGACCCAGCTCGCGATCACCGACTCGCTCACGCGCATCATGAATCGTCGCGGCATCACCGTGAGCCTGCTCGACGCCATGGCCCAGGCCGAGCGTTACAACACACCGCTGTCGATCGCGATGGGCGATGTCGACCGCTTCAAGCGCGTTAACGATACCCACGGCCACGAGGCTGGGGACAAGGTGTTGGCGCAGATCGCCTCGACGCTTTCCGAGGCGCTGCGCATGCCGGATAAGGTCGGTCGTTACGGCGGCGAGGAATTCTTGGTAATTTTCCCACATACGACGCTGACCCAGGCTCGCAAGATTTCGGAACGCATGCGCGGCGAAGTTCAAGAGTCGGAAATAGATATCGGCACCGCGCAGGTTAAGGCGACGATCAGTCTCGGCGTGACCCAATTTCAGAAAGGCGAGGATCTCGAGCAGCTACTGTCGCGCGCGGACGCTGCCCTCTATAAGGCGAAGTCCGATGGGCGCAACCTGGTGGTGGCACAGAAACCGACACACGCCACGGCACAATAGTTTTTTGGGCAACACGCCGGCGAGTCGGTGAGATTGTCGCTCGATCGATTAACCCAGCATTCCTTCCACTACGCCGCACCACGCCGCTGCCAGGCTCTTGCGGTTGTAACCGCCGCCGCCCGTTGCGATAAAGCGTCCACCGCATAGTTCCGTGGCCAACTGGCTCAGGCGCCTGGCCGCGTGCGTGTGGGCGGCCGGGGTGAATTGCATGTGCGTGATCGGATCGCCGATCACACTGTCGGCGCCGGCTTGGAGGATGACGAATTCGGGTTTGCCGGCGCGGATGAATTCCTCGAGCTTCGGCCATGCCGCGTGGAACAGCTTGTCATCCGCACCCGGAGGCATAGGGATGTTGAGCTTGGTTCCCTCGGCCGGACCGGTTCCGGTTTCCGACGCATCGCCGGTGCCCGGGTAAAGAAACCGACCGTCTTCATGTATGTCGGCGAAGACGAGATTGGGATCGTCCTCGAAGCTGTAGAAGACGCCGTCGCCATGGTGCGCGTCGATGTCGACATAGGCGATACGAGTTAGGCCGTGCTCCGCGCGCAACCATTCGATCAACACCCCGATGTCGTTGAATACGCAAAATCCGGCGGCGCCATCGCGGCGCGCGTGGTGTAGGCCGGCGATCGGAATAAATGCCTGCCGGCACTCGCCATCGAGTATCGCGCGCGCCGCATCGAGCACCGTGCCGACGACGGTACGGCTGTCGTCGTAGACGCCGGCGTATGCCGGTGTGTCGCCGTAGTCGAGATAACCTTCGCCGGATTTCGATTGCGCCTCGACCCGATCGACGTACGCGGCGCTGTGAAATCGGAGCAATTCATCCCGGTTACAGGACGCCGGTTCGCGGACCCGGACCTTGCGATCCAAACCGCGCTTGCGGAACTCCTGCCAGAAGGCATCGAAGCGATCCGAGCCGAACGGGTGACCGTCCGGGAAACCGTAGGCCGCAAGCGCGGCGCCGCCGTACACGCAAGTCGTCATGGTGCCGTTAAAATCGTTTGATTACCCACTGCGGCACGATGATGTCCGACTCAAGATCGCTGCGCCGCGAGCGACCGCGATCGTCATAAACCAAGTAGTACGCCGGCCCGACCGCCGGGGTAACCTTCACCATGTAGAGCACCCCGTTGTGACGATACTCTTCGTGAATCTCGTTGCCTTCGCTGGTAATCGTTATCTCAGGCTCGAACGCTCCCTCGGGTAGCGGTGGCGGCGGCGGTACCGGCACGTCCCGATCCGCCGCTGAAGTCGTGGCGATCAGTCCGACCAGGATAGAACTCAGAATTAGGCGGGCGGGTGCGGTCCTCATGACGATCCTTATAGATTCAGTTTGATCTCTTGCTCTTCCGGCGACGGTTCGAAGCCGGCGCGTTCGTAATACGCGAAGATAATGTCGACCACTTCATCGGCCGTGTCGGCGAGCGAAAACAAATCGAGATCTTCAGCGCCGATCATGCCCTGCGCGACCAAGCTCGATTTGAACCACTCGACCAAGCCGCTCCAGAACGGACGGTGTACCAGAATCACCGGCATGCGCACGCTCTTGCCGGTTTGCACCAAGGTTAAAGCCTCGATCACTTCGTCGAGGGTACCGAATCCGCCCGGCAGCACGACATAGGCTTTGGCGTACTTGATGAACATGACCTTGCGCGCAAAGAAGTGTTGAAACGTGAGGCTTAGATCCTGATACGGATTCGTTCGTTGCTCGTGCGGCAGCACGATGTTCAGGCCAACGCTCGGCGACTTGCCATTGAACGCCCCCTTGTTCGCGGCTTCCATCAGGCCCGGCCCGCCGCCGCTGACGATCGCGAAGCCGGCATCGGAAAGTTTGCGCGCGATTTGCTCGGCCAGGGCATAATACGGGTGCTCGGGCGCTAAGCGCGACGACCCAAAAAAGCTGACCGACGGCTGAATTTCCGACAATTGCTCGAAGCCGCGCACGAATTCCGCCATGATCTGGAAAACTTTCCACGACTCGCGCGACATCAAACTGGCGGAGGCCCGCGGAAGGTTGGGTCGTTGTACCCGCCGCGGGTGGTGAGAGTTTTCGTTCATAGACAGCGCGGTTGCATCACGGCGAAAAAATCGCCGCTCGTTTCCGGTTCGGTTCGACGATTATAAAAATGACTCGCAAAAATCCTGCTGATAAAAAACATTCCGTTAGCGCACCGCCGCCGGCCAGCGCGGGACAGCCGAATACGCTGATTTTGGTCGACGGATCATCTTATCTGTACCGCGCGTTTCACGCTATGCCGGACCTGCGCAACTCGCACGGCGAGCCGACCGGCGCGGTCTACGGTGTTATTAATATGTTGCGCCGACTAATCAACGATTACGATCCGACCTATGTCGCGGTCGTGTTCGACGCCAAGGGCAAGACGTTTCGCGACGACATTTTTCCTGAGTACAAAGCCAATCGCCCGCCGATGCCCGACGAATTGGTGGAGCAGATCGAACCGATACACGCGATTATTCGCGCGCTCGGTTTGCCGCTGCTGCAAGTGGCAGACGTCGAAGCCGACGATGTGATCGGCACGCTCGCGCGTCAAGCAGCCGCGCGCGGCATACGGACCGTGGTGTCTACCGGCGACAAAGACATCGCCCAACTAGTCGATGACCACGTGAGCTTGGTGAACACGATGAACGACACCCGGCTCGATCGCGACGCCGTCATCGAAAAATTCGGGGTACCACCGGAGCGTATCGTCGATTACCTGGCGCTGGTCGGCGATTCGGTCGACAACATCCCCGGCATCCCCGGCGTCGGCCCAAAGACCGCGGCCAAGTGGTTGCAGCAATACGGTTCGCTCGATGCGCTGGTGGCGCAGGCTGCCGAGATTGGCGGCAAGGTCGGCGAGAACCTGCGCGCCGGGCTCGCTCAGCTGCCGCTCGCGCGCGAGCTCGCGACCATCAAGTGCGACGTAGCGCTCGGGCTCGATCCGACCGGGCTTGGGCGCCAAGCGCCCGATGCCGATCGGTTGCGCGAGCTGTACGCCCGGCTCGAATTTAAATCCTGGCTGGCGGAACTTGGCGGCGTGAACCGCCCGGCGCGTATCGAAACGGCCGTGGCGATCGCGGCGCATTACGACTGTATTCTTGGTGACGCGCCGCTCGATGCGTGGATCGCGCGTCTGCGCGCCGCGCCGGTGTTTGCGATCGACACCGAAACGACATCGATCAGCGCGCAGCGTGCCGAGCTGGTGGGCTTGTCGTTCACCGATCGAATCGGGCAGGGTGCCTACGTGCCGCTCGCGCATGCTTACCCGGATGCGCCGGCGCAATTGTCGCGCGACTGCGTATTGGAAAAGCTCAAGCCGCTGCTCGAAGACGCAACGCGTGCCAAGGTTGGCCACAACCTGAAGTACGACATGCAAGTACTGGCGCTCTACGGGATCGCGCTCGCCGGCATCGACTACGACAGCATGCTCGAATCCTACGTGCTCGATTCGACCGCCTCGCGCCACGACATGGACAGTCTCGCGATGAAATATCTGGGTTACAAAACCATTAAGTACAAAGACGTTACTGGCAAAGGTAAAGCGCAAATCAACTTCAGTGAGGTGCCGATTGAAACGGCGACGACCTACGCCGCTGAGGACGCTGATATCACGCTGCGGTTGCACGAGCATTTGTGGCCACGGTTGCAGGAAAGTCCGGCGCTCGTGACCCTGTTGCGCGAAATCGAACTGCCGCTGGTGCCGGTGCTCGCGCGTATGGAAAGCGCCGGCGTGCGCATAGACGTCGAGATGTTGCGCGCGCAAAGCAACGAACTTGGGCGCCGGTTGCTCGAGATCGAAATCGAGGCCCACTCCGCTGCCGGTCAGGCGTTCAACCTCGACTCGCCGAAGCAGATTCAAGAAGTGATGTTCGGAAAATTGAACTTGCCGGTGCTGCGCAAAACGCCGACCGGCCAGCCGTCAACGGGCGAAGACGTGCTGGCTGAGCTCGCGCTCGATTATTCCTTTCCGCGTTTGCTGCTCGAATATCGCAGCCTCGCGAAGCTCAAGTCGACGTACACCGACAAGCTGCCGGAAATGATCAATCCGCGCACTGGGCGCGTGCACACGTCGTATCACCAAGCGGTTGCGGCGACCGGGCGGTTGTCGTCGTCCGATCCGAATTTGCAAAACATTCCTATCCGCACGGCCGAGGGCCGGCGTATCCGCCAGGCGTTCGTTCCGGAGCCCGGCTATCGCATCGTGTCGGCGGATTATTCGCAGATCGAGCTGCGCATCATGGCGCACCTGTCGGGCGATACCGGTTTGATTCGTGCCTTCGCCGAGGACGCCGATATTCATCGCGCGACCGCGGCCGAAGTGTTCGGCGTGGCGCCCGCCGATGTCACCGACGATATGCGCCGCAATGCCAAGGCGATCAATTTCGGTTTGATCTACGGCATGTCCGCGTTCGGGTTGTCGCGCCAATTGAAGATCGATCGCGCCGCGGCGCAGGAATATGTCGAGCGCTACTTCGCGCGCTATCCGGGCGTGAAGGCGTTTATGGATCGCACGCGCGAGCAAGCACGTCAACAAGGCTTCGTGGAAACCCTGTTCGGCCGTCGGCTGCATCTACCGGAAATCAATGCCGGGAACGCCAATCGACGCCAAGCCGCGGAGCGCGCGGCGATCAATGCGCCGATGCAGGGAACCGCCGCAGATTTGATTAAGCGCGCGATGCTGCAAGTGGATCGGTGGATCATCGAGACCAACGCGCCGACGCGGATGATCATGCAAGTGCACGATGAGCTGGTCCTGGAAGTCGCCGAGCCCTTTGTCGCGGAAGCGGTTCGCTCTGTGCGGGACTGCATGATTCAGGTGGCGACGTTGTCAGTGCCGCTAATCGTGGACGTTGGCGTCGGTGATAATTGGGGCGACGCGCATTAGTGCGGCGATGACGCGCGCAGGAGTAGACACGGTGCGGTCAGATGAACCAATTCGAAACGAGTCGGTCTATCAGTTTGAACGTTTGCTAGATCGTTCTCCCCGCTCCTCCTCCCTGAGCGGGGAAGTTCCGGAACTTGTTTCCGGAACGTTGTTGGGCCCCGGACTCTCTCCCCTTGTTTCCGGGGCTTTTTTTGTGTCCGGGTGTCGGGTACCAGCAAATTGACCCGGCTCCGCGCTGTTTGGTATAAGGCTGCCTCGCTTTTACTTACGCCGTTTGGGGGATTCATGCGTTCACCGGTTTGCGCAGTCACGCTACTTGTTAGCGCGTGCTTTACAGCGGCTCTGTTATCCGTGCAGGCGAATGGCGCCGGCAATGTTGACGCCGGCAAAGCGAAGAGCGGGATTTGCGCCGGTTGTCATGGCCCAGACGGGAACGGCGGCGCCGATCCGATGTGGCCCAAGCTCGCCGGCCAGATCCCCGAATACCTCGCGGCAGAGCTACAACGTTTCAAATCCGGTACCCGCGACAACGCGATAATGAAGGGCATGGCGGCGGGACTGTCGGATCAAGACATGAAAGACATTGCGGCATTTTATGCGGGCCTATCGCTTAAGCCCGGTGCCGCCAAGAGTAAGGATTTGGCGCTGCGCGGTCAGCGCATTTATCGGGGCGGGATAATCGATACGGGCA
>Ga0209640_10003849_pt1 | contig 13174 bp, 23 predicted proteins | sample RifCSP10_1_FD_184018 | JGI IMG/M metagenome (GOLD analysis project Ga0209640, IMG submission 184018) | Soil microbial communities from Rifle, Colorado - Rifle CSP2_sed 10_1 (SPAdes) (version 2) | ecosystem: Environmental > Terrestrial > Deep subsurface > Rock core/Sediment | place: Rifle...
CCACGGTCGTCGAGGTCCCGCCGATCAAGGTCGCGGGGATCCGCCTCTACTCGCGCACCGACGAGGGGCTGAAGCCCCTAACCCAGGTGTGGGCGCCCAAGCTCGACAAAAAGCTCCGGCGCGCGGTGTCGGCCAAGCGCGTCTCGAAGGAAGACCGAAAGCTCGACTCGGACCCGCGGCTGCCGACCTCGAAGAAGACGGCCGCCGACCTCCTGAAGCTCGACATGGCCGAGGTCGACGACGTCCGCGTCGTGGCGCACACGCAGCCGTGGCTCGCGCGCGGCGGCTCCGAGGACGCCACGAAGGGCAAGAAGAAGCCCGAACTCCTCGAGATCCGCGTGACCGGCGGCGACCTCAAGGCGCGCCTCGAGTACGCGGCGAAGATCCTCGGCAAGGAGGCGAAGTTCACGGAGTTCTCCGGCGAGGGCAACATGGTCGATGTCACGGCGGTCACGAAGGGCAAGGGGTGGACCTCGGGCATCAAGCGCTGGAACGTCAAGCTCCTCACCCACAAGAACTCGAAGCACCGCCGCCAGCTCGGGACGCTCGGGCCCTGGCACCCGAGCTACGTGACCTTCCGCGTGCCGCAGTCGGGCCAGATGGGCTACCACCAGCGAACGGAGTTCAACAAGCGCGTCCTCAAGTTCAGCGAGGACGGCGCGGAGATCTCCCCGAAGGGGGGCTTCATCCGCTACGGCCCGGTGCGCGGCTCCTACATCCTGATCCACGGCTCGATCCCGGGCCCGGCGAAGCGCATGGTGCGCCTGCGCGACCCCGCGCGCTTCCACCGCAAGCAGGGCGTGAAGGTCGAGATGACCTACGTCTCGACGGAGAGCAAGCAGGGCAAATAGGGGAGACGGGGAAGGGGGGGATTTCGGTGGCAGACGACAAAGCCAAGGCAGAGGCCGCCTCGCCAGCCAAGGCTGAGGCCCCGAAGGCCGACGAGGTCAGGCCCCCGAAGGCCGCGGCCGGCACGGGCGCGAAGAAGACCGCGGGCGCCAAGGCCGCGAGCTTGCCCGCGAATGCCGGTGTCGCGAAGAAGGGCGCGAAGAAGGACGCGCCCGCGTTTTCCCCCTACGCCGACAAGGCCGACGACCGCTCCTCAATCCAGGTGCCGGTCCTCACGCTCGAGGCCAAGGAGGTGCGCACGATCCACCTCCCTAAGGTCTTCGGTGAGCCCGTCCGCACGGACCTCATCGCCAGGGCCGTCCAGGCCGCCCGCGCGAACCGGAGGCAGCCCTACGGCGCCCCCGCGCAGGGGGTTTGGGCAGGCCGGCGCCACTCGACCGAGTGGTCGGGAAAGGGGCACGGGATCTCGCGCGTCCAGCGCCTTAAGCAAGGCAGTGGTGCGGCGACCTCGCCGAACAATGTCGGCGGCGCCCGCGCGCACCCGCCGCGCGCCGAGGCGATCCGCTGGGAGAAGATCAACGTCAAGGAGCGGCGCAAGGCCCGCCGCTCGGCGATCGCGGCGCTCGCGCGGAGCGACCTCGTCCGCGCCCGCGGCCACCTCTTTGAGGAGGGCCTCAAGCTCCCCGTCGTCGTCGACAACGCCCTCGAGGGCCTCTGGCGCGCCGCGCTCGACAAGAAGGACGAGGAAGGCCGCACGGGGTCGACCGGGGAGCTCGTCCGCACGCTTGGAAACCTCGGGCTCGGGGACGACCTCGCCCGCGCCCGCGACGGGGTCCGCGTCCGCGCGGGGCGCGGCAAGATGCGCGGGCGGCGTTTCCGCCAGCCGCGCTCCGTCCTCATCGTCGCCACGAACGACCGCGAACTCTCCCGCTGCGCTCGCAACGTGCCCGGCGTCGAGGTCGTGTCGCCCTCGAAGCTCTCGACGGAGGCCCTCGCCCCCGGCGGCGCCCCCGGGCGGCTCACGGTCATCACGGAGAGCGCGCTCAATGAGATCCGGAGCCTCAGGTGAACCCCATGGCCGGCTTCAACCCCTACGACGTGCTCATCCGCCCCGTCGGGCGCTTCACGTCGGAAAAAGTCCTCAACGCCGCCGAGCGGCTCGCGCCCAGCGAAGTCGCCGAGTTCCGGGCCGCCTCCCGCAAGGCCGTCGCGGACCTGCGCGCCTCGACGAAGGACGACGAGGCCCTTACGAAGGAAGAGAAGGCCAAGAAGGTCCGCCGGGAGACGCGCAAGCTCCTGCACCACCGGCGCGCGGACCGCCGGACGCAGAACGCGAACCAGAACAAGGTCGTGTTCGACGTGCGCCCGACGGCGTCGAAACCCGAGATCAAGCGGGCGATCGAGCAGGTGTACGACGTCAAGGTCGTGCGCGTGAACACGCTCCACACGAAGCGCGGCAAGCGCGCGATCATCAAGCTCAGCGAGGCCGACAACGCCGAGGACATCTACACGCGCCTCGGCCAGATGTAGGGGGACGCACACGATGGGCAAACGGATTCTCACAAGGCGCAAGGGCAAGGGGCGGCAGTTCCGCTCGCCTTCGCACCGCCACAAGGGCGGCGAGGGCGGCGTGAAGTACCCGAGCCCCCAGGAGGACGCCGGGCCGATCGTCGACATCATCCACGACCCCGGGCGCACCGCGCCGCTTGTCAAGGTCGCCTTCGCAAAGGCCGGCGAGAGCCTGCTCATCGCGACGGAAGGCGCGCAGGTGGGCCAGACCGTGCAGGTCGGCAACTCGGCGCCGGTGGCTTCCGCCAACATCCTGCCGCTCATCAAGATCCCGATCGGCGCGCGGATCTTCGCAATCGAAGCGCGCCCGGGCGACGGCGGCCGCTTCGCGCGCGCGGCCGGCAGCTCCGGCGTCCTCGTGAGCCAGGGGGCCCAGGTCATCGTCCAGTTCGCCTCCGGGCAGTTCAAGGCCCTCGACCCCCTCTGCCGGGCCACGCTTGGGCGCTCTGCAGGCGGCGGGCGGACGATCAAGCCGTGGACGAAGGCCGGCAAGAAGTGGCACGGGATGCGCTCGCGCGCCCAGGTCTACCCGCGCGTGCGCGGCGTCGCGATGAACCCCGTCGACCACCCGCACGGAGGCGGCGCCCACCAGCATGTCGGGCGGCCCTCGACCGTGAGCGCCGGCACCCCGCCGGGGGCCAAGGTCGGCCGGCTCTCCCCGCAGAAGCGCAAGGGCAGGCGGCGGCAGGGTTCCCAGGGACCCACACGAAGGTGAGGAACGATGGCCAAAAAGATCCAGGGAGGCTCAGGCAAGGCGGCGCGCCGGCGCCTGCGCAAGGCGCGGTCGAAGATCACCGCGCGCCTCAAGAGGGAATTCACCTTCCGCGGCCACACGATGGAGGAGCTTGTCGCCATGGCGCCGGAGGACTTCGCCGAACTCCTGCCCTCGAGGCTGCGCCGATCCCTCGGCCGGGGCGCCTCCGACGAGCAGGCCAAGCTCTACAGCACGATCCAGGCGGGCGTCCAAGGGCCGTACCGCACGCACCGGCGCGACATCGTGATCCAGCCCTTCATGGTCGGCAAGCGCTTCCAGGTCCACTCCGGCAAGGAGTTCAAGGACGTCGATGTGCAGCCCGACATGCTCGGCCACTACCTCGGCGAGTTCGCCCCGACCCGCAAGGCCGTCAAGCACACGGGACCCGGTGTGGGCGCCACGCGCTCGTCGAAGTTCCTGCCGCTCAAGTGAACTGGGGGAGGAGGTCCAAACCATGGCTGGCTATTCGTACCAGGGCTGGACGGAGCAGGACGGGACGGTCGTCGGCTCGTGGGAAGACCTCTCGGAGGACGGCCGCGCGAAGTACGCGCGCGCCCTCGCCCTCGAGCGCGACATCTCGCGGAAAGCCGCCCGCGAGATTTCCGCCACGATCCGCGGCTGGCCCCTGCAGGACGCCATCGAGTACCTCGAAGCCGTGCGCCGCAAGGAGGTCCACGTGCCCTACCACCTCCACACGAAGCAGGTCACCCACAAGCCCGGCAAGGTCCTCAAGGGCGAGGTCACCGGCGAGGTCCACAGGATCCCGAGCTCGCCCGGCCGCTACCCGCTAAACGCCGCGAAGGAGTTCCTGCGGGCGCTTCGCTACGCGCAGGCTTACGCCGAGGAGCGCGACCTCAACACGCAGTTCCTGCGCCTCGTCCACATCGCGAGCCACATGGCCACGACCCACATGAGCTGGATGCCCCGCGCGCACGGGCGCGCCACGCAGAAGGCGCGCCACCGGATCAACATCGAGGTCGTCGTCCGCGAAGACGAGGGCCTCGAGGGCCGGGCCGAGTCGCGCGAAGAAAGCCGGGAGGAGTGAGAGCGTGGTCAGCGAGCGGAAGTTCATCAAGGAGAACGTGCGCCGCGTGCTCCTCAAGGAGTACCTGCGCAAGCAGACCGCCCGCGCGGGGTTCGGGGGGATCGACATCCAGCGCACGCCGCTTGGCACCCACATCACCCTCATCGCCGAGCGGCCCGGGCTCGTCATCGGCAGGCGCGGCTCCACGATCAACGAGCTCACGCGGGCCGTCGAGGAGGACTACCACTTCGAGCACCCGCAGATCGAGGTCTCCGAGGTCGCAAACCCCGCCCTCAACCCCCACATCATGGCGCAAAAGCTCGCGCTCGCCCTCGAGCGGGGGTGGCACTTCCGCCGCGCGGGGCACTCGACGGTCCTTCGCATCATGGAGGCCGGCGCGAAGGGCTGCCAAGTCACGATCAGCGGCAAGCTCACGGGCGAGCGCCACCGCACGGTGCGCTTCAAGGCGGGCCACGTGAAGTACTGCGGCGAGCCCAAGCTCGAGTTCATGTGGACGGCCTACGCGACGGCGATGAAGAAGGCCGGCATGATGGGCATCAAGATCCAGATCATGGACCCCAACGCGAGGCTGCCCGACGAGATCGACGTCGTCGAGCCCGAGGAGGCGCTCGTGAAGGGGCTCATCCCGAAGAAGGTCGATGCGGCCGAGGTCGTCGGGGGCGTCGAGGTGCCCCTTGGAGGCCCCGAGCCCACGGACGAGGAGATCAAGAAGGCCCTCGAGTCGGCCCCGGAGGGCGCGCCGAAGCGCCGCCCGAGGGCCAAGAAGGCGGCTCCCTCCGAAGGGGCCGCGCCCCGCCCGCGCCGCCCGAGGGCCAAGAAGCCCGCGGCGGCGCAGGCCCCACCGCCCTTGGAAGCCCCCGCGGCCGAAACGCCAAAGACGGACGGTTAGAAGTGGATCACGATCGAGGAGGAACCCCCATGCCCACGCTGAAAGCCAAGCAGGTGCGCCAGATGAGCGTCGAGGAGCGCGCGCAGAAGCTGCGCGAGCTCCAGAACGAGCTCGTCATCGAGCGCGGCAAGGCCGCCACGCACGGCGGGGGGCGAAGCGCCGGCCGAGTGAACGCCCTGCGGAAGCAGGTTGCCCGCGTCCGTACGGTGATGCGGGAGAAGAACGAGGGCTGATATGGCGGGTATCTGTCCGACCTGCGGGCTTCCGGAGGAAGTCTGCGTCTGCGAGGAAATCGCAAAAGAGCAGCAGGACATCTCGATCTACACGGTTCGAAGGCGCTACGGGAAGGTTGTCACAATCGTCGACGGGATTGACACGGCGGACATCGACATCGACACACTCTGCAAGGAACTCAAGAGGGCATGCGCGTCGGGCGGCACGGTGAAAGAAGGGCGGATCGAGCTCCAAGGAGACCACAAGGCGCGCGTGACGGAAAAACTGGCGGAGATGGGCTTTTCAATTCAGGAGAAGTGAGGACGATGCGGACAAAGGGCAACCTGGCGCGCCACGAGTGGATCGGGCTCGAGGCCCGCGTCGAGGCGTCGGCCGACCCCTCGCAAGCCGAGGCATCGGGCCGTGTCGTCGACGAGACCCTGCGCACGGTCACCCTCGAAAGGCGCGACGGCCGCGAAGTCAAGGTGCCCAAGCGCGGCACCCGGATGGCCTTCGCACTCCCCTCGGGCGAGCGCCAGTCCCTGGACCTCGGTGCGCTCGAATTCCGGCCTTGGGACCGCGTGAAGCGCGCGAAGGGCCGCGCGCCGCGGTAGCCGGACGGACAGAAATCTCACGAAGGAGGCAAGGAAACCATGGCGGCACCGGCAAAGGCGGGCGGACGGGACATCGGACTTGGCGTCGAGGGGCCGCAAGGCGCCTGCGCCGACCGGCACTGCCCGTTCCACGGGAACCTCCCCGTGCGCGGCTCCGTCTTCGACGGCGAGGTCGTCTCGTCGGCGATGGCGAAGACCGTCGTCGTGCGCCGCGAGCTCGAGCACGCGGACGCCAAGTTCGAGCGCCTTCGCCGCGTGTCGCGCAAGTACTCCGTCCACTCGCCCCCGTGCCTCAATGTCAAGATGGGCGACTGGGTCCGCATCGCCGAGTGCAGGCCCCTTTCAAAGACGGTCTCGTTTGTCGTCATCAAGGTCATCGAGGCCGCCACCCCGGAGGCCGCGCTGAAGCTGCCGACGGCCAAGCCCGAGGAGATCCCCGTCGAGCTCTCGGCGCGGCCCGTGAAAACGAAGAGAGAGCGGACGAGGGTTGAGGGCGAGAAGGCCCCCGCCACCCGCGACTGAAAACTCTGGGAGGAAAAACGATGAAGGGAATGCCGGCCAAGGTCATCCGCGCGCTGCCGAAGGGCGCGCGCCTCACCTGCGCCGACAATACGGGCGCCAAGATCGTGGAGGTCGTCGCCGTCCTCAAGTACCACGGGACGGCCCGCCGCACGCCGGCCTGCGGCATCGGCGACCTCATCACCGTCGCCGTCAAGAAGGGGACACCGGAGATGCGCCACCAGCTCGAGCGGGCCGTCGTGATCCGCCAGAAGAAGGAGTACCGCAGGCCCGACGGCACATGGGTCGGCTTCGAGGACAACGCGTGCGTCCTCGTCGGCGACGCGGGGGACGCGAAGGGCTCGGACATCAAGGGGCCGGTCGCCCGCGAGGCCGCCGAGCGCTGGTCGCAGATCGCCGCGAAAGCTTCGATGATCGTGTGAGGGGGGAACGCCTTGGCAAACGGGAGATCTTCTTCGAAAGCGCGCAAGGTGCGCCGCCGGTACTTTGGGGCCCCGTCCCACGTCGTCCACCGCCAGTTCACGGTCCCGGTCTCCGGCACGGAGACCAAGATGATGGGGCTGCGCCGCGCGGCCCTGCGCGCGGGCGACCGCGTCGTCATCGACCGCGGCCAGGGCCTGGAGGGCAACTACGCGGAGAAGGACACGAAGGTGAAGGACGTCCAGGGGAAGGTCCTGCGCGTCGACTACAAGCGCCGCCTCGTCTTCATCGAGGACCTCAAGGAGCGCAAGCGCGGCAACAAGGTCGCCGACCGGCCGATCGACCCGCGAAACCTCACGATCATCGCCTTCGACCTTACCGACCCGAAGCGCAAGGCGAAGCTCGAGAAGCTGAACGCGCAGGCCCTTGAGTAGGGCGAAACGGAGGAACAACCATGAGCCAGCACCTGAAGCGCATGAACGCCCCGCGCGCGATGCGCGTGCCCCGCAAGAGCCACTACTGGGTCGCGAAGCCCCGGCCGGGCGCGCACCCGCTCCGCCGCTCGGTCGCCCTCGGCGTGCTCCTGCGCGACCACCTCCACATCGCGGAGACCGCTCGCGAGGCCGGCGCGATCCTCGCGGGGCGCGAAGTCCACGTGGACGGCCGGCCGGTCACCGACGGCAAGTTCGCGGTGGGCCTCATGGACGTCGTGGCGATCGAGAAGACCGGCGACTTCTTCCGGATCCTGCTCGACGGCCACGGCCGCCTCACGGCGATCCGGATCTCGAAGGACGAGGCCCGCTGGAAGCTCGTGCGCGTCGAGAACAGCCGCACGCTACCGGGCGGCCTCCGTCAGTACAACCTCCACGACGGGCGCAACGTGCAGACCACGAAGGCGCACTACAAGCCCGGCGACACGCTCCAGATCGAGGTCCCCTCCCAGAAGGTCATGTCGACCTTCGAGTTCAAGGAGGGCGCCTCGGCGCTCATCATCTCCGGGACCCACACGGGCCAGCTTGCCAAGGTCGCGTCCCTCGAGGTCGTGCGCTCCTCGCGCCCGAACATCGTGAAATTCGACGAGGGGATCTCGACGGTGAAGCCCAACGTCTTCGTCGTGGGCAGGGACCGGCCCGAGATCCAGGTCGTCGAGAAGGTGGTCGCATGACGGGCCGACCGAAGCCCCCGGGCGTCGAGGAAAAGCCCGAGGGCCCCCAGAACCCCATGCGGCGCATCCAGATCGACAAGATCGTCGTGAACATCGGCGTCGGGCAGGCCGGCGAGCAGCTCATCAAGGGCGAGAAGGTCCTCGAGATGATCACGGGGCGCAAGCCCGCCCGGACGCGCTCGAAGACGCAGAACAAGGAGCTCGGCATCCGCGTCGGGATGCCGATCGGCGCGAAGGTCACGCTGCGCGGCAAGGGCGCCGAGGGCTTCCTGAAGACGGCCCTCGACATCCGCAACAACAAGATTTCCTGGTACTCCTTCGACCCCGAGGGCAACTTCTCCTTCGGCGTCCAGGACTACACGTCGTTTCCCAACCAGAAGTACAGCCCCGAGATCGGGATCTTCGGGATGGACGTCTGCGTGTCGCTTCGCCGCCCCGGCGGGCGCGTTTCGAAGCGCCGGCGCGCGCGCGGGCACATCCCGCGCACGCACCGGATCACGGCCAAGCAGGCCCAAGGATGGCTCGTCGAGAAATTCGGGGCCGAGGTGATTTGAATATGGCCGGACCGCGAAAGAAACTCAAGACCAGGCGCAAGGGCTGCGAGCGCTGCGACCGCCAGCGCGGGATCGTGCGCCGCTACGGGATGCACCTGTGCCGCCAGTGCTTCAGGGAAATCGCCCCCGAGATCGGCTTCAAGAAGTACAGCTAACGAGGAGGACCAACGACCATGCAGCACGACCCGCTCTCCGACGCCCTCGTGGCGATCCGCAACGCGGAGCTCACGGGGCACAGCGCCTGCGACCTCAAGCCCTCCTCGAAGCTCCTCGGGCGGATCCTCAAGGTCATGCAGGACGAGGGCTACATCTCGACCTTCGCCTTCGTCGAGGACGGCAGGGCCGGCACCTTCGCCGTGACGCTCTCGGGCAAGATCAACCGGTGCGGCGCCGTGCGCCCCCGGTTCCCCGTGGGCCTCGGCGAGATTGTCAAGTTCGAGGAGCGCTACCTGCCCGCGCAGGACTTCGGGGTCCTCATCCTGTCGACGACCAAGGGCGTCATCACGAACCGCAAAGCCAAGGAGCTCGGGATCGGCGGGCGCCTGCTTGCCTACGTGTACTGAAAGGGGAGGGGGAAACATGGGTGTGCGGCAGGTGAGCGAGGAGGTCGAGTTCCCCAAGGGGGTCACGTGGAAGCTCGAGGGCGGGGCGCTGAAGGTCAAGGGCCCGAAGGGCGAGCTTACGCGCGCGTTCGTCCACCCGCTCGTCCGGCTCGAGGCGGACTCCGGCAAGCTCTTCATCAAGGCGAAGGACGCCCGCAAGCGCGACCGCGCGCTTGCCGGCACCTGGGCCGCGCACATCCGCAACATGGGCCAAGGCGCCCTCAAGGGCCACGAGTACCAGATGAAGATCGTCTACTCGCACTTCCCGATCAAGGCCGGCGTCCAGGGTTCCGAGTTCGTCGTCGAGAACTTCCTCGGCGAACAGCACCCCCGCAAGGTCCCGATCCGCGGAGCCACGAAGGTGAGCGTGGCCGGCGACAAGGTCACGGTCTTCGGCCCCGACCTCGAGGAGGTCTCGGGGACCGCGGCAAACATCGAGCAGGGCACCCGGATCCGCGGGTTTGACCCCCGGGTGTTCCAGGACGGCATCTACATCGTTTCGAAGGGTGAGTGAAATGGCCAAGGACGAGAAGCGGGCAGATGAGGCCGAGGCGCCCCCGAAGAAGGGCAAGCCCAAGGCGGGGAAGGCCCAAGCCCCAGCGCCCTCCGAGGGCGACAAGGCCCGGAAGGCCGACGAGCTCAAGCTCGCGTCGAAGGCCGACGAGGAGTCCGAGGCCGACGCCCGCGAGGGGCAGGATGAGGCTGAAGGCGAGGCGCCCAAGGCGGGGAAGGGGGAAGGCGCCCGCAAGCCCCGCGCCGAAGGGAAGGCCAAGCGCGCCCCCAAGGCGCCGGAGCGTAAGGGCCGGCCGCGCCCCACGCTCGACGCGCTCACCACCGAAGCCCTCAAGCAGCGCAAGGCCAAGGACGCCCAGCGCCCCGAATTCCACCGCCAGGAGTGGTTCCGCTACCAGCGGCTCGGCGACAAGTGGAGGGCGCCCCAGGGAATCCAGTCGAAGATGCGGCGCCACTGGGGCACCCACGCGGACGTCGTGTCGATCGGCTACCGCGGGCCGAAGGCCGCGCGCGGCCTCCACCCGTCGGGCTTTAGCGAGGTCCTCATCCACAACGCGGGCGGCCTCGAGGGGCTCGACCCCGCACGCGAGGCCGTGCGAATCGCGGGCTCCGTCGGGCGGCGAAAGCGCCAGGAGATCCAGGACGGCGCCAAGAAGCTCGGGATCCGCGTGCTCAACTGGAGGCAACTCTGATGGTCGACGTCACGAACCAGCGGCGAATGGCCGCCGACATCTTGGGCTGCGGGCTCAACCGGGTCTACATGCCCCCCGACAAGGAGAAGCTCGAGGAGATCTCCGAGGCCACGACGCGGGCCGCGGTGCGCTCGCTCATCGTGCGCCGCTACATCCGCAAGCGGCCGGCCCGCGGCGTCTCGCGCGGGCGCGCCCGCGCGCTCCACGCGCAGCGGCGCAAGGGCCGCAGGCGCGGCATGGGCTCGCGCAGGGGGAAAAGCGGCGCCCGGACGAACGCCAAGACCCGATGGATCTCGAACATCCGCGCGATCCGCAGGGCGCTCAAGCGCCTGCGCGACGGGAGCACGATCACCTCCGCGCAGTACCGCACGTACTACCGCCAGGCGAAGGGCGGGCAGTTCCACAGCCGCGCGCACCTCATCTCGCAGATGGAGGCGCGCGGCGACCTCAAGGCGCAGCCCGGCCGCAGGGCCCCGCCGCCCTCGCCTGCCAAGCCCGCGGCCCCCAAGAAAGCCAAGGCCGCCCCGCCCGCGGCGCCGCCCAAGGAGCCGAGGCGCAGCCTCCTCTCCCGCGGCAAGGGCAAGAAGGAGGCGTGAGCGATGGCAAACGGACCCCGGTACGCGGTGAAGTTCCGCAGGCGCCGCGAGGGCAAGACCGACTACAGGCGAAGGCTCGCGCTCCTCAAGAGCCACCAGACGCGCATGGTCGTTCGCCGCACGAACACCCGCACGATCGTCCAGTTCGTCGACTTCGACCCGAAGGGCGACATCGTGCGCGCGGCCGCGACCTCCCAGGAGCTCAAAGCCTTCGGCTGGCCCCAGGGCCACTCGAACACGCCCTCCTCGTACCTCGCCGGCCTCTTGGCCGCCAGGCGCGCGGTCAAGGCCGGGGTCAAGGAAGCCGTGCTCGACCTCGGCCTCTCAATGCCCGTCGGCGGCGGCGGCCTCTTTGCGGCCCTCAAGGGCGCGCTCGACGGCGGCGTCAAGGTCCCCCACGCGCCCGACGTCCTGCCGGCCAAGGAGCGCCTCGAAGGCGCCCACATCAACCCCTCCCTCAAGGCCCCCTTTGACGCGGCCCGCAAGCAGATCCTGGGAGACGAACGAGGCGATCGACCATGATGGCAAGGCCCCCCGAAGAGACATTCGACATCACGAAGTGGAGCCCGACGACGAGGCTCGGCAAGCTCGTCCAGAGCGGCAAGGTCACGTCGATGACCGAGGCGCTCGCCTGCCGCCTGCCGCTCCGCGAGGCGCAGATCGTCGACGTCCTGCTGCCGGGCCTCGAGGACGAGGTCCTGGACGTGAACATGGTCCAGCGGATGACGGACTCGGGCCGCCGCGTGCGCTTCTCGATCACGGTCGCCGTCGGCAACTCGAACGGCTACGTCGGGCTCGGGCAGTTCGAGGGCAAGGAGGTCGGGCCCTCGATCCGCAAGGCGATCGACGCGGCCAAGCTCAAGGTCATCGAGGTGCGACGCGGGTGCGGCTCCTGGCAGTGCGGCTGCTACACGCCCCACAGCCTGCCCCTCACGATCCTTGGCAAGTCGGGGTCGACCGAGGTCCTCCTGCGCCCCGCCCCGCGCGGGGTCGGCCTCGCGACGGGCAACGTCGCCAAGCATGTCCTTCGCCTTGCCGGCGTCAAGGACGTCTGGGGCCTCACGCGCGGCCAGAGCCGCACGACCGTGAACTACGCGAAGGCCACCTTCAACGCGCTCGCGAACGTCTCGACCTTCAAGATCAACGAGGAGCAGCGCGAGCGCCTCAAGATCCGCACGGGGAGCGTGGCCCCGTGACGCTCGCGGTCGTCCGGGTCCGCGGGACCATCAACATCAACACGGACATCAAGGACGCGCTGCGCATGATGCACCTCACGCGCGCGAACCACTGCACGATCATACCAGAGGACCCCCAGTGGCGCGGCACGCTGCTCAAGGTGAAGGATTATGTGACCTGGGGGCGCGTCGACGAGAAGACCATGCTCGAGATCCTCGAGAAGCGCGGGCGCGTCGAGGGCGGCAAGCCGCTCACCGCCGCGTACCTTGCCGAGAAGACGCCCTTCAAGTCCCTTCCCGAGCTTGCCACCGCGCTTGCAGCGCAGAAGGCGGACCTGCGCCGCCTGCCCGGCGTGAAGCCCCTCTTCAGGCTCGCCCCCCCGCGCAAGGGCTACGAGAAGGTCACGCACGACTACAAGACCGGCGGCACGCTTGGCGACCGCGGCGAGAAGATCAACGAGCTCATCCGCAGGATGCTCTAGGGGGGGTCACCATGCCGATCGCAAGGAAGAGCCGGAAGTCGACCTCAAAGTATCGGGGCCACCGCACGATGGGCCGCGGCAAAAAGGCGGGCCGCGGCAAGGGCAAGCGCGGCGGCACGGGGAACGCGGGGCTCCACAAGCACAAGTACCTCTACACGGTCAAGTACGACCCCCAGCACTTCGGCGTCCACGGGTTCACGATGCCCGACGAGGCGAAAGCCCCCCTCGAGGTCATCAACGTCCGGCAACTCGAGGAGCGCTGGGGCGCCTTCTCGCCCCCGGCCTCGGGGGCCCTCGACCTTGGCGCCCACGGGATCGAGAAGCTCCTCGGCAGCGGCCACGTCACGAAGGCGCTCCACGTCAAGGTGAAGTGGGCCTCGGCCCAGGCGGTCGGCAAGATCAAGGCCGCCGGCGGGTCGGTCGAGGCGACGGCGCCCCGCAAGGGCGACTTGCGCGCGCAGGCGCGCAAAGCGGCCCAGGCGAAGGCCTTAGCCGCCGCGAAAGGCAAGAAGGCGTAGGCAAG
>Ga0209640_10003852_pt1 | contig 13170 bp, 13 predicted proteins | sample RifCSP10_1_FD_184018 | JGI IMG/M metagenome (GOLD analysis project Ga0209640, IMG submission 184018) | Soil microbial communities from Rifle, Colorado - Rifle CSP2_sed 10_1 (SPAdes) (version 2) | ecosystem: Environmental > Terrestrial > Deep subsurface > Rock core/Sediment | place: Rifle...
AAGCCGATTCCATATGTAAATTTTTCGCCGAAGGGCAAGGCTTCAAACGTTTGCAGATTGACTCGTACCATTGCTACATTGGGTACAGAAACGACCATCCATCGACCATTTGGTGAAAAACTCATTGAGACAGGGTCAGCAGCAAGCCTCTGGTTTGACCTATCGGCTAATTTACCATCAGGAGGTTGGACCATTTGGTAAACCGGCTGATAAATTCCATTTACCCAGTCCTTGGTCAAGATAACGGGAAACCCGTAGTTAAAGTTAAGATAAAATCCAAAAGGAGGAGTCGTTGTATAGCTAATCGCCATACCCGATCCGGGCACGGACATAACGCGCGGCCTGTTATCTAAGTAGCTTAAAACCGGATAGGAAAAGCCAGTGCCGTTAAATCGCGTGGTTCCGTTAGCGCTGGTACCGTAGCTTGTGGCAACAGAACAGGTCGCATCATCTTCTTTTATGCAATTAATATTTCCCCCATTTAATGTCGATGGTAAAGATTGCGTGTCGGCTTCTTTTTGAAGAATTAGGTCAGAAGTCAACCACGACGTAGAGCTATCAGCACTAGCAATGGATATAAATAAAAATAAGCCTATGGAGGTTGCCAAAAGAACCCCAAAAACTGCAATAAACTGCTTACGCATATATATAATTTGACTGATTGTCAAATTATATATTTACCGAATAAATTCGGCAACCGGCGCAAATTTATAGTATGGTAGTGGTAATGGCAAAGATAATAAGAAGTAAGAGCATTATTTACAGCCTGGCCTTTTTCCTAATTGGATTAGTAACCTGGTACTACGTAACTATTAATATTGAGGACTCAGATAAATACCATCTACTGATATTACTTCCTATTCTGCTTCCGATGATTGGTCTAATTTCTGGAACGGTGGGAATTTTCAAAGCTCCAAGCTATATTAAGCTACTGGCACTATCTTTAGTGTTAATTAATATCGGCCTAATAGTTACCATTTTCGTGGATTACGCGTTTTCTTATTGGGAGTTTTAGTAAAAAACAAGTTTAAGAGAAGTCATCTACTGTGTACGTTATAACGTACTACTGGTGAGAATAGGTGCTAATCAAGATTAGAGTTGAGTGCCATTTTATAGTCTTAGGCGGCGGGAGAGGCGGTCGATGCCGCTGGGTTTGGCTTCTTCAATCGGCAGGTGTTGGCCGAGGATGTCGGTTATTTTTTCTTCGTCGGCGGCTTGGTAATAGGCCGAGATTGGCGGCATCAGTTTTTTGAGTGGCATTAATTGGACGCTGTTGAGCAGGCCGTCATTTATCAATGAGAAAGATTTGAATAAGCTGTAGGCATACAATTTTTCGCCAATGCGCAACCCCGAGCTAGATAACTCGTATGTAACTTGCTTTGGTTTTTGGCGGGCGTAAATTGCCACGATTACGCCGACTGCGACAATGGTGCCGACGGCAATATATTCTTTGGTCAAAAAATAGGTACCGACAGTCAGGGCCGCGGTGCCTAGGAAAAGCAGCAAGTACCAACTGCCGCCTCGGTTGTGGTCGATAAAATCGGAGGCTGTCCAGTTGAAAGCCCTATCGGTTGGCGGTTTTGTAGGTATACCTGCGGCTGGTTGAGGAGCAGGGGCATCGGCCACAGCCGTAGCGCCTTCAGGTTTATAGAAGTCTTGCCCGTCCTGATTCATGCTAAAGCTTATTGTAGTCGATTTTGGCATTTCTTGGTATACTTACGCCTCTGAAGCTAATCAGTTAAAATAGGTAAGGAGAGATGCTCGAGCGGTTGAAAAGGACAGTCTTGAAAACTGTTGTGCCGGCAACGGTACCGTGGGTTCGAATCCCACTCTCTCCGCCATTCAAAGAATGGTTGTAGCTATACAAAAACGCAAGATCTGTAGCGAGTTGCGTTTTTGAGAGGAGCGATATAGCGCTAAGCCAAAGATTTTGGCTTATTAGACAAAACGAGGCAAGCGCGTTAATCGCGACGAAGGAGAGGTACCCAAGTGGCTGAAGGGGACGGTTTGCTAAATCGTTAGGGGGGCGAAAGCCCCCGCGAGGGTTCAAATCCCTCCCTCTCCGCCAAAGAAAATGCTTAACTAGTTAAGCATTTTCTTTATTTAGAGCTGTTTAGCAAGGATAAGGGTGCCGACGCGCGTGGCGCTGCCTGCTTATAAAATTCCAAGGAGCATCATTGGAATTGACAAAATTATAACGCAGTAGGATTTTGCTAATGGTGCGCCTAAGCGTTAGCATTAGTACATGTGGGCCAATCTGGGCATCAAACAAAAAGTTCTGGTACTGTTAACACTCTTAACGATCATCCCCTTGGTGGTGATTAACTTAATTTGGCTTAGATCCACCCAGGTTAAGCTGAAAAATGACGCTGCCAGCAATCAAAGTTTATTAGTAACCGACTTGGCTGGCCGCGTCAACGAGTACCTGACCAACAAAATTAACAGTTTGAGTTCGCGAGCCCAGATCCAGGACATTGTTAATTTTAATCTTGACTCCGCCAGGCAGATTCTGTCGCAATACAACCACTTCGATAGAAGTATCGTCAAGATTGCCTTGGTTGATGATAAAGGCGACGAGAAACTGGTTTTCCGCCACGGCGAGCTGCGAACTGATCTAAATAATGTTAAGACCAGCGAGGCCTTCAAAGCCATTTACTATAAAATCAGCAAACCGTTGCTGAGTGAGGTGTTCTTTGAAGGCTCGAAACCATATATAACGATCGCCCTGCCGCTGTTGAGTACTTCGCAGTTAGAACAACAGGATTTGACTGAGGCGGACCACGCCGAGCTCAGCAGCCCCGAAACGCACAGCCAGCCATATGCCAAAGGTGTGTTATATGCTGATTTGAGTCTGGAAAATCTATCACAGACAGTCTTAGGAGTCGATTTTGGTGATGAGGGCTACGCCTACATGATAGATGATAAAGGCAACTTAATAGCTCACCGCAACCAGGATTTAGTGCTCCAGCACCCGAACTTAGTGGCTACGACCGAGGTAAGCAAAGCTTTAAAGAAAATCGCCGAGATCAAAAGTACCGAAAGCCCTGTAAGCTCGGATACAGCCAGCCCTTTTAAACCCGAGCCAGCGGTCACTGTTTCTGAAGCAAAAGTCGAGGTATTAAGCAGCTTTTATCCGATTGCACGTACTAAATGGGCCCTTATCGCCGAAGAGCCTATAGCCAGCGTTTACAGCAACGTCAACCAAGCAAACAAGCAGGCGCTAATGATTTTACTAGCCGTTGTCGTCCTAGCCGTTGCATTAGTCTTTTTAACAACCCGTTACCTTGTGACTCCTATCCGCCAGTTAACCAGCGGGGCTCTGCGGATTGGTCAGGGCGACTTTAGCCATAAGTTAAACGTCAAAGGCCGTGATGAGCTTCAACTACTAGCCCAAACCTTTAACAAAATGGCCGAAAATTTGCAGAGTTTGTTCCTGCGCTTCAGACAGCAGAACGTTGTTTTAGCCGCTGAGCGAGCACAGCTGCAAGCAGTGCTCAATACCATAACTGACGGCGTGCTGGTGCTGGACAAACACTTTAGAATGGCCCTGGCCAATCACACTGCAATGGCTTTGGTTGGCCAGCCGGTGCTCACTTCTATTCGCGGCCAAAACTGGCTGGAGGTTTTCAAACTGGAGTACAAAGACCGGCCGTTTTCAAATGGTTTGTTGGGTGAGAGGTCGTATTACAAGGATGTCTCATTGAAAGTTGGTGATAAACAAAAATACATTGATTTGGCAGTCGCCCACTTGCACAACGACCCTAACGGCATGGCTTATGTTCTGACTATTCACGACACTACCGAATCCCGTGAGCTGGAAAATATGCGGTTGGATTTTGTATCGATGGCGGCCCATGAACTGCGCACGCCTATCACCAGTGTCAGCGGCTACCTGAACCTAATCGGTACCGCCGACGAAGAGAAGAATCGTTACTATATTGAGCGCATCAAACACAATGTCGCTCATCTTAACAGTCTGATTAATAACATGCTCAGTCTGTCGAAAATAGAACGCAAAGCGCTCCGCTTTAATGTAAAGCTGCTCAAATGGCCCGATATTGTCAGGGATGAAGTCAATAATCAGCGTTGGGCAGCCTCTACCAGACACTTAGAACTGATTTATCAGCCGCCTGAACAGCCATTGTTTGTGCTGGGTGATGAGCTTTCGTTAAAGGAAGTGCTGGGTAATCTGCTCGACAACGCCATTCATTACACCAACCCGGGCGGTAAAGTAACTATTACAGTCGAGCCAACAGATGATGGTGTCAGAACCACTGTCAATGACACCGGCATTGGCATATCAAAGGCGGCGCAAGAAAAATTATTTACCAGGTACTACCGAGTCAGCGGCGGCCTGACTACCAATTCCCAGGGTACAGGCATCGGGTTGTTTATCGCCAAGACAATAGTTGAGGCTCATAATGGAGCGATTGGGGTTGAATCCGAAGTTGACCACGGCTCAAGTTTCTACTTTATCTTGCCCACAGTTGACAAGGATTATCCTAGACCAGTTACGCCATCTCATGCTAATGTGATACCAACAAGCAAGCATGATGAAAACAAAAATCCTAATAGTTGAAGACTCTGACGAAGTCGTCGAAATTTATACTACAGCCCTAACCAACGCCGGCTACGCTGTTGATGTTGCTAAAAACGGTGTCGAGGCCCTTTCTAAAGTTTTGGCTGTTCAACCAGATTTGATCCTGCTTGATCTAATGTTGCCAGGGCTCAGTGGCCTCGACGTATTGCAAAAAATCCGTAACGACAAAGAATACCGGCACATCCAACCTAAGGTTATCGTGTTGACGAACATGGCTGGTATGGATTTTGCCGAAAAAGCCAAGCAGCACGGGGTGTCAGGTTATCTGTTGAAGTCAGATGTTACGCCCAGTGGTTTAGTAGCCATGATCAATAATCTGGAATCGCAGCCAAAAACCAACCAGCAAGGGTTTGGTATCCATGGCGGGCTGATTCTTTTAATCCTTATAGCAGCAATTGTTGGTGTCGGTTGGTACGTAGTCAGGTCGAATGATAGTTCATCAGTCAACAAAACTGACACAAGTAACTCGACTGCCAGTCGAGCGGAAGACTATAATCCTATTATTGAGCCGTCGAATTTTGTATCTAGCGTTGACAATAAGTACTTCAAACTCACGCCGGGAACCAAATATGCCTATAAAATTAAAACCGAAGAGGGCCTGGAAACTATCGAGACGGTAGTGACAGAAGTTACCAAGAAAATATTAGGCGTGACGACTATCGAAGTGCGTGATAAGTCTTGGCTTGATGATGAGCTGACGGAGGATACTAAAGATTGGTATGCCCAGGATAAAGATGGCAATGTCTGGTACTTTGGCGAAGCTGTAGATAATTATGAAGATGGCAAGCTGGCGGACCATGGCGGCTCATGGCAGGCTGGCATAGACGGCGCTAAACCGGGGATAATCATGAAAGCCGATCCGCGAATTGGTGATTCTTATTATCAGGAGTACTACAAAGGCAAGGCCGAAGACCGTGGCGACGTTATTTCACTAAGCGAGAAGGTTAGCTTGACGTATGGCGATTTTAAAGATTGTCTCGAGACCAAAGACTATAGCCGCTTGGAGCCGGCTTTAATTGAATACAAATACTATTGCCCGGAGGTTGGCTTTTTAACTCAGGAAAAAGAAAATGTCGATGGCAACCCACATACCATTGAACTGGTAAGTGTAACCCATATCTAAAGGCGTTTGGCGAAGACCAGTGCGTCGACGCGCGCCGCGCCAGCGGCGCGCAGAGCTTTTGTAGCTGCGCGAAGCGTAGCGCTAGTTGTTACCACATCGTCAATCAGCAAGATATTTCTGCCGGACACCAGATTGGGATATCGGACAATGTATTTGCCGGCTGGCTGGGACAAACGCACCGAGCGCTCGGTGCCGACTTGGCGGGTCTGGCCGATTCGAGCCAGGGCGCTCAGGTGTCGTGCATTCAGCTTTTTGGCTAATTGACTCGCGAGGTGCGCGCAGTGGTCAAAACTTCTCTCACGGACACGTCTGCTAGCCGTCGGCACTGAGACGACTAGGTAGCTCGAAGGTCCCAAATCGCTAAGTTGTAGGAAAGTCTCTGCCATTAAACTAGCCAAGGCTTCGGCCGCCGCCCGCTGGTGGCCGAATTTGTATACCTTAATCAGTTCACGCGCGGCGGCTTCGTAGTTAGTCGTCACCCAAACATGCCTTGGTGCGCCAGGCCTGCATTTCTCACAAGACCGAGCGCCCGGGCTAAGCGCTCCGCAGTCAAAACAGCGCTCACCATAGGGGATAATCTCTGTTCCTACGCACGAGTGGCATAGCGTACTACCCTCTGCGCCGCAAATTAAACAAACGGGTGGAGCAATCCACCCTATAACCGAGTCCAAAACGCTCATGTTGTAAGTTTTCTGTTGTAAATGAGTATAACATGTTGCTTTCAGGTTGAAAGCTCAGCTATACTAAAATTAAAATAAAGACGCAAACATAAGAATTACTCTTTAAGTTGGAGGGTTTGATAATGGCTCGAGGCAGCCAGCAACAGCAGCAGGATGATTTATTGATGGGCGATGACATTACCGCCGCCTTTTTGAGTGAAGACGAGATAGCCGAACCCGAAGAAGGCGCTGCTGCGCCAGGCCCGGGACCGGTCGCAGAGGAAGACTGGGAAGACGAGCCGGCTGGACAGTTAGCGGTTGATGTTTATGAGACTAAAGAAAAACTGGTTGTTAAAGGCCGGGTAGCCGGCGTGAACAAAAGCGACTTAGACGTCAGTATTTCTGATAACACTTTGACAGTTAAGGGTACGTTGAGTGCCGGCAGTGAGGACGATGTGGAAAACTACTTCCTGCAGGAATGTTATTGGGGCGAATTCAGCCGCAGCTTAGTGTTACCGGTTCCAGTCAAGGAAGAAGAGATTGAGGCCGTACTCAAGGACGGGGTGCTGACTATTAGCTTTGCCAAGGTCAAACAAGACACCGTCAAGAAAATCGAAATTCTATAAATTAGGCGCTTGTCACTTGGCGCAGGACAAATCTTACTAGAAGTTGGGCTAGGGCGACGATTATCAGGCCGATGATGGCGTATAAAATGGTGTTTTTGGCACTGGTGACGCCGGTGTCGCTGCCGCCACTGGTAATGTAGCGCAGGCCGCCGATAATTATCATTATCACCGCTACAATACCCACGACCAGAGATAACAAATTAATAACCTTGCGAATCAAATTGTTGAGTTTTTGAACCGCGTCACTCTCGCTGTCACAGTTAGGATCATTGACATCCAAATTAGCCCCGGCACAAAGACCGCCGGTAATATCCGGGCTGGTTTGAGCTAAGACTGGTGTTGAATACATAAACAGCAGAGCCACGGCCAAGCCAAACCCAACGAGCAACATGCTCAATAATTTCATGCCTATAGTTTAACAAAGAAAGATGTAAATGAGTACAGGGACTACGCTGATGAAACTTGCTTGAGTACGAACCTGACAATTATTTGAGCTAAAGCCACGATGATCAGACCGATAAGGCCGTAAAGGATAGTGTTTTTGGCACCCGTAACTTTCTCGGGGCTGCCGCCACTTGTGATGTAGCGGAAGCCGCCGTAGATAATCATAATTACGGCAACCACGCCAACTATGACGGATATAACATTTATGATTCTGGTTAGCAGCCTGTTAAAACTACCTTCATCTGTTGTTATAGCGCCACAGCCGCTACCTGCAGTGCCCCCAGGAGGTACTTGCAAAGTGTCCGCCCCTGTGCAAGTCGAATTTTGAATATCGGCACCTTGAGCTGATACTGACACTGCGAGTAAGAGCGCCGGAGCAAATATCAACAGAAATACGCTAAAGCGTAGTAACATCGTTCTAATTCTTTGAATCATTTTTAGCTTTCCTTTAATTATGTCTACTTTAATCTAACTATACATCCTCTTATAGCACAGTCAATATGCTTATGGCAATAAACAAGGTTTCTATGTAACATTCTTAAGCACAAACCTGACTATTACTTGAGCTAAGGCAACGATTATCAGGCCGATAAGTGCGTAGAGAATAGTGTTTTTGGCACTAGCGACCCTGGTGGTATCGCCGGCGCTGGTTATGTAGCGAAAGCCGCCGTAGATAAGCATAATCACTGCCACAATTCCAACTACAATCGACAATATATTGATTACTCTGGATATGGTCGTGTTCAGACTCGACGTAGCATTTGGATCAGGGGCGCAGCCAGTTTGTCCAGCGCCGGCATTAACGCCACACTGAATAGCGCCTTTAGCTGGGTTCTGAGCATAGGCCAAATTCGGAGCCAAATTAAATATCAAGGCCAAAGATGTGACTGCCAGAATCAGTAAATTTTTGATTTTTTTCATATGGTAGTCCTTTCTATTCTACTGTATAAATCTATCAGTTATAAAGGATGTAAGTGTCCACGCTAAAGCGACGATTATCACGGCAACCAAAGAATAGACTATTCTGCGCCGCCCGGCAGCCGCCCTTTCGACGTTACCAGCAGCTGTAATGTACATAAAGCCGCCGAGGATAATCATAATAACGGCGGCAATGCCAGTAATCAGCGCAACGATGTTCGCGGCAGTATTAATAAGCCCGCCCGGGCCGGAAAGTGGGTCATTTGTACCCTGTTGTGCTGCCTGTTGGCAAGCCGGGCTGCTAGCAGCTTGGCCGGTGCAGCTTTTACCGAACAGGTCAAAAGCCGAGGTCGTTTTGAACACAGGCACGAGTAAAAAAATCAACGACAATGCGCCTGAAGTTATCAAGCTTAGTAATCGGTTCATGCCCGTCCTATGACAAAGTTAACTATGGCGGCAGCCGAAGCGGCCAGTACCAGACCAATGGCTGTGTAGAGTAGTTGATTTTTGGCTTGAGCGATTTTTTGCGGATCACCTTGAGCCGTCACATATCGTAAACCAGCGATAACAAATAGTAGTAGTGCGATACCGCCGATAAAGGTAAACACGATGGTTAGAATGGTCGTTAGAGTAGGTTGGTCGGCTTTTACTTGAGGCAGTTCACTACCGCTCAGTAGTTGCGCTAAAACCCCGAATAAGTATACGTGCATTTTTTAACCCCCGAGCCTATTGCCAATAAATGCCACAAATCCGGCGGCCACAAGCGCAACCCCCAGACCAATAAAGGAATTGACAAGAGCTCTTCTGGCCGAGACGGCTTTTTCAACATTGCCTCCCGCAAACATATAGCGTACCCCCGAGAAAATGATAGCAACCACTGCCGCCAGCCCGGCAAGACGGAGCAGCATCTCTAAAACAGCAATCCCAATTAGCCAAATATCATTAGGAAATTGAAAAGCATCAGTCAGGGAACAACTCGTGGGATTCATTTTGTCTGGGAGCAAGTATTTGTACCAAGGTGGTAAGAAAAAAAACAGATTGTTACCAGAGCAAGCAGCAAAAACCACTGGTACCGACTTGATAAAAGCGAAAAGTGGCAAAATCATTCAGAATACGCCTCCCGGAACTAACCATTGTACAAAGGCAAATGTCAGCAGGAATGCCAGTAACGCAATCAGGCCGTTAATAATCCTTTGTTTGGCAGCGCCAACGGCTTGAGGGTTATCACCGGCCAGCGAGTACTGGATACCACCGAGGATTATCACACCAACCACCACTATACCCACGCCGGCGCTCAAAAAGTTAACGACTACTTGTATATCTTGGACTATTGGGTTGGTTGGGTCGACCATAAGGTGTTTTTAGTTTCTTCTTTCAACAGCACTATAACATAAATTTGCTAATGCTTGGCAGCTATTCTTTTTATATTGCTTATGATATATTTCAGATGAAGACATATATAAATAAAGATGAGTATCAAACAAAAAATTGTACTTGGGCTTAGCTTTTTTGTATTGACCTTGTTTGGTGTTTTTTTATTTTCGCAAAAAGCCCTGGCCGCACCTGTTAATGATGCCAGTTTTACCAGTCCAACTTACACAATAACCGCCTTACAGAACTGTAGCGGTACAAACAAGCCCCAAACCATACAAGTAACTATTGCCGGACAACAGTTTACTTTTACTGATACTGTCCCGTGCGACAACAATATGAATTTGAAAACGGCTGGTAACGTCAGCTTTATTTGCGCTCAGACGACACCGACCACCGGCATAACATTGCAAGGGTCAGGCCAAAGTTATACAGGGTTTATTACCATTAACTACAAAAACGACACTAGCCAGACGTGTGCTGGTAATGCTGATGCATTTCTTAACCGGGCAACTATCACAGTGGTAGTTAATACAAGCACCACCCCGCCGCCTGGAGGGACAGTGCCATGTACGCCTGGGCCAAGTGATCCGACATGCACCTGTACCGGTAACCCTGGAACCGGTCTTGTATGCACCAAGCCTGCTGCAGCAGCCGGCCCCAACGAGACTTGCGAGGCTAAATGGAGCAACCCCTTAACCTGGATGTTGTGCCCTCTGTTTAACATTGCCGCCGAGGGGGCCAATTTACTTATTGATCTATTCAAGGATCAGCTATGTTTTAAGGTAGATGCTTCGCCCACATCGCCAAATGCCACATGCGAGGGCAAAATCACGGATACATCAGGTATTAAGCCGGCGTGGGATGCTATAAAGAACATCGTTAGCGCGCTGCTAGTTATTGTTATGCTGATTGCCGTTTTTGCCCAGGCGGCCAGCATTGGCCCGATAGATGCCTACACACTTCGTAAATTGCTCCCCCGATTAGTTGCAGCTGTAATACTTATACAAATTTCCTTTTATCTATTTTCGTGGGTAGTTAATTTGGTAGATGACATCGGGGAAGGGCTGGATAGCCTCCTAGGGACAATATTCCCCGGCGAGATCAATAATCTTAATTGGCTGCTAGGAAATGCAGGGGTAGGCGATAAGGTAGCTGCCCCTGTAAGCTGGTTGGCCCTCATTACGCTTATTGGGCTGGCTGTGGCCGCCCTGCCGGCATTACTGCTGGCTCTTTTTGGAGCCATAATAGCCTTACTTATAGGATTAGCCGTGCTGGTCTTTCGTAAAGTTTTAATCATCGCTTTACTGCTGATCGCTCCTGTAGCCCTGCTTCTATGGGTACTGCCAAACACCGAGCGCTACTGGAAAATGTGGTGGGACAATTTTTTGAGGGTGTTGCTTATGTTCCCAATAATAGTTTTGCTGATTGAAGCCGGGCGGATTTTTGCTTATGTTGCCGGGCCGGCTACCGGGGGTGGTTTTATTGGGCTATTTGTGGTAATGGTTGGCTTTTTTGGGCCGCTGCTTATCTTACCCAAAACTTTCCGTTGGGGTGGTACACTAATGCAGATGACAGGCGGCGCTTTAGAAAGAGCAGGGTCGAGAGTTCAAACACCGGGCAAGGAACAGCTGGCTACTCTGGCTAATCGGGCCAGGGGTAATATAGCCCAGCGCTATCAAATGACCCAGCCGGGTTTTCGAGGTGCGCTCAAACGTGGCATACTGCGTACAGCTGCTGGCAACCCTATCCCGCTTCGACGGCAGAACTTGGAGCTATTAAAGAAGGGCGCGGAGTATAAACAAGAGTTAGTAGATGCCGAGCAGTACCGCATAAACAATGCCTATAAAGAAGTGCTGGCTAGAACCGGTAGCGTCAAAGATGCTAAAAAGTACGTTATGGAAAATTTTGTCACCAGTGATGATGCCTACAGGCGAAGAGCGGGCTATAATTTTATGATAGATTCTAGTTCGTGGTTAGAGATGGATGACCCGGAGATAAGAACATTGAAGAGCGGTAAGGACGCAGGCAAAGATATATTTAAAACTCAGGAATGGAGCGACACATTACACGCCTCGCCTGAACGTTATGCTAAAGTTGCCCAAGCGCGACCTGACTGGCAGCCCTTTGAGCTGCCGGTCGGGGGTGGCCCTGAAGATGATGATGTCCGTCTCGAGAACGTACTTAATAAGATGAGTGTGGCCGATTTACAGAGGGTTCATCCATCCACATATAAAGAAATTGCGCGACAAGCCCAGGCCGGTAAAACCAGAGCGGCAGGCAAACTGGCCACAATGCTTGATGAAGCCAAGAGCCTGCCTGGTGGATCAGGTATCTTCCAAATAACGCCGTTGATGGGTGGTGAGCAGAGTGCCCGCGGTGCCATTAATGACGCCATGAGTGCCATCCGCCACGACACCCTAGATGACATATTAGGAACTTCCCAAGCTGCGCGTGGCGCAGCAGCCGGAGCCGCTGTTACGCCGGTGATTAGAACTGTGCCGACGGAGGGTGGAGAAATCCGTATTCACCGAGAGCCAAGAGTAGTTACGCTTCAGCCCGGTGATCAGGTTTCTGAAGGGGGAGTAGTTCTTCCGCAGGAAAGACGAGCCCGCCCGCCAGAACCGCCGACACCGACTCCACCAGCTGCCTAAAAGCGTTCTATTGTCAATCACGCTTATGTATCAGATACTAATAGCTAATGGCAGTTTATAAGGTTATACAAGACATTGAAGCCGAAGATAAACTGGTTGGGCCGCTAACGCTCAAAGGTTTTATATACGCCCTGATTGCCGGCTTCTTGGCTTTTATCAATTTTAAACTGCTGGTTACTACCGAGCTTGGTTATTTCCGGTGGGCTTTGATGCTGATTTTTGCTATGCCTATGCTACTTTTTGGTCTATTGGCTTCACCGCTGGGCCGCGAGCAACCGACTGAAGTTTGGCTTCTTTCGCGTGTGCGTTTCTTTCTAAAGCCAAAACGGCGCATCTGGGACCAAGGCGGCATTAAACAGTTGGTAACTATCACCGCGCCAAAAAAACCCGAGCGAGCACTCGTAAAAGACCTCAGTCAAAGTGAGGTAATAAGCCGGCTTAAAGCCCTGGCCACGACGATGGATACAAGAGGCTGGGCCGTCAAAAACGTTAATGTTAATCTGAGCCATGTGCCAGGTTATTTGGAGGAGGAAGAAGCCGGTGAGTCGGACCGTTTGATTGGAGTATCAAATTTACCTCAAACAGAGTCAGCCACCACAGATATCCGGCCAGATGATGACATTTTTGATGAGCAAAATAACCCGACTGGACGCCATTTTTGGGATCTACTACGGATTAAAGACGTTGAGCGCAAGCAGAAAATGGCCGATAAGCTTAAGGAGGTGCGGAAAAGCGCGACTGAAGTTCCTAAACCTCAGCCGGCCTACCATATCCC
>Ga0209640_10003853_pt1 | contig 13170 bp, 11 predicted proteins | sample RifCSP10_1_FD_184018 | JGI IMG/M metagenome (GOLD analysis project Ga0209640, IMG submission 184018) | Soil microbial communities from Rifle, Colorado - Rifle CSP2_sed 10_1 (SPAdes) (version 2) | ecosystem: Environmental > Terrestrial > Deep subsurface > Rock core/Sediment | place: Rifle...
CCGGTCACGATCGTGACCAGACCGCGCACGTCGAACAGATCCACTGCCTTCATCGTCCCACCTTGCTGTGAATTCCTCGATCTTGCCTTGGCGCGCGCCATCCCGCCGGCGCGCGGCGGTCAGCGCCTGCTCGTACGGACCGGGGTTCACGAACTGATTGCGGTAGGTGTAACGTTCGTCCGACATCGATCCAATAATAGCACGGGGGCGCGAGGCATGCGGTACGAGCTGTATTACTGGCCGGGCATCCAGGGCCGCGGCGAATTCGTCCGGCTGGCGCTGGAAGAGGCCGGCGCGGACTACATCGATGTCGCGCGCACGCCGGGCGGCATGGCGAAGCTGACGCGGCTCCTGGAAGGCAAGGGCACCACCACCCCGCCCTACGCGCCGCCGTTCCTGCGCGCGGGCAAGCTGCTGATCGGCCAGACCGCGAACATCCTGCAGTACCTGGGGCCGCGCCACGGGCTCGCGCCGGCGAACGAGGGCGGCCGGCTGTGGCTGCACCAGCTGCAGCTCACCGTCACCGATTTCCTGAAGGAGGCGCACGACACGCATCACCCGATCGCCTCCAGCCTGTACTACGAGGACCAGAAGGAGGCAGCCAAGCGCGGCGCCGCGATCTTCCTCAAGCTGCGCGCGCCGAAATATTTCGGCTATTTCGAGCGCGTGCTGCAGGGCAGGAAATATGTCGCCGGCGCGCGGCTCAGCTACGTCGACCTGTCGCTGTTCCAGGTGGTCGAAGGCATGCGCTACGCGTTTCCCAACGCGTCCAAGCGGCTGGAGCGGACGCACAAGCGGGTCGTCGCGCTGCACGACCGGGTGGCGGAACGGCCGCGCATCAAGGCCTATCTGGCATCGGAGCGGCGGATTCCATTCAACGAGAGTGGTATCTTCCGCTACTACAGGGAACTCGACGCATAGGAGGCCACGCCATGCTGGTCTTCCGGCAATTGTTCGACGCGCAATCGTCCACCTACACCTATCTCCTCGGCAATTCCGGGGAGGCGGTGATGATCGACCCGGTGTTCGAGCAGGTGCGGCGCGACGCCGCGCTGGTCGCCGAGCTTGGCCTCAAGCTGCTATGGACGCTGGAAACGCATGTCCACGCCGACCACGTCACCGGCGGATGGCTGTTGAAGCAGAGGCTCGGCAGCAGGAACGCGGTGGCGCGTGACAGCGGCGCGGCGGGCGCGGACCGTTATCTGGTCGCCGACGACACCATCGCGTTCGGCGCGCGGCGGCTGCAGGTGCGCGCCACGCCCGGCCACACCAACGGCTGCCTCACCTATGTGCTCGACGACCGCTCGATGGCGTTCACCGGCGATTGCCTCCTGATCCGCGGCTCGGGCCGGGCGGATTTCCAGGAAGGCGATCCGCGCGCCATGTACCGCTCGGTGCACGACCAGATCTTCACGCTGCCGGATACCTGCCTCTTGTATCCCGCGCACGATTACCGCGGCCTCACCGTCACCAGCGTCGCCGAGGAGCGGCGCTTCAACCCGCGGCTCGGCGGCGAGATCGCGGTCGGCGATTTCACCGGCTACATGAACAACCTGCGGCTGGCGCACCCGAAGAAGATGGACATCGCGGTGCCGGCCAATCTCAAGTGCGGCCGGCCGGAGCGCGAGCAGGAGGGCGGCGATCCGCGCTGGGCGCCGCTGACATACACCTTTGCCGGCATCTGGGAAATCCAGCCCCACGCGCTCGAGGAGCACGCGAATGCGGTGCAGATCCTCGACGTGCGCGAGCCCGACGAGTTCGACGGCCCGCTCGGCCACATCCGCGGCGCCAAGCTGATCCCGCTCGGCGGGCTGGCGCAGCGCGCCGCCGAGCTGGCGCGCGACAAGCCGGTCGTCGCGGTATGCCGCGCCGGCGGCCGCTCGGCGCAGGCGACCGTGATCCTGCAGCAGGAAGGCTTCTCAGAAGTCGCCAACCTGACCGGCGGCATGCTGCGCTGGCGCGCCGAGGGCCACCCGGTCGAGGGCGGCAGCGCTTAAGAACCCGCTCCCGCAAGGCGAGGGGGTATGGAACGGGCGTGGGTCGGCGGCGGTGATGGCTCGGTTGACGAGGCTAACAGGCTTACTGCCCTGGCGATGGCTGAGGCGGCGCTTCGACGACTTTCTGCGAGACCCGTTGAGGTCGACCGAACTTTTATTCCGGCAAGCCCGTTTGGCGGAGGCCGGCCGAAAGCGGGCGCGCCAGTTCCGGCCGCACGAACGTGGAAAGAAATTCCACGAAAGACCCGGTTCGGAAGGTCGGCTCCAGCTCCATGACGCGCCGCGCCGCGATCTTTGCCTCGTCGACGCGGCCGGCCATGGCCAGCGCCGCCGCTTGGAACGTGTGGAGCACACTAAATCGTGGATTGGCTTGGACCGCCTCGAAATACAGCGAAGCCGCGTCGTCGAACCGCCCATCGCGGAGGCGCAGGCAACCGCGCGCAAGATGGGCCAAAAAGCTGAAGGGATCGTATGGGCTGAGCCGCATCGCCCGCAGCGCGTAATCTTCAGCGGTCGCGGCATCGCCGCTGAGACCGTGAATATGCGCGCCGAAAAAGAGCGCGATGGCGCAGGAGCCGTTTAGCGAGAGCGCGCGGGTAATCGCGCCCGAGGCAGCCGCAAAATCATGTCCGAGGTGCAGGAGGGCGATGGTAGCGACGGCAAGCGCCGTTGCATCGTCGGACCCGTAGGCCAGCGCAGCCCGGGCGTGACGAACGCCGGCCGCGGCGTCGGCTTCGTTAAAGCCGCCGCGCATGACGCGTATCTCCAAGGCCCATGAAATATGGGCATGAACCGCCGCGTAGTTCGGGTCGAGTTTGAGCGCCTCCTCAAGGTAACCCAGCCCGATGTTGGCTTCTTCCGGCATGACCGACGCGAAGTGAGGAAGGGCGCGGAGATAAAGATCGTAAGCGCCGAGGCTGTCCGGCCGCTTGCGCCGCGCGCGCTCGATCTCCGCGAGGCGAAGGTTGGGTTCGATGATGCCGACGATGGTCTCGGTGATTCTGTCCTGCAGTTCGAATACGTCTTCGATCGCGCCGTCATATCGATCGGCCCACAGGTGCGCGCCCGTCTCCGCTTCGATCAATTGTCCGGTAATTCGAACGCGATTGGCCGCTTTGCGCACGCTTCCTTCCAGCACGTAGCGCACGCCCAATTCGCGCCCGACTTGGCGGATGTCGGGAGTCTTGCCTTTGTAGGCGAAGCTCGAATTGCGGGCGATGACGAAGAGCCACTTGATGCGCGCGAGACCGGTGATGATCTCTTCAACCATGCCGTCGGCGAAGTATTCTTGCTCGGGATCGCCGCTTATGTTCTGGAACGGTAGAACAGCAATCGAAGGTTTGTCAGGGAGCGCCAACGCGGCTCCTTGGACTGGTGCCACCTTCGATTCAGGCGTCGCCCGCACCCGATACACCCGTATCGGCTCCGCGATGTTCTTCACTTGCTGCGCGCCCATATCCTCGAAAGTCGTGTCGAGCTTCTTGCGGACGTGTTCGTACACGGTGCCCGATATGCAAATGCCACTCGGCTCGGCGAGGCCTTCGAGGCGCGCGGCGACGTTAACGCCGTCACCATAGATGTCGTCGCCATCGATGATGATGTCGCCGAGGTTGATTCCCATCCGCAGCACGATGCGCTTGGCCTCGGGCTCTCCGGCTCCCCGCCGAGCAATCTCGCGCTGGACGTCCACCGCGTGCTGGACGGCGTCAACCGCGCTTGGAAACTCGATCAGCGTTCCGTCGCCGGTGGTCTTGACGATGCGGCCGCCGTATTCGGTGACCTTAGGATTCAGTAGCTCCGTGCGCAGCGATTTCACGCGCGCCAAAGTGCCGGCCTCGTCCGCTTCCATCAAGCGCGAGTAGCCGACAATGTCGGCGGCGAGGATCGCCGCTAGCCTCCGTTGGGTGCGCTGTTCGGCCAGGACGCCGTTCCCCGAGAGATGTTCTTGCTGAATATCTACGCCTCAGTGCCATATGGAGTCTATCGACCCCGAATGTCTCACATGGGTCATGCTCGGCCCACTTCGCCGCTGCCCGTCATCGTCCGGTTCCAGGTGTGAAGCGGTCCTGACCGCGAAGGTGGCGGACGTTGGGCCTGCGACGTCCGCGTTGCTCTGCTAATCGGTTATCGCGCGTGAGCGCTGAGCTCTGCCGGGGCGACCACGCTGGCCGTCCACCGTTAGCCTTTCAGGTCCTTATTTTTCAAGCGAACGCCTTCGCCCTTTCCATCGTCGGATAGAAACTCTACGCCGGCTTTTGTCAGCGCCGTCTGCACCGCAGTTAGCGTGCTAAGCCGCGTCTCAGCTTTTCTATCATTGCCGTCGTTAGGTTGCGCTCCCCGCTAACGAGCCGCGTCAGCTGGCCGGCATCAACGCCGGCAATGGCGGCGCACTTCCGCACGCCGCTCGCCTTGACTCGCGCGAGCAGCAACCGTGCTTCGGGTACAGCCGCATCATCAGCGAGTTCTAGCGTCTCCCGCAAGGGGAGAGGCGAACAGATCAAGGAACGAAAGCCGCCCACCGCCGCTATTTGTCGTCGCGGCTACTTGTCGTACAGGACCTTGCGCGCCTTGGCGAGCACCGGCGGGCTCGCATTGTCGATCGACGATTTGACCGCGGCGTCCAACGCCTCGCTGGAGGTCGCGATCACCCGCAGCTTGCGCTTGTTGGCGTCCTCCCGATAGGCGGGATCGCGCAGCATCGCGGCGAACGCGGTGCGCAGTGTCTTCACGTTGTCGTCGGGCGTGCCCGGTGGCGCCGCCAGGCTGCGGCCGATGATGCCGTGGGTGGCGATGAAATTGACCAGCGGCAGGTCGTCGGCCGGCACCATCGCGCTCAGCATCGGCACGTCGGGGATCGCCGGATCCGGCGCCAGCCCGACCTGCAGAATCGGGATCGCGAACGGCTTTGCCTTGTCGAACCAGTGCGGCACCGCGACCTCCCAAGCCAGCCAGTTGAACGCGGAGGCGTGCAGCTCGCCCTGCTCGATCGCGAGGATGGTCTTGTTCGATCCTTCGTAGCCCGCGATCAGCTTCACCTTCAGCCCGAGCAGCTCCTTGGCCAGCGCCGGGATCATGAACGCGGTCGAGCCCGGCCCGGAATGGCCGCTGGCGATCTCCTTCGTCTTCAGGTCGGCGACGGTCTTCACGCCGGTATCGGCGCGCACCACCCACACCATGTTGGTCTGCTCGCTGCCGCCGATGTAATGGAACTTGCGCGCGTCGTACTTGGCGCCCTCGTATTGCAGCAGCTGCGAGATCACCACGGAATCGGGCGGCACGAACAAATGCGACCCGTCGGCCGGCATGGCATTGGCGGCGTAGTTGAGCAGCCGGATGCCGCCGGCGCCGGGCATCGACTGCACGATGATGGTCGGCTCGCCGGGGATGTGCTTGGGCAGATGGTCGGCGAACAGCCGCGCATAGGCGCCGTAGGTGCCGCCGAACCCGTAGCCGATATAGATCGACACCTGCTTGCCGCGATAATCGGCGGCGTGCGCGGCGAGTGGCAGGAGCGTGAGCGCAAGCAGCGCGAACAGGAATTTCCGCATCAGTTCCCCCAGTAGCGCGTCCAGTTGGCGCGCACCTTGTCCAGATGCTCGCGCGGCGGCACCGAATTGGCCGGGAACGCGTGCTTCTTGGTAGCATCGATCGCGAGCTTGGACGACAGTCGCCGCCGTTCGTCGAGCTGCGCCACGCCGGCCGGCGCCTGCGACGGGTCGAGCTGTACCGACGGCAAGTCCGGAACCACCCACACGTCGCGCTGCGGCTGCACGCGGAACGACATGGCCCAGTTCACCATCTCGGCATCGCGCACGTCGATGTCGTCGTCGACCGCGATGGTGAACTTGCCCATGGTCGGGTCGTGCGCCAGCGCGCCCAGGATCGCCTGGCGCGCCTGGCCGGGCCGCGGGTTCTTGAGCGCAATGACGATGAACGCCGCGGACGCGCCGGATTCCGGCACGCACACCTCGGTCACCGGCAGGCCCAGCACCTCGACCAGGTGATGGCGCAGCGCCGCCTCGCGGCCGACCTGGCGGATGCAGCTCGATTCGCTGGGCGGCATCTGGCTCAGGAACGCGTGGTAGATCGGGGCATCGCGATGCGTCACGCACGCCACCTCCATGCGGTACGACCTGGTGTCCGGCCCCATGTAGCCGGTGTACTCGCCGAACGGGCCTTCCGGCACCAGATCGTCGTGCTTCACCCAGCCCTCGATCACGATCTCCGACGTCGCCGGCACCAGCAGGTCGTGGCTCTCGCATTTCACCACCTCGACCGGCGCGCCGCGCAGGCCGCCGGCAACCGCAAGCTCGTCCAGGCCATACGGCAGGTTGGTCACCGCGCAATGGCCGACCGCTGGCTCGGTGCCGATCACGATCGCGACCGGCGCGCGCTCGCCGCGCTTGCCGTACGCCTCGATGTGCTTGCGCCCGTCCTTGGTGAAGTTGATCCAGATCGCCAGCTGCCGCGGCCCCTGCACCTGGCTGCGGTAGGTGCCGAGATTCTGGCTCCCCGTCGCGGGATCGCGCGTCACCACGTGGCCGGCGGTGATGTAGGGGCCGGGGTCGCGCCCCACGGTCCAGACCGGCGAGGGGAATTTCTCCACGTCGATGGCGTTGTCGCGCAGCACGTTCTGCTTCACCGGGCCGGAGGCCACGCGCACCGGCGCCATTGGCTTCTGCCGCGCCTGGCGCCATTTCCCGGGAATGCCGGCCACGTCGGTCTCCAGCGAGGCGGCGTACACCGCGGGCGAGGCGCCCAGCGCGCCGACCAGCAGCGGGATGTCGAACCCCTTGATCGCGGTGAACATGAGCGCGGGCCGCTCGGCCGCGCGCTGTGACTGGAACGCCACGCGGGTGACCGCGGCGATCTCCCAGTCCTTGTCCACCTCTGTATGGATGCGTTTCAGCAGCCCGCGCTGGTCCAGCGCCGCCACGTACTCCCGCAGATCGCGATAGGGCATGGGCCCGGATCATGGGCGAGCGGCCATGCCGGCGCAAGACCGGGCTGGCAGCGGACGCCCGGATTTGGCACAAACGGCACTCAAGCGGAGCAATCTGATGCCGAACGACACCGCCGCCGAGGCGGGTCGCGATTTCATTCGCGATATCATCCAGGACGACCGCGCGTCGGGCCGTCACAAGACCATCGTGACCCGGTTCCCGCCGGAGCCGAACGGCTACCTGCATATCGGCCACGCCAAATCGATCTGCCTCAATTTCGGCGTGGCGCAGGAGTTCGGCGGCCGCTGCCATCTGCGCTTCGACGACACCAATCCGGCGAAGGAGGAGCAGGAGTACATCGACGCCATCATGCGCGACGTGCGCTGGCTCGGCTTCGACTGGGGCCAGCATTTGTATCACGCGTCGGATTATTTCGAGCAGCTGTACGCGTGGGCCGAGCACCTGATCAAGACCGGCAAGGCCTATGTCGACGACACAGCGGTCGACGAGATGCGCGCGATGCGCGGCACGCTGACCGAGCCGGGCCGGCCCAGCCGGTTCCGCGACCGCGGCGTGGACGAGAACCTCGATCTGTTCCACCGCATGCGCGCCGGCGAATTCCCGGACGGCGCGCGGGTGCTGCGCGCCAAGATCGATCTCGCGGCCGGCAACATGAACCTGCGCGATCCGGTGCTGTACCGCATCTTGCATGCCGAGCATCCGCGTACCGGCACGGCATGGTGCATCTACCCGACCTACGATTTCGCGCACGGCCAGTCGGACGCGATCGAGCACGTCACGCATTCCTTGTGCACGCTGGAGTTCGAGGATCACCGGCCGCTGTACGACTGGTTCCTGGACAATCTCCCGGTGCCCTCGCGCCCGCGGCAGATCGAATTCGCCCGCCTCAACATCACGCACACCATCCTGTCCAAGCGCGTGCTGACGGAATTGGTGCGCGGCGGCCACGTCAGCGGCTGGGACGATCCCCGCATGCCGACGCTGGCGGGGCTGCGCCGGCGCGGTGTGCCGCCGGCGGCGATCCGCGATTTCATCCGCCGCGTCGGCGTGGCGCGCGCCAACAGCGTGGTCGATGCCGCGATGTTCGACCACGCGGTGCGCGAATTGCTCAACAAGGAGGCGCCGCGCCGCATGGCGGTGCTGCGGCCGCTCAAGGTCACCATCGAGAACTACCCCGAAGGCCGGGTCGAGCAGCTCGACGCGATCAACCACCCGGACGATCCGTCGGCCGGCACACGGCAGATCCCGTTCCGCCGCGAGCTCTATGTCGAGCGCGACGATTTCATGGAGAGCCCGCCGAAGAAATTCTTCCGCCTGGCGCCGGGAAGGGAGGTTCGCCTGCGCTACGCCTATTTCATCGCCTGCAAGGCGGTGGTGAAGGACGCGAGCGGCGCGGTGGTGGAGCTGCGCTGCACCTATGATCCGGCCAGCCGCGGCGGCAATTCCCCCGACGGGCGCAAGGTCCAGGCGACGATCCATTGGGTGACGGCGCAGGATTCCGTTCCGGCGGAAATGCGGCTGTACAATCCGCTGTTCACCAAGCCCGACCCGGACGCCGCGAACTTCGCCGCCGATCTCAGCCCGAACTCGCTGGAGGTGCTAAGCGATGCGCGCGCGGAGCCGTCGCTCGCCGACGCGACGCCGGGCGCGCCGGTGCAGTTCGAGCGCCAGGGCTATTTCACCCGCGACACCGCGGAAGCCGGACTCGTGTTCAACCGCACGGTCGGCTTGCGCGACACCTGGGCCAAGGTGCAGGCGAAGGGCTAGGCCGCCCGCCGGGAACGCCAGGCCATTATTTACGCGCGCGTCTCATTCCGCGCAGGCGCGGCAACGGGTAAGCTGGTGCCAACAACCGATCAGGGAGAACCGTCATGAAAGTCGTCGTCTATGGGCCGGAGAAGCGGGTAGGCGTGCTGCACAACAACAGCATCGTCGACGCGTCGGGCGCGTGCGCGAAATACCTGCGCGAGGCCAACAACGAGCGCAACCCGACCGAGCATGCCGCGGCGATCGCGCCGCCGGATCTGGCGCGGTTCATCGAGGGCGGCAAGCGCGCGCTCGACAACACGCAGAAATCCATCGACCACCTGTTCGGCAAGGCATCGGACCAGACCGGCGCGCGCGGCGAGCAGATCGTGTTCCAGCCGAACCAGGTGAAGATCCACGCGCCGCGCCCGGCGAACGCCCGCATCGCCTGCGCCGGCGGCAACTTCGCCGACCACGCGGAAGCGATGGCCAAGCGCCTGGCCCGCCCGTTCGACGGCCCCGCCAAGGACGTGATCCGCAAGGGCGGCATCTGGGGCTTCTGGAAGGTGCACCGGGAGCCGAACGGCCCGGACATGGACATCACCTACCCGGCCAAGGCGCAGCGGCTGGACTATGAGGGCGAGGGCGCCATCGTGTTGGGGCGCGAAGTGAAGGACTTCAACGGCGCCGACATCAAGCCGTATGTCTGGGGCGTCACGCTGTTGGGCGACTGGTCGATCCGCGCCATGCCGGAAGGCCATTTCCCGCACAATTTCGCCATGGGCAAGAACTTCGACAACTCGTGCTCGCTCGGGCCGTGCATCGCGGTGGACGAGGCCGAGGCCACCAACGTCGACGTCGAGACCTGGGTGAACGGCGACCGGCGCCAGAAGTTCAACACCAAGGACATGGTGTTCTCGTTCGCCGAGTTCCTGGCGTATCTGAGCCGGGATTTCACCATGTATCCCGGCGACATCATCAGCGGCGGCACCGCGGCCGGCACCGCCGCGGATTCCAGCGACATCAAGGACGGCGTGTTCGCGCCGGAGCGGTTCCTGAAGGCCGGCGACACGGTCGAGATCAAGTCGCCGCAGGTCGGCTCGCTCAAATCCAAGATCGTCGCCAAGAAGAACTAGGCGCAGCCACGGCCGGGCCCTCGCGCGAGCGGGGGCCCATGTTTTCACCGCAAAGCCGCTTTTGCGGGCATCCGGCGCGCGTCAACCCGTCGAAGCCGTGCCCTGAATGTCACGCCTCGGCGTTCGCGCGACCGTGGCCAAGCGGCACGACGCGTTGCTCAATTGTCACGAATCAGCAAACCGAGGATGTTACGTTGACATTTTCGGCAGCAGTCGCACGGGGAAAACTATAAATGCGCGTCGTCACCTTTGTGTCCAGGCCATCCCGATCGGGCAAGACCACGCTCGCGGCCCATCTCGCGGTCGAGGCGGGGCTGCGCGGCGCCGGTCCGGTGGCGCTCATCGATCTCGATCCGCAAGCCGCGCTCACCAAGTGGTGGAACCAGCGCGAGTCCGACGCGCCGCTGCTCGCCCAAACCGCGCGTGAAACCCTGGGACCCGACCTGGCGCGGCTGGCGCAGGCCGGCGTCAAGCTCGCGATCATCGACACCGGCGCGGATTCGATCGCGATCCACGATGCCGTGGCGGCGGCCGACCTGGTGCTGATCCCGGCGCGCCCCGGCCCGCAAGGGCTGTTTGCCGCCGCCTCCACGGTCGAGCTGATCGGCTGCGCCGGCAAGGCGATCGTGTTCCTGCTCAACGGCGTGACCACGACCACGCGGATCAGCGGCGAAAGCCTTGCGGCCCTGTCGCAGCACGGGCCGCTGGCGCCGGCGATCATCCACGAGAGCGCCGACTTTGCCGCCGCAATGGCGAACGGCCGCACGGTGGTGGAAATCCCCGCCTTGTCGCCCGCCCGCCGGCAGATCGAGGCGCTGTGGAAGTTCGTCGACGAGCGGATCGCGCCGGTGCCCGCCGTGCCCGCGCCGTCGGCCGCGCCCGCAGCCGACGATACGGCGGCCGCGGCCTAGAACAAGATCGGAGCAGGTTGGTCCGAATCTCGGCGGCGGATTCCCCGCCCTGGTATTTTCCGTTCGCCCTGAGTAGGCGCGATTGGATCGCGAAGCGATCCAATCGTATCGAAGGGTGAACGGCGCCCTGTCCTTCGATACGCGGTCCTTCGCCAAGCTCAGGACCGCTACTCAGGACGAACGGGACTTGGTTGATTCCGTGAGCAGATCCTGCTTTAAGCCCGTCCGGCGCCCAGACCGGTCGCGGCCAGCAGCGCTTCGACCTCCTCGTACGCGGCGAGGTGGCTGAAATTCACCCGCGCGTTGCCGTTCAGCGATAGATCGGCGACCGCGATCCCGTTCGGGAACAGCTCGCGATACACCGTGCGCTCGCCGAAGCCCGGCGCGAGCCGGAAACCGATCCGCTGCGCCAGCTTCTGCAGCAGCACGTCCATGTCGCGCCGGTTGCGCGACTCGATGTGCGCCAGCCGGTTGCGCATGACGAACCAGCGGATCGGCCCGTAGCCTTCGACCACGCGGCGGTTATGCCGCTCCCACACCGTCTTGCAGTAGATGCTGGGCCCCAGCACCTCGCGCTTGCCGGCATCGACCCGCGCCAGCACGTCGATGTCGACCAGGCTGTCGTTGATCGGCGTGATCAGCACGTCGGCAAGATCGTGGCCGGCGCGCGACAGGGCGGAATCGCTGCCCGAGGTATCGATCACGATGTAGTCGCGGTCGTTCATGCGGCCGATCACGTCGGAGAGCCGGCGCTGCGCCTCGCTCTCCATGGTGTCGGCCGTTGCCGGCGCGATCGGGTTGATGCGCACGTGGCGCGGCATCGGCAACTCCTGCGCCTGCGTCTTGGCGAACTGCACGCGGTTCTCGAAATAGCGGCTCAACGTGCCCTGCCGCGGATCCAGATCGATGGTGCCGACCGATGCGCCGCGCCGCATCAGCGCGATCGCCACGTTGGCGGCGGCGGTGGACTTGCCGGTGCCGCCCTTCTCGTTGCCGAACACGACGACGCAGCCCGGCGCGCGCCGGGCGCTGGTGCCTTTCACGGCGAAATCCATGTAGCTCATGACATCCCGACTGCTGCTGTTGAACCAGAAACGCTAGAATCGAACCTTCCATTCGACCGGGTCGTGCGGCTCCTCGGCCGCGGCGGCATGCGGCGCCGGACCGGCGCGCGGCGGAACCGCTTCGGTCCAGCCAAACGCGACGGCGCTGACCTTCAGAGCGGCCAGCCGGCGCGCCAGCGCCTCGGTTGCGCCCCAGGCCAGCACCTCGCGGCCGCCGAAGCTGCGCTGGACCGCCGACCATTTGCCGCGCGCCGCCGACCGCATGACGAACAGGATGTCCTCGCCGGGCAGGCTCGCATCGAGCGAGCGCGTGTAGTGCGGCACCCGGTCACGCTGGGTCTCGCTCACCGTGGCCCAGGACACGCCTTCGCTCACCAAAAGCTCGCTGAGGTTGGCCTTTACCGCGAATGCGGTGGCGAGGCAGTGCTCGATGCGCTGGTCGAGCGCCGCGCTGCCGCCCGGTGCAGCTTCAAGCTCGCGGATCAGCTGCTCGACCGTCTGCCGTGCGTCGCTGGACAGCATCCTTGGAAACGACTCCCCGGCCGATTTGTAGCGGTCCGGGTGAGTCGCCGCGAGACATTCTGCGTGGCGGAAGTCTATCGCCGCGTTCGGCCGGTCGCGGCTATGGCGCTCGCCAAAATCCGAAATGCGGTCGGAAAAGATCCGCCGCGCTAGCTCGTCGTGCGCTCGCCCTCTAGGATCGCGCGTACATATTCCCGCACCACGCGCCACGAGCCCCGGCAGGCGAGTGCTGCCGCTTCATCCGGCGAGTGACCTTCGGCGATCAGCTTGCGCGCGTCCTCGAGCGCGAGCCGTGCAATGTGCTTGTCGAGCGTCGTTGACGGCATGGGCTATTTGCCGGCGTCGGTCATGGTGTGTAGCTCACCGTGGTTGACGTTAGGCCGGACCCGGTGCTTCCGACACCGACTCCGGCCGCTCACTGTCGGCCTGCCATGAAGCCCTTAAGGGAATGTTACTCATCGTCAATAGACTTGCCGTCTACAGAAACGCGATCAACTGCCCGCATGACGGACATTCGACAGTTGATTGCGACCAACGTGCGAAAATTCCGGAACGCGCGCAGATGGTCGCAGGAAGAGCTGTCTTTTGAGGCCGATATACATCGGACGTACATTTCGCAGATTGAGTGCGGCGCGCGGAATCCTACGGCGACGGTGATTCAACGGCTCGCCGACGCGCTGGGAGTCGAACCGGCCGAATTGCTAAAGAGGGATCGCCGATCGGCGCGTTGAGCGCCGCGCGGGCATCGCCTCGTCGGCGCGGCAGCGCGCGTCAGGCCGGCAGGCCGGCGCTGTGCAGACCCTCGGCCAGCCGATCGAGATCGGCGGGGG
>Ga0209640_10003854_pt1 | contig 13169 bp, 19 predicted proteins | sample RifCSP10_1_FD_184018 | JGI IMG/M metagenome (GOLD analysis project Ga0209640, IMG submission 184018) | Soil microbial communities from Rifle, Colorado - Rifle CSP2_sed 10_1 (SPAdes) (version 2) | ecosystem: Environmental > Terrestrial > Deep subsurface > Rock core/Sediment | place: Rifle...
CAAATCGCCACGTCAACATCTGCTTCGGATCACCCAACCTCGACAAGCCAATCGGACAGCCTGGGCAAGATCGCCTACATCCAGGGCGGCGACATCTGGGTCAACGAGCTGCCTGACGGCACGCCGATGCGCCTCACGAACGATGGTGCCAACGGTGCTCCTCACTGGTCGCCGTCAGGCGAGTGGCTGACCTTCACTAGGGGCGCAGGGGGCCCTTGGGTTATGAGGGTCGATGGCGGCTCTTCACACGCAGTGAATGAGGGGGGCTCAGTGTATAGTTCCTTGTCCTGGTCGCCAGTAGCAGACCGCCTTGCCTACGTCACGGAATCCGGGGCGTTGGCGATTGAGGACGCCGACGGTTCGAATCGGCGGGAGCTGGTTCCGCCGAGCGACCGTAGGACCGGCAACGCGTTTCAGATAGCGTGGAGCCCTGATGGCGAATGGCTTGCCTTTGACCGCGAAGAGTGGACGTACGAAAAAGTGGGAACCGGCAAAGGACAAATCCCGGGTCGAACCGCAAGCCTGTGGCGTGTCCAAGCTGGCGGCGACGAGGCGATCCAGCTTTACAACATGGGATCTCCGTCAAGGGACGGAATCATCCTCGTTGACTGGACGCCCGACTCCCGCTCCATTCTCTTTTGGCCTCGCCTCTCTTTTAGCGTGTCCGTCGTGGCGGACGGGCTGCCGCTGCACATCATCTCGGCAAGCGGCGGTGAGCCGCGCAAGTTGGATGCGTGGACGCTGCGGTTTTCGGACTTCCTCGACGCCTCATCCGATGGCAGGCTGCTCGCCATCACTGAGGGTAGTGGACGGGAGACCTGGACACGCAAGCGGATCGCGGTTCTGGATATAGCCAGCGGCACGCGGACTTACCTAACCGACAGCAGCGAGGCCGCTTTCTCGCCGGCTTGGTCGCCCGATGGGGGCCGCATTGTCTATGTCGCTGGGCCGGATATTGGGGCAGTCGGCGGCGGTAATGAGGCCAAGGTCGGCGCAGGCCAGCGCCGTCTTTGGGTGATGCAGCGAGACGGCTCGGACAAACGCCAACTGACAAACGACCCAGCCTATCGGGACGAGAGACCGCAATGGTCGAACGACGGTACTCGGATCCTCTTCGCCCGCTTGAATGCCGAAGGTGGCCGCGCTTCCCTATGGCTTGTTTCGGGGGAGGGGGGCACTCCGGAGCCGGTGGTAGACGAGCTGTCGCCGAGCTCTCCACCCGCCTCTTGGTTCGGCTACTATGGCCATATCAACTGGGCTGGGTTCTTCGATTGGTGGCGCGCTCCGGCATGAGTGACTTGAGGAACCTGGCCCTTCGTGGTTCTGGCGAGGGGGCAGCGCAGGGAATGGTCCCCTTTCCAGGCGTCTCTCTGGTGGCTATCATAGGCTGCTATCTTTTGGGAGGTTGGCCAATGAGACGGCGACTTAGCACGATGGAAGCCCGCAAGCGGTTTGGACAACTGCTGGAAGAAGTGTACCACCGGGGCGATGAGGTGGTCATAGAGCGGGCTGGAAAGCCCATGGCTGTGATGGTGCCTATTCATTCGTACGAGCAGTGGCAGGCTCGACGGCAGGCCGCGATGGACAGGCTCTTCTCTCTTATTGAAAAGAACCACGAGCACAACAAAGGCGTGCCGTTTGAAGAGATTGAGGCCGCCGTTGATGAAGCCGTTCGAGCAGTGCGCGCGGCCAGCCGCAAGGATCAAGGTTCCAGTTACTAACCATGGTCATCATCACCGAAGCAGCGCAGCGCGCGCTCAAGGCGCTGGTCGAGTCGCGCAACCTGGAGGAGGGGCGCCACATCCGCCTGGCGCCACAGCCCATCTGGACCGGCGAGGGGGACTTCGGCCTCGTCATCGACAACGAGAACGAGGACGACCAGCCCTTCTACGTCGAGGGCCGCAAGGTCCTCATTGTGGACCGGCAGATGGCCGAAGGGATCGGCAGCGCCGTGCTGGACTACAAGGAGTCGGGCGCCGGCGGTCGCTTCACGGTCGACATCTATAGCCCTCAGACCAGTGCAGGAGCGGGAAGCTCCGAGCCGCCCAATCCCCAGGAGCGCCCCACGTAGCCGATGAGCTTGTAGGCCAGCTTCGCGGCCGTGTAGGCGGCGTAAGGCGGACCCGCCTCCGGCGTCAGCTCCATGAGGTCGGCTGCCACCACCCGGCGCTCTCGCGTCACCGCACGCAAAACGTGGAGCAGCGCCTCCCAGCTCAGGCCACCCGGCTCCGGCGTGCCGACAGCCGGCATGACGCCGGGGTCGAGCACGTCCAGGTCAATGCTCACGTAGACATGGCGGCTCAGCGAAGCGACCACCTCTCCTGAAGCAGCGGACTCAGCTCGGAAGAGCGCGACGCCTGCGCGCTGCAACGCGGTATGCTCCTCGCGGCTCAGGCTACGTACGCCGCACAGAACGGCAGGCACGCCTTGCTCGCGAATCCGGCGCAGGCCGCAGGCATGGCTGAAACGCGTGCCCTGGTACTCCTCGCGGAAGTCTGCGTGGGCGTCCAGGTAGAGGACCGAGAGGTCGGGATACAGTTCCCGTAGCCCGGCTACCAGACCGGGAGTGAGGGAATGCTCGCCGCCCAGTGTCAGGAGGAAGCGTTCCGGCGTGGCCAGAAAGGCCGCCGCCTGCCGGGCCCGTTCCACCATCGCGCCGTCCTTCAGATCAATGTCCAGCGGCGGCAGGGTTTGGATGCCCCACTCGGCGGGCTCGAGGCCTAGCTCTTGATCGAAGGTCTCGAGCTGTTCAGAGGCGTCGATGATCGCCTGGGGCCCAAAGCGCGCGCCGCTGCGGTAGGAAGCCGTCCCGTCGTAGGGGATGGGGAGGACGGCGGCGAAGGCTCGAGCGGCTAGCGGTTCGGCCGTATCCAGGCCAAGGAAGGAGTGGGGTGGGCCGAAGAGAGAGGCCACACGCGCTCTCGCCTAATGGGCAGAGCCAGCCAGGTCTGGATGGTCGCCGGCGGCGACGGTCTGCCGCTCGCGCCGCACGAGCGCCGCGGCCGACTCCGGGTCCGCCGGGTACTCCAGGCCACGGTGAAGCACGAACGTCTTCACTCTGCCAAGGCCAAAGGCTTCGCTCATGTCCTCAATCGCCTGGTGCACCGGAAAGTCCTTGCAGGAAAAGACGTCGATGTTGACGTAGCCCTGGGTGGGGAACGTGTGGATGCTGATATGGCTCTCGGCGATAAGAACAAAGCCCGAGAAGCCCCAATCGTCCGGCTTCTCGCCGACGTAGCGGAAGACGAAAGGCGGAGCGATCTTGTGCATGCCGATCACTTCGGGGTACCGGTCCAACAACTGGTACAACCCCTCACGGTCCTGGAGCAGGGCGATATTCCCCTCGTAGCCGTCGATGATCAGATGCATGAGCGTGTCCCTTTCGAGCGGCAGGGGCCGACGGCCATGCCTGCGTGCGATGATGGCGTTAGAAAGGCCAGGCGGTCTCGGCAGACCCCCAGCCTGGTTCGGCGATTTGCCTACTGTAGCACGTCGCTCACCTTGGGGCAAGGCCGGCAGGCCACCGCCGTCTTACCGCGGCGGCGGACAATGAGCGCGCGCAAGATTGCTCCGTGTCCTATTTGCTGTCCGTGGTTCCTCGGCGCGTAAAGGCCCGGCCTTATGGTCACATACGAAATAACTTACCTGCGGGATTCATCCCGCAGCTACCTGACCGAAGCTGAGGGTTTTCAACCCTCAGTGGAGAAGATAGTTACTTGATGCCCTTCAGGGCGGCGGCCGGTGCGCCCTACGCCTCCGGCAGCGCCGGCATGTCGAGCGGCACGTAGGATGGCCGGATCTGCGTCTCTTGTTGCATCGTCGTCCCGTAGTCCTGCTCGGGGTTGCCCAAGTTGAACGCCTGCCGCTTCATGTTCCAGTTTTCAGGCTTCAGGGCGTGCGCCTGCTTGAAGTGAGCGACCGCCTCGGCGGCGTGGCCCTGCTGCACGAGGTAGGCGCCAAGACGGAAATGGACCGTCGCCTGCGCATCCTCCGTGGCCGGCTGTCGCAGACGCGCCTGCGCTTCCTCGGCGCTTAGTACGTAACCGCTCGCGCTCCCTTTTGCGGCCCAATCCCGCAGCGCGTTGAGGTAACGCTCGGTGACCGTGAACTCGCCCGTTTCTCGGTTCCGCCGGCGCAGGTAGATGCCCTCGTCGAAGCGGACGATCTGGCCGTCCTCGTTGATCCAGACGGTCGTCGGCACGTTCCGTGTGTTGTAGAGCTCAGGCACGAGATGTCGCTCGTCGATCAGCGAGGGATGCGTTGGGTTGGCGGCGCGGATCCATTGCTCCTCCGCTGCCGCTCCCTTCACGTCGCAGCCGACCGTCATAACCTCGAAGTTCTTGCCCTTCAGCTCTTCCCGCAGCTCTTGCCAGACCGGCAAGTCGAAGCGGCACCCTCACCACGAGGCCCAGCAGGCCAGGGCTACCTTGGTCCCGCGGAACTGTGAGAGGGTATGAAGGTTCCCACCGAGGTCCGGGAGAGTGAAGTCTGGCGCGATCAGAGAGTTCAGCCGGCCTTGCCATGCTGACGGCGGCTCCCCGAACAGCCACACGCTGTGCGTCGCATCGTGAGCGACTGGCTGTTCGAGGTAGCGAGCGAATTCGGCCAAGTTAAATCGCATCTCGCCGCCTGCCGAGCGGAGAAACGCGTCAGCCCGGCCAGAGGGAATAGCCACGCATACGTCATCGCGACAGACGCCCTCCGGCTTTATCTCGAAACCTGTCGCCGCTGCCAGGTCCTCCAGCGTGAGCCAGAGGTCATCTCCGGTCGTCTGGGGACGGGTGACGGATATCGGCTTCTCATCGTAGATGACGGTCGCTGGAAATTCTGGCATGATGGTCGCTCCTCGGTATCTGGCATTGCCACGTTTGCCGACAGATTAAGTCAACGACGGCCCGCCCGTCAACGTGCCCGGCGGTTGGCGCACGGCCAAACGGGCGATGTAGAATTCAAGTAGCCCGCTGAATATCGGGAGGGATCGCCCGTGCAGCAGTTCGGCTTTGTAGCCCAGGTTTCAGAGATCGCACCAGGCTCGCTCAAGCAGGTCGAGATAGACGGCACGGAGCTGGCCATCGCCAATGTGGAAGGCCGCTTCTTCGCTATCGACAACGAGTGTACCCACTCCGGCTGCGCCCTCGCCGACGGCGAGCTAGATGGCTACGAGGTCACCTGTGGCTGTCACGGCTCACGCTTCGACGTGCGCACCGGCGCTGTGCTCAGCGGCCCGGCGCTCGATCCGGTCGCGTCCGTGCCCGTTCGGGTCGAAGACGGCCGTATTCTGGTGGCCAGATAGGAGTTGCGATGCGTCTTGCTATTGGTGCTGACCACGCCGGCTTCGGGCTCAAGGTGGAACTCGCGGCCTGGCTCCGAGAGCAGGGCCACGACGTCGTGGATGTCGGCGCCCACGCCCACAATGGGGAGGACGATTACCCTGATTTTGCCCTCCCCGTGGCGCGCGCCGTCGGGGCCGGCGAGGTAGAGCGGGGCCTCATCGTCTGCGGCAGCGGCGTCGGCGCCAGCATCGCCGCGAACAAGGTGCGGGGCGTCCGTGCTGCTATGTGCCACGACACGTACTCCGCCCGGCAGGGCGTGGAGCACGACGATATGAACGTCCTCTGCCTCGGCGCCCGCGTCATCGGCGACGAACTCGCCCGCGAGCTGACGCGCGCCTTCCTCGCCGCTCGCTTCAGCGGCGAGGAGCGGCACCAGCGGCGCGTCGCCAAGGTCGTGGCGGCGGAGCACGACGGCCGCTAGGTCGCCGCTACTGCATCGGTGAGAAGCGGGTCGGCCGCAGCAGAACGTTCGAAGTACGCGCCACGAGCGGGCCGTCTCGCTCGCTCTCCGCGCGCGCCTGCTGCCACTCTGGATCGGCGGAGAACGCCGCCCAGGTCCGCTCACGTTCCGCAAGATTCTCGTAGCCGAGCATGTAGATGAGCTGGTTGCTGACGCCGCCGATGTAGTTCGTCCAGAACCCCACCACTTTCATGCCGTGCTTCTCGAAGAGCCGGATGGTGTGGTTAGCGAACCGGTCCTGCAGCGCCGCCATCTTCCCCGGCAGCGCCTCGTAGACACGCTGTTCGTAGATCACCGGTCGTTCTCCTTTTTTCTGCTCAGCGGGGCCCGTGCGATGGTTAGGACACCCGCCCCATTTCTCGCTGCATCTGCGCCAACCCCATAGGGCCGAGGTTCAACGCCTGGTTGTGCCACGCCTTCAGGTTGAACTGCGCGCCTAGGCGGCGCCTCGCTCCTTCCCGCGCCTCCAACCAGGCCCGCTCGCCCACTTTATAGCTGATCGCCTGCCCCGGCACGCCCAGGTAGCGGCTGATCTCGCTGGCGACGAAGTCCGGCGGGAAGTGGCTCCGCTCGCGGATGAACTCGAGCCCAAGCTCCGGGTTCCAGACCTCACCGGGATGGAACCGCTGCCCCCGCGGGATACGCAGCTCCAAATGCATGCCGATGTCGATGATGACGCGCACGCTGCGCAGCGCCTGAGCGCTGAGCATGCCCAGGTAGTAGTCAGGGTTCTCCAGGTAGCCGAGCTCGCCCATCAGCCGCTCCGCGTACAGCGCCCAACCTTCCACGTACCCGGAGGTGCCGGCCAGGAGCCGCTGGTAGCGCGACAGGTCGTCCTTCAGGTACTTCGTCGTAGCGATCTGGAAGTGATGGCCCGGGACGCCTTCGTGGTAAGCGATAGACACTTCGCGCCAGAGGGGGAAGCGCGTTTTGCCGCCGGTGGGGTACCACGTCCGCCCCGGGCGCGAGAAGTCCTCCGAGGGGCCGGTGTAGTACATGGCCAGCGCCCCGCCGGGCGGCGCGATCATCGCCTCGATGTGCTTCACGGGCCCGGGCAGGTCGAAATGTCTGCCGTCTAACTCAGAGACCGTGTGCTCCTGCAGCGCCTGCATCCACTCCCTGAACCGCTCCACTCCCTCGATGGCACGGGTGGGGTCGGTCTCCAGCAATTGCTTTGCCGACTCGACATCGCCGTCGGGCATGATCCTCCGTGCTGTGGCCGCCATCTCGCTCTCCACCCAGGCGAGCTGGTCCCAGCCCCAGGCGTAGGTCTGCTCAAGGTCGAGCGGGACGCCGTTGTAAGCCCGCGACGAAAGCTCGTAGCGGTCGTGCCCCACGGCGTCGTGTGGGGTTGCCCTTGAGGCATAGGCCTCGCGAAGGAAGCGGCCAATCTCCGCGTAGGCGGCGGTCGCCGCCGTGGCGCCCTCTTCCAGGTCGCGCTGGAGCGACGGGCTTGCGATTTCACTTGTAGAGAAGGCCCCCACCAGGCCATCGAAGAAGGGCCGCGCCTGTCGCTGCCCCGACCACACCTCGGCCTGGACCGCGCATTCAATCGCTTGGCGCTGGGCGGCCGTCAACTGCCGCTGCGTGCCTTCTATTAAGGAAGCGCGGTAGGATGTGAGGCCTTGCGGCACCAGCCGCAGGCGGCTCGCAATGTTTCGCCAATCCTCCTCGCTCGCGCGCGGCATGAGGTCGAAGCACCGCCGGATAGTCTGCAGCGGGCTGAACAGGACGTTGAGGGACCGGAGGTGCTCGCCCGCCTCATGCTGCTCCAGGCGCAGGCTCAGTCGTTCCTCCATTGCCTCCTTCGCGACTCGGTCCCGCTCTCCATCGATCGGCGCGCGCGCGAGCTCCGCCAGCGTAGCTCGGTCGAGTTCGTTCAGCGCCGTGGCGCCGTCTGGCGAGAAGTCGGTCATCTCCGCGTCGTGTCCCGCCACACCGATGGCTGTGGCCGCGATGGGGTCGAGCGCCGCCATCCTCTCGACGTAGGCGTTGGCGATGTCGTAGATGCGAGACATGCGACCTCCTACATCAACGGCACGCCGGCGCGCCCGGCCGCGGCGCGCAACTGGGCGTCCTGGGTGGCGAGAGGTAGTCCCTGTCGTATAGCGAGTTCCAGGTAACAGGCATCGTAGGCAGTCAAGCCATACTCGCGCCCAACAAGCACCATCTGCAGTTCACTTGGGTCAGTGTCGGTGTCCACCGTAATGGGCATCGTGCTCAGAAACTCGAGGAATCGCCCGGTTTGGGCCTCAGTTATTCGTCTGCGGCGCTCGGCGACTAGCAAAGCGTTTGCTACCTCGAAGGGCCAAATAACGGGCACAAGGGCGTCGTTTTCGTCGAGGTGCCGGCGGATGTCTCGAGTAAAAGCATTCGCTTCATCGGCAAAGCACCATGCCATGGTCACGGAGTTGTCCAAAACGAACGGCACTAGCGCCGTCCTTCCTCGATCAGCTCACGGATCGTTATGCCACCTAAAGTAATGTTTTGTTGCGCTTGCCACTCCTCAAACTCCTCGATCACTTTCTTAAGGTCGCGCAGCTTCTTCTTGGGATAGGGAACCAACTGCGCTACAGGCACTCCATGCTTGGTGATGGTGACTGTGTTGCCCATTGCCACCTCGTCCAACAGCTGAGGCAGCTTTGTCTTAGCCTCGTAGGCGCCTACCGTTCGCCCAAACATCACGATCACTCCTCCGCTTGGCGACTAGTCTAAGGCTAGTCTAAGCCATCCCCGCCGACCAACTCAATCGGAATGTGCTCGCAAAAACTCCCCCACCGCCCGGTTGAAGGCCTCAGGCTGCTCCATGTTCGAGAGATGGGCGGCGTTGGGGATCGTGACCAGGCGTGCTCGTGGGATGCGCTCCGCCATCAGTTGTGAGTCGGTCGGCGGCGTGAGGGTGTCCTCGGCCCCAACGATGACCAGCGTAGGCACGCTGATCTGTGGCAGCAGCGGCTGCGAGTCGGGCCGCTCGGCAAGCGCCATCAGGTCGGCGGCGATGCCGGCCACAGGCGTGCTCTCCAGGATGGCGCGCACCTTTGCCACGAGAACAGGGTTCCCCTCGACAGCAGACGTGGTCAACAGGCGGGGAAGGATGCCATCGGCGATGGCCTTGGCTCCTTGCTGATGCGCCGTCTGTGCGGCGTTGAAGCGGTTCTGCTTCGCCTCGGGCGAATCTGGCTGGGGGCGGGTGTCGGCGAGGATGAGGCCGCGCACCCGCTCCGGGTACTTGCGGTAGAAGGCGAAGGTCACGTAGCCGCCCATGGAGAACCCGCAGACAACGGCCCGCTCGATGCTTAGGTGGTCGAGCAGGCCCTTCAGGTCGTCGGCGAACAGGTCCATCGTGGCGAACCAGAGCGGCGCGCTCGATTCGCCGTGGCCCCTCAGGTCGACGGCGATGGCCCGCGCCCGCTGCGAAAGCGCGGTCAGTTGCGGCTCCCACATCGTTCGGTTGAGCGGATAGCCGTGCACAAAGAGCACGGGCGTGCCCTGGCCGGCCTCCGTGTAGGCGATGGTGATGCCGTTGATGGTCGCGGTGGGCATGAAGCCTCCCTTCAGGTGATACGCTCCGCGTGTTCGGCAGGCGGGTCTTCGACAAGACTAGGCACTGGAGGCACCGACGTCAACGAACACCGCGGCAACATGGCGGTGTCCTGTGAGCCTGGCTCGTCACCGTCGCTCACCACAGAGAGCACGGAGGGCACAGGCATCATCACCAGTTCTCCGTAATCTCGGTGGGCTGGGGTGAATCCTGCACCGCTCGCCTTGACAGCAGTTTTTCCGTTTGTGATAATCCGCACGGCTTCCAGGCAGGCTGGAAGAAGCGCTGGGTGCGTCCACAGGAGTCCATATGCAGCCCGGGTGGTCGAGCGCCTTCCGCTTCCTGGGGCTCGGGTGGGTGGTAGTCTTTGCCATAGTCCTGCCCTTGATTGGGGGGCTCTGGCTGGACCGGCGCCTTCACACGACACCGCTGTTCACGCTTCTCGGGGTGGCGTTGGGCCTAGCGGCTGCGGCCCGGGCCATATATGAGATGATGAAGGCCATACGGCCCATGCCACGAAACGGAAACCGAAGCACAGCGAAGCGGAGCGGCCCCTAGATGCGGAACCGCGCCGTCCTAATCGCCCTGGGCGTTATCGCCCTCATCGTCGTCGGGCGGCTCTTTTTCCCAGGCCCGGCGCCGCACGTCTCGCTGAAGGCCGAGCCGGTGCTGCACCTTGGCGGCCTCGTCATCGAGAACACGACCGTCGCCGCCTGGGCGAGCATGGCGGTCATTCTCCTTGTCTTCTGGCGGGCTTCGCGCAGTGCCAGCCTCATCCCTAGCGGACGTAGCTGGCAGAACGCACTCGAGATCGTGCTGGACATGTTCTTGAACCTGTGCAACAACGTCGCCGGCCCCCGCAACGCCCGCCGCTTCTTTCCGCTGGTCGTCACCATCTTCCTCTTCATCTTCGTCAGCAACTACCTTGGTCTGTTGCCCGGCTACCACACGATCGGCTGGGTCGAAGAAGGAGAGCACGGCTCCGTATGGAGCGAGGTTCACCTTGGCCCGCTCAACGTTGCCATTCTTCCGTTCAACGCCCAGCAGGTCGAGGGGCACGACGCCCACGGGCCCGAGGGAGCCACCATCGGCACGTTGGCCCCTTGGCTGCGCAGCGCCAACACCAGCCTCAACACGACGCTAGCCATCGCGCTCGTAGCCATGGCCTTCATCGAGTTCTGGGGGTTGCGAGCCCTCGGCTTCGGCTACCTTGGCAAGTTCATCAACGTGCGCCGCCTCCTGAGAGGCGACATCATGAACGGGCTCATCGATTTGTTCGTCGGCCTTCTAGACATCATCAGCGAGCTCGCCCGCTTGATCAGCCTCTCCTTTCGGTTATTCGGCAACATCTTCGCGGGCGAGGTGCTTTTGAGCGTGATGACCTACCTAGTCTCGTGGGTGCTCATTGTGCTGTTCTTGGGCCTCGAGCTGCTGGTCGGCGTCATCCAGGCCCTGGTGTTCGCCCTACTGGCCCTCGTTTTCGCCACTGTCGCCGTCACCGCCCATGGCGAGGAGGGCCACGAAGCGCAACCGACCCATCATTAATCCCCAAATTCCAGCCCAATAAGGGAAAGGAGCACCGCATCTATGACAGACGAAGGTTTGAAGCTGCTCGCCGCGGCCCTCGCGATCGGTCTCGGCTCGCTCGGCCCCGGCCTTGGAATCGGCATGCTGGTGAGCAAGGCCATGGAGGCGCTTGGGCGTAACCCGGAGGCCCAGGGCGCGCTCTTCACCAACTTTATCCTTGGCCTGGCCTTCGCCGAGGCCATCGCCATTTATGCGCTGGTCGTGGCGCTCATCATCAAGTTTGTATAGCTCCGCGACACCACCCTCGTTGGAAGGAGCGTCCTGTGGAGGCCCTAGGGATTAATCTGCCGGGCCTCGTGGCCCAAATCGTCAACTTCGCGCTGCTCCTTTTCCTGCTCTGGCGCTTCGCGCTGCCGCCGCTGCTCCGGCTGCTCGATGAACGCGCACAACGAGTGCGCGAGAGCATGGAGCGGGCCGAGGCGCTGCAGCGCCAGACCCAGCAGTCGGAACAGGAAGTGCGCGAGCGACTCCAGTCCGCCCAGCGCGAGGCGCAGGCGATCGTCAATCAGGCCGCGCAGGCCGGTCAACGCCTCCAGGAGGAGGCGCGCGCCGAGGCCACCCGCCAGTCGGTCATCGCCATGGCCCGCGCCCAGGATGAGATTCGAGCCGAGCGAGACGCGGCGATCGCCGCCTTGAGGCAAGAGTTCGCCGACCTGACCATTCGGGCCGCTCAGCGCGTCATCCAGCGCGAGATAGACCCCGCAAGGCATCGTCAACTCATTGAGGAAGTGCTGGAAGAGAGCGGCCCAGCGCTGAGGGGCTAGCGTGCCGTCGCCACGGGGCGCCCGTCGCTACGCCCAGGCCGTTTTCGAGCTCGCCCAGGAGCAGGGCCGGTTGGATGAGTGGTCCCGCGACCTGGCCGGTCTGGCCGGCGCCGCCCAGGAGCCTTCTTTTGCGACGCTGCTCGAGACGAACAGAATGCCGCTTGACCAGCGGCTCGCCGTGGTCGAACGCGTGTTGCCCGGCCTGCAGCCGCAGGCGCTGAACCTCGTCGCGCTGCTGGCCTCGCGAAACAGGGTGCGCCTGCTTGGCCCCATTGCGGAGGCCTATCAGGACCTGCTCGATGTTGCCCAGGGCATTGAGGAGGCCGAAGTCGTCACCGCTGTCACCCTTGAGCCGAGCGATGTCGAAGGGCTGCGCGCGCGTCTCGAGCAGGTGCGGGGGCGGCGAATCAGGCTCGCCCATCGGCAGGACGCCGCCCTGCTCGGCGGCATGGTCCTGCGCTTCGGCGACCATTTGGTGGACGGCAGCCTGCGCACGCGTCTCGAGCACATGCGCCGCGCTCTTGCGGGCGCGTGACCGATGCGGAAAAGCAATCCCCTCTCCCTCTGGGAGAGGGTTAGGGTGAAGGAGTAATCTTGCTCCTTGGCCGGAACTGTGGCCAGAGTGAAGGGAATCAGGTCCTCAGGAGGATGAACCATGGCCCTACGAGCCGATGAAATCGCCGCCGTTATCCGGCAGCAGATCGAGAGTTTCGGCGCGCCTATCCGAGCGATTGACGTCGGTACCGTCATTCAGGCTGGAGACGGCATCGCCCGCGTGAGCGGTCTGAGCGGTGTCCGCTACAGCGAGCTCGTGGAGTTCGCCAACGGCGTGGCAGGGCTCGCGCTCAACCTCGAAGAGGAGAGCGTCGGCGTCGTCATTCTCGGCGACTACAGCGACATCCGCGAGGGCGACGAGGTGCGCTCCACCGGCCGCGTCATGGAGGTGCCGGTCGGCGACGCCTTCATCGGCCGTGTCGTGAATCCCCTTGGCCAACCGATTGACGGCAAAGGCCCCATCCACGCCACCGGTAGCCGTCCGATGGAACGCATCGCTCCCAACGTCGTGCTGCGCCAGTCCGTCGACACGCCGGTGCAGACCGGCATCAAGGCCATCGACGCCATGACCCCTATCGGCCGTGGCCAGCGCGAGTTGATTATCGGCGACCGCTCCACCGGGAAGTCGGCAATCGCCGTGGACACGATTATCAACCAGAAGGGCGGCGACCTCATCTGCATCTACGTCGCCATCGGCCAGAAGGCGAACAAGGTGGCGCAGGTGGTCGCCACGCTGGAGAGCCACGGCGCGATGCAGCACACCGTTGTGGTCAGCGCGTCGGCCTCTGAGTCGGCGGCCCTGCAGTACCTTGCTCCTTACGCCGGCTGCGCCATCGGCGAGGAGTTCATGGAGCAGGGCCGCGACGCTCTCATCGTCTACGACGACCTCTCCAAGCACGCCTGGGCCTATCGCGAGATCTCGCTTCTGC
>Ga0209640_10003855_pt1 | contig 13166 bp, 16 predicted proteins | sample RifCSP10_1_FD_184018 | JGI IMG/M metagenome (GOLD analysis project Ga0209640, IMG submission 184018) | Soil microbial communities from Rifle, Colorado - Rifle CSP2_sed 10_1 (SPAdes) (version 2) | ecosystem: Environmental > Terrestrial > Deep subsurface > Rock core/Sediment | place: Rifle...
AGCCGACCCCGACGGACGAGGCAGCATCCAAGATCAAGTGACGGCCGAGATGACAACCGAGCTGATGCAGGTCATGGGCATGTCTGGCCGGCAGACCGCGCAAGAGGTCAAGCGGATCCGCGATAGCGTCGGCAAAGAACCCGAGTAGACGAACTTGCTCGGCAATGGCTGTCACGATCTATATATCGCTGGCCCTGCTCGCGCTCTATCTTGTCGGATGGGTGATTCACCGCTGGATTTTTGTTCGTGATAAACGCAGGATGGCGGCCGAGAGCCGGGACGGCGGCAGGGTGGTCGCCAAAGTTGGCGAGCTCGCACCGGGAACGGTAAAAAAATTTTGGCTAATTTGTCAGAGATACCGCTTGGACGCTTTTTTGATCAACGATCGGGGAAATTTTCACGCCTATGTCAACCGTTGCCGGCACATGCCTACGCCGTTGGATTTCGTCCGGGATGAATTTGTCAGCGATGACGGGCAATTCTTGCGATGTTACACGCATGGGGCGCTTTACGAATTTGCCACCGGGCTGTGCGTAGACGGCCCGTGCAAGGGCGAATCGCTCTATCGACTGCCGGTTACGGTCGATCGAGATGAAGTTTTGGTCGGCTGCCCGGACGGCGATCTGAAAGCGCTGGCGGATTAGGAGTGCGGATGACCCAAGGAGAAAAGAGATCAGCGCGAAAATTGCTCGGGACCGTGGGCGAGATTGAACATGGGAAGAGCAAAAAGTTTAGCTTGCGCCGCGGCAAGCGCGATCTTGAAGCGCTGATCGTCAACTTCGAAGGCCGCCATTTCGCCTACATCAACCGCTGTCCTCATACCGGGATCACGCTCGACTGGGTCGATAATCAATTTTTTAGCTCGGATCAGCGGTACCTCATGTGCGCGACGCACGGCGCCGTGTTTGAGCCTCCGACCGGCGAATGCATCTGGGGACCGTGCCTGGGACTGTCACTGCAAAGGGTGCCGGTGGAAATCGAAGACGGGCGAATTTACGCGCGTCTCCCCGGCCCCGACGAATAGGTGGTGGGTTTTAACCTGCATTCTCTTTAGGAGCGCCGCTGTATGGATCGTTGTCTTTTTTGTGCGCTGGTTGAAGGCAAGGTCAACGCCAACATCGTCTACCAGGACGATCACGTCGTTGCCTTCAAGGACATCAAGCCGCAGGCGCCGGTCCATCTTCTCTTAATCCCGCGCAAACACTTGGCGGGTGTGCTCGATATCGAGCCCGAAGACCACGCCTTGATCGGGGAAATTTTTCAAGTGGCTTCGCGCTTGACGCGCGAACAGGGAATTGCCGACACCGGGTTTCGGATCGTCGTCAATTCCGGAGCCGATGCCGGCCAAAGTGTTTTTCATCTCCACTATCATCTGATCGGCGGGCGTTTGATGACCTGGCCGCCGGGATAGCTTCTAGATTCGGTTTCATCACACAAGCCGGAGGAATGAATGTCAGTCGACGAATCGCGCAGTGCGGCGAGTGAAATGGCGATCGAGCAATTTGACGCCGCCGCCAGCAAACTCGGAGTTGATCCCAACCTGGCGGGGCGATTGCGCAGGCCGGATCGCGCGATGATCGTCAGCGTGCCGACGCGAATGGATGATGGCCGCGTCCATGTCTTTACCGGCTACCGGGTACAGCACAATGACGTCTTGGGGCCATTTAAAGGCGGCATACGCTATCATCCCGCCGTCAATCTCGGCGAAGTTTCCGCGCTCGCGATGTGGATGACGTGGAAATGCTCTCTGGTCGGCTTGCCGCTGGGCGGCGCGAAGGGCGGCATCGCTTGCGATCCCGCGAAGCTGTCGCGTAACGAGCTGCAAGGAATGACGCGGCGCTATACCGCGGAAATCATCAATTTCATCGGGCCCGAGATCGATGTTCCTGCGCCTGATATGGGTACCAACGAACAAGTCATGGCCTGGATCATGGATACCTATTCTCAGCACAAAGGACATGCCGTGCCGGAAATCGTCACCGGGAAGCCGGTGGCGATCGGCGGGACGCTGGGGCGGCGCGAGGCCACGGGACGGGGCGTCGTTTTTACGATTAGTGAAGCCGCGAAACATTTGAAAATCGATCTGACGAAATGCACCGCCGTGATTCAGGGCTTCGGCAATGTCGGATCGGTCGCCGCGAAGGAGCTTGCGAAAATCGGTGTCAAAATTATCGGTGTGGCGGACCGAACCGGCGGGTTTGTCGACGTCAAAGGATTGCCGATCAACAAACTCCTTGAAGTCGCAGACCAGAATCACAGTCTCGAAGCCTGTCCCTATGGCGATAAGATCGGCAACCAAGAAATCTTGGAGTTAAAATGTGACGTGCTCATTCCCGCCGCACTGGAGATGCAAATCACGGAGACCAATGCGCCGCGGTTGCAGTGCCGCATTCTCGCCGAAGGCGCCAACGGGCCCACGACTCCCCAGGCCGACGCGATCGTAAGAGAAAAGGGCATCTTCGTGATTCCCGACGTGCTCGCGAACGCGGGCGGGGTGGTGGTCTCGTATTTTGAATGGGTACAGGACTTGCAAAACTTTTTTTGGACCGAAGAGGAAGTCAACAATAAATCGCGCGATATTTTAGTCAAAGCCTTCAATCAAGTGCTCGAGATGAGCCAAAAACATTCGGTCGACATGCGCATGGCGGCGCTGATGATCGGTATCGATCGTGTCACGCGGGCGATGCTGTGGCGCGGCCTTTACGCCTAACTTCCCTTTCGGTACAAGTTGCGGTGGGATTGATTGAAGCCGCCCGCGGAAACTGCTACCGAGGAGAGCAGCAATAGAGGAAGGATTTTAGAAATGGTTCAAGCGACGCAACTTAGACCGGGCATGGTCATCATCCACGAGGGTGATCTTTTTCGGGTCACCGCCGTGCATCATCTCACCCCCGGGAACAAGCGCGGCTTTATGCAGACCAAGATGAAGAACTTGCGGACCGGCATCGGTACGGAATACAAGTTCCGTTCCGAAGATCGCGTCGATCAGGCGATTCTGGACAACCGCCAGATGCAATACCTGTATGCGGAAGGCGATCTGCATACTTTTATGGACACCGAAAACTACGAGCAGATCACCTTGAGCGCCGAAGATATCGGCGGGCTTTTGTCGTATCTATTGCCGAACTCTGTGGTCGGCATTGAATTCCATGACGGCAAACCGGTCGGTATCCATCCGCCATCGAGCGTCGATCTGGAAGTGCTCGACACCGAGCCGTCGATGAAGGGCGCTACCGCCAACGCATCCTATAAACCAGCGAAATTGGAGACCGGCGTCGTCGTGCAAGTGCCGCCCTTCATCCAGGTGGGCGACAAAGTGCGCGTCGATCCGACCGACGGCTCCTATCTCGAGCGGGTCAAGTAGCTTTGATCTGTTTCAAAACGGCTTCAACTTGCCGCTGGAGATCTTCCAGATCGCCATTGTTCTCGATCACGTAGTCGGCCAGTCGACGTTTTTCTTCCAGGCTCATCTGGGCATCGATGTGCTTCTGAGCTTCCTCGGCGGCGAGGCCATCACGTTGGTGGAGTCGTTGTTTTTGAACGGCGACGTCACAGGCAACTAGCACGACAGGTCGAAGCCACTCGTGCAGGCGTCCTTCGAATAAGAGCGGCACCTCGTAGATGACGATCTCGGTTCCGGCTGCCGCATGCCGGCGAATCCGCTCTTCGGCCAGGGCGCGGACGCGCGGGTGGATGATCGATTCGAGTTTTTTTCTGGCAGTGGTATTATTGAAGATCACTGCGCGCAGCTTCTGCCGATCCAACGTTCGGTCGGATTGCAGGATCCCGACGCCGAATGTCTCGACGATCTCGCGCCAAGCGTCGTGTCCTGGCTCGACGACTTCGCGCGCCAAAGCGTCGGCATCGACGACGGCGGCGCCGAGTTGCTGCAAAATTTTCGCTACGGTGGTTTTGCCCGAGGCAATGCCGCCGGTTAGGCCGACCAATTTCACGGCACAGTAATGGCAAAATCGTTGCCGGCTTTCAACCGGAAGTGCCTAGAACGCAGGAGCCGCCACAAAGACAATCACGGCGTGCAGCGCGATCCGGCGGCCGTCGTCGTGCAAGCCGGCGCGGCACATAGAGAGGTGAACAGCCAATGGCTCGAGTCGTGATCTACATCACCACCTACTGCCCATATTGTACGGCAGCGAAGGGGTTGTTGCGCTCGAAAGGCGTCGTCTTCGAAGAGATCGACGTGACCCACGATCCGGACGCCCGGATGGAAATGGAAGAACGATCGCAGCGCCGCACCGTGCCGCAGATCTTTATCGACGATCGGCCGATCGGCGGTTACGACGAAGCCCGAAACTTGGATTTCACCGGAGAACTCGATCGTTTGCTTGGATTGAAAACCGATTGAGCGTTACGAGCACAAAGAAATATAAAGCGGTCGATATGGAGGCGGCGAGCGGATTCGAACCGCTGCATCGAGGTTTTGCAGACCTCTCCCTTAACCACTTGGGTACGCCGCCTTGATCGTTTAGCTAACATGAAGCTTTCACGAGTTGCAACAACGGCGCAAATTATTGACATCGAACAGGGAAACACGTAATTAAAAACTTGATCTGATTAGGAGTATTGGCAATGGCAACGATGATCACCAGCGATTGCATTAATTGCGGGGCATGTGAACCAGAATGTCCCAACAACGCAATTAGCCAGGGTGATCCGGTTTACGTCATCGATCCGCTTTTGTGCACCGAGTGCGTAGGTTTCCACGATTACGAGGCCTGCGCGGCGGTTTGTCCGGTCGACGTATGTGTCACCGATCCAAACAACGTCGAAACTGAGGAAGCTTTAATTGCCCGCGCTCGCTCGCTGCATCCGCAAACCGATTTCGGCGATAGTTTTCAGTCACGATTTAGAAAAGGCAACGGGCAGGCAGCGCCGGCCGTGCCAGCCCCTCAGGTCGCGGCGGCGCAGGAAAAGGCCGCGGCGAAACCGGCGCCCACTCCAGCGGCAACACAGCCGGCTGCGCCTGCAGTGCCCGCAGCGGCGGTCACGAAGGCCGCTCCGGCGGCGCCGGCGGCGGCGCCAAAACCCGCACCGCCCAAGCAACCACCGAAGCCTAAGAAAACCTTTCCGGACGAACTGCCGATTAGTTTCGAAGACGCATCAGAGAAGTACACCGGCGGTGCCACTCGTCTTCGGGGATTCGTTCGTCCGGCCGTGATCCTGTTGCAACCTATCATTGGCGCTTTCCCGCACGGTCCCAAAAAGCGCCTGGAAGAGGCACTGCAGACTCCTTTGTTCACGGCGGCGGGGAGCACCGCGGCCAATATCGTTCATAATGCGGTTCTTTATCCGCTCGTCTGTATGGTGATCGCGGTAGCGATCAACGGACCGCAGATTATTTTCAGCCAGGCGATTAACATTTATGTTCTCATCGGCTTGGCGCTGGCTGCTGCCGAGGGAATCTTTCGCCTGAAGGACGGCTTCTTTGGCGCCAAACCGGCCGATGAGATGAGGTTTTTACCGTCGTTTTACGGCGCGCCGTTGGGATTGATTTTGGAGCCGGTGCTGGCCAAGTACACCGGTGTGATCAGAGACATTCCTGTGCCCGTAGACGGGTTCTATTCCAAAGGCTTTGTCGACAAGCTCGAACGCGAACGCCGCTACGGCAATGTCTACACGGTCGAAGATCGAGGCGGAGCGTATCTTGTTCGCATGGAGTTCCCACGCCGGGTGCCGGATGTTGGCATCGCCATGCGAGAGCAGTTGCCGGACGAAATGCCGGATTACGACTACGATCTCGCGTTACAGCCGGGGCAGGTGGTGGTGAAGGGCAAATGTGCGGATGAAAAGGTGCGAAAAATCTCCTCCAGTGTTGGCGCGTTTCCACCGGAATTTGTTACGGTGATTCCGTTGCGCCAGAAAATCGCCGGATTGGCGCATCGTTACGAAAACAAAGTGCTCGAGGTTTTGGTTGTCAAAGCGTGATTCCCAAGAGCGTAGCACAGCGATCGGCCACGACATAAAGAGAAAATCCAACCCGACCAAAGAGCCACAAGGTGAGGAGAAAGCCTGTGGCTCTTTTGCGTTTATCGAGCGTTTGCGCTTTCGACCCATGACGAATGCCGACCTCGATGAGGTAATGGCGATCGAAAGAACATCGTACCGCTTCCCCTGGAGCAGCGGTTTTTTTCGCCAGGAGTTGCAAGTCGCCTGCGCCCGCTCGATTCTTGCCGAGACCGACGGAAAGATAGTTGGTTACGTTCTTTATTGGCTCCTGCCTGGAGCGATAGATATCCACAACCTTGCGGTTCATTCTGACTACCGGCGCCGCGGTATAGCGCGCGTTCTTCTCGATCACGTCGTAAGCGAGGCGGAGCGTCAATCCGTAGTTCGTGTGATGCTTGAAGTTAGGCGGTCTAACGTTCCAGCTCAGAGGCTTTATGAAACAACAGGTTTTGCGACTACCGGAATCCGCAAAGGTTACTACTCGGATAACGGTGAGGACGCCCTGGCGATGACCCTCGAGCTAAGCGCAAAGACTTAACCGCCGCGGTTTGCTCAAGCCAGGCGCCGATCGGACTCATCCTGTGCTTGATATTACATATATAAATAATTGAAACACCAGTAAAATCTAGCGTCCGGCGCGCTCCCTTGACGGGCTCTCCTCCTCTGGTGTATAAATTAATTGTTGATTAGAAGTTTTTAGCGGTCAGAGTTTTGACCGCTAATTTTTTTGAAGGTTCTTATGAGCGGACGACGATAGCTGCATGATGGAAAATTGCTACCAGAAACGAGCAGCTATTACACAGTTCGACTTAACCTTCCAGCCATCCATCTCGCACGACATTCCGCTTCGCTGTAATTTCGGTCATACGCGTTTCTATAAGTTCGATCTAAAGAGCGAAAGTTTCGACTCAGGAGGAAAAAAGTATGTTTAAGGTCGGCGAAAAGGTTGTCTATCCCGCCCACGGGGTGGGAGAGATTGAAGCGATACGAAGTCACGTTATCTCGGGCACGGAGAAGAAATTTTACATGCTGCGCATTCTCGAGACTGATATGAAAATCATGATTCCGATCGACAACGTTGACTCGGTTGGCTTGCGCAAGATCATTGACCGCGCCATGGTGACCAAGGTTTATAAAGTGCTTCGACAGAAGAAAGTTGAAACCGACCAGCAAACATGGAATCGCCGGTACCGCGAATATACCGAAAAGATCAAAACCGGCTCGATCCTCGAAATCGCCAAGGTTCTGCGCGATCTCTTTGTTCTTAAGGGCGACAAGGAACTTTCCTTCGGTGAAAGAAAGATGCTCGATACCGCGCGCAATTTATTGGTCAAGGAACTGTCGATTGCGCGCTCCCATTCCGAGGAAAAAATCATGGAGGAGTTGCGCCATATTTTCACCCACTGAGCTGGCTGAGTTGATCTTTCATTTCAAAGAGCCGGGAGCCAAGCTCCCGGCTCTTTTATTTTGATCCGATGTCGCACGTGACCGCCATTGTGCTCGCGGCTGGGGAAGGCCGCCGCATGGCCGCCGGCACCTCGAAAAGCTACCTACCGATCGCCGGACGGCCGCTGGTGCTGCGGACCCTCGATCGGGTTTTTTCGGCGCAGGCGGTTGAAGCGGTCGTCCTGGTTGTCGGCGCCGGTGAACTCGAGCGTTGCGAGTCCATGCTGCGCGCCGATTCGGCGCTAAAGGATCGTCACTGGCTCTTGCAAGTCGGCGGCGCGACCCGGCAGCAGTCGGCAAGGCGCGGGCTCGAGCGTGTTGAGTCGGATTGCGACATCGTCATCATCCACGACGGCGCCCGGCCGTTTGTTTCTGCCCGCTTGATTGACCGCTGCGTAGAAACTGCGGCGGACAAGGGGGCGGTGGTGGCGGGTCTTCCGGTGCGCGATACGATAAAGACGGTCTCGTCGGATCATTGGATCGAATCGACTCCAAACCGAAGCGCGCTATGGGAGATTCAAACCCCGCAGGCATTCAAGCGAGGATTGATCATCGCGGCGCACGAGTGGGCGGAGCGGCAAGGAATTCAAGTGACGGACGACGCCACGGTGGTTGAGCGCATCGGCACGCCCGTGTATGTGCTCGAAGGGGAGCGGACCAATTTTAAGATTACCGTGCCGGAGGACGTCTGGCTGGCGGAAATGTTAATCCGTGATGGACGGCTGCCCTAGACCGTCTGCCTCGGCAAAGCTTCGTTCAAACTGCCGCTACGAAACCCCTGCAGATCGAGACTGACGTAGCGAAAGCCGGCCTGTTTGAACATCTCGACAATCGCGTCTCGGGTCGGTTTGTCAAACAGCCGGTCGATTTCGGCTTGCGCAACTTCGATGCGCGCAAGATCGCCGTGATAGCGCACGCGGAACTCGCGGAAGCGAAGTTTCTTCATGAAAACCTCGCATGCGCCTACCTGCTTTAATCGGTCCAGATTGATTGCGGTTCCGTAAGGAAAGCGCGATGACAGGCACGGGCTTGAGGGTTTGTCCCAGGTGGGCAGATTGAGTTCGCGGCTGTAGCGCCGAATGTCCGCCTTGGTCATCGCCGCTTCGACCAAAGGATGGCGCACGCGCCATTCGTTGGCCGCCTTCAACCCCGGCCGATGGTCGTGCAAATCGTCCAAGTTGGTTCCGTCGACGATCGTCTCGATGCCGAGCTTGTCGGCTTCCGCGCGGCAGAGGCGATATAGTTCGTCTTTGCAGAAAAAGCAGCGATTGGCGGGATTCTGCGCGAACGACAGGTTGTCCAGTTCGTTCGAATCTATAACGATGTGGCGGCAGCCCAGACTCTCGGCAAAGGCGGTGGCGGCGCCGAGCTCGCCGGGCGGCACGGTGGGCGAAGATGCGGTGAGCGCAATTGCCCGCTCACCGATCGTCATGTGCGCGGCTTTGAGCAGAAAAGTCGAGTCGACCCCGGCGGAAAAAGCCACCAGAAGCCGATTGTTTTCGCCCAGAAGTCGGGTCAGCTGTTCGAATTTTTCATCCATCGTCTGTCGCTGAAGAGATCGGTGCTTAAATAATGCTCGCCCTTATCGGCGAAGATAGTGACAACGACGTGACCCTTGCCCAGGCTTTTCGCCACCTTTAGCGCCGCGCAGCACGCGGCCCCGGAAGAGATCCCAACCAGAAGGCCTTCCTCAGCGGCCAATCGCCTGGCGTGAACAGTAGCCTCGTCGTCGCTGACCTTGATGACCTCGTCAAGAACCTGTCGATTGAGCACGGCCGGAATGAAGCCGGCCCCGATTCCTTGGATTTTGTGGAACCCGGGCTCGCCGCCGGAAATTACCGGTGATGCTGCCGGTTCAACTGCACAAACCCGCACGCCTTTCATTTTCTCTTTCAACACCTCGCCCACGCCGGTGATCGTGCCGCCGGTTCCGACGCCGGCGACGAACGCGTCGATGCGCTTGAACTGCTTGAGCAGTTCGGCGGCGGTTGTCTTGCGGTGGATCTCCGGGTTGGCCGGGTTGTTGAACTGTTGCGGCATGAAGTAATCACCGTGTTCTTGCAGCAGTTCTTCGGCTTTGTGGATCGCCCCGCCCATGCCTTTGGTGTCTGGAGTGAGGATAAGACGGGCGCCATAGGCAGACAAGAGGCTGCGCCGCTCTTCGCTCATCGTATCCGGCATGGTCAATGTCAGGCGGTAGCCTTTTACGGCGGCGATCAATGCGAGACCGATGCCGGTGTTGCCGCTGGTTGGCTCGACGATAGTGGCGCCGGGCTTGAGTTTTCCTTGGCGTTCGGCCGAATCGATCATGCTCAGGCAGATCCTGTCCTTGACCGAACCGCCGGGGTTAAACGACTCCATCTTCGCCCAAACTTCGGCATCGTTTTTACCCGGAAGCATTCGCAATTTGACCACAGGAGTGGAGCCGATAAGATCCAGGACGGATCGAGCGCCATTCAAGCTTGCCACAATTTAACTCGTTTTCCTTGACAGGTGTGAGATTCGATTTGACGTACGTCAAATGCTATATTCTCGACTCGCCAAAGTCAATGAAATCGATTGAATCTCAGCGCGCTGACTCTCGGAAAAGAATCTGCGTGATTTTTCCGGGGGCGCTCGGCGATTTCATTTGTTTGTTGCCGGCTCTAGGAATTCTCGCACGCTCGGCTGCGGTGGAAGTATTCGCGCGCAGTGAGTTTGCCGAGATTGCGCCGGCAGGCGTCGTGGTGGCTTCACTTGAACGTCCCGAGATCAGTAAACTCTTTCGTCCCGAGTCCGTCGATGATGCACAGGTGCAGAGATTCTTCCGCGCCTATGATGCCGTATACTCGTGGCTTGCAAGCCGCGATACCGAACTCATCCTGCGCCTGGAAGTCATCTCAGGCGGACGCGCGCAGGTGTTTCCGTTTCGTCCGGCAGACGCTCAGGGCCATCAGGCGGACTACTATCTAAGCTGTTTGCGTCACCTGGCCGGTTCTTCGGCGCAGCCGAGGGTTGCGCTGCACGCCGAAGCAATCTGTTGGGCCGACAGTTTTTGGGTGCGGCATTCGCTTCAGCGTTGCCGGGTGTTGGCTGTTGCGCCGGGAAGCGGCGCGCGCGAGAAGAATTGGCCCGCGGATTTCTTTCGCGCCGTAAGCCGGTGGTGGCGCCAGGAGATTGGCGGGACGGTTCTTTTGATCCTGGGTCCCGTGGAGCAAGAGAGAGGCGGCAGCGAACTGCTGCAAAACGATTGCGTCGTTGCGCGCGGCTTGCGTTTGGCACAAACGGCGGCGCTGCTCGCTCGCTGTGATCTTTATCTGGGCAACGATAGCGGCATCTCTCATCTTGCCGCGGCACTCGGCGTCCGGACCCTCGCGGTGTTCGGTCCGTCGGATGCTCGTCGGTGGGAACCGCGCGGCCAGAAAGTTAACGTGCTGCGTCGCGCCATCGACTGTTCGCCGTGCCAGGAGCCAACGATGAAGGCGTGTCCACACCGCGCCTGTTTGACCGGGCTGCATCCGGAGGAAATCATCACCATGTTGGCAAACTTGCCGGAGGTCCTTACCTTGACAAGGTAGAATGCAGGGATTACATTTTGACTCGACGAAAAGTTGCTGATTAATGGCATGAATCCGGCTCGTAGCCGCGGGTGGTTTAAAATAGCATCTTTTAGGTTCGAAACGACGACGCCTGGAAGTCCGGCGGTGTTCCAAGCCTGCGCGACTTCCAGGTTTTTTTTCTTGTCGATTCGGGAGTCTTGAGATGGCTAACCAAGAAGAAAAGCAAGCAGAGGGTAAAGGGTTTACGGTTCAAGATCGCCGGCGTTTCTCCCCCGAGACCGGCGAGGCGCGTCAGGACGCGTCCGAAGAGACCGTCGGCACGGCACAGAGCACGATCCCCAGTGATCAGAGTACTGAGTCGCCGCGCGCTTCCGAACGCGAGCCGCTATCGGAAATCAACTTTTCTGCGTTCGTGATCAGTCTGAGCACCCAAGCGCTGATGCATTTGGGTGAGATCGCCAGCCCGGTCAGCGGCAAGGTCGAGATCGATGTGCCGGTGGCCAAACAGATGATCGATATTCTGGGGATGCTCAAAGACAAGACACGCGGCAACCTCAATGCGAGCGAAGACCGTCTGATGGAGGACATCCTCTTCGATCTCCGTATGAAGTATGTCGAGGCGGTGAAGAAGCGATAGGAGTCGTTCGATGGATTTCAGAAACATCTGGCGTGGCGGCGTGAGCATCAAAGGTGTCATCTTGGTCGCTTTGACGTCGCTCGTGGTCGGGCTCGGTATCAGCGGTAGCCTCGATTGGCTGGTGCCCAGCCGCGCCGTGAACCTCTTGGGAGACGCCGGCGATGTCGAATCCCGGGGCGCTTTCACCGGTCTTCCCGACTTTGTAAGCCTGTCGAAAAAAATAAAACCGATTGTCGTTAACATCTCGACCACTCAGATGAGCGAAGCGCGCGGCCAGCAGGAATTCGGCAGCCCGTTTGGCGATGAGGATCCGTTTAATGATTTCTGGCGGCGCTTTTTTGGCGGTCCGCTGCCGCGCGGGCCGCAGCGCCAGCGCAGCCTCGGGTCCGGTTTCATTATCGATAGCGACGGATCGATTCTAACCAATAATCATGTCGTCGAGAATGCATCGAAAATCGTCGTCAAACTTTCGGACGATCAAGAATACGAAGCCAAGGTCGTCGGCCGGGATTCCAAGACCGATATTGCAGTGATCAAGATCAACGCCAAGACCAATCTCATCGCGGCAAATTTCGGCGATTCGGACACGCTGGAGGTGGGTGAATGGGTCGTCGCCATCGGCAATCCCTTCGGCCTCGATAGCACGGTAACCTCCGGCATCGTCAGCGCCAAAGGCCGGCACATCGGCCAGGGGCCGTACGACAACTTCATCCAAACCGACGCATCGATTAATCCCGGCAATTCGGGCGGTCCGCTGATCAATTTGCGCGGCGAAGTCGTCGGGATTAACACCGCGATCTTCAGCCGGACCGGGGGAAACATCGGTATTGGTTTTGCGATTCCGATCAATCTGGTCAAAGAGTTGCTGCCGGAATTACGGGGGAAGGGCAAAGTGGTTCGTGGCTACCTGGGAGTCCTTATTCAGAAAGTGACCCCCGAGATCGCGGAAAGCCTAGGCATGGAGAAGGGCTACGGCGCCCTGGTTGCCAACGTCTCGAAGGACGGTCCGGCCGATAAGGCGGGTGTAAAAGTTGGCGATGTGATCATTGAGTTCGACGGCAAGGAAGTTAGAGACTCGGGCGATCTGCCAATCATCGTCGCGCGCACGCCGGTAGACAAAAAGGTGCGAATGAAGGTGCTCCGCGACAAGAAAGACGTACTTTTGAATGTCGCGATCGGCGAGCTCAAAGACGAAGAGGTTATCGCCACCGCGCCGGAAAAAGGCGAGCTCGGGCTCACCGTGCAACGGCTGACTCCGCAAATGGCCGAGAGCTTGGGACTGGAGAGAGTTGAAGGCGTGGTGGTCACCGCCGTCGAGCCGGGCAGCGCCGCCGATGAGGCCGGCATTCGCCTGGGCGATCTCATCGTCGAAGTCGACCGCAAGGCGGTGCGCAGTCTTGACGATTATAAAAAAGCGGTCGCTGCAGTGCGTAAGGGGCGCGGCGTGTTATTTCTCGTGCGCCGCGGCGACAATACGTTATTCCTCGCGCTCAAGCCGCAGCGCTGATTATTTTTCGGTCGTGAATATCTTTGCGCGGTAAGCGAACCCAGCGCGGCCTGGGCCTCGTTTCATTGCTTTT
>Ga0209640_10003856_pt1 | contig 13165 bp, 15 predicted proteins | sample RifCSP10_1_FD_184018 | JGI IMG/M metagenome (GOLD analysis project Ga0209640, IMG submission 184018) | Soil microbial communities from Rifle, Colorado - Rifle CSP2_sed 10_1 (SPAdes) (version 2) | ecosystem: Environmental > Terrestrial > Deep subsurface > Rock core/Sediment | place: Rifle...
AGGCGTCCGCACCCATGCCCTCGCGAAACCAGCGTGTCTCCACCAATCCAGGACAAACCGCGTTGACGCGTATCTCCGGCGCCAGGCCGCGCGCGAGCGACAAGGTCATCGTATTGAGCGCGCCCTTCGAAGCCGCGTAGGCGATCGAGGAGCCCGAACCGCGGATACCGGCGATCGACGAGACGTTCACGATCGCGCCTTTGCCTTGCTGCTTCATGGCCGGAACCACCGCGCGCGTCATTTGATACGTACCGATGACATTCACGGCGTATATGCGCTGAAAGTCGTCAGCTTGCAGCGCGTCGAGATCGGCGTGATTCGGCGCAAACTTAGTGATGCCCGCGTTGTTCACCAATCCGTCGATACGACCCCACTTCTTCAGCGCCGCTTCCGCCATACGGCGACAATCCGCGTCGTCCGCGACATTCGCCTTCACTAATAAAGTCTGGCCGCCGAGCTGCTCGCAAGCTTTGGCGGTCGCCGCCGCTTCCGCTTCGCTCTTGGTGTAGTTGATGACGGCATGGCAACCCTTCTTCGCCAACTCGATGGCACAGGCGGCACCAATCCCCGTTGCCGAGCCAGTCACGATGCATACGGTGTTTTTTAGTTCCATTTGCTCTCTCGCGTGCTAGAAGGTCACGACTTGGCGTATCGCTTCGCCGTTCGCCAACCGATCGAACCCGAGATTAATCTCATCGAGTCGCAGCCGCCCGGTGAGCAGCCGATCCACCGGCAAACGCCCTTGCCGATACAGCGCGATGTAGCGCGGAATGTCGCGCACCGGAACCGCACTGCCGAGATAACTCCCCTTCACCGTGCGTTCCTCCGCGACCAAGTGCACCGCAGGCAACGCGAATGTCGCATCGGGTGGCGGTAACCCGGCGGTCACGGTGACGCCGCCGCGACGCGTGAGCCGGTACGCCAACGCCAACCCCTCGGCCGCGCCGGTGAAATCGAGGCAATAGTCGACCCCGCCCGCGGTCGCGGCGCGCGCGGCGTCGATACAATCCGCGCGGCTCGCGTTGAACGTATCGGTGGCGCCCAAGGACTTGGCGAGCGCAAGTTTTGAATCGAGTAAATCGACGCCGACGATACGGCTCGCGCCGGCGGCGATTGCGCCGAGCAAGGCCGCGAGTCCGACGCCACCGAGACCGACGATGCCGACAGTGGCACCGGCGCGAACTTGCGCGCAATTAACGACGGCACCCATACCGGTCAGCACGGCGCACCCGAACAGCGCCGCGTATTCCAACGGAATATCCGCATCGACTTTGATCAGCGAGCGCCGCGACGCCGTTGCATACTCGGCGAACGACGACACACCGACCTGGTGATTGATAGGCGTCCCGTCGCGATGAATCCGCTGCGCGCCCGAGAGCAGCGTCCCGGCACCGGCGGCCGCAACTGCCGGTTCGCACAACGCCGGCCGGCCTTCGGCGCACGGCGTACAACTGCCGCAACTCGGCACGAAGACGAAAATAACGTGATCGCCTTTGCGCAGATCACGTACGCCCGGCCCGACTTCCTCGACGACACCGGCGGCCTCGTGCCCCAGCGCCAACGGCATCGGTCGCGGGCGGCTGCCGTTGATGATCGAAAGATCCGAGTGGCATAAACCCGCGGCGGCGATGCGCACCAGCACCTCGCCCTCGCCCGGCGGATCGAGATCGACTTGCGCGATCGTGACGGGCCGCGACTGTGCGTACGGCTGTGGCAAGCCCACTTTTTCCAAGACCGCGGCACGGATCTTCATTTACTCCTCCTCACGTCAGCTCAGCACCTTATCGTCGAAGGCGCATATGTCGCCCGAACGACTATCCCACTTTGTTGAAATTGCCTGGCGCCGGCCAATAGTACCGCAAAGCTGTTTGATCTACAGTCGAGCACACACGCTGTCAGCACGTGCCGTTTACCGCGGCACCCGGAGGCGTCATATTAATGCATGACCGCGTAACGTAATCGCGCGGTCTACACCCCACTGTCTCATTCTTCAGGAGGATACCGTGAACAACTACACGAAACGGCGAAACGGATGGCTCGGCATCGGTGCATTGGTTGTATTTCTCTCGACGACCCCCGCTCATAGTCAACAAAGTTGCGTTCCCTCGAAGTTCGGCGATAAGGATCAAATCGGAAATCTAAACTACGTCACACCGGCAAAAACTCTGGCCGCGTCCAAGCTCGTGACCATCGGCAAAGCCTACCGACTCGGCATTGAAACCAATAGCAAAACGCCCGCTTATCCGCCGCGCTCATTTTCGTTGACGGTCGTACAACCCGGGCAAGTCGGAGGTAACGTTATCGGGCCGACCAAGACCTCGTACAACGACGACATCATCATGGGCTGGGTCGGCATCGGCTCGCAAATCGACGGGCTGGGTCATGTCGGCATCGACAACGTCTACTACAACTGCAACAAAGGCGTCGAGTTCGCCCAAGCGGGCGGCCTTACCAAGCTCGGCATCGAGAACGTTCCCGCGATCGCCACTCGCGCCATCGTGCTCGACATGGTCGGCTTGCTCGGAACCGATCCGGTGAAGGAAGGCACGCCGTTTAATCGCGCCGAGATCGAAGGCGCGATGAAGCGCCAGGGTGTGGCGTCGATCGATAAAGGCGACGTCGTGTTGTTCTACACCGGTTGGACCAAACTGATCGGCAAGGACGACAAGCGCTACAACACGGCGGAACCGGGACTCGGCGTGGAAGGAGCGAAATACTTGGCGGCGCTCGGCGTGGCCATGATCGGCGCCGACACGTGGGGGCTCGAGGTTATTCCGTTCGAGAAGAACGCCGGCGTTTTCGAAGTGCACCAGATATTGCTGGCCATGAACGGAATTCACATTCTCGAAAACATAAACACCGAGGAAATGGTGAAAGACAAAGCATGGGAGTCGCTCTTCACGCTCGGACCGGCGCGTATTACCGGCGCGGTACAAGCGATCATCAATCCGATCGCGATAAAGTAGTTCTCGAAATAGCCATTGCCACCGCGACACAGTCGCCCATGCACGTTACGTGCATGGGCGCCGCCGGCGACTGCCTACGTTCGCGACTGCACGAACAGCCGATTCCACGTCGGACTGATAATGATTTCGTTGACGCACACGTGCGGCGGCTGTTCGGCCACCCAGCGAATTGCGTTGCCCAGGTCGTCCGGTTGCAGCATCCGCGCGCGTTCTTCGGTCGACGGCGGCACCGGTCGACGATCCATAATCGGCGTTGCGACCTCGGCGGGGCAAATAGCGCAAGCTCGAATTCCGTTCATGCACTCTTCCATATTCAACGTTTCGGTCAGTGACACCACCGCATGCTTGCTGGCGTTGTATGCCGGACCGGTTACGGCCGAGGTATACACGCCGGCCCAGGACGCGATGTTGATGACCACGCCACTCTTTTGCGCACGCATGAGCGGCAACACCGCGCGAATGCAATAGTAGGTTCCATCTAGATTGGCCCGGATAACCTGGTCCCAACCGTCAACGGTTTGCTCGCGAAAAAAACGCTTGGTCACGTTAAGGCCGGCGCTATTCACGAGCACATCGACTTTACCGTGCCGCGCGGCAATGATTTCCGCAACGCGATCGACCGCAGCGGCATCGCTCACGTCGAGCGGTTCCACCTCGACATGACGGCCGCGGCTGCGAAGCGCTGCCGCCTCCTTCTCCAATAACTCCCCGCGCCTGCCGGACATAACGACCACGGCACCGGCCGCGGCTAACGCGCTAGCGCCGGCTAAACCGATACCGGTACCTGCACCGGTCACCCAAACGATCTTGTCTCGCAACATGAGAACCCTCTTCGCTATCTCGATAAACGCTCACTGCTCTTAATGGCGACATTATCGCGCAGGTAAACCGGCAGTGCCTGTTCCGCCGCGACAGCTTTGCCGGCACGAAAATCGCGCACGCCAAGCTCGGCCACGCACCGCGCCGAGGGATAGCCGCCCGACCGCCACTGTTGCAATCGATCGGCGAGCCGCGCCTGCAAGATCGGCGCGTACTGCTCCCAACCGCTGCCGGCACCGATCCACGTCGACGCCGCCGGCAATGGCACCGTCGCCGGCGCGACCACACACTCCTCGCCCTGCAATTGCACCAGACCGTCGACGCCGGCAACGAATTCACCCCAGTAGACCTGCTGCATGCGTGCGTCGATCGCCGCGAGTACGTGGGTCGATCCCGCGTGCTGTGCAATCGCCGCGAGCGTTGAAACCGCGACCACGGGAAGATCGGCGCCGAACGCCAGACCTTGCGCAACCCCGGCGCAGATGCGCAAGCCCGTAAACGAACCGGGTCCGCGGCCGAAACAAATTGCGTCCAGTCCGCGCAAGGTCGTGCCAGCGTCCGCCAAGGCTTCGTCGACCAAGATCAGCAAGCGCTCCGCGTGCCGTCGCCCGATTTCGCAGCGCTCGTCCACGGCGCCGTCTACCCACACGGCAACCGAACAAACGTCGGTGGCGGTATCGAAGGCAAGAATCTTCATCTGTCGTTGTCGATTCAAACAGCGCGAGTCGCCGCTCGCATGTTAGCGCGCGCCGTCGTCGGCGAACACTTTCGTCAATGCGCTAGTTGCCGCACCAGTTCACGAGCTATTGCCGCCCGATCTACAGTTCGGGGCGCGCCAGCGCGCTGGCGCGTGGCCCAAATCGAATCGGGGAAATGCGGGTCATCGGCGAAGCGCGGAACAATGTGCCAATGCAAATGCGGTACTTGATTACCGAGCGACGCTAGGTTGATCTTGTCTGGGCGCAGCAGTTCACGCAAGACCTGCTCAACGCTACATACAATTGCCAGCAGGTGCGTCCGCGGCTCGATCGCGAGATCGGTCATTTCCCGAATGTGCTGGTTCCAAATGACACGACAATAACCGGGATAGTCGCGATCGCCGACGTCGACGACCCGACAGCGTTCGTCCTGCCACAGAATCGATTCCGCATGCGACGCGACACACAGCGGACACGGCACGTCGGTCACCTGCGCTCAGGGGCCAGCACCATCTGCGTTTGCGTTACGACCGCGCACAGCTTGCCTGCTTCCGACCTCACCAAGGTTTGCCACACCATCGTCGTGCGGCCGCGATGAAACGGCGTGCATTCGCCAATGACGCGCGCACCCGTGGCAATCGCTCCGAGAAAGTTGGTCTTCGATTCGATCGTCGTGGTGCGCGCACCCTTCGGCAAATTCATGATCGTCGCGACCGCACCCAAGGTGTCGGCGAACGCCATCATCGCGCCGCCGTGCAAAATATCGGCGTTGTTGCTCAATTCCGGACGCGCATGCATCGAAGCGACGACGCGTTCCGGCGTGACTTCAATAAATTCGATCCCGAGCAAACCCGGAAACGCGGCTTGCAGCGATTTCTGAAAAGTATTCGCGTCCATCTGATTATCCGCCGTTTGCTTTGTCGTTTACCGTCGTCGAATATCGCATCGCGTGCGCGCCTCCTCAACCAGCCGCGAAGTGTTCGAACCCCTTGCGCTTCGGTTGGTAGATCCGACCGATCGAATCGTAAATCTCGAGCGCGTTTCCGGCGGTTACTTCGCCTATCGCCGTGAATGAAAAACCGGACCCGATGGCGAGCGTGTTGATGTGGCTTACTTGCACCGGCGGCACGGTAAAGCACAGTTCGTAGTCGTCACCGCCCGCGAGCGCGTAGTCCAAACCGATTTTTCGCATTTGCGCGCGATACGTCGGCGACACCGGGATCGCACCCAGATTGAGCCGCGCCCCAACCTTGCTCGCTTCGAGCACATGACCCAAATCGGCGACGAGACCGTCGGATACATCGATGGCGCTCGACGCGCCGTCGCGCAGCGCAATGCCTTCGGCGATGCGCGGATCGGGCCGCTCCAATCGGTGACGTACCGCCGCCACATCGCCGCTCGCTAACCCGTGTTCGCCGCGCTGCGCCGCCAGCGCTAGCGCCGCGTCGCCGAGCGTGCCGGTGACATAGATCATGTCGCCGACGCGCGCGCCGCTGCGTCGCAAACACTTGCCGTGCGGCACCAACCCGATCGCCGTAATGGCAATCGCCAACGGCCCGCGCGCCGTGTCGCCGCCGACCAACTGAATTCGATAGCTCTGCGCTAATTCGTGGAGTCCGCGCGCGTACGCGTCGACCCAGGCCCGATCGATTTTCGGTAAGGTCAAATCGAGTACAAACCACGCCGGCGCGGCGCCCATCGCCGCCAAGTCGCTGAGATTAACGGCGAGGGACTTGTGGCCGAGCGCGACCGGATCGGTGTCGTCCAGAAAATGCACGCCGGCGACGAGCACGTCGGTGGTTATCACCGTCTCCATGCCGGGCGGCGCCTGGACCACGGCGGCATCGTCGCCGATACCGAGATGCACGTCGGCGCGCCGGACCGGCTGGGTGGCAAAGTACGCCCGGATGAGCTCGAATTCGGTCACGGCCGCCTCAGGCAGAGCGCCCGCTTCCATTCACCTCGAGCGGGCGTACGTTCAGAGCGACTTTATCCAGCACCGCGTTGATATATTTATGGCCATGCTCGGCGCCATAGGTTTTCGCCAGTTCGACCGCTTCGTTGAGAACAACGCGATAGGGGATTTCCAGATGAAACTCGAGCTCGAACGCGCCGAGCCGCAAAATGGCGCGTTCAACCGGATCGATCTCGGCGATGGCACGGTCGACATACGGCGTTAGCTGTTCATCCAGCCGCGACAAGCAAAGTGGAATTTCGCGCACGAGGTGACGAAAATACTCGAGATCGGCGTCATTGAGCATGTTATCCGCCAGGAAATGGCTTTCGATATCGCTCGGTGGCTGCTGCGTCACCTGCCACTGATAGAGCGCCTGAACGGCCGAGCGCCGCGCTCGGTGGCGACCGCCCTTGGACATATGTGCGACGTCTCCCATAGATTTATTTTGACGCGCGCAGCTTGCGAAACAAATCGACCAACTCGAGCGCCACCAGCGCCGCTTCCGCGCCCTTGTTGCTCGCGCCGTTGGCGCCGGCGCGCTCGAGCGCCTGCTCCAGCGTGTTCACCGTCAACACACCAAACGCAATCGGCAAACCGTAGCTAACGCCAACCTCGCGCACGCCGCGCGCGCATTCGCCCGCGACGTAGTCGAAATGCGGCGTGTCGCCGCGGATCACCGCGCCCAAGGCGATCAAACCGTCATGGCGCGTGCGTTCCGCCAACACTTTCAAGGTCACGGGGATTTCGAACGCACCGGGGACGCGCACGACATCGATATGATTCGCGCTTACGCCGTGGTCACGCAACGCCTGCAACGCGCCCGCAAGAAGTTGCTCGCCTACCAGTTCGTTGAAACGCGAAAGCACTATTCCAAAGCGGGCGTCGCGACCACTGAGATCGCCTTGAACCTGCGCGATCTCGGTCATAGTCTAGCCTTCTTACCCTTACCGCCACGACCCTCGTCTTCAATGTACTCGACGATTTCCAAACCGAATCCCGACATTCCGGGCGCCTTGATCGGGTGCCCAAGCACGCGCATCTTGCTCACACCGGCATCGGCGAGGATCTGGCTGCCGAGACCATAGGTTCGCATTTCGGCGCGGCCCCGCGGCGTAGCGCCGGTATCGGTCTCGGTGTCTTGTCGTTCGAACTTTTTGATTCGCTGTAACAAGTCCGCGGTCGATTCATTTTGCTGCAACACCACGATCACGCCAGCGCCCTCACCGGCAACGTATTCCATGGCGCGACGTAGCGACCACGTGCTTCCCGGCCGATGCGCCGTCGTGAATAAATCGAGCAGACTCTCCTGCACGTGTACCCGCACTAATGTTGGCCATTCGCGCCGGATGTTGCCGCGCACCAGCGCCAGATGCGTCGAGCCGCCGATCTCGTCGTGGTAGGTAATGCATTGAAATTCGCCGAACTCCGTCGGGAGTGGACACTCGCCGACGCGCCGCACCGTCGATTCGTTTTCCAGCCGATGACGAATCAAGTCGGCGATGGTCCCGATACTCAGCTCATGGTGCTGTGCGAAGGCTTCAAGCTGCGGCAGGCGCGCCATGGTGCCGTCGTCGTTCATGATCTCGCACAGCACCGCCGCCGGCGCGAGCCCGGCGAGGCGCGCAAGATCGCAGCATGCTTCGGTGTGACCGGCGCGCGCGAGCACACCGCCGCGCGCGGCAATCAGCGGAAAGACATGCCCCGGTTGCACGATATCCGCGGGCGTCGCGCCCGCCGCCGCGGCCACGCGTATCGTGTGCGCACGGTCGTGCGCCGAAATGCCGGTGGTGATACCGACGGCCGCTTCGATCGACACCGCGAAGTTAGTTCCGTGGAGTGCGCGATTGACCGCGACCATTGGCGCCAGATTCAGCCGGCCCGCATGTTCGATCGTGATCGGCATGCAAATCAGACCGCGTCCGTGCTTCGCCATGAAGTTAATCGCCTCCGGCGTGACGTGCTCGGCCGCAATCACCAGGTCGCCCTCGTTTTCGCGATCGGCATCGTCCATTAGCACGACCATGCGCCCGCGCTTGATTTCATCGATGATGTTGGTGATGGATTTAATGGCCATGCGTAATCGCTTACCTAAGCTAGTTCACGATTGTCTCTGATTCTCAACGATAAACCACTCGATCAGCTCATTTTTGGTCATTCAAACGCCGCTGCCGTCCATCTGCCGCTTCATATCTTTTATCGTTGTTACGGCGGTCGCCGGCAAAGCGTTCCTATCATTCATAGGGTGCGGTCGAGCGGCCGCGTGTCCTCATTATATAGATAAAAACTCGTTGGCGATGCTAAGCCGCAATGCAGACCGGTAGCACCATTGTTCTAAAACCCAATCTCCCCGGTCCGCGCCTCGTGGCGCCGATGACTTCGGCCGGCGCCCTCGCCGATCGCCCGTTCGCGCCGGGCACTCAGCTCGACCGCTATCTAATACTCGAACGAATTGGCGGCGGTGGGACTGGGCAGGTATATCGCGCGCGCGATACCGAGCTCGATCGCGAGGTCGCGCTCAAAGTCCTCGCGCGGCGCACGCCACGACAACCCGACGACCTGAACCGCGTCCGCGCCGAGGCCCAAGCGCAAGCGCGGCTGCGCAGTCCGCACGTGGTTACCTTGTATTCGATGCTCGAACTTCCGTTTGCCGCGGTGCTGGTGCTTGAGTATGTCGATGGGGAGACGCTCGACAAACGCATCGGAACGCATGGCACGCTCACACCCCGAGATGCGACCGCGATCTTCGAACAAGCACTGCTCGGTCTCGCGCACGTACATGAGATGGGCGTCACGCATCGCGATCTCAAACCGAGCAACCTGTTGGTCTCGGCCTCCGGGCTGGTGAAGATTATGGATTTCAGCGTAGCGCGCCTCAGCTCGCACGATGCCTTTCCGCCGCGAACCATGGTGGGCACCCTGCTCTACAGCGCACCTGAACAAATCAGCGGGCGCAATGCGGACGCGCGTTCAGATATTTACGCCATGGGCATGAGCCTGTATGAGGCCATCACCGGACGACTGCCGTTCGAGCATCAGTCCGAGTACGCTTTGATTCACGCGCATGTGCAGGAGCAACCCCCGCGTCCGCGCGACCTGGCGCCGTCGTTACCGCCGGCTTTCGAGCGCGTGATCCTCAAAGCAATAGAAAAAGACCCCGAGCGCCGTTATCGCGATGCGCTCGAATTTCGCACGGCGCTACTCAAGGTCGGCGCCGGCTCGGGCCGGCATATCACGATTACTCAGCCGGCGAACGCCTACGGCCCGGTACCGCTGCCGAAATATCACGGCCGCTCCGCCCGACGCGTCTTCGCCGGCTTTGCGCTCGATCTTCTGCTCGTCACCGCCGCTTGCGGCATGCTCTATTCGCTGATTCTTTCGCCTGGCCAAAATCCGACGCCGTCTCCCGCGCCCACCGTGGCCGCGACCTCCAAAACCCCGACCGCCGCCGCACCAAGGCCGGTGCGCGTACGCGCAAAGGCGGCGTCGACGAAGTCCACGCCGGCGCCCAATGTTCGCGGTAACGATCCCTACCAGTCGCTACGCAAAGCCTGGAGCGATTGAAGGTGAAGTCTATGGCCACGCCGCAACGCGGCGTTATCTATTTTGTATTCGCCGTGCTCGCACTAACGAGCGGCTGTGCCACGTTAGCACCCGACCGCTGCGAACAATTCGATCGTGCTCGTGAATCGACCGACTACGACACTATTTACGCTTACTCGAAAGTCGAAACCCGGCGCGCCGAAAACAGTTTCTCACGCCCGTCGAGCCGTAACGCCGCTACCGTGAGCTGGTACACACTGCGCGTTAACAGCAGTAAGACGCGTGCCTGCGAACATTTGTACTTGATCAAGGATCTTTATTTACAGCATTCAGATGACGCGTTGACGTTTGAAGAGCAACGCGAGTTTTACACCGCACAAGGTCAGTTGATCGCGACTAAACGCGAGAACCTAACCGAACAACTAACCAAACCCGGTTACTACACGGCGTCGGTGCCATTACCGATTCCGCGCGGTGCGCCGGCCGGCACCTATCGTGTGGTAACACGCCTGATCGCAACACCGGCGCAAGGACAAGCGCAAACGCTCGCCACCGCATCGAGCGAGTTTCGCGTGCAATAGAAGGTTCCGTCGAGAGACTGCACGCCGTCGTGCTGGCGCTAGCGGTCGGTTGTCAGCAGACGCTCTAAGTAACGCGCAATTAGATCTACTTCGATGTTGACCGTCGCGCCTACCAGCAAATTATCGAGCGTGGTCATTTCCAAGGTATGCGGAATAAGGCTGACCGCGAAATCTTGGTTCTCAACGCGATTCACCGTTAGGCTCACGCCATCGACACTAATCGATCCCTTCGCAGCGATATAGCGGCTCAGCGCACCGGGAACCTCGAACGTTAACACCCGCGAACGTCCCTCGTTCGCGCATGCTTGCACGCGTGCGATACCGTCGACGTGACCGCTTACCATATGTCCGCCCAGCGGTTTCGCCAACGTCAGCGCCCGTTCCAGATTCACTCGGTCACCCGCTTGCCGATGTAGAAATGTCGTGCGCGCTAACGTTTCCGCGGAAAGATCAGCTTCGAATAATCGATTCGCCTTGGCGATAACCGTCAAACACACTCCACTAACGGCGATACTGTCGCCAATCGTCACGTCATCGAGCCCCAACGTCGCCGCGTCGATACGTATACGCGTGTCGTCGCCATGCTTCGTCATGGCGTCGATTGTTCCTATCGCTTCAATGATTCCAGTGAACATGGACTAACTCAACCGATGGTGAAATTGAATGGATTTTACCCGCCGCCGGCGTAGCGCCAATCACGGCTTACTTTTCGCTGACTTTCGCCGTGATGCGCCAATCGTTCCCGACAGCGCGCGCGTCGGTAACCTGCAATTCGTAGCGATCCGCCAGCGCCTGCAGCGCCGGCAAGTGAAACATGCCGCGACCTGCGTCGCCCAACAGCATCGGCGCCAGGTAAACCACTAGCTCGTCGACCAGTCCGGCCGCGAGAAAGGCACCGGATACACCGGCGCCGGCTTCGATCAACACTTCATTGAGATCGAACTTGGCGAGAAACTTGAGCAATTGCGCAGGATCGGTCCGACCGTCGATGCCGGGCAGGTAAGCGATTTCGGCACCGGCCGCGGTCAAGGCTTGCGCGCGCTCGACATCCGTCGACGCCGTCGCGATCAAAGTACGCCCGGGCGGCCGCAAGATCCGTGCGCGTGGTGACATGCGCAAGCGGCTGTCGAGCACCACACGCAAGGGTTGGCGCCCGATGTCCCAAACCCGCACCGTGAGCGCAGGGTCGTCGCTCAACACGGTACCGATGCCGGTAACAATAGCGGAGCTACGGGCGCGCAATCGCTGCACATCGTCGCGTGCGGCGCTACCGGTGATCCAGCGGCTCTCGCCGCTGGCCATGGCAATTCGACCGTCGAGACTCGCACCGATCTTCACCCGCACAAACGGCCGGCCACGGCGCAGACGGCTGATGAATCCGGGATTGAGCGCCTGCGCTTGCGCTTCGAGCAAGCCGACCTGCACGTCGACACCGGCGGCGCGCAGCCGCGCGATGCCTTTGCCATCGGTTAACGGGTTCGGGTCTTGCATCGCACAGACGACGCGACGCACGCCCGCGCGCAGCAACGGCTCCGTGCACGGCGGCGTGCGCCCATGGTGATTGCACGGCTCGAGCGTAACGTAGACATCGGCATCGCGCGCGCGCTCGCCGGCTTGCGCCAAGGCGATAACTTCGGCGTGCGGCTCGCCCGCGCGCACATGCCATCCTTCGCCGACCACCGTATTCTCTTTAGCGATCACGCAGCCGACCCGTGGATTCGGATCGGTAGTAAACAGTCCTCGGGCTGCGAGCTTAAGCGCGCGCGCCATGAATCGCGCCGATTCCGCGGTGAATGTCATCGTTTGCGGCCGGATGCCGGTCGGCGACCACGGCCCGCGCTCGATCGCGACGACTCGGTTTCATCGTTCGCGTTGGCATCATCCGGCAACAATCGCATTTGCTTGCGCCGCGACTCGGAATCCGGCTCGGCCTGGAGCCGCTGCACTTCCTCGCGAAACGCGTCGACATCCTCGAAACTGCGATACACCGAGGCAAATCGCACGTACGCAACTGGATCGATCTCCTTCAATTCTTCCATCACCAACTCCCCGATGCGGCGCGACGCAATCTCGCGCTCGCCGGAGACGATCAGCTTGTGGCGAATACGCCCGAGCATCGCTTCGATCGCGCTGGCGTCGACCGGACGTTTTTCCAACGCGCGCGACAACCCGGCGCGCAGCTTCGTCTCATCGAACGTCTCGCGACGATCATCCGATTTAATCACTTGCGGCAATCGCAGCTCGGCGCGCTCGAACGTGGTAAACCGCTCGCGGCACACCTCGCACTCGCGCCGCCGTCGAACGGAATCCCCCTCCTCCGACAAGCGGGAGTCGATGACGCGGGTTTCATCAGCGGAACAAAACGGGCAGCGCATCTTCGTCGGCCGTCACGCCTGCGTGGGAACTGCTCGATAACCTAGTCGGGATAGCCGCACGGCGCAAGCGTGCACACGCCGCAGGCTACACGGGACCACGGGCGGATCAGCGCAGCGCGGCGTTAATGCGTTCGAGCGCCACGCTGCCGGGGCAGAGTTCGCGCTCGTTGAGTTGATTCAGTGGTGTTTCGACGGTTTGCAGGTAGTCATGCAGATCGGCCGACTTGGG
>Ga0209640_10003857_pt1 | contig 13164 bp, 10 predicted proteins | sample RifCSP10_1_FD_184018 | JGI IMG/M metagenome (GOLD analysis project Ga0209640, IMG submission 184018) | Soil microbial communities from Rifle, Colorado - Rifle CSP2_sed 10_1 (SPAdes) (version 2) | ecosystem: Environmental > Terrestrial > Deep subsurface > Rock core/Sediment | place: Rifle...
CGAGTGATCAGGTTCTCCAACGAAGAGGTTCTTCACGATCTGGGGAGTGTGCTGGACAAGCTCGTTGTTCACCTCACCCCTAACCCCTCTCCGACTTCGGAGAGGGGAACTCAGCCCTCGTGAACCCGTACACCACAGCGACGAGCGGGGGTCTCAAAGATGCCTGACGAACGCATAGCGGCTGTCAACGCGTTAGAGGTGCTGGACTCGCGGGGCAACCCGACGGTCGAGGTCGAGATCCGTCTCCAGGATGGCAGCCGGGGCCGGGCAATCGTGCCGTCCGGCGCCAGCACGGGCTCGCACGAGGCACACGAGCTGCGCGACGGCGACCCGAAGCGCTACGGCGGCAAAGGCGTGCTCGACGCGGTGGCCAACGTCAACGGCGAGATCGCGGACGCGGTCGTGGGCCAGCTGGCGTCGGACCAGCAGGGCTTGGACCGGCTGATGGCGGCGCTGGACGGCACGTCCAACAAGTCACGCCTCGGCGCCAACGCGCTGCTGGGCGTATCGCTGGCGGCGGCGCACGCCCTGGCGGCCTCGCGGGGCCTGCCGCTGTACGTCTCATTGGGCGGTACGGAGGCAAACCTGCTGCCATTGCCGCTGTTCAACGTGCTCAACGGGGGCAAGCACGCTACCAGCAGCACCGACTTCCAGGAGTTCATGCTGGCGCCCATCGGCAGGCCCACGTTCGCTGAGGCGCTGAGGGCGGGGTCAGAGGTCTACCAGGCGCTGAAGAAGCTGCTGGACGCGCGTGGCCTCAGCACGAACGTCGGCGACGAAGGCGGCTTTGCACCGTCTTTGGGCAACAACGTAGCGGCGGTCGAGCTGCTGGTGCAGGCGATCGAGGCCGCGGGTTATAGGCCCGGTGAAGACCTGGCGATCGCGCTGGACCCGGCGGCCAGCGAGCTGTACGAGGACGGACGCTACGTCCTGGCCAGCGAAGGCCGTTCCCTGACCAGCGCCGAGATGGTCGACCTCTGGGCCGGGTGGTGCGAGCGTTATCCGATCGTCAGCATCGAGGACGGGCTGGCGGAGGACGACTGGGAGGGCTGGACGTTGCTAACACAGCGCCTCGGCGACAAAGTGCAGCTGGTCGGCGACGACCTCCTGGTCACGAATAGCGAGTTCCTGGAGCGCGCGATAGCGTCGAAGGCCTGCAACGCGATCCTGATCAAGGTGAACCAGATCGGCACGCTGAGCGAGGCAATCGCGGCAACGCAGCGCGCGCTCAGCACGCCGGGCTGGGCGGCCGTGGTGAGCCATCGCAGCGGCGAGACAGAAGACACCACGATTGCCGACCTTGCCGTCGGCCTGGGCACCGGTCAAATCAAGACGGGCGCGCCGGCGCGCGGTGAACGCACCGCCAAGTACAACCGCCTGCTGCGCATCGAGGCGGAGCTGGGCTCTCGGGCACGCTACGCGGGTGGTAGCATGCTCTCACAGAGGCGCCAGTGATGGTGATGGGATTGAATCGAAAGCAGTTCAAGGTCAAGCGCCACAGCTGTGCTTTGTGCAAGCCGAACAAGATGGGCTGGGAGCACCGCTTCAAGGCCAAAGAGCGCGCGCTGGCGCAGGTGCACCGAACCGAAATCCGCGAGCTTCGCGGCTGACTGTGACCAACCGCCCCCGACAGCGGGTCTCCCGCATTCGGCCGCCGGCGCAGTACGTCCTGCCGGCGCGGCCGCCGGAGTCAGCTGGCGAGGCGGCGCTCGACGCCTTCCGCCAGACGCGATTCGTGCTCGGCAATGACGTCGACTTGTTCGCCGAGACAATGGACCTGCAGCTGGCCCTTGTCCACGACGCCAACCCGGCGACTTCGTCGCAGTACCGCACGCGGGAGCTGGCGGCGATCTCGGCGCTGTGGTCGCGCGCCTATGCAGCGCTGGCCGATGCGATGCTGCTGGTCGCGCGCGGCTCCTTCCCATCGACGCTGCCGCTCGTGCGCGCTACCTGCGAGCTGATCGCGGCGGAGGAAGGCCTTCGCTCCGGCGAAATGGACCAGCATCACGAGTGGCTGGACAATACGCTGCGGCCGGACAAGACCCATAAGGCGTTCGAGTTCCACCTGGGGCGCTACTTTGCGGGTGGCGTCTTGTTTTCGGATGAGGTGCTTCGATCCGTCTACCGCCCTGCCGGCGACCTTGCCCGTCCGGCGTTCGGAGCAAGCTTGCTGCTGGCCGGGCCGGAGTCGAGCAGCACGCGCATCGCCGTCAACTTCGCCGACCCGTCGTTCCACCAGGGTTGGGCCGAGATCACGCTGGGTTGGCTGCTGGCGCTTTCGGCGCGACAGATCAGGGTGATCGTCGATGCGGAGGGTATCTTCCCGGTCTCTGAAGCACGCCGCAAGGCTTACGAGACGCTGCAGCGCCGGGTCGATGAGGCGTTGGGGCGCCGGGACCGCTGCCGTATAGAAGAGGTTGTCGAGGGCTACGACCGGCGCTACCTGGTGCACAACTTCCGCCGCAGTTCGGGAGCCTCCCCGAAGCGGATCCTGCTCTAACCACGAATCTCCGTTAAGGTCGAGCTGATTGCGGCCGAAACTAGGAACGTGACAACCGTCGCCAGACTGACCTGGAAGGCGCTGAGTGCTCCGTGGCAGAGCTGCGTGGCAGAGGCTTGGGACGCCTACCGCGAGGGCTCGGTGCCGATCGGGGCGGTGGCCTTCGACTCTGATGGCTCCGTCGTAGCGACGGGACGGAATCGGCGATCGACCCACGATGGTGTGGATGCCGAGGCCCACGGCAACCCCCTGGCACACGCGGAGCTCAACGCGCTGCTGGCAGCGAGTGCCGAGCGCCGGGACCTGCGCGGCTGCTCGTTGTACATGACGATGGAGCCCTGTCCACTATGCACCGGGGCGCTCGCGATGGCGCACGTTGGACTGGTGGCGTTTGCGGCGCGCGATCTCTGGGCCGGCAGCCTCGACCTGCTGGAAGCGAGCGCCTTTCTGCGCTCCCGCCAAATCTGCGTCGTCGGCCCCGGTGACAACCGTCTCGAAGAAGTCATGCTGGCGATGAACGTCGATTTCTGGCTGCGTCAGACGACGCCCGCTGCACGGCAGCTGGTTGAGCTGTGGCGTGTCGCCTTCCCCGCGGCGGTTGAGCTGGGCGAAAGGCTACACGCCAGTGGCGCTCTGGAGGCTGCTGCGCGCGAGGCGTGGCCCGCGCAAGACGTGCTGCCGTTGTTCGATGCCAACGGCGCCGCTCGTCGCTCCGTCGCCTGAGAGAAGCCTCTACTGCGCCGAGATTCTAGAAGGGCTGACCTCAGAGTAGGGGCGGAGGTTCGCGATCCGGTCGTACCATCCAGCGATCCGGCCGGTGCAGCGGCTCGAAACCGAACTTCGCATAGAGGCCGTGAGCGTCGGCGGTGCCCAGCACCAGTCTGATGCCTTCGATCTCAGGCAGATTCGTGAGCGTCCTGATCAGCGCCACGCCGAGCCCTTCGCCACGGCAGGCTTCGTCGATGAAGACATCAGCGAGCCAGCCGAAGGTCGCGTAATCGGTGACCAGGCGGCAGAAACCCACCTGGAGTCCGTCCGCCTTGCGGTATACGCCGAGGCAGAGTGAACCGGCGATTGACTTCTCGATGATGGCCCGCGGGCGCGCGTATGCCCAGTACGATTGGCGCATAAACGCTTCCACGCGGTCGAGGTCGAGACGCTGTTTGTCGGTGCTGATCTCGTAATCGCCGAGGTCGACGACGTGTGGCTCCGGCACGCTAGGACGCGGCGACGCTCTCGTACTGCTCCCAGCCCGGGATGAACTTGCGCCAGTCCGATTGGTTCTCCAGGTAGTGGTAGAAGACGTAGTAAGAGGACGCCGGCGGCCTATGGGGCTGGCTGAGCAGGTCCATGCGCGCTTCCTGCGGCGTGTGGCCCGCCTTGCGGTGGTTGCAACCCCTGCACGCTGAGACCAGGTTTTCCCAGGTGTGACGTCCACCGGCATGGCGTGGCACAACGTGGTCGATCGTCAGGTCGCGCGTCGACTTGCCGCAGTACTGGCACATGTAGCGGTCCCGCACGAAGACCTCGCGGCGCGTGAGGCGCATCTGCGGACGGGGCCGCTTGATCATGTAGATCAGGCGGATCACCGAGGGCCTGGGGAAGGAAGCGACGGCGCTACGCAGAACGCCTTCCGCGTGCTCGAGAATCTCTGCTTTGCCCTTGTCGATGAGGACGAAGGCACGCCTGGCGTTGCACACGTTGAGAGGCTCGTAGTTCTGATTCAGGACAAGAACTGTAAAGCCATTCATACGCAGGTGCCTTCGTCAGGATCATAGCAGGCGAATCTGCAGACTCGCAATCGAAAAGTGCCGGCGGCGGTCGCTAAGTAACCCTTAAGCTCCGATTCGGGCCGTCCGGCATATGGAACCCAGGCGCTCGGCTTCCTACAATGGTGCCGACTGCTACGGCGTCGGTTGAAAGGAGCACTCCATGGCAACGCGCGTCGGAATCAACGGCTTCGGCAGGATTGGGCGGCAGGTGCTCCGCACTATCCGCGAACGTCACGGTGGGGAACTCGAGGTCGTGGCAATTAACGACCTGGTCGATACAGCCACCAACGCCCATCTACTCAAGTACGACAGCAACTACGGCCGCTTCCACGGTGACGTCAGCCCGACGGACGGCGGCCTCATGGTCGACGGGCAGCTGATCAAGGTCTTTGCTGAGCGCGACCCGGCTCAGATTCCCTGGGGCGAAGCCGGTGTCGAGATCGTCATCGAGTCCACCGGCTTCTTCACCAACGCCCAGGCCGCCGCCGCTCACCGTCACGACAGCGTCAAGAAGGTGATCATCAGCGCCCCGGCTTCCAACGAAGACGTGACCATCGTGCTGGGCGTCAACGACGAGAAGTACGACCCGGCGAAGCACCACGTGGTCTCGAACGCCTCCTGCACCACCAACGGCTTGGCGCCGCCGGTCAAGGTGCTGGTGGAGGAATTCGGCCTGCTCAAGGGTCAGATGACCACGATTCACTCCTACACCAACTCGCAGCAGATCCTCGACCGGGCCGGCCCCAAGGACCTGCGAGAGGCGCGCTCCGGCGCCATGAACATCGTCCCGACCTCCACGGGAGCCGCGCGGGCGCTGCGGCTGGTGATTCCCGAGGTCGAGGGTATCCTCGATGGCATCGCCTACCGCGTCCCGACGCCGACCGTCTCCGTCGTGGAGGTTGTGGCGCTGGTCAACAAGAAGACGACCAAGGACGAGGTCAATTCGGCGCTGCGTCACTGGTCGATGGAGCGCATGAAGGGGATTATGGACTGGACCGACGACCCGGTGGTCTCCATGGATATGAAGGGCAACGAGCACTCGTCGATCATCGATGGCCTGTCTACCAACGTCGTCGACGGCGACCTGGTCAAGGTCGTCTCCTGGTACGACAACGAGTGGGGCTACGCCTGCCGGCTGGCGGACCTCACGGCACTCATCGCGAAAAAGGGCTGGTAGGCCCCCCGCCCCGAGGCCACCCTTAGCGCAGAGTGCATAGAGCAGAGCGCAGAGGAGAGGCGCCCCTTGGTGATGAGCCGGGGGCGTTTTCTCCTGGCAGGCGGGGCAAGCATAAGTTTTCGCGGCAGCCTGCCTGTCTGCCAAGTCTGCCCGTCTCCTACGGCAGAGGCGTTCCGCGCAACTCGCGCAGTTTGCCCAAGAAGCTGGTGCGCTGCCAGACGTCGCGTTCCGTCCAGAGGAAGAGGGGCGCCAGGACCATCGGCGGCAGGTAAAAGACGAGGTGCTCGATTAGCGCGAAGCTGACGGCGACGTTCTTTTCGATGTCGAAGACGTTGACCAGCACGGCGGTGACGATGGCGTGGTAGACGCCGAACGAACCGGGCGTGGAGGGCACGAAGAAGCCGAAGGTGGTGGCGACGACCAGGAAGAGCGCCGGTCCGTAGCCCAGCGGCAGGTCGAAGGCCAGGATGCCAGCGTAGACAACAAGACCTACGCAAAGCCAGAGCGCCGTAGAGGCAGCAAAGAGGCGAACGCCGATGCGCGGGTTCGTGAGGGCCGCGAAGCCATCGAGCGCGTTCTCGGCCATGGCCCGCAGCTTTGGCCGCGCCGTTTGCGGCGCGAAGCGCAGTAGCCCCTCGACCAGCGACAGCGCCAGAGCGCGGCGTGTCGACATCACCATGAGTCCAACCGCGATCGACGAAAAGACGACGGCGAGGACGATAGACGGGGCGCGTACCTCGGACGGTATGTCGATGAACAGCGCCAGGCCGAGCAGAAGGAGGAGCAGCGTCAGCACGTCCACTACGCGCTCGACCAGGATGGTCGACAGCGTGCGCGTCATCGAGAGGCCCTCAAGCTCACTGAGCAGGAAGGCGCGTCCGAGGTCACCGACCTGCAGCGGCAGCAGGTTGTTGAGGAAGTAGGAGACGTTGAGAGAGCCGAACAGGTGCCAGGTTCGCACCCCGGAAGGGAGCAGGATCAGGCGCCAGCGCAGCGCCCTGATCAGAATTGTGCCGACGAGCATCGCCGCTGCGAGTGTCAGGAGCCCGTAGTTGGCGTCCTGAATCCGCTCGGAGACCTCGCTCCATTCGACGTCGTGCAGCACGAGGTAGAGCGCGAGGGCGCTGATTATGATTCCGAAGAGGAGCTGGAGTTTCCTCAGGGCTGTCTACCTTGCATCGGGCGCGGGATGCCGGTGGCGGAGACCGAAGCCAGAGCCTAGACTATACGATAGTCGAATCGGCCTGCCTTGCAGGCCGGGCGGCGGCCGCAATTAATGGCAAGACCTCGCAAGATCCTCCTCGCCCTCACGTATTACCAGCCACACATCAGCGGCCTGACGATCTACGCCAGGCGCCTGGCGGAGGCTCTAGCCGCGCGCGGACACTCGGTGCGCCTTCTGACCTCTCGTTACGACTCGAACCTGCCCGCTAGGGAGAGCATCGGCGGCGTGCGTATCGAGCGCAGCCGGGTTTGGCTCCGGCTCAACAAGGGCGTACTGATGCCGGGCTTCATCCTTAGCTGCTGCAGAGCGTGCCACGAATGCGACGTCGTGAACCTGCATCTGCCACAGATAGAAGCTGCGCTTGTCGCGATTTATGCGCGGCTGATCGCCCGCAAGCCGGTCTACACGACGTATCACTGTGACCTTGAACTGCCGCCCGGGCCGGTACGCATCCTGTTTACGCCACTGATCAAACTCTCTCATTTACTCACCGTGCTGTTCTCGACGAAAGTCATAGCGAACTCGGAGGACTACGTCGCGGCGTCGCGGTTTCTGCGGCATTTCCGCTCGCGCATAGTCTTCTGTTATCCGCCCTGCGCCAGACTGGAGGCGGAGCCCGGCAAGAAGCCTCCTGTCGAGCTGCGAGAGGGTGAGCTGCTGGTTGGCTTTGTCGGCAGGTTTGCCGAAGAGAAGGGCGTGCAGTACGTGATTCGTGCGATCCCGAAGGTTCTGGAGGTTCTGCCGAAAGCGGTCTTCGCGTTCGCGGGCGAGCAGGACGTCAAAGGCGAGCAGGTCTATCAGCGCCTGAAACCCGAGATCGAGGCGCTGGGTGAACGCGTGAGGCTGCTGGGGGTGCTGCGGGAAGCGGAGCTGGCAGCCTTCTACGAGCGCTGCGGCGTGCTCCTGCTGCCCAGCGTTAACTCTACTGAGTCGTTTGGCATGGTGCAGGTGGAGGCGATGCTGAGCGGCACGCCCGTGGTTGCTACCGATATCCCCGGGGTTCGCGTACCGGTGTCTGCCACGGGGATGGGTGAGCTCGTAGCGCCGCGCGACAGCGAGGCTCTGGCAGAGGCGATCGTCAGAGTGCTGAGCAACCCGGAAAGCTACGTGCGGCCGCGGTCGGAGCTTGAGGGAATGTTTGGCGTCGAGAGAGTGGCCGATTACTACGAGGCGCTGTTCACGCAGCCCGGGCCTGTGACAGCCGCGGTGCCCGGTACAGACGAAGTACATTCGCCGTGACGGCCCGAGGATGAAGGAGAGGGTTTGTTGAGCCAGTCCACGGCTTCGCCTTCCCAAGGGCCGGGTGAGTTTGTCGACCGGTTTCTGGATGACGTGACGCTGCCGCGCATCATCGTGCGCGCCGCCGAATGCGTGCTGCTCTCGCAGATCGAGATGCCGCGTCCGATTCTCGACGTGGGCGCTGGTGACGGCACTTTCGCGGCGGCGCTGTTCAAGGAGCCGGTGGAGGTCGGCGCGGACCCGTGGCGGGAGCAGCTGGAGTACGCGAAGAGGCTGGGCTGCTACCGGGACCTGGTCGAGGCGCGGGGAGACGACCTGCCGTTCCGCGACGCGACTTTTGCGACGGTGCTGTGCAACTCGACTCTCGAGCACACGCAGGAACCCTGGACCATCCTCAAGGAGATGTCACGAGTGGCGAAGCCGGGGGCGACCTGCGTGATCACCGTCCCGAGCGTGTACTTTCCCCGCTACCTCCTCGGCTCGACCCTGCTTCAGAAGCTGCATCTGGAGGGGCCAGCCGGTCTGTACGAGGGCTTCATGAACCGGGTCAGCCGCCACGTCCACATTCGGCCGAAGGCCGATTGGCAACGCTGGCTGGAAGCTGCCGGCTTCACGGTCGTCAGCTCTCGCTACTACTTCTCGCGCCGCAACACGATGGTGCTGGACATCAGTCACTACATCTCGATCCCGTCGCTCTTGACGAAGAAGCTGCTGGGACGCTGGGTGCTGTGGCCGGAGAAGAAGCGCTACCTGCCCTACAAGCAGGTGCTTTCGCGGTTCGCCGAGCCCGGGGAAGATGAGGAAGAAGGCGCCTACATCCTGTTCCACTGCGTCAAACAGTGACTGCACGCGTCGATCATGGCTGACGCCAAGCTGACCAGCGACCTCAAGGCGACCAGAGCTTCGAGTCTATTTGCGGGGTGGCTGACCCGGATTGTGCCCGTCGAAAGGCAGAACCTGGCGGTCGCCGTCGTGCTGGGCGTGATCCTGATCGTTGGGTTGCAGCTGCGGTTGACCAACGTCGACTGGGACGAAGGGCAGCACCTGCATCCCGACGAGCGCTACCTATCGATAGTCAGCGCCGAGATCAAGCCTCCGGATAGCGTGGGCCAGTACTTCAACTCCCAGGAGTCGCCGCTCAACCCCTACGCCTACAACGACACGTTCGTCTACGGGACGCTGCCGATCTTCCTCAACAAGGCGGTTGCCGAATGGCTGGACCGCGACGCCGACGGCTCGACGCACCGGACCGCGGACCTGTTCCGGGATATCGCAAGGCCGTTCGGCGTCGACATGGAGAGAGACGACGGCTCCTTCACGTTCGACGGCGGCTACAGCAGCAACCAGATCGGCCGCGTGCTATCCGCCCTGGCAGACGTGCTGACGATCGCCCTGGTGTTCGAGTTGGGACGCGTGCTTTACGGACGCCTGGCGGGGCTGGTCGCCGCGGGGCTGCTCTCGCTGACCGTCCTGCACATCCAGTACGCGCACTTCTTCGGCTCGGAGACATTCCTGGCGCTGTTCGTGACGGCGACCATTTACTTCTCAGTGCGGATCCTCAAGTACGGCAGCGGCTGGAACTACGCCTTCGCCGGGCTGGCCTACGGGCTGGCCCTGGCCTGCAAGCTGAGCGCGATCCCGGTGCTCGGCGTGCCGGCGCTGGCCGTGCTGATGCGGATGCTGCCGCACCTGGTGGCGCAGTGGGACGCATGGGCGGCGCCAGAGGCGCAGAGGGCGCCGGTGTCGTGGCGGCCGATCCTGGCGCCGCTGGGCTGGAGTCTTGTGCTGGTCTTCGCAGCCGTGCTCGTGTTTCGCGTGGCGCAACCCTACGCCTTCGAAGGACCGGGTTTCTTCGACGTGATCGACGTGAACCTCGACCTGCCGGGCGATATTTTGAGCACGAAGATCGTTGACCCAACGCATTACCTGAACCTGTCTGACAAATTCGTGCGGGACATCACCAACCTGCGAAACCAGGCCAAGGGCTCCGACTTCCCGCCCAACGAGCAGTGGATCGGCAGGCAGTTCATCGTCTTCCCGCTCGCGAACATCGTCTTGTGGGGTATGGGTTTGCCGCTGGCGCTCGCCGCCCTCGCTTCCCTGGCGTACGCGGGCTGGCGTACGGTCATGCGCGACGACAAGGCGAGCCTGCTGCTCGTCGTCTGGGTGGTTGCCTATTTCGTCTTCGTGGCGCGCGGCTTCAACCCGACGATGCGCTACTTCATCCCAATCTACCCGGCGATGGTCGTGCTGGCCGGGTTCGGTTTGGTAGGGGCGTGGCGCTTCGCGGCTTCGGGAGGCGCGGCAGCGGCATTGCCCCGACGCCTCGCCGGGCTGCGCCCATTGGCCAGGCCGGCGCTGCAGGCTGCAGTGGCGCTTGTGATCGCCGGGACGGGGTTGTGGGCGCTGGCGTTCACCGGTATCTACCGCCAGGACATCTCTCGCGTACAGGCCAGCCGCTGGATCGCGGCAAACCTGCCTGCCGGTTCCAAGCTGAGCTTCGAGGAGTGGGACGATGGTGTGCCCCTCGGCCTCGAAGGGATCGACACAAGCGCCTATTCCCACGTGACGCTGAAGCCCTACGCGCCGGACTCCGCTGACAAAGTGAACGAGCTTGTGGCAGGCCTCGACAAAGTGGACTACGTGGTCGAGACCAGTAACCGGCTCTATGGCTCGATCCCGCGTAACCCCGCCCGCTACCCCAGCACGGTGCTCTACTACCGTTACCTGTTCGACGGCAGCCTTGGCTTCGAGAAGGTAGCGGAGTTCACCAACTACCCGCGCTTGCTGGGATTCGATATACCGGACCAGTCGGCGGAAGAGGCGTTCACGGTCTACGACCACCCCAAGGTCACGATCTGGCGCAAGACCGCCGCTTACTCACACCGGCGTGCCCTGGCGCTGCTCAACCCGGACCTGGCGGAGACGTCGGTGAACCTGCCGCCGGCGGCCGCGGCGCGCAACGCGCTGCTGCTGCGGCCGGACGACCTGCAGACGCAGCGCAAGGGCGGTACGTGGACGGACGTGTTCAGCGACAGCGGCATCGCGGCGTCCAACCCGACGCTGGTTTGGCTGCTGGCCCTGGAGGCCGCCGCCCTGGCCACGGCGCCGCTGGCTCTGGTGCTTTTCCGGCGTCTGCCGGACCGGGGCTACCTGCTTTCGAAGCCGTTGGGACTGCTGCTGCTGGCCTATCCGGTTTGGCTGCTCGTCAGCCTCAAGCTGGTGCATTTCACGCAGTCCACGGTGCTTGCGACGCTCGTGGTGCTACTGGCAATCGCGGCCGTCGTTGCTTATCGCTGGCGGGCCGAGCTGTGGACTTTTCTGAGATCGCACTGGCGCCTCGTCGTCTTCTGCGAGGCGCTATTCCTGCTCTCGTTTTTCTTCTTCCGCGAGCTGCGGATGCTGAACCCTGACCTCTGGCACCCGTTCCGCGGCGGCGAAAAGCCTATGGACCTGGCGTATCTGACGGCGGTGGCACGCAGCACGACGCTGCCGCCTTACGACCCCTGGTTCGCCGGCGGCTACATCAACTATTACTACCTGGGCCAGTTCTTCACCGCGACGCTGATCAAGCTGACGACCATCCCGCCGGAGGTCGCCTTCAACCTGGCCGTGCCGACGTTCTTCGCCCTGACCGTGGCGGCCACGTTCTCGGTCGCCTACAACCTGGCTGCGGCGGCGCGAGGTTTGATCAGGCGCAGCCCCGGCTTCCGGCCGATACCTGCCTGGTCTCCGTATGCGGCGGGATTGCTCGGCGTCTTCCTGGTGGCGTTCGCCGGCAACCTGGACGGGGTCGGCCAGTTGGTGGAGCGCCTGTCGCAGGTGAGCTCCTGGCACTCCCACTCGAATCTGCCGCTGGTCGATAGTGTGGTTAACAGCATCGGCGGGGCATGGCAGGTGATCGCGCACGGCGCCAACCTGCGCGAGTTCGACTACTGGCGCTCGAGCCGCATGATGCCGCCGTCTATCAGCATCACCGAGTTCCCGTACTTCAGCTTCCTGTTCGCCGACCTGCACGCGCACACGATGGCGATCGCTTTCCAGATCCTGGCGATCGGTGTGGGCATGTCGCTGGTGCTGGGACTGCGCGGCGAGAGGGGCAGCTGGCGCGAGTGGGCGATCATCGCGCTGCTCGGGCTGGTGGTCGGCAGCCTGCGCTGGATCAACTCCTGGGACTATCCGCCCTTCCTGCTGCTGGCGCTGGCGGCTCTGGTAATCAGCGAACGCGGAATCGAAGGTGGGTACCTGTCGGCGATCAGCCGCCTGGCCTTCAAGGCAGCGCTGCTGGTCGCGGTGTCGTTCCTCGCCTACCAGCCCTTCCTCTCTAACTACCAGTCGCCGGTGAGCGGCGTGATCGAGGCGCCGGAGACGACACCGATGCACCAGTACCTGGCGCACTTCGGCGTGTTCGCGGCGCTGCTCGGGGCGTGGCTCCTGTTTCAGCTGCAGCGAGACGTGCGATCCACTCCAGCGTGGCGTGGTCTCCGAAATTCAGCCGGACAGCGGCAGGACATGGCCTGGTTGCTCCTGGCCGGCTCGGTGCTGTTCTTCGTGGCGGCGCTGGCCTTCTTCCTGGTCGACCGCGGCAACAGCTTCGTAGCGATGCTGCTGCCGGTGCTGGCCCTGGTCATCTACCTGGCGGTGCGCGATGCGCTGCAGCAGCGGCCGGACGCGGGCATACGGCTGTTCATCCTGGCGCTGATCGGTCTGGGGCTGGGGCTGAGCATGGGCGTGGACCTGGTGACGTTGAAAGGCGACATCGCGCGGATGAACACGGTGTTCAAGTTCTATCTGCACACCTGGGTCGTATTCGCGTTGGCTGCGTCGTTCGTGACCTGGCAGCTGGCCTTCGTTGTCTGGCGACCCTCGCTGTCAGCCATAGCACGGCCCTTGCCGAAACTCGTGGCGTCGGGAAGCGTCGGTTGCCTGACTTTCTTGCTGCTGGGCGCGACGATCTACCCGATATTCGCGACGCCGGTGCGTCTTGATGACCGCTTCGAAGGCACGGCGGCGACACTCGATGGGACAGCCTACATGCAGGTTGCGACCTACGACGACCAGGACGGGCCGATCGACCTGTCCCAGGACTACGAGGGCATCCAGTGGCTGCGCCACAACGTCGAAGGCACGCCGGTGATCGTCGAGGGTCGCGCCGAGCTGTACCGCTGGGGCGGGCGGTTCTCGATCTACACAGGTCTGCCGGCGGTGCTGGGCTGGGACTGGCACCAGGTGCAGCAACGCGGCGCTTACG
>Ga0209640_10003859_pt1 | contig 13163 bp, 11 predicted proteins | sample RifCSP10_1_FD_184018 | JGI IMG/M metagenome (GOLD analysis project Ga0209640, IMG submission 184018) | Soil microbial communities from Rifle, Colorado - Rifle CSP2_sed 10_1 (SPAdes) (version 2) | ecosystem: Environmental > Terrestrial > Deep subsurface > Rock core/Sediment | place: Rifle...
CGTGGGCAGCTCGCGATGGGGACGGCCGGGCGAGGGTGGCAAGGACCGCGGCTCCTTATATCGGTGGCCGATCATATCGCCGACCGATATAGAGGTCAAGCGTTCCCATCCCTTTCACGCGGGAAGGAGCTGGCGGATCTCGGAGCCATTCGATAGGATTGGCCTCGCGTAAAGGACGCATCCGGTCCGCGGAAAGGGTAGAAGCCCACCTTTCAGCCTCGAGTCTTCGCCACCTTCTTTCAGCCCGATGTGCGGACGACGGGCGTTTCGATGAAAGGAGGTCGCTTTGCCGATCGATCCCCCGGAGAGACCGCGCCCGCTTCCCGACCGCCCGAATCTCCGCCATCTGAAGGGCCAAGCCAGGGACTTGCTCGAGGCTGGCGCCGCGGCGTCGGTCACCGACGCGCAGTTCAAAATCGCGCGCCTCTACGGCTTTGCGAGCTGGCCCAAGCTCAAGGCCCACGTCGACGCCTTCGAGGAGATCGGGCAGCTCAAGCAGGCCATCGACACCAACGACGTCGATCGCGTCAAGACCATGATGACGCGCAACCCGACGCTGCACCGTGCTCCGCTGGGCTACGGCAAGGACGGGCCGCTCGCGTGGGTAGCCGAATGCCGCGTCCCATGGGAACCGCCGAGTCCGGCGAGACTGGCCATGGCGACATGGATGCTCGAGCACGGGTCGGACGTGCACCAGGGGGGCGACGGACCGCTGATGCGAGCCGCGCTCAACGGGTATCGCATCCCGATGATGGAGCTTCTCGTCTCGCACGGCGCGGACGTGAACGCCCTGTGGCACGGAGATTTCCCCATCATCTTTGCCCCCTGCGAGTCATTGGATCCGGCCGCACTCAAGTGGCTGATCGATCACGGCGCAAGTCCCAACTGTCGCGACCATGGATACGAGATTGGCGGCCATGCATTTCCAGGCACGGCTCTCGACTACATCGTCGCGTCGTACGCGCGTTCCCCGGAGCGACTGAGCACCTGCATCGACATCCTTCTCGAGGCCGGTGGCGTAACCAGGTACGACGTTCCGGGAATGCTGCCACTGCTCCGCGGCCGGCTCGACAGTCTGGCTGAGCAGGTCGACGCGGATCCCGCACTGCTGACCAGGCGTTTCTCCGAGCTCGATTGCGGCATGTCAGGTGGCCGCTCCCTCGCACTTCGGGGAGCAACGCTCCTGCATGTGGCCGCGGAGTTCGGCAACCCCGCAGCGGCCGCCCTGCTCCTCGACCGTGGGGCGGACGTCAATGCCCGCGCAACAGTCGATGGGGCCGGTGTCGGCGGCCAGACCGCAATCTTCCATGCCGTGACGCAGTTCGACGATGGGGGCTTGCCGCTCACCCAGTTGCTGGTCGAGCGCGGTGCGGACCTCACCGTCCGCGCGAAGCTCCCGGGGGACTACGAGCGGCCGGGTGAGATCGTCGAGTGCACGCCCCTGGGCTATGCGCTGCTGTTTGGCGGCGCGAGTCAGAGGCGAACGGTGGCTCTGCTGCGAGAGCGCGGGGCCGTCGAGTAATCTGGGGCGTCAAGCGGCTCGGCCGCGGGTGGATCGCCTGGGTCCCGCCGCAGGGGCTGTGCGGCGTTGTGGAAAGAGGGGTGGCATGATGCCAGCCGGCCGGTGCGCCACACCGTCGGAGGGAGATCCGTGACGACCGTCGAGTGGCTGCTCGACTCGGACCCGTCGGTCCGCTGGCAAGTGATGCGGGACCTGACCGATGCGCCCGCGGAGGATGTCGCGGCCGAGCGCGCGCGGGTCGCCACCGAGGGCGCTGGCGCGCGGCTGCTCGCCCTCCAGGCGGCCGACGGCCGGTGGTGTGGCGCGGCTTGGAACCGCGGGTGGGACTCCACGATGCACGTCCTGTCGCTGCTGCGGGAAATGGGTCTCGATCCCGCGAGCACCGAGGCACGGCGCGCGGCGGGCCTCGTCCGCGACCGCGTGACGTGGCAGGGATGCGGCCCGCAGGAATGCGACGGCAATCGATTCTTCACGGGCGAGGTCGAGCCGTGCATCAACGGCCAGGTGGCGGCGAGCGGCGCCTACTTCGGCCAGGATGTCCGGGGCATCGTCGACCGGCTGCTCGGCGAGCAGCTGCCCGACGGCGGCTGGAACTGCGAGGCCGCCAACGGCTCGACGCGGTCGTCGTTCAACACCACGATCTGCGTGCTGGAGGCTCTGCTCGAGCACGAACGAGCGACCGGAGGGAGCCCGGAGGTGACCGAGGCCCGTCTCCGCGGGCAGGAGTACCTCCTCGAGCGCCGCCTCTTCCGGCGGCGGTCGACCGGCGAGGTGATCGAGCGAGATCGCAAGGGCGGCGCCGCGTGGACGCGCTTCGCCTTCCCGACGTGGTGGCACTACGACGTGCTGCGGGGGCTCGAGTACCTGCGCAGCGCCGGCGTCGCGCCCGACGAACGGGTGGCCGAGGCGATCGACCTCGTCGCGTCGAAGCGCGACGGCGACGGGCGGTGGCCGCTCGAGACCCGGTATCCCGGCGTGATGCCGGTCGAGATAGACGAGGGCGAGGGCCGACCGAGCCGGTGGAACACGCTGCGCGCCTTACGCGTGTTGGACTGGTATTCAGCCCGAGTCTAGCGCAGATGCCGCTGGAAGGAGACTGATAACGAAAGTTTTGCTGGCGCGAAACGGCTTTCTGCAGTGTTCGCGGCCCAGGAGACGCCGCCGAGGACGGTCATAAGAATGACGGTCATCGGAATGACTCGGGCTGAGCACAAGGGGACGGCGGCCGGTGGGTGAATCCGCGCAGGTCAGAAAACAGCACGGTACAGGTGACCGACTCGCCTCCCAAACCGGCGCCGGTTTCAGCGGCAGCCTGAGCGACCTCCGGACTGACATAAATCCCAAACAACCTGCGTAAGCGTTCGCCTTGTCTCAGCCCAGCGGTCCTCTGATTGAAGCGCTCACTCAAGTATCCGATCTCATCATTGGTCGTGACGCCAACCCTGGCGTTGAAATCGTTGTGCTCTACCCGGCTCATTGCCGCTTGCAGCGCTTTTATCGGGCTATTGTGTGCGAAATTTCTCCCTATAATTCATTGTTGGGCAACTTAACTGGCAGGTAGTGTAAAATGGCTCCCAATATGAACCAATCCCCTCCTCCCACTGGCACGGTTACCTTTTTATTCACTGATATCGAAAACTCAACTCCACTGTGGGAAAAACACGCCGAGGCGATGAAGTCCGCGTTGGCGAAACACGATTCCCTCTTGAAAGAGGTAGTTGAATCAAACAGCGGGCAGATCATCAAAACGACAGGTGATGGAATCCATGCTGTATTCCCAACTACGATGGATGCGATCCATGCATCACTCGCTGCGCAACGTGTATTACAGACATCCGAGTTCTTTAAGAACTCGGATGTCTGGATTCGTGTGCGCATGGGATTGCATACCGGCGAAGCGGAATTGCGCGATGGCGATTACTATGGCGGCGCGCCGAACCGGGCTGCGCGGATTATGTCCATTGGTCACGGCGGGCAGATTTTAATCTCAGAAACAACGCGGCAGGTTGCGCGGGAGCATTTACCCAAAGATATATCCACTCTCGATCTTGGACATCATCACTTGAAAGGATTAAGTCGTGTTGAGCATATTTACCAGCTCAACGCGCCCGGTCTGCAGCAGGAGTTCCCTGCCCCAAAATCCCAAACTCACGCAACCAACAACCTTCCCACGCAATTGACATCCTTTATCGGTCGCAAACGTGAACTTGCCGAAGCAAAGTCAAGGCTGGAGGGTGCGCGCTTGCTTAGCATGATCGGTCCGGGCGGCACGGGTAAAACACGTCTTTCGCTTCAACTTGGTTCCAGGCTGCTTTCCACCTTCAAGGATGGTGTCTGGCTGGTTGAGTTGGCTCCCATTTCTGATCCATCGCTCGTGATGCAAACCATCGCGTCTGTGTTGGATGTCGGCGAACAGCCGATTACGCCCTTGAAAACCCTCGTACACGATTATCTGCGCGAGAAGCAGTTGCTGCTCATCCTTGATAACTGCGAGCACCTCGTCGAAGTCAGCGCGAAGGTCGCAGACGAGTTTCTGCACATTGCCCCGGGCATCAAGATCATCGCCAGCAGCCGCGAGGCGCTGGGTCTTAGTGGCGAGACGGTCTATCGCGTGCCGTCGCTTTCATTGCCCGAGAAGGTCGAAGTCACGAAAGAGACGGCGATGGGATTCGAATCCGTGCAGTTGTTCGTGGAACGAGCCTCCGCTGCAAATCGAAAATTTCAGCTTGCAGATGTGAACGCTTCAGCCGTCGCGCAAATCTGCTCCCGTCTCGACGGCGTCCCCCTGGCGATAGAATTGGCCGCTGCGCGCATTACGGTTTTTTCCCCCGAACAGATTGCCAGACGACTTGATGATCGCTTCAAACTGCTGACAGGCGGAAGCCGGACTGCCCTGCCGCGCCAGCAGACTTTGCGCGCACTCATTGACTGGAGTTATGATCTGCTCAGAGAAGACGAACGCGCTCTGTTACGCAGGCTCTCAGTCTTTGCGGGCGGCTGGACGTTCGAAGCCGCGGAAACCATATGCAACAACCTGGATGTGTTCGAGCATTTGCCACAGCTGGTGAATAAGTCTTTGGTGGTGGTTAATGATACAGGCGATGAGCCGCGCTTTTACCTGCTGGAAACCATCCGTCAATATGCGCGCGACAAATTATTGGAAGCCGGTGAAGGCGAAGGGACGCGTAACCGTCACTTTGCGTATTACCTTGACATGGCGGAAAAAGCCATGCCTGAAATGTTGACGCGGGAAAAGGAACTGGATTGGATTAAGAAACTCGAAAGCGAATACGATAACATCCGCACGGCTGTCGAATGGGGTTTATCCACTGATCCCATTGCCGTAATGAGATTGGTCCGTTCATTAACGTACTTATATGTTGTGACCAGTTATTCCAGTGAAGGGCACCGCTGGGGAGAAGAAGCCCTTGAACAGGTAAGGTTGCTTACCGACAAGGGAAGGATTCTGACCGCGGATGATAACCTTTACAGAGCCAGGTTAATTGCAAGCATGTCGATCATGTCCTTTTCCATGGGTGACAATCGGGCAACAGCCTTGGAGGCAGAGGAGGCAGTAAACTTATTGCGACCTCTTGGTGACAAATCAACCCTAGCAATTACACTTGCATTCCACATTGCGGGAAAACTGATGACCGGGAAAATTGATGAAGCCATTGCTTCAGTCGAGGAAGCTCTAAAACTGGCAGAGGAATTGGGGGATAAATTTGTTTTGGGCGCTGTATTAAGTGTAGCCAGCAACCTTGAGGCTTATGTTCATGGAGATTTTGCCAAATCAGATGCTCTCCGTGAAAAAGCCGTTGGATTAATGAAAGAACATGGCAGTCGTTGGTCTTATGGCATAACAATGTATGGTTTCGGAAATGTATTGATCGCGGAGAGACAATTTGAAAAAGCACGGGAGAAATTCAAGATTGCGATGCAAACCATGCAGGAAATAGGCTCCCACCGTAACGTAACAATGATTAAGAGTGACCTTGCCCACATCTTGCGGCATGAAGGGAGTTACCCCGAGGCAATCTTAGCTTATCAAGAGACAATCAAAGAATGGCAAAGAATGGGGCATCGCGCGGCTGTCGCACATCAACTTGAGTGTATGGCCTTTATCGCCAGAGCACTTGAACAGGCGGAAAAAGCAACCAAGTTACTCGGTGCAGCAGAAGCTCTTCGCCAGAAAATCGAAATCGATATGACACCTTCAGAACGCAAAGAGTACGAGATCGAGGTTGCTGATTTGAAAGCAAACATGGACGAGAAGGATTTCGCAACCTTCTGGGCTGATGGGCGATCCACGACGATGGAGCAGGCAATTCAACTGGCGTTAGGAGTAAATTATGTCGGGAAAGATTAATGGTACGAGTCAGACAGGGAGATTCGTTAATGCCAATGGCCTCAATATGTATTATGAATCATTCGGAAGTGGAATATCGTTGATATTTCTGCACGGCTCAATGGGAACAGGGAAAGTTTGGAAACCATACGTTCCCATCTTGTCGAATGATTTCAACATCATCCTACCCGATGTGCGTGGACATGGCAAAACAGAGAATCCTGGCAAGGAAATAGATCTTCATTTGATAGCTGATGATATTGCTGGACTAATTGATGCACTGAAACTGGAAAAGCCTTTCTTGTGTGGCTGGAGCATGGGGGGAGATGTTAGTTTGGATATTGCAATACGATACCCCGATAGAGTCAGTGGCTTGATTGTTGGGGGTGTTACCCATCGTATTTCGGAAACGTACGTCGCAAGCTTGAAGGCTATGGGGCTTGAAGGACCTGGTCAAATAAACTTTGAACAAGCCGAAAAAAACATCCCCCAATTAATCAACCTATGGAAAACAGAACATGTTCAAAGTCCATCGCATTGGAAAGAATTATTAACACAGTTATCGTTTGGGATGGTAAATCCAACTTTACCTGCTGAGGATGACCTCAAGCGGATCACCGTGCCAACTCTGATTATTTGGGGAGACCGAGATCAATTTCTCCCAGTTGAGGATGCAGTAGCATTGTATCGACTGGTTCCGAGCGCACAATTAACTATTGTTCCACATGCTGATCACTTCGTCAGCAGAACTAAAGTAATGTTCTTTGCCGAATTCGTGAAAGAGTTTGTGTTGAGTCAATAAACATGCGGGCTATCAAAGCGTGCACTGGACTGCTTTTAATAGTCCTTCTCTTCCACTTCGTTGAGGAACCACGCTTCCGGCGGTCCCTGAACACCGGATCGAGCAACCGCTGCCTTCACTCTCTCATCCGCAAGATACTGCCTCCCGCGGTCAAGACTCTCTAAGTGGCCGATAACAACGGCCAAATTGGGATTAGTTGGATCTCGGAAGAGCTCGTGCTTCTTCCAACCGTATTCTCGACGAACCTCTTCCACTTCGTCGAAGGCGCTTTTCCAAGCTCCGTATTCTGCTACCTGCAGTTTCACAACAACCAAAGCCATTTCAGCACTCTCCTTGGAGGATATCAATGTGGCAGTTCGGACGAGTTACTCATCGTCAATCGACTCCGCAATCGTGTGGTCAGTACTCCAATTTTATCTGATATTCGGCATGATGAAATCGAGAATCCCATCATGGCGAGACTGTTCCGACGCCGGTATTTTGAGTTCTTCGACCAATTGCCGGAGTTTGCACCGCAACTTCTACCTCTGCCTCCACATCTGGCAGGTTAACTGTAAATGGCCGAGGTGCATGTAGGCGTGTTCGAGGGCGTGCAGCAGGGCCCAACCGCAGGTGACCGTCCCATCCTCATCCTTTCGCTCTTTATCCAGGTCCTCCAGGCCCAGGCGGGGCAGGGCGCCGCGCGCATAGTCGATCACGGCGTCCAGGCGGCGCAGCATCTCGGCGCTCAGCACGCCGCGCGTCTGAAATTCCTGCTCTCGCACCCGGCCTGGAGGGTCGTCCAGGGCGATATCAACCCCCTCGTGCAGTAAGCCGACGATATGGGCCAGCAGCACCGCCACGGAGTTCATTTAATCCGGCTGAGATATCGCAGGACGGCGTCGCATACCTGTACCAACCTTAATAAAATATCAGCTTCTTGAATGGTTTCCAGTGTCCGTCGCATTGCACGATCAGTTCTTGTCGTCCTGGCGGTGCTCGGACTGCTGGGCCCTGGGGGGGCGCTCGCCCGCCCACCCGGGGTCACGCAGCGGGTCAGCTCTCCCCCTCTCCGGCTAGCTGAGAGGCCGGAAAGGGGGATGGTTTCGCTCACAAACCTGGTCTAAGGTTGTGGGAAATTCTGCATCACGATCGGTAAGTAGGAATTGAGTAACTGGCCGGGCTCGGGGTATTGTGCCGCGAGCGTGGTCAAACCGGTCACCTCAGCAAAGTCCGTGTTGAGGCCATCGCTGACGAAGACGCGGATGATCCCTTCACCGGAGCTCTCTTGTATTTGGGTTGAGTCGAAGACGAAGCCATTCGCCTCACCCGGCACATCGACGGCGATGGGCACCCAGGTCTGGCCGGCGTCTGGGCTGTAGGTCAGCTGCAGCAGCATATCCTCTCGGGGCGTATCGGGATCGTCAATCTCCCAGGAAACTTCGGTCAGCTCGCCCAGCTCGCCGCCCTCTTCCGGTGCGATCACGCTGATTTGGGGTGGTTCTGAAGGTTCAAAGCCGCCAAAGGTAACTTCTCCGGAGAGATCCGTGACGCGAACGGACATGATGTCCAGATCGGGATCCACCGGCAGCATGACCTCGAAGAAGCCGAATTGTTCTTCCTGCTCTTCGTCACCCGAATCATCGCCTACCAGCGCTTCAAACTGGGCAGTGTAAACGTTTTGCTGCTCGTCGATGACCTCCGCTACGAAGCTGCCCTCCTGCCCACGAGGGGTCGGCTGCGAGGGCCAGGGAAAGCGGAAAACGGGTTCCAGGTAAACGAGCTCCTGCCCGGAAGGATCGAAAATACCCTGGATCACCACTACCGCCTCGCTGAACAGGTCTGCGTCAGGAGCGGTCAGAATAGGGCTGCCGAGAAAGAAGTTGTACGTGATGGTATCGACCCAGGCCGAGTTGGTCAGCTGGCCGCCGACCATGATATCGAAAAGCGTCATCGGCTTGACGCGGCCGGTCGTATTGTTCGCAGCGGGGTTGTTGGCCAGTCGCGCGCCGACATCCCAGCCGACTTGGTCCAGCATACGGGAGTTGTGGTTCAGGCCGAAGTTATGGCCCAACTCGTGAGCGTATGTCCTCTGGTAGCGGACATCCTGTGTGTTCCCATAAGCGTTGAAGCCGGTCACCTGCCCAAGACCGTTCCCTTCGATGGGATTACCTGCAATCCATCCGTACAGGAACGTATTATTGCTGGCTCCCAAACCTCCATCGACAATGAGCTGCCGGCAGGAGGCCAAAAATGAGAGCAGGTTATTGCCTTCCGTTGATATATTCAGGATGTTGTTGGAATTGTCATCTTGAGAATAGGTGAGGGTCGGGAAAAGGCCCGGGCGATAGAGATTGGCATCGCCGTCGTTAACCGGATAGATGCCGCGCACGAAAGCGTCGCCCCGGCCGGCCTGGACGTCGGTGAGGGCAGGCAGTCCTAGCCCGGAGGGGGTAAAGTTTATGCGCGTGAAATAGAGGGCGGGATTGGTTCTGGCAACGAAGGTGAGGTCGTTCACTAAGCCGGAGTTGTTGGCCGTGTTGGTTTCCCCGGCGGCCGGTGTAATATCAACCCGGAAATCGACGTCAGTAGAGGCTGGAATGCCGGTCGGCGCCAAAAGTTCAAAGTTCAGCGTGTCGTTTTCATTCGACCTTTGGGGAATGAGTGGGGCTGTCAGGGGAGCATTAATTGGGGATAGGCCAGCTGCAGGTGTGATCGCAGTTCCGTTGACGAAAACATGCAGCTTCCCGGTAACCGCTGCAACCGGGGCAGCGGTGCCGGACACGCCGATGGTCGCTCGAACGGCAGTCGAACGTTGCGCAACCAGGGTGATGCTGTTGGTGGTCGTTTGGATGGCCTGCGTTACTTCAATGCCGGTGACGGAAAGATCAACAGCATTGGGAGCCGACGGAGCCGCTCCAATGCTGTTGGCAAGTGCCAGCGTGAGCAAGAGGGTGATGAGAAAAAGCCAACGAGCATGAAATCCGAGACGAAATCGAAAGTTCATGAGATTCTCTCCTTACTTTCATAAACACCAACCAGTTATTTGAGAAAAGCACTACATTTGTTTGTAAATCGACTGTCGCTCTTGACCTCCTTTCTCCCGGCGTTCACAAATGGCTGACCTGAAAATAACCCTGCTTCCATTCAATATCGTTTCAGTTCTGTCCTTACAAAAAAATAATCGCTTGCCTGTGGCCAGCGATTAAAAATGGTATTGGTCCACTTCCGCATTGATGGGATTGGCCATCGCCAGGAGTGAGATTCAATTTTTACGACCAGCTATTAATATTGTACTAATGATCTTCAAAATGTCAAATTAATGAAAGAAGGCACATTGTCAACCGCCTCGCCATTTCTCCTGCTAGATCAGATCCGCCTCGCCGCCAATTTCCTGATAGTAGTAGCAGCTACTTGGAGGTAGATATCTTCAGCAATTTCTCGACTGCTTCCACATGTTCTTTTTCACCAATTAATCCAATCCGGTCACCCACTCGAAAGACGGTGGATGCTTTTGGATTGGCAATTAGATGCCCCTCCCGAAGAATAGCGACGACAGACGCCCCCGTCCGCGAACGCAAGTTGGCTTCTGCCATGGATTGCCCGACCAATGGGCTGCCCTCACGCAACCTCAGCCAGATGACCTCAATCGTCTGCATAGCATCTAACAGATCGTGCAGCAATCGATGTTCCTCCGGGCTATTGACCTGCACTTCGTAATGGTCATGGCGCAAGGTGTCTGCATACTTATGCACCTCTCGTAATGGTAAGCCGAGTTGCAGCAAGGTATGCCGGATAATATAGAGACCGCCTTCTAATTCAGGGTGTATGACTTCCTGAGCTCCGAGTTCTGACAAGCGCTTCAAGCCTTCTATCGTGGCCGCACGGGCAATGATCGGCAGATTGGGTGCCAGATCTCTAGCCGCCGCGACGATCAGTTCGCTGGTTGCCTCGTTCGGCAGAGTGGTGACCAGTACACGAGCGCGTTCTAGGCCGGCATGCGTGATCACCTCTGAGTTTGCCGCGTCTCCAAATAAGGTGGCGACTCCTCGCTGGTTTAACTCTTCGACTCGCCCGACATCCGATTCAATGACCACAGTCGGGATATGGAGCGACCCCAGAACGCTGACTATGTGACGGCCCACCCGACCATAACCTACAACAACCACATGTTCGCTGAGGCTTTCTTCTACCGGGGTTGGCGCGGGGCCGTGGCGGTTCAGCAGGTTCCACAAAGCTGGGTAATGCTGTAACCCCTTTTCGACTCTGCGGACCAGTCCGAACATGAATGGATTGACCGTGATGGACAAGAGCGCGCCAGCAAGGATGAGGGAATACTGGTCGAGATCGAGCAGCCTGAGAGCCAGGCCTGCCTGCCCGAGAATGAACGAAAATTCACCAATCTGGCTCAAACCAGCTGCAACGACGAGCATCGTTCGAGCTGGCCGTAAGAGCAGAAAACCCATCAACGTGGTTATGACTGCTTTGCCGACCACGATCAGGAACGACAGTGCCAGGACAGCACCCAAATTGGCCACTAGATATGCCGGATTTACGAGCATCCCGATGGAGACGAAGAACAGGACGGCAAAGGCTTCCTGAAAAGGCAAGACATCTGCCGCTATCTGGTGGCTGAGCGGGGTCTCGCTAACGACAACCCCTGCGACGAATGCTCCTAGAGCGAGTGAGACACCAAATAATTGGGCAGAGCCGAGCGCTGTGCCCAGGGCGATGGTAAGAACAGCCAGGATGAACAATTCGCGGGAGCGAGTATTGACAATTAGACGCAACAGCCAGGGGATCAACCGGACGCCTACAAATAGAGCAAGCAACGCAAAAGCCGCCGCTTTCAGCAGCGTCAGGCCAAGCGATTGCCAGTCGATTCCGCTTTCTGCCTGGGCCAAGGCAGGCATGAGAACCAGGATCAAAACCGTAGCCAGGTCTTCTAACACCAGCCAACCGACCGCTACCTGTCCATGCGACGTGTTCAATAAATTGTTGTCCATTAAGCCGCGCAGCAGGACGACGGTGCTGGCGATCGAGACGGCAAGCCCTAACACGATACCCGCCGATATCGACCAGCCCCATAACCGCGCGAGTCCCAGACCCAATAATGTTGTGATCGCCATTTGTGCTAACGCACCTGGAATGGCAATGTCGCGCACTTTCCAAAGATCGCTGAACGAAAAATGCAGGCCGACCCCGAACATAAGGAAGATCACTCCAAGCTCTGCCAACTGGCCTATGGTCTCGATATCACCAACGAAGCCCGGCGTGAATGGACCGATAGCGATGCCCGCCAGGAGATAGCCGACAATCGTTGGCAGCCCTATCCGGCGAGCGATCAATCCGCCGCCGAAAGCCACGACCAGTGCGATGGCGATATTGACCAGCAGTGATAGATCGTGCATCTTTCCATCCTTTCCTTCAAAGAAAACGGCAAATAGCTGACTGGTAGTTGGGTATTAATCAGAACATTCATTCTGTTTTTGAATTTTTCCTGATAAAATGATCGTGAAATTACGATGTTCTTGGCTGGCTACTGCCACTCCTGTAGGTTTGGCTCCATTTTAGCAGGAGTTTTTTGGGGAACTGAAGAAATTTTTAGGGGTTTCTTGTGGATAAGAACGATTATTATTCCATCCTTCAAATCGATACCAATGCTACTCAAGAAGAGGTTCGAGCAGCCTACAAGCGTTTGGCTTTTCTGTATCATCCTGATCGATCCGAACATCCGCAGGCGACTCGTCGAATGCAACTGCTCAACGAGGCATATAGAGTGTTGAGCAGCCAGGAAAAGAGAGCGCGGTATGATCAGGATCGGATTGCTACTTCTGCTCAAGCGCCTATCGAAAAAACATCCCATGATGCTCAGCAAAACTGGATGGATCAAGAAAATCAGAAGGATTTGGAGCGCAAGCGGAACAAATGGCTGCGAAATCAACTCAAGGTTGTCTCGCGTTTGATCTTCCTGACGACAGTCTTCTTTTTATGGTCCCTGGCGATCGGACAAGTAAGTATCCCCGTGATCCTTTTGTTCGTTGCACTGGCTATCTATATCATCGCGTCGGTGATTTTGAGGGTCAATAATCTTGTAAGATGATCCGATCATCGTTTTCTTTTTCACTAAGGGTTCCGTAATCTTTCTAAAAAACGCCCGATTCCTTTTCTACTCACATAGGCTGATCTCCATCCTCCTCCGCGTCAAAAATATCGTATTCCGTTCGCGAGTAGACCTGGATAGCAAGATGCTTCAATACACTACCCGATAGATGCAGAGCCGGATCAAATTCCGGTGGCCTTCCTTCGTAAGTGCTCTTCACCCGGGCGTTCATTCTAACTGTCTGCGCTCGCGCTAGCGTCACAGTCAGCTCTTCTTCCCACGGTCAGTATACGGGAAATCGATCATGCGCGCAACAATAAATTGTCTCCCTTTCCAGGATCGGATTGGGAGACGTTCATCTTGAGAAACTGTTACCGTGCTCAGCTTGATTATCCGTTGACCGGTAAGC
>Ga0209640_10003860_pt1 | contig 13162 bp, 9 predicted proteins | sample RifCSP10_1_FD_184018 | JGI IMG/M metagenome (GOLD analysis project Ga0209640, IMG submission 184018) | Soil microbial communities from Rifle, Colorado - Rifle CSP2_sed 10_1 (SPAdes) (version 2) | ecosystem: Environmental > Terrestrial > Deep subsurface > Rock core/Sediment | place: Rifle...
CCCTTGTAGTTGCGCATCAGCAGGCTCGCCTCAATCCGCTGGACCAGGTCCAGCGCCACACTCACTACGATCAGAAGGCCCGTGCCGCCGAGGAAGGCCGACACCATGTACGGGATCTCCAGCGACTGGGCCACCAGCGTCGGAATGATCGCGATCAGCGCCAGAAACCCGGCGCCGACGTACGCGACCGCTATTTCCTCGGGTCGCAGTTTGCGCGCGACCTGCGTCAGATCTCGCTCTACCGTTACCGCGAGCTGTACCGGACCTACGGGCCGCGGTCGTACTACTACTCCGAGATGGTGTTCGGGAACGCCGCCATGGTGGCCGACTTGACGGCGTCGGCGCCGCAGACGCGCATCCACGCGATGCGGACGCCGCGGGCCATTCCGATCGCCGAGATTACGCGGCGGACCCGGCTGTCGGTGGACGAGGTGCGGCGCTTCAACCCGGCGCTGCGGACGCGGGTGCCCGCCGGCGCCACGCTGTACCTGCCGTCGCACGTGCCCGAGTTCGGCCCCGACGTCTCGTTCTGGCACCGGCCGCCGGGCCCCGCCTTCAGCGCGGTGCTCAACGAGTTCGTCCGCCTCGACGCGGGCGAGGCCCGGTGGGACGATCGCGGCTTCGAGCCGGTGCTGCGCCGGTTCGCGGCGCGCTTCCGCGAGACGAACACCGAGGAAGGCCGGATCATGGCCACCGTGCTCGCGTATGTGATCGACGAGTCGTATCTGAGCCGGCGGGGCGCGATTCTGGTACGATCGGCGGGCATTGAATCCCCGCCGGTATCCGACCTCACCCCGCCCCAGCGCTGTCCGATGAGCCAGATCACCCTCGCCGAGGAGGGGATCGAGCAGCTCTTCGGCGTCCGCGACGAGAACCTGCGCCGCATCGAGGCCGCGTTCGGCGTCGAGGTCGCGGCGCGCGGCAACCAGGTCTCGTTCTCCGGAGAGCCGAACGCGGTGGCCGCGGCGGGGCGGGTGCTGGAGCAGCTCTCGCAGCTCGTGAGCACGGGATACCGGTTGAAGCCGGAAGACGTGGCCACCGCCATTCGTGTCGTGGGCGAGAACCCGTCGGCGTCGCTGCTCGAATTCTTCTCCGAGCCGGGTTCGGCTTCGCCCGTGCGGCGCCTGATTCAGCCGCGAAGCCTCAATCAGCAGCTCTACGTCAAGGCGATGGCCGAGCACGACATCGTGCTCGCCGTCGGCCCGGCGGGCACCGGCAAGACGTACCTCGCGGTCGCCGCGGCGGCAACCGCGCTGATGGAGAAGCGCGTCAAACGGTTGGTGTTGGCCCGGCCGGCGGTCGAGGCCGGCGAGAAGCTCGGCTTTCTACCCGGAGACCTGACGGAGAAGGTCAATCCCTACCTGCGTCCGCTTCACGACGCCCTGCACGACATTCTGGGTTTCGACAAGGTGGGCAAGATGATGGAGCGCGGCCAGATCGAGGTCGCTCCGTTGGCCTTCATGCGCGGCCGCACGCTGAACGAGAGCTTCGTCATCCTCGACGAGGCTCAGAACACCACGTCCGAGCAGATGAAGATGTTTCTCACTCGCATCGGCAACCACTCGAAGGCCGTGGTCACCGGCGACATTACGCAGGTCGATCTGCCCCGCAATCAGACCTCGGGACTCAAAGAAGCGATCGAGGTGCTGCGCGGAGTCGAAGGGATCGGCTTCGCGGTGTTCGACGAACGCGACGTGGTGAGACACCCGATCGTTCAGCAGATCGTCTCGGCCTACGATCGATTCGAGAGGCGGGGCGAGGACGGCGCATGAGCGCCGCCGCGCGAGCGGCGGCCACGCCAGAGGTCGCCTGGATCGGCCGCCACCGTTTTCCCGAAGCGCGGGAACCCGGGCTCGGCGACTGGCTCGGCGAGCTGCTCGCGGAGCTCGCTCCGGGGTTCGACTCGTTCGGAGTGCGTTGCGTCGGAGACCGCACGATGCGGCGGATGAATCTCGAATTCAGGGGCCTCGACGCCACGACCGACGTGCTGTCGTTCCCGGGCGGGGTCACGCCCGACGGCCGTCACCTCGGAGACGTCGTGCTCTCCGTGCCGCAGGCGATACGCCAGGCCGCAGCGGTGGGTCGCCCCGCGGCGCGGGAGCTTCGTGCGCTGCTGCTCCACGGCGTGTTGCACTGCCTGGGATTCGACCACGAGACGGACCACGGCGAGATGCACAAGACCGAGCGCGGACTGCGGCGGCGATGGCTCTCGTGAGGCGTGGGTCCGCATGACTCCGTGGCTCCTCGCCACCCTCGTCCTGCTGCCGAGCTTGCCGGTACTGGCGCTGCTGACGGCGCTGCTGGAACGCTCGGGCCCGATCCGCATGCGGCACTGGAGCGAGGAGGCTGGCGGGAGACTGCGCGATCTCTTCGAGGACCCACGCCGCTTCGACGTCTTTCGTTACTCGTTGAATCTGCTCGCCAAGCTGGCGCCGCTGCTGCTCTTCGCCGCCGCGACCCGCTCCCTGCTCGAGCGTCGCTTCCCGCACCCCCTGCTCGCCGCCGGAGTCGCCGTGGCCCTGATCGTGGCGGTCTCGGAGCTGGCGAGCCGCAGCCTGCTCGGGCGCGATCCGGAAGAGGCTCTGCGCCGGCTGACCTGGCTCTACCGGGTCGCGCTGGCGCTGCTGTGGCCGTTGCTCTGGATCGCGCGGCCCCTGGCGCCCGAGCCGATCGAGCCCGACGAGGTCGAGCACGAGGAGGAAGCGAGCGAGGAAGAGGTCGAGGCCTTCATCGAAGTGGGTACGCGTGAGGGAATCCTCGAGCCCGAGGATCGCGATCTGCTGTGGGGAGTGGTCGACTTCGGCGACACCCAGGTGCGGAGCGTCATGACACCCCGCGTCGACATCGTGGCGGCGCCGATCGACGAGCCGCTCGAGCGGCTGCTCGACCGCATGATCGCAGCCTCGGTCTCGCGCATGCCGCTCTATCGCGGCTCGATCGACCAGGTCGCCGGAATCCTGAGCCTGCGGGACCTCGTCGCGGGTTGGCGTCGTGATCCGAAACCCTCTGCCGCCGAGCTCGTCAAACCGCCTTTTCTCGTCCCCTCGACCAAGCACCTCGCGGTGCTCCTCAGGGAGTTCCAGGCTCGCCGTCAGCAGCTGGCGATCGTGCTCAACGAACACGGTGGAACCGAGGGTCTGGTCACGGTCGAGGATCTGATCGAAGAGATCGTGGGCGAGATTCAGGACGAGTTCGACGATGCGGAGCCCGAGAATCGCCTACTCGAGGACGGCAGCCTGCTGCTCGATGGGCGGGCCTCGATCGAGATCCTCGACGAGTTCTTCGCGTGGCGCGCGGAGGATTCTTCGGTCGAGACGGTCGGCGGCCTGGTGTCCGGCCTGCTCGGCTACGTTCCGCGCTCCGGAGAGGTGTTGCAGCACGGCCGCTTGCGTTTCGAAGTCGAGCGCGCCGACGAGCGACGGATCCTGGTCCTGCGCGTCCGGCGATCCGAGCCTCCGCGGGGAGAGGCCGATGCCTAAGTCCGGCACCGTGGCGCTGATCGGGCGCCCCAACTCGGGCAAGTCGACGCTGATGAACCGGCTCCTCGCCGAGAAGCTGGCAATCGTCTCCGACAAGCCCCAGACCACCCGCCAACGCATCGTCGGAGTCCTCACTGCCGCGGAGGGTCAGCTCGTCTTCTTCGACACGCCCGGCGTCCACAGGCCTCTGCATCGGCTGAATCGCAGGATGGTGGACGCCGCGCGTGCCGCGATGAACGAGGCGGACGTCGTGGTCCTGCTGCGCGACGCCGCGACGAGCTTCGGGAAGGGCGAGTCGTTCTTGATCGACTTCGTTCGCGCGGCCCGCCAGCCGAAGCTCGCCGTGCTCAACAAGATCGACCTGATCGCGAAACCGCGGCTCTTGCCGGAGATCGCGCGCTACGGCGCGACCGGACTCTTCGAGGCGATCTTCCCGATCTCGGCCGCAACGGGCGACGGAGTGCGAAGTCTGCTGGACGAGCTCTGGCGGCTCCTGCCCGAGGGTGAGCCGCTCTTTCCTCCCCAGCTCCTGACCCCTCACCCAGAACGATTCCTGGTCGCCGAGAGGATCCGCGAGAAAGTGCTCGCCGTCACGCGGGAAGAGCTGCCGTTCACGACCGCCGTGTTGCTCGACGGCTGGGAGGACCTCGGACCCGACCGGGCGCTGCGGCTGAGCGCGGCGCTGCTCGTGGAGCGCGCCAGCCACAAGGGCATTCTGATCGGGCGCAGCGGGGAGCGCATCAAGCAGATCGGCATCGAGGCGCGACGAGACCTCGAGGCTTTCCTCGAGCGCAAGGTCCACCTCGACCTGCGCGTCAAGCTCGCCCCCGACTGGCGCGAGAATCCGCGCCTGCTCGCCGAGCTCGAGCAAGACCTCGTTGCGCCTCTGGGCGACTGAGGTCGAAGTGCCGTGATCGAGCCTCCCGGCGAAGCGGAAGTGACCGCGAGCGCCGGCGCTCGCGAGGTGGGGCGGGGATCACGGCTCGTCCGTACGGCGGCCTGGGCGGCCCTCGCCCTGGTGACGCTCTGGTCGACCAGCCGGCTCCGCTTCGTCGATCCCGATTTCTGGCACGAGATCGCCCTTGCGCGCGAGATCCTGCGCGTGGGCCACGTGCCGTCCACCGATCAGTTCGCCTACACGCCGACCGTGGTTCCGGTCGTGCACCACGAATGGGGCTCCGGGCTGCTCTTCTACGGCGTCGTTCGGGCTTGGGGCAAGAATGGCCTGGTTGCGCTGCGAGACCTCTCGGCGTTCACCGCGCTCGCGCTTGTGGTGGCCGCCGCGCGGCGCCGCGGAGCCTCGTGGCCCGGGATCGCGCTGCTGGCGCCGTTGGTCCTGGTGCCGGGTTCCGCGAGCTTCACCACGGTGCGCGCGCAGCTCTTGACGCTGGTCTTCTTCGCCCTACTGCTGCTGAAGCTCGAATCCGACGAACGTGGCTCGCGACGGTGGGCGTGGTCGTGGCCGCCGCTCCACCTGGTGTGGCTCAATCTCCACGGTGGATTCGTCGCAGGGCTCGGCATCCTCCTGCTCCACGCCGGCGAGCGGATGCTGCGGCGCCTCTCGGTGCGCCATCTGCTCGTGCTCGGCGGCGTGATCGTGGCCATCGTCCCGCTGAATCCGTTCGGCCTCGACTACTTCTCCTATCTAGCGCGCGCCCTGACCTTGCCGCGAACGGAGATCCGCGAATGGTTGCCGCTGTGGAGGCAGGGCGAAGCGCTGCTGCTCCTGTTCGCGATGTCGATCTCCGTGGCCCTCTACGCATGGTGGCGGCATGATCGCAGGGCGGCGCCCGGCGTTCTCGTCCTGCCGGCGACCGCGGCGGCGGCGCTACTCCACGGCAGGCACTTCTCGCTCTACCTGCTGGCCTGGTTGGCGTACGTGCCCGCCGCCTTCGAGGGGACTCCGGCCGGCAGGTTCGTCAGCGACCTGGGCCGCCGGCGGCCGCTCGCGCTGGCAGCGGCGTTGCTCCTTCTCGGGCTGATCTTCGTGCCGGGGCTCTCGGTCGCCGGCCTCACCGAGGCGACCATTCCCCATGGACCGCGGCCGCCCGGCCGAGCGGGACTCGTCTATCCGACCGGCGCCGTGGCCTATCTCGGCGAGCAGCGTTTCCGCGGCAACCTGATGGTGCCGTTCACAGCCGGAGGGTACGTCGCATGGAAGCTGGCGCCCGCGGTCAGGATCAGCATCGACGGCCGATTCGAGGTCGCGTTTGCACCCGAGCTGCTCCGCGAGCACATTCGCTTCTACAACGCAGCGCCGGGTGCGCTCGAGATCCTCGGTCGCTACCCGACGGATGCGATCCTGGTTCCGGTCGAGGCGCCGGTCGCCGGAACGCTGCGACGTCTCACCGGCTGGCGCTTGAGCTACCTCGACGACAGCTTCGCGATCTTCGCGCGCCGGGGCGTGGAGCTGCCCGCGCTCGATCGGCGGGGCCGAATCGTCGAGGGGACGCTGCCCTGACGGAGCTTCAATCCCCGAGCGCGTTCTCGGCGGTGAGCCGGCGCACCATGGCGATGTTCTCGCGGTGCCCGGTGAATCGGGCGGTCACGCGAGCGCGGATCGGGTAGCCGAGGAGGTAGAGATCCCCGATGACGTCCAGGATCTTGTGGCGCGCGAACTCGTCGGCGAAGCGCAGCTCGGTGTTCAGCACTTCGTCCTCGCCGACCAAGATGAAGTTGTCGAGTCGGCCACCAGTGCCCAGTCCGAGCTCGTTCATCATCTTCAAGTCGCGCATGAAGCCGAAGGTACGGGCGGGAGCAATGAGGTCGCGGAAGCTCGCGAAATCGGTGAGCTCGAAATCGACTTTCTGCTCGCCGACCGGCGGCGGGTAGCTGAGCTCGTAGGAGACCGCGAACCCGGAGTAGGGCTCGAGGACGAGCGATTTCTTCTCGTCTTCGACGACATAGGTGCGGTCGGCGACGAACTCCAGCCGTGGCTCGTCCTGGTCTGTCACGCCGATCTCCTCGAGCGTGCGGCAGAACTCGAGCGCGGAGCCGTCGAGCACGGGCACTTCGCCGTGACACTTGACGAGCAGATTCGTGATGCCGGCGGCGTGCAGCGCGGAGAGCAGGTGTTCGACCGTCTTGATCGAAGCCCCGCGAGAGGAAAGCGTCGTCGCGTACTCGGTGTCGGCCACCGCGCCGACCTGAGCGGGAAGCGACTCGCCGGAGGGCAGCGAGAGGAAATGAACGCCGCTGTCCGGCGGGAGGGGCTGCAACACGAGGCCGGTGCGACCCCCGGAATGAAGGCCGAGACCGTAGAGAACCGTGGACTGTCGGATCGTGCGCTGAGGCAGGTCGGAGCGCACCAGGTTGCGCAGCCTCTGCGGCGGTCGGCGCGCATGGTCGGGTGCCACAGCGGTGCGATCGAGCACCTGGACCGGGGGTTGCTGGGCGGCGCGCTCCAGCGCCGCACGGTGCGCCGCAACCGCGGACTTCGCGGTCTCGACCACTTGGTCGTAAGAGGGCGGCTTCTCGAGGTAGTCGTGTGCGCCCATCTTGATGGCGCGCACCGCCGTGGCGGTCGTTCCGTGTCCGGAGAGCAGCACGACGGCCGCCTCCGGATCCGCCTCGCGGAGCAGCGCCAGCGTTTCCAGGCCATCGCGGTCGGGAAGCCAGACGTCGAGGAAGACGACGTCGGGATGGTGCTTGCGATAGAGATCGAGGGCTTCCTCGCCGGAGTCCGTCGTCAAGATGTCGAATCCCTGGTCGGCGAGCACTCCGGAGAGGGTTTCGAGAATGGCGGACTCGTCGTCGACGAGCAGCGCGAGCGGCTTCATCTCCGTGCTCAGTCTAGCGCCTTGCGGGCCGGAACGGCTCCGGTCGGGTGATATCGTCCTGCGCCCGATGAGCTCACAGGTACCGCGGCGGCACGAGGCTCTGGCCGAGACGCTCGAGAAGTACCTCGAGCGCGGCGCGCAGGCCAACGTCTCGCGCCTCCTGGGCAGAATTCGGCCCGAAGACGTGGCGGTGCTGCTCGGCGGCCTCGACTCCGACCATCGGCTGACGGTGTTTCGCATCCTGATCGCCGAGTTTCCGGACGCGGCGGGCGAGGTCCTGACCGAGATGGAGCCGGCGCAGCGCCTCGCGCTCCTCGAGCAGCTCGCGCCGGAGCAGATCGCGGGGATCCTCGAGCGCATCCCGGTCGACGACGCGGTCTTCGTGCTCGGCTCGCTGCCGGCGGAGCTCCAGGAGCCGCTGCTCGAGCTCGTCGACCTGCGCGACCTCGTCGACGTCCGGACGCAGCTCGCCTACCCGGAGTCGAGCGCCGGGCGCCTGATGGACACCGAGTTCTTCGCGCTTCCGGAGTCGGTCACGGTGCGGGAGGCGATCGCCACGATCCAGGAAAAGCCGGACGTCGAGATGATCTTCTACCTCTACGTCGTGGATCGCGACGGGCACCTCGTGGGCGTCACCTCGCTGCGGCAGTTGCTGCTCTCGAAGCCCGAACAGGCGTTGTCGGCGATCATGCAGCGCGAGCTGATCAAGGCCAACGTGGCCACCGACCAGGAGGAGGTCGCGCGTCAGGCGGCGCGATACGACCTCCTGGCCGTGCCCGTGGTCGACGACCAGAATCGGCTGGCGGGCATCGTGACCGTCGACGACATCATCGACGTGGTCAAAGAAGAAGCCGCGGAGGACCTGCTCAAGATGGTGGGGAGCTCGGAGAGCGAGATGCTCTACGCGGAGCGCACGTTCTCCGCCGCCCGCCTGCGCCTGCCCTCGTTGCTGATCTCCCTGGCCGGCCTGCTTCTCGCCGGATTCCTGCTCGAGCGCTTCCAGGTCAGCCTCCCGGACTCCCTCTTCCTGCTCGCCTTCGTGCCCGCGATCATGGGCCTCTCGGGGTCGATCGGCAGCCAGGCTTCCGCGGTGGTGTTGCGTGGCCTGAGCTCGGGCAAGCTTCTGTCGGGAGAGCCGGGGGCGTCGGTGACCGCGTTCTTGGCGCGGCAGCTCAAGGTCGCGGCGGTCCTGGGAGCGACCTGTGGAGGGCTCGCCGGCCTGGCCGCGGTGGCCCTCGAGCGCCAGATCGCGCTCGGCGGGGTGGTCGGCGGTGCGGTCTTCCTGGCGATGGTGCTGGCTGCGGTCTCGGGCGTGCTGGTGCCGGCGACGTTGAAGCGCCTGGGCTTCGACCCCGCGATCGCCAACGGGCCGCTGCTCAGCACTGCCAACGACGTCACCGGCATCCTCATTTACTTCGGTCTCGCCGTCGCTTGGGTGCACCGGCTCGTCCCCTGAGGCGGGACGCGAGAGCGCCCGCGTCCACTCAGGATCCGGGCGGTGTTTCGCGCGCCGCCGCGGGCGGCCCCCAGAACAAGAGCGCGACACGTGGCAACTCCGCAGCGCCCGGGCGCAGCTCGAGCTCCACGACGCTGGGGCTGGACAGGCTCCGTGCGGTCACCTGGAGCACGCCGCGATGGCGTGAGATGACGGTGGAGAAGAGCAGCGGAAGCGGCCGGCCGTCGAGCCGGGCGCCGAGCACGTCGCCCCATCTTCGGCTCCAGAGCTCGAGCGAGACCGTTTGGTGCTCGGGCCCGGAGGTCGGCACCGCGGCGCGGAGCGTGTGCGCGGACGAGGGCTCGAGGACGAGATCGATCCTGCCGCTGCGCCGCCAGGGTGCGCAGCCGAACCAGTACTGCTCGCTGCGGCCGGGCAGGAGCCGCGCCGGCCAGGCGAGACGGCGCAGCGCCTGCGGATGGAACCGGCGCTCCGACTCGGCGGGCAGATCCTGCGGCAGTGGACCCGCGCCGGCGATGCAATCGTAGGCGGCGAGGGCCGCCGGGTGGGCGAGCGCCGAGGGCGCGAGCCGAGCGGCGGCAGGAGGCCTGCCGCGCCGGACCCTGCCGAAGTCGAGCGGGTCCCTCGAAGCGCTGAACCAGGCCACGACGCGGCCGGAACGGCCGTCCAGCCGATGCTGAATCGACTTGGCGAGTCGCGCGCGAGGAGCCGGGACCTGCTTCGTGGCCGCAAAGCTGGTTGCGCGCACGGTCGCGAACGCGGCCAGAGCCGCGACGAGCATCGAAGCCAGCGCACGGAGCTGGCGGCGTTGGAGCCCGTGGACCACCTCGGCGAGCGGCAGCGCCGCGAGCAGGGCCACCAGGGGCAGAACGGGCAGCAGGTGGTTCTCCTTGGGGTAACGAGTGGTTGCGCCGAGGAAGGCGAGATTGGTGACGCCATAGGCCAGCACGACCCTCCAGCCGGTCACGAGCTGCGCGCCCCGCCGTCTTCCGGCGCGCCAGAGCAGCAGACAGAGTCCAGCGATCGCCGCGAAAGCGATCCAGCGACCGAAGAAATGCGGAGCGGCGAGCCGGGAGAGCAGGATGCCGAGGAGGTCGAGCGCTCCCTCGGCTTCGGCGTTCTGGTCATACTGGGCATCGAGCTTGTCGAGGTAGAGCAACGCCTCGAGCGGCCGCGGCCACGGGACGAGCAGCAGGTAGACGGCGACGCCGCAGAGACCTCCGAGCGCGATCCGTCGCCATCGGGCCCGCCACGTCGGCTCGCGGAAGGCGGCCAGGGCGAGCGGTACCGCGAGCAGAGCGCCGTTGAGCTTGGCCGCGGTCGCGGCGCCGAACAGGAGCGCCGCCAGCCAGAAGTCGCCCGCCCGGCCCAGCTGGAGGTAACGCCCGAGCTGCGCCAGGCAGAGCAGGCTCAGCGCCAGCAACAGAGGGTCGGGCTTGAAGCCGTAGATCCCGGCGTGGAACCAGGGCGAGGAGGTGAAGATCAGGGGCGCGAGCACGGCAGCCCAAGGGCCGGCGAGCCGTAAGGCGAGATTGGCTAAGGCTCCCAGAGCGACGACGCCGTAGAGCACGCCGGGCAGGCGCGAGAGTCTGGTTCCCCAGGCGGTGAAGCTGAAGCGCGGCTCGGCCGTCCAGGTCTCGAGCGATTTCCGGCCGCTGGCCCGCGAGATGCCCGAGGAGGCAGCGAGCAGCCACGCCTGGGGCAGGTAGGCCGGCGGGGCGTACCAGTAGTAGGAGCGCGGCAGCAGCCGCCCGCTGCGCAGCACCCACTCGACGTTCTTCATCGAGAAGCGCTCGTCGTAGTTGTCGTTCGGCGGGGCGTTCCAGGCGATCCAACCTGGCCCGAGGAGGCCCAGGAGGAGAGCGAACGTCAGCCAGCGGCGCGCGCCAACGGAAAGAGGCGTCGAGGGCGCGGTGGCGATCGGAGTCGGCGCGTCCATGCGGCGCGATAGCCTAGCGCCGGGCGGAGGCGGGCGCGACCCGTTCCTCGAGGAGCGAAAAGACCATGAAGCGGTGCGACGCCGAAGCGCTGGTGCTCGAGACGGCCGACCTCCAGGAGGCGGACCGGGTGGTCGTCTTCCTGACCCGCGAGCACGGCAAGAAGCGCGGTGCCGCGCGCGGCGCCAAACGCCGCTTCAGCCGTTTCGCCGGCGAGCTGCAGCCGCTGGCCAAGGTGCGCGCCTGCTGGTTCGAGAAAGAGGGTCGGGAGTTGGTGCGACTCTCTTCCGTGGAGCTGTTGCGAGCGCCCAAGCGCCTGGGGTCGACACTCGAAGGGATCCTCGCGTCGGCCTACCTTGGCGAGTCGGTGGCCACGTTCGCACAGGAAGGCGAACCGGCGGAGACGGTCTTCCGGCTCCTCGACTCGACCGTCGAGGCCCTCGAGTCGGGCATCGACCGCGAGCTCGCCCTGCGCTACTTCGAGAGCTGGCTGCTGCGCTTGGCGGGGATCTTCCCGCCGCCCGAGGGCTGCCCGCGCTGCGGGCGTCCGCTCGTCGAAGGAGCCGCGCTCGCCGCTTCGGGCGAGAGCCTTCTCTGCCGGAGCTGCGCGCGAGAGAATGCCGGCGCGCTGCCGGTCTCGAGCTCGGCGCTCGAGTTCTGGCGGCGCATGGGCAGGGAGAGCCTCGCCAGGATGGCGGCCGACCCGCCGTCGCGGCCGGTGCTGGCCGAGGCCGAGGAAGCGGCGGGAAGGATCCGGCGCCACTTCCTGCAGGGCGAGATTCGGAGCTACCAGGTCCTGCGGCGCACGCTGGCGGACCTCGAGGAAGTGGAGCGGCGATGAGGAGTTTCCAGGAGCTGATTCTCGCTCTGTCGGAGTTCTGGGCGGGCGCGGGATGCGTGCTGCAGCAGCCGTACGATCTCGAAGTGGGGGCGGGGACCATGCATCCCGACACCTTCCTGCGCGTCCTCGGCCCCGAGCCGTGGAGGGTGGCCTACGTTCAGCCGTCCCGCCGGCCGGCCGACGCGCGCTACGGCGACAATCCGTTCCGGCTCGGCAAGCACTACCAGTTCCAGGTCATCCTCAAGCCTTCGCCGGCCGACGCGCAGGCGCTCTACGTGCGCAGCCTCGAGGCGATGGGGATCGACCTCGCGGTGCACGACCTGCGCTTCGAGGAGGACAACTGGGAGGCGCCGACGCTCGGCGCCTGGGGCGTCGGCTGGCAGGTGATGCTCGACGGGATGGAGATCACCCAGTTCACCTATTTCCAGCAGGCGGGCGGGCTCGACCTGCGGCCGATCTCTTGTGAGCTGACCTACGGCCTCGAGCGCATCGGCATGTTCCTGGGTCTCGAAAGGTCGATCTACGACCTGCGCTGGGTCCCGGGTGGCATCGACTACCGTGGCGTCCGGCACCAGGACGAGGTCGAGATGTCGACGTACGGCTTCGAGGTCGCCGACGTGGAGTTTCTGCGCACGATCTTCGACGGTTTCGAACGCGAGTCGCGACGTTGTCTCGACGCGGGCATCGTGCTTCCGGCGTACGAATGCGTGCTCAAGTGTTCGCATGCCTTCAACCTGCTCGACGCGCGGGGGGCGGTTTCGGTCACCGAGCGCGTGACGATGATGAAGCGCGTCCGCGACTTGGCCATCGCCTGCGCGGCGGGCTACCTGGAGAGCCGGGAGCGCCTCGGCTTCCCCCTGCTCGCGGCCGCGGGAGGCAGGGCGTGAGCTCGGGAGAATTCCTCCTCGAGGTGCGCACCGAGGAGATTCCGGCACGCATGCTCCCCGGCGCGATCAAGGAGCTGGGGACGCGAATCTTCGAGGAGCTCATGGCGCGGGGAGTGCCGCCGACCGAGATCGAGACCGGATTTACTCCCAGGCGCCTGTGGCTGGTCATGAAGGAGCTGCCCGAGAAGGAAATGGACCAGCGGATTCCGTTGATCGGGCCGCCTGTCGCAACGGCTTTCGACGTCCACGGGAAGCCCACCGTCGCAGCCGAAGGATTCGCCAAGCGCTTGGGGCTCGACGTTGGGGCGCTCAAGCGGCGCGAATTCTCACCGGGCGTGGCGGACGCTGATCTTCTCTTGCAGGAGGATGCAGTCACCCTCTCAATGAAGTCTTTTGGAGGTGATTTCTCGAAGCCCAAGCCGGTGAAGGTCCAAGGCGAGTACGTGTATGTGCTGGCGAGTGTACCGGGGCGCAAGCTGCGAGATCTGCTTGCCGAGATGCTGCCGACAGCCCTGGAGAAGCTCTCCTGGGCCAAGTCGATGACGTGGGGATCTGGGATCGGGCCGTGGGTGCGTCCGGTGCACGGCGTGGTGGCGCTGCTCGACGGCGAGGTGGTGCCATTCATGCTCTTCGACGTCGCGTCGGGTCGCGAGACGGCGGGGCATCCGAGGCTCTCGCCAGAACGGTTCACGGTAGCTGGAGCCGCCGACTGGCGGGCCCGTCTCGCGGCGCTCGGCATCGTGCCGGAGCTCGAGGAGCGCGAGCGGCGCCTGCGCTCGGCAA
>Ga0209640_10003861_pt1 | contig 13161 bp, 11 predicted proteins | sample RifCSP10_1_FD_184018 | JGI IMG/M metagenome (GOLD analysis project Ga0209640, IMG submission 184018) | Soil microbial communities from Rifle, Colorado - Rifle CSP2_sed 10_1 (SPAdes) (version 2) | ecosystem: Environmental > Terrestrial > Deep subsurface > Rock core/Sediment | place: Rifle...
TGCGGGAATAGCTCAGTTGGTAGAGCACAACCTTGCCAAGGTTGGGGTCGCGGGTTCGAGTCCCGTTTCCCGCTCTCGACAGGCGGACGGACGGACGGACAGGCGGACAGACGGGCAGGACACAACGGCGCGGGGTGGAGCAGTCTGGTAGCTCGCCGGGCTCATAACCCGGAGGTCGTGGGTTCAAATCCCACCCCCGCTACTTTAGACGGACAGACGGGCAGACGGACAGGTGGTCTGGGGCGGGCTCCCTGTCCGACCAACCGCCTGTCCGTCTGTCCGTCTTGATCGGGCGGTTAGCTCAGCTGGTTAGAGCGCTACGTTGACATCGTAGAGGTCACAAGTTCGAATCTTGTACCGCCCACTCCCAGCCGGCGCCCTTAGCTCAACTGGATAGAGCATCTGACTACGGATCAGAAGGCTGGGGGTTCGAATCCCTCAGGGCGCGTAGTAGCCGTGCGGGGCGTAGCGCAGCCTGGTAGCGCGCCTGCTTCGGGAGCAGGAGGTCCCGGGTTCAAATCCCGGCGCCCCGATGGTAGTTGGTGGCAAATAGTGACTCAGGGCCCGTAGCTCAGCTGGATAGAGCGCTTGCCTCCGGAGCAAGAGGTCGCGCGTTCGAATCGCGCCGGGCCCGTTCTCCAGCGCGCTAACGTTTGACCCCCGGAGCGGACCCGAGGGCCGACTCGGGAACCTCCACCCACCCGGCCACCCCAAGGCCCTCCATCTCGGCCCGGTAGACCGGGTCGTTCCGATCGAGCGGGGGCCAGTCGTCCGCGCGGTCCGGGACGAACAGCCCGCCCAGTGCCGCCATCCCTCCCATCGAGATCGGCCGCCCCGAGATGTTGTGATACCGGGCCACCACCACGTAGGGATGGCCGGCGCGGAGCCGGAGGCCCTCGCCCCGAGTGGCGAGGAGCTTCCGGGTTACGCCGAGGAGGCCGCCGTCGGGGGCGAGTTTGCCCTTGAGGGCCACGAGGACCTCCCCGGTCTCACCGTCGCGGAGCTCGATCGAGTGGCCGTAGTCGTGCAGGTGGCCGCCGAGAGCGAGCAGCCGGCCGTCAACCTGGAAAACGAACTCCCTCCGGAACTCCTTCCGCCCGGTATCCAGGTCAAAACCAGCGGTGAGGCCGGGCCGGAAGCCGATATCGAGCACGATCGGCCTGGCGCTGACCGGCCGCGGAACCAGGGTTTCGCGAAGGTACGGGATGGTCAGGACCATGACGACGCCGGGAAGGTCCTTGCCGGTTTCGTTGGTCCACATGCTCGTCATCGCCATCTCGGCTCCCTTTTCGATCCAGATTCCGACCGTCCTGGGGAGCCTCAGCCCGCGGGTTTCCTGTCCCGCCGCCATGACCCTGTCGAACGTCGGAAAGGCCAGCGCCCGGCGGCCGAGGTGGTTCAGGTTGACGTGGTGGAGGAGGCGCTGGCTGAGGGGCTGCCCGCTTTCATCGGTGATTTCCACCCGGAAGCCGCGGCCCCATCCGGCGACCGGCCAGCGAAACCGGTAGGCCGGAAGCCGGGATCCATGAGAATGGTCCATCCCGGCGTGCCCTTCGTGCTCTCCGGCCCCGGCTTCGGGCTCATTGGCCGGCAGCGGGAAGGGTCCGAGCCGCAAGACAACGTCATGCCGGCGCTGGTCCACCCATACGGCGAACGGTGGGGGCGAAGGGGCCGCCCCGGTGGCGAGAGAGGGCGGCTCCTGAGAGGGACCGAGGGCTGCGAGTGTGATGAGCAGTTCGCGCATGTGCGGTTGCGGGATGAACCGGTACGTACCAGGAGAATCTAATACCGGCTCAGCGCTTGACCCGGAAGGGCAGCGAGAGGGACGACGGGGGGGGGGGGGGGGGCCAAGGGCGGAGTCGGGAACATCCACCCACCCGATCTCTCCGAGGCCGTCGCACTCGGCGAGGTAGACCGGATCGCTACGATCCAGCGTCGGCCATCGGTCGGGTCGGTCGGGCGCGAAGACCCCGGCCATGATCGCCATGGCCCCGAGCCGGAGCAGCTTGCCGGACGTGTTGTGGTACTTGGCCGCTACGACGTAGCGGCGGCCGGCCCGAAGCCGGAGGCCCTCTCCCCAGGTGGCGAAGAGCCTGCGGTTCACGCGGATCAGTTTCCCTTCGGGGGTCAACTCGGCTTTCAGGGTGACCAGCACCTTGCCGGTCTCCTGATCGCGGAGCTCGATGGAGTGACCGTAGTCGTGCAAGTGTCCACCCAACCCAAGGACTCGCCCATCTACTGGAAGGACGAACTCCCTCTTGAACTCGGTGCGGCCGGTGTCCAGATCGAACCCGTCGGTCAGCCCGGGCCGGAACCCGATATCGAACAGAATCGGGTGAATCGTGGTCGGCCTGGGCACCAGGTTTCTAGGCAGATACTCCACCGACAGCAGCAGGACCACCCCGGCAAGGTCGGTTTCAGTTTCGTTGGTCCAGACGCTGGCCATGGCCATGACCGCCCCCGCTTCCATCGGAACCCCGACGGACTTGGGGAGCCGGACGGATTCGGTTTCCTGACCCGCCGCGAGGAACCGCTCGAACGAAGGGAAGGTGAGCCCGCGGCGATCCAGGTGATTCAGGGTTACGTGGTGGAGCAGGCGGCGGTCGAGGGGACGGCCGCTCGGGTCCAGGATCTCGAGTCGAAAGCCGCGAGCCCATCCGGAAACGGGCATCTTGAACCGATAGGTCGGCAATTGGAGGCCATGAGCATGCCCCATCGGCTCGTGTCCCTCACCGTGCTCACCGGGGGCCGGGTTGGCCGGCAGAGGGAAGGGCCCGACCCGGATCACCACCTGGTGCCGGCGCTCGTCCACCCACATCGTAAAGGGGGGCGGGGCGGGAGCCGGAAGCGAGCCGGCCCGGCCGGCGGCTGGGGGGCACACCGGACCGGGAGGGAGGGGGGGTGAGCCGGGGGTGAGGACCACAAGGGCGAGCAGCAAGGCTGGCATCGAGGTCCTCTCCGGGTCTCGGGCAAAGGCCTGAGTGTGCATTACGCTAGAGGGATCATGGCGACCGCGTCAAGCGGGATCCCCTTCCCGGGGTAACCGGGCCCCGGTTAGGATGCCGCATGCCCGAGCATTACACCTCGCTGCTACTGGCGCTCGCAGCGATCCTGATCGCGGCGAAGCTGCTCGGCGCGCTGGCGCAGCGGATTGGCCAGCCCGCGGTGCTCGGCGAGCTGCTGGCGGGGGTTCTGCTCGGACCATCGGTGCTCCGGGTGTTGGACCCGGCGGGCCCGATCCTGGCCGCGTTGGGCGAGCTCGGGGTCCTGATTCTCCTGTTGCAGATCGGGCTCCACACCGATCTCAGGGCGATCCTCCGGGTGGGGATTCCGGCCACCGCGGTCGGACTCGTCGGAGTAATCCTGCCGTTCGGCATCGGGCTCTTGGTAACTCGGGCACTCGGGATGACCGGGCTGGCGCCGGTCGTCTGCGCCGCGGCGCTGACCGCCACCTCGATCGGGATTTCCGCCCGGGTACTGTCCGACCTCGACCGGCTGCATTCGCTGGAAGGGCGGATCGTGCTGGGGGCAGCAGTATTAGACGATGTGGTCGGGTTGATCATTCTCTCGGTGGTCGCGGGGCTGGTTGGGGGAACGGCCATTACGGCAGCCGGGGTCGCCGGCACGATCATGGTGGCGATCGGATTCATCGTGGGGGCGATCCTGGTGGGCGGCGTCCTGGTTCCGCCGGTGATGCGGTTGGCGGGGCGGCTCCGGCTGGCCTGGGCGCTGGGGGCGATGGCCTTGGCCCTGGCGCTCGGCCTGGCGGGCGTGGCCGGATGGGTGGGCTCGGCAGCCATCATCGGTGCGTTCGCGGCCGGCCTGGTGCTACACGCCACCCCCCAGCGGGCCGCGGTGGAGCACGCGACCACCGACCTGGGCCATTTCTTCGTGCCGATCTTTTTCGCGGTGGTGGGCGCCGCGGTGGACCTGGGTAGCCTGGCCAACCCCCGCGGACTCGCGATCGGGGGCGCCCTGGCGGCGGTCGGAATCGTCGGAAAGTTCCTCTCGGGGTTCGCTCCGTTCTGGGTCCGGAGCCATCACACCCTGATCGGAGTGGCAATGATTCCCCGGGGAGAGGTCGGGCTCATCTTCGCCCAGCTGGGACTCGCGGGCGGAGTGCTGGACCGGGCCCAGTTCAGCGCGGTCCTGCTGATGGTGATGGTGACGACGTTCATCGCCCCCCCCTGGCTGGCATTCCTAACCCGGAAGAACAGGCTCGTTCAACCGCACCGGCCGGAGCCGGGCGGTCTGGAGGAGCTGGTGATGGGGCAGCCCGGCAGGCCAGAGGCCGGCGCCAGGAACGGGGAGCGCTCCCCCGGAAACTAGACCACAAACGGCACCGGCATGAAGGTGATCGCGAACACCGCGACGGCGAGCGCGCCGATCAAGCGGCGGCTGAGCGGGACCGGCCGATGGGGAACCACGACCGCCGGGTGGGTCCACCGTCCCCCGCCGATCAGGAATGTGAGTACGACCCAGATGTACCAGTGCGAGGATTCCTGGGCCAGGACCAGGAGTGAGAGCACCGCTCCGCCGGCCACCAGCCGCTGATGGCGGCCCAGGACTCCATAGAGAATGTGACCCCCGTCGAGCTGGCTGAGGGGCAGCAGGTTGAGCCCGGTAATGAACGCCCCGACCCAGCCTGCGAACGCGGGCAAGCTCAGGTGGACCGACGGCCCGCCGGGCAGGATCCAGCGGCGAAGCCAGCCGGTGAGCAGGGAGTCGCCCAGGGCGATCGGCTCGCCGGCAAAGCTCACCCAGGCGGTCATCCCGGCTCCGGCGGGAAGGCCGGCCGGGAAATCGGCGGTCGCCGAGGTGGCGTACCCCCAGATCAGGACCAGAACCACGACGACAAAACCGGCGAGCGGCCCGGCCGCCCCGACATCGAGGAGCTGGCGACGGTCGAGGACCGGACTGCGCATCCGGATGAAGGCCCCGAGAGTTCCGATAGGTGAAAGGGAGGGAGGGATCGGGAGGAAGTAGGGAGGGGATACGTCGATCAGGTAGCGGCGGGCCGCCCCGTAGTGACCGAACTCGTGGACCAGCAGGATCGCCAGCAGCGGAACCGCAAAGCTCCATCCCTGGAGAAGGAGGCGCCAGTCCCCCCGCAGGACGCCTCCGAAAAAGCGCCCCACTCCGACTACCACCCCCCGGATTCCACCGGAATCCCACGGGACCCAGACCCCGGCCAGGGCCGCCCCGGCGCCGAGGGTGCAGACCGCGGCCAGCAGCAGCAGGGCGGCATGGAGCCACCAGCGCGGGCCCCGGCCTCCGGGATGGGCGCGGATCAGGACCAGCCGAGTCTTTCCGGAGTCGGCCCAGTACCAGCGGCCGGGCCAGCGGGCCAGGGCACCGCGGATTTCGGGCGATCCACCCCGATGGATGGGAAGGACCAGGGCCTCGAGGACCTCGCGAGTACCGAGATCCATGACCCGCCAGGACGACAGGAGGGGAATCAGGTGATCCAGGCCGGCCTCTTGACGGGGAGATTGGCTAACGATAAGATGCCGGGAGTCAAGGCCGTACCCTGTGCAGGTCTATTCGCACCGGCGCGTCTCCTTGCTCGTGCCGGCACGCCCATACAAAGACCCCCGACGCTGACCAAAATCTCGATGCCTTGACCCGGTCGCGGGCTGCTGCCGCGCCGATCCGCACGAGGACTCAGTGGACATTTCAGAGCTCAAGCAGAAATCGGTCGCCGAGCTGCATGCCCTCGCGGCGCAGCTCAACATCACCAACTACTCGGGGCTGCGCAAGCAGGACCTGATCTTCCGGATCGAGCAGTCGCTGCTCGAGTCCGACACCGTGATCCGGGGCGAAGGGGTCCTGGAGATCCTGCCGGAAGGGTACGGTTTCCTCCGGAGCCAGGACTGGAACTACCTCTACGGCCCCGACGACATCTACGTCAGCCCGAGCCAGATAAAGCGCTTCGACCTCCGGACCGGAGACACGATTCTGGGCCAGGTCCGCCCGCCCAAGGAGGGGGAGCGCTACCTGGCGCTGCTGCGGGTCGAGAGCGTCAACTTCGAGGAGCCCGAGAAGACCAAGCACCGGATCGGGTTCGACAACCTGCGGCCCCGCTACCCTGACAAGAAGATCGGGCTCGAAGGGTCCCGGGGCGACCTGTCGATGCGGGTGGTGGATCTGCTGGCGCCGATCGGGAAGGGACAGCGGGGGCTGATCGTCTCGCCGCCCAAGGCGGGCAAAACGATCCTGCTCCAGAAGATCGCCAACGCCATCACCGAAAACCACCCCGAGGTGATCCTGATCGTCCTGCTGATCGACGAGCGGCCCGAGGAAGTCACCGACATGCAGGAGAACGTGCGGGCCGAGGTGATCGCGTCGACCTTCGACGAGCCGGCCGACCGGCACGTGCAGGTCGCGGACATGGTGATCGAGAAGTCGAAGCGGCTGGTCGAGCACGGCCGGGACGTGGTGATCCTGCTGGACTCGATCACCCGGCTGGCCCGGGCCCACAACGTCGTGGTCCCCCACTCCGGCAAGATCCTGTCGGGCGGGGTGGACGCCAACGCACTCCAGAAGCCAAAGCGGTTCTTCGGAGCGGCCCGGAACATCGACAGCGGGGGCTCGCTGACCATCATCGCGACCGCCCTGGTCGATACCGGCTCCCGGATGGACGAAGTGATCTTCGAGGAGTTCAAGGGAACCGGCAATATGGAGCTGGTGTTGGACCGCCGCCTGGCCGACCGGAGGATCTGGCCGGCGATCGACATCCAGAAGTCCGGGACCCGGAAGGAGGAGCTCCTGATGACCCCGGACGAGCTCAATCGGGTCTACCTGCTCCGGAATTTCCTGGCCGACATGCCTCCGGTGGAGGCGCTGGAGTTCCTGCTGGAGCGCCTCAAGCGGACCAAGACCAACAAGGAATTCTTCGCAACGATGAACCAGTAGGCCGGTGGCCATCCCCAAGGCCGGCCGGGTTCTCGCTGTTGATTGGGGCGAGCGCCGGTTCGGGCTCGCGCTCTCGGACGAATCCCAGATCATCGCGACTCCCCTGGTCACGCTGACCCGCCGGGCCGGAAAGCGGTTTCCGATGCCGGCCTTGCTGAAGCTGCTCGACTCCCATGGACCGGTCGGACTGGTGGTGGGGCTGCCGCTCACGGCCGAAGGGGCGGAGGGCCCGGCGGCGGCGGCGGCGCGGGAGCTGGCCGAACGGCTGTCCCGGCGAACCTCCCTGCCGGTGGAGCTGGTGGACGAACGGATGACGACCGCGCGGGCCCGGGCCGCAATTCGAGAGCAGGAGGGCTCCGCCCGGGGCCGGAAGGGGGACGTGGACGCGCTCGCCGCCACGGTGCTCTTGCAGGGGTTCCTCGAGCGCCGCCGGAACGCCGGATGAGTGCGGCGGTGCGGCGGTGGGGCGCTGTGGCGGTGGTCCTCTGCGCATGCGGGAAGGGGGGAACCGGCCCGCAGGAGATCGTGGTCATCCCATCCGGGGCGACTGTGCGGGCGGTGGCGGAGAGCCTGGCGGCGCACCGGGTCATTCGATCCCGAATCTGGTTCAGGATCCTGACCCGGATCGGAGCCAAGGACCAGCGACTCCAGCGCGGCACCTACGGGTTTCGGCGAGGCGAGGGCTCGGCGGCGGCCCTCCGGGCGCTGGTATCGGGAAAGGCCATTCTCCGGCGGTTCACGGTCCCCGAAGGATTCACTCTCCTCGACATCGCCCAGGCGGCCGACCGCGAGCTGGGAATCGCGCCCGAGCAGTTCCTGGTGGTCGCCCGGGACAGCGGTTTGGTGACCGAATTCGGATTCCCGGCCCCGACCTTCGAGGGGTTCCTCCGCCCCGAGACATATCTCGTTGCGGAGGGGACCGGGGCCCCGGACCTGGTGCGGGTGATGGCCAAGGCGTTTGAGGCCGCCTGGAAGCCCGAGTGGGATTCGGCGGCGCTGGCCCAGGGCCTCGATCGCCGGACCGTGGTGATTCTGGCCAGCATCGTGGAGGCCGAGGCCAGGGTCGAGGGCGACCGGCCGCTCATCGCGGCGGTTTACCGGAACCGGATCCGGCGGGGCATGCCGCTCCAGGCCGACCCAACCGTGCAGTATGCCATCCAGCTTGCCACCGGATCGCGCAAGGCCCGGCTCTTCGAAAAGGACTACGGCTTCGAGTCGCCCTATAACACCTACCTGCACCCGGGGCTCCCTCCCGGCCCGGTCGGAGCGCCGGGTTCGAGGAGCATCGAGGCAGTGCTCGCGCCGGCACCGGTGCCATACCTGTACTTCGTGGCGGGGCCGGATGGCGACCACGTGTTTTCCCGGACCTACGGGGAGCACTTGCGGGCGGTGCGGGCGGTCAGGGCGGTGCGGCGGTGAACGGTGAACCGTAGCCCCCGGATCCGTCTCGTCGAGGTGGGTCCGCGGGACGGGCTGCAAACCCTGGCCCGGTTCGTCCCGACCGCCGTGAAGATCGCGTTCGTAGACGCGCTCTCAGAGTGCGGCTTTCCCGAGATCGAGGTCGGCTCGTTCGTGAGCCCCAAGTGGATTCCCCAGCTGGCCGACTCCGAGGAGGTCTTCGCCGGGATCCGGCGCAAGGCCGGTGTGATCTACAGCGCGCTGGTCCCCAACGAGGAGGGGTTGGCGCGAGCCGGGAGGGCCGGGGCGGGCAAAGTGGCGGTCTTCACGGCGGCGAGCGAGACGTTCAACCGGAAGAACACCAGCGCCACCATCGCCGAATCGCTGAAGCGCTTCGCCGCGTTCGTGCCCGGGGCTCTGGTCCCCGTCAGGGGATACATCTCGACCGCCTGGCACTGCCCCTACGAAGGGCCGATCCGACCGGAACAGGTGATCCCGGTGGCCGAGGCGCTGCTCGAGCTGGGCTGCGAAGAGCTTTCGATCGGCGATACCATCGGCAAGGCCAGTCCCGACGAGGTCACCCGTCTGTTCGAAAGGCTGCTCCGGACTTGCGCGGCCGAACACCTGGCGGGCCATTTCCACGATACCTACGGCCAGGCGGTAGAAAACGCGCGAGCGGCGGCCGAGCTCGGGATTGCCACCTTCGACTCGAGCGCGGGCGGAATCGGAGGGTGCCCATACGCCCCCGGGGCGCCAGGAAACGTCGCGACCGAGACCCTGGTGGAAGCGTTTCCCGGACGGACCGGGATCGACCTCGCCCGGCTGGCAATCGCGAGGAAACTGATAGCCGATAGCCGATAGCTATATTTGCTCCCCGATGCCCAAAGTCCGCCCCGACGCCCGCGCCGCCTGCGCCGATGTTTTCGACGGGGCCACGATTCTGGTGGGAGGCTTCGGGCTGGCCGGCATTCCGGAGGAGTGCATCTTCGCGCTCCGGGACCTCGGCCCCAAGAACCTCACGGTCATCTCCAACAACGCCGGTACCACCGAGCACGGACTGGTTCACCTGCTCAAGAACCGGCAGGTGAAGAAGATGATCTCGAGCTACGTGGGCGAAAACCAGGTTTTCGAGCAGCAGATGCTCTCGGGGCAGATCGAGGTGGAGCTGACGCCGCAGGGCACGATGTCGGAGCGGATCCGGGCCGGGGGCGCCGGGATTCCGGCGTTTTTCACCTCCGCCGGGGTTGGGACCAAGGTGGCCGAGGGCAAGGAGGTCCGGGAATTCGAGGGGCGGCGTTACGTGATGGAGCGGGCCCTGACCGGCGACTTCGCCCTGGTGCATGCCTGGAAGGGAGACCGCTACGGCAATCTGGTCTACCGGAAGACGGCCCGGAACTTCAACCCCATGATGGCCATGGCCGGGCGGATCACGATCGCGGAGGTGGAGCACCTCGTCGAGCCGGGCGAGATCGAGCCTGACCTGGTCCACACCCCGGCCATCTTCGTGCAGCGGATTTTCCAGATGAAGTCCCGGACCCGCCACATCGAGCGGCTCACGGTACGGAAGCGGACATGAGCGACATCCGGCAGGCGATCGTACACCGTGCGGCCGACGAGCTTCGCACCCTCTCCGAAGCGACGGGATACTACGTGAACCTCGGAATCGGGATGCCGACCATGATCGCGGACTGCGCCCCGCCCGGGGTGCCGTTCGTGCTGCACTCCGAGAACGGGATGCTCGGAGTGGGTCCCTATCCGCTCGAAGGAGAGGAGGACGCCGACCTCATCAACGCGGGCAAGGAGACGGTCACCGAGCTGCCGGGGACGAGCTACTTCGACAGCGCGACTTCGTTCGCGATGATCCGGGGCGGCCACGTCGCCCTCAGCATTCTCGGGGCGATGCAGGTCTCGGAGCGGGGAGATCTCGCGAACTGGATGATTCCGGGCAAGATGGTGAAGGGAATGGGCGGAGCGATGGACCTGGTGGCTGGGGCTCGACGGGTGATCGTCATCATGGAGCACACCGCCCGGGACGGATCGCCCAAAATCCTCAAGCAATGCACCCTCCCGCTCACCGGGGAGCGATGCGTGCACCGGATCATCACCGAGCGCTGCGTGCTGGACGTGACTCCGGCGGGCCTCCGGGTTATCGAGGTGCTGCCGGGGTGGACCCGGGAGCAGATCGCTGCCAGCACCGAGCCCAGCCTGATCTGGTGAGCCGGCAGACCCTGATACGTGACGCTTCCCCTCTCGGTGGTGCTGGCGACCACGGATCCCCCGCCCTGGCCCGACCTGATCGCCTGCCTCAGGATTCTGGAACCGCAAGTCCGGAGGGTCGGGGGGGAGCTGATCGTAGGGGAGAGCTGTGGAGTGGCCGTGGGAGAGCGGGGCTTCCCGGATTCCCCCTGCCTGGTGTGGAGCTCTCTCGCGGGCGGCTCGGTCTTCGACCTGCGGGCCCGCGCGCTTCAGCTGGCCCGCGGAAACCTGATCGCCACCACCGAGGACCACTGCCTGGTCGCGCCGGATTGGTGCGACCAGATCCTCGCCGGGTTCCGGAGTGCGCCGGAGGCCCTGGCTCTCTACGGTCCGGTCCTTAACGGCTCGCCCAACCGGCAGATTGACTGGGCGAATTACCTCCACACGTTCGGGATGCTGCTGCCGCCTTATGACCCGAATCGGTTTGGGCGCTGCCCTCCCAATGCCAACGTCGCCTACCGCCGGAGCGCCCTCGCGCCCCCTGGCTCCGAGGTCCGGCCAGGGTGGATGGAGCTCGAGGTGAACCCTCGGCTCTTCCGAGAGGGCCGATTCCGGTTTTGGGAGAGAATGGTCGCCACTCACGTGCAGTCACACGGCCTGTGGGGCACCTTCCTGGCGCACTTTCACAACGGGCGAAGCACCACGGGCCTCTCCCGGGCCGGCCTCTCGCGCCGCCAGCTCCCCTGGAGGCTCTACCGCGAAACGGTGAGGGGACTCGGCGGCGGGGAGGCCTACCGGGACCTGATCTCGGCGAGCCTCCCCCTGCTCTTTCTCCTGTCCTGCTGTCATGCCATCGGTGAGGTCGCCGGGGTCCTGCTGGGTGCGGGCCAAAGTCCGGCCCGGCTTCGCTGAGCCTTCCGAGCCGTTGACCAGTTCACCCGGGATGCGGCTGGCGCACGTCGCGCCGACCTACGCCCCCTGCATTGGCGGGTCCGAGCGCCTGCTGCAGGCGGTGTCGGAACGGCTGGTTGCGCGGGGCAATGCAGTGACCGTCCTCACGCTCAATTGCGCCACCCAGAGAGACTTGTACACCGAACGGGGGGCCGGGCTGCCAGCCCGGGAAACCATCAACGGGGTAGCCGTCATCCGAGTGGCGCCGGGGGGAAGCACCCTGGGGCGCCTGGCGCGCCGGTGGACGCGCTTCCCGGGAGGGTGGCGGACGACCGGGTGGTTTTTGGGTCCCGAATTCCCATTCCAGCTCGGGCCCCCGAGCGGCACCGGCCTGGTCGGTCCGCTGCTGCGTCTCAATCCCCAGGTGATCTCCTCGATCAACTGGCACTTCGGGGTCTGCTACTGGGCTTGGCTGGCCGCACGCCTGAGCCGTCGACCCCACGTCGCAGTGCCGGTCCTGCACATTGACCGCGACTGGGCGGCGCGACCGATCTACCGGCGCATGCTGGGACGGTGCGCCTCGGCCATCGTCGGGACGGAAGCGGAAGCGGAGTTCGTTCGGGCCCGAGGCGCGAGGAGGGTGATCGTGGCCGGGGCGGGCGTTGACCCGGCGCGGTTCGAGCACAAAGACGGCGCCGGGATCCGCCGGCGCCACGGCCTGGGGGAGGCCCCGGTCGTGGCGTTCGTGGGGCGGCAGGACGAATTGAAGGGGGTGCCGCTCCTTCTCGATGCGATGCGGCTGGTGTGGTCCCGATACCCTGACGCAAGGTTACTCCTGGCCGGGCCGGCGGCGCACCGCGACCAAGCGGTTCGTGGCAAGCTCTCCGGCCTCCCTGAATCCGAGCGACAGCGGGTTGTGGTTCTCGATGATTTTCCGGACGAAGAGGGCTCCTCCGTCCTCGACGCGTGTGACGTTCTGGCGCTTCCCTCCGTCGAGGAGTCGTTCGGTCTCGTCCTCCTGGAGGCGTGGATGTGCGGGAAGCCGGTCGTGGCCGCGGACATCGCGACATCCCGGTGCGTTGTGGATCAGGGCTCGGACGGCTGGCTCGTACGGCCGTTTGACGTTGAGGACCTGGCGGGGCGCATCCTGGAACTACTGGCCAACCCGGAACTCCGCGCGGAGTTCGGCCGCCGGGGCCGTGAGAAGGTGCTGGCGCGCTACACCTGGGAACGAGTGACCGATGCCTGGGAAGCCGCCTACCGCCAGGTCCTCAACCTGAACCGGGGCGGTCCACCCGAACCGCCGGGGTTAGTCCGGCCCCCAGAACCGGAGCGGGCGGACATGCCCGGGCCATCTCCGACAGCTCAAGCCAAGCCCACAAGGTAGGCACGAGCGGCTGCCTCGACATCGGGTGATCCGAGGATCCCCGAAGCGACTGCCACCCCAGCACCTCCGGCGGCGTGGACGGACAGCACGTCGCCGGGTTTGACTCCCCCGATCGCAACACAGGGAGTCCCCTGGGCCGACCGAACGATGGCCCGGAAGCCGTCGGGTCCCAGCGTCGGGCCGGCATCCGCCTTCGTCGAGGTCACCCGCCACGGCCCCACTCCCCAGTAATCCGCACCTCGGCCGCCGGCGACCTCGCCTCGGAAGGGGGCAGCGAGGCGGCGGAGGGATCGGGAGAGGCTGCTGCCGATCTCGAAGGCGCGATTCGCGAGGCCGGGCGTGCGGTAGCCGCGTACGACCGGGCCGAGGACGCG
>Ga0209640_10003862_pt1 | contig 13161 bp, 12 predicted proteins | sample RifCSP10_1_FD_184018 | JGI IMG/M metagenome (GOLD analysis project Ga0209640, IMG submission 184018) | Soil microbial communities from Rifle, Colorado - Rifle CSP2_sed 10_1 (SPAdes) (version 2) | ecosystem: Environmental > Terrestrial > Deep subsurface > Rock core/Sediment | place: Rifle...
GGACGAGGGCCCGGCTGGCTTGTCGGCCAGGATGATCCAGCTAGGGCTGAGTGCGCGCGGCCGCATGCCTGCACGGACCGGGGTCAGACCCGTGGGTCAGACCCGTTGGGCTGGCCCCGTTCGTCGTGAGTGGGGTCAGACCCCACGGGTGCCCCGGTCGTCGTGCATGGGGTCAGACCCCACGGGTCTGACCCCGGCGGTCGGCGGCACGCTCGAACTCCTCGACGATGAAGCTCTTGAGCTCCTCGAGCGGCAGCTCGCTCGAGAACCCCGCGGCCTGCTGGTGACCGCCTCCTCCGCTCTTGCGGGCGATCACGGACACGTCCACCTCGTCCACGGAGGAGCGCAGCGACACGCGGTGCGTCGGCCCTCCGCCGGTCGGCGGCTCGCGGATGAACGCGGCCACCATCGCGCCCTCCACGGCCCGGAGGTAGTCGATGATCCCCTCCGCGTACGGCTCCGTCGCGCCGGCGTGGACGAAGTCCTCCTTGAGGAGGCAGGAGATGACCAGACGGCCTCCCGAGTGCACCTCGGCGCGCTCGAGCGCCCGGGCCACGAGCTTGAGCTTCGCGAACTGGACGCTCTCGTAGACGACCTGGAAGACCTTGTGCCAGTCCGCGCCCGCCTCGATGAGGTCGGCGGCGAGCCGCAGGGCCTTCGGGCTCGTGTTCGCGTACTGGAAGCGGCCCGTGTCGGTGACGACGGCCGTGTACAGCGGCTCCGCGATCTGGGGCGTGATCTCGACGCCGAGCTCTGCGAAGAGGTCCGCGAGGATCTCTCCCGTCGAGGACGCGTCCGGAACGATCAGGTTGACGTTCCCGAAGCGCGTGTTGTCGTGGTGGTGGTCGATGTCGATCGTTACCGGAGCCCGCTCGAGCACCGAAGGGTCGGGCCCGAGGCGCTCCTCCTTCGCGCAGTCGACGGCCACGAGGACCCGCTCCGCGTGATCCGCCGGCGGTTCGCGCGCGATGTCGTCGAGGGCGAGGAACCTGTACTCGGCCGGCAGCGGCCGCTCGGGGCCGGACAGGAACATGACGCTGTCCTTGCCGAGCTGCGTCAGCGCGAGATGCATCGCGAGCAGCGAGCCGAGAGCGTCCCCGTCCGGGTTCTCGTGCGACGCGACGAGGAAGCGCTCGTGCTCGCGGAGCGCGGCCACGACGGCCGTGATGTCATCTGTCTTCGTCACCGGGGTGCTCCACCGTCGAGTCCTGGGGCGCGAGCTCGTCGATCATCTGCGTCAGGCGCACGCCGCGCTCGACGCCGGGATCGTAGGCAAACGCGAGAACGGGCGTGCGGCGGAGCCGCAGCTCGCGCGCAATCCGCGCCTGGAGGACACCGTGTGCCGCCTCGAGTCCTGCGAGCGTCCGCTCGCGCTCGCGCTCGGAGCCGAGCACGCTGACCCAGACGGTCGCCTGCATGAGATCGCGGGTTGCCTCGACGCCCGTGATCGTGACGAACCCGATCCGCGGGTCCTTCAAGGTCGGCACGGCGTCCGAGAGCACCTGCAGGATCGCCTCGTTCACCCGCCGCTTGCGGTCACTCACCGGGAACCACCACCTCACGCTCCACGTGGACGAGCTCGAAGTCCTGCGCAGCAAGGAACCTTTCCGCCGCGTCGAGCAGCTCGCCGAGCTCACGGTGGCCTGCTGCGACGCACGCCACTGTCAGCCGCGAGCGCTGCCAGAGCTCGTGGTGGTCCACCTCCGCAACCGATGCCCCGAACCGCTGTCGCAATTGCGCCTTCGCCGACTGGACGTGCTTCCGCTTGCCCTTGAGCGAGCCGGCTTCGGGAAAGTGCAGCTCGACTGAGAGGATTCCCACGTAGCCGGCGGCCACGCGTGGCCTCGGTCTAGTCGGCCTCGGCTGGTGCGGCCGCTGCCGCAGGGGTCTCGGCGAGCTCCGTGCGCTCGATCTCGCGCGTCTCGTACGCCTCGAGCACGTCGCCCTCCTTCACGTCGTTGAAGCCGTCGAGCAGGATTCCGCACTCGAAGCCCTCGTTGACCTCGCGGACGTCGTCCTTGAACCGCTTGAGCTGGGCGATCGACGTGTCCTGGACGACCGTCCCGTCGCGGACGACGCGGATGCGGGCGCCGCGGCGGACGACCCCGGTCGTGACCATGCAGCCGGCGATCGTCCCCAGGCGGGAGACCTTGAACAGCGCACGCACCTCGGCATCGCCGAGCGTCTCCTCCGTCTTGACGGGCGAGAGCATGCCGACGAGCGCCTGCTGGATGTCGTCGGTCAACTGGTAGATGACCCGGTAGGTGCGGATGTCCACGCCCTCGCGCTCGGCGAGCTGCCGCGCCTCGGCGCTCGGCCGCACGTTGAAGCCCACGACGAGCGCGTTCGAGGCGGATGCGAGGTTGACGTCGTTCTCCGTGATCCCGCCGACTCCCGTGTGGATCACGTTCACGCGCACCTCGGAGTGCTGGATCTTCCCGAGCTCGCCGAGGAGCGCCTCGACCGAGCCCTGGACGTCGCCCTTGAGGACGAGGTTGAGCTCCTGCACCTCGCCCACCTGCAGATCCTCGTAGAGGGTCTCCAGAGATACGAGGCGCCGGGGGCGCTGGGCGAGCTGCTCGCGGCGCAGCCGCTCGGCGCGCACGTTCGCAAGGTGCTTCGCCTGCCGCTCGTGCTCGACGACGCGGCAGAACTCGCCGGCCGGAGGCGGCCGGTCGAAGCCGAGAAGCTCGACGGGATCGCCGGGCCTCGCCTCGGCCACGCGCTCGCCGCGGTAGTCCTGGAGCGCCCGCACTTTGCCCGAGGCGTCGCCGGCGACGACAGCATCGCCGACACGCAGCGTGCCGCGGAGCACGAGCACCGTCGCCACCGGACCGCGACCGACGTCGAGCCGGGACTCGATGACGAAGCCCGACGCATCGGTGGCGGGATTCGCACGCAGGTCGAGCTCCGCGTCCGCGACGAGCAGGATCCGCTCGAGCAGGTCGTCGAGGTTCGTCTGCAGCTTCGCGGAGACCTCGGAGAACTGCGTCGCGCCGCCCCAGTCCTCGGGCTGCAACCCTTCGGCCGCGAGCTCGCTCTTCACGCGGTCGACGTTCGCGTTGGGCACGTCGATCTTGTTCACCGCGACGACGATCGGCACGTCGGCCGCGCGGGCGTGCGAGATGGACTCCTTCGTCTGCGGCATGACGCCGTCGTCGGCGGCGACCACGAGGACGGCGATGTCCGTCACCTTGGCGCCGCGCGCCCGCATGGCCGTGAAGGCCTCGTGGCCGGGCGTGTCGAGGAACGTGATCTTGCGGCCGTTCACGTCGACCTGGTACGCGCCGATGTGCTGGGTGATACCGCCGGCCTCGGTGTCGACGACCGACGTCTCCCGGATCGCGTCGAGGAGCGTCGTCTTCCCGTGGTCGACGTGGCCCATGATCGTGACGACAGCCGGCCTCGCCTCGAGGTCCTCTTCCTTGTCCTCGAACGCCTCGGGCTCGAGCTCCTCCTCCGCGGCGTGCTTGATCGTGATCTCGCGCTTGAGCTCCGTGCCGATCACCTCGACCTCGTCGTCCGTGAGCGACTGCGTCGCGGTCCGCATCTGGCCGAGCCCCATGAGGATCTTGATCAGCTCGGGCATCGGGACGCCCAGCGCTTGCGAGAGATCCTTGACGTTGACGCCGGACTCGACGGTCACCGGTCCGCTCGGGGGAGCCGCCGGCTGCTGTGTACGCGGCGGAGCCGGCGCCCCGCGGTCGCGCGGCTGCCGCCCGTCGCGCCCGCGGGCACCCCCGCCCTCGATCACGACCCTGCGCTTACGGCCTCCTGTGCCGCCGCGTGGCCGGATCGGGCGATTCGGTCGGTCCCGTCCCTCGGCCATCGAGCGTCAGCCTACCCCTCGTCCGGCGCGGCTTCGGCCTCGGGGGAGACCGCAACCGCCGCATCCTCGAGCTGAACCTCGCCGGCCGCGGCGACGTCCTCGTCCACGTCCGCAGACACCGCGGCGCCTGCCTCGGCGCCATCCTCGGTAACTGCCTCCGGCTCGGCCGTCGCGAGCTCCTGGTGGGCCGGCACGCCGCAGTAGCGGGAGCCTGGGAGCGCGGCGTTCGGGCAGCGCTTGCCGTTGGACAGGATCGCGGCACAGCGGCCGGAGTACTCCTCGTCGTCGCTTGCACCGGCGAAGGCAGCGGCCGCCTCCGCGCGGGCGAACTCCGACTCCGACTGGATGTCGATCTTCCAGCCCGTGAGCCGGGTAGCGAGACGGGCGTTCAGCCCTTCCTTGCCGATCGCGAGCGCGAGCTGGTCGTCGGGCACGATGACGGTGGCCTCGCGCGTCTCGTCGTCGATGTAGACCTCCCGCACGCGCGCCGGCGAGAGCGCCTTGGCGACGAATCGGGCCGGCTCCGTGTTCCACGGGATGATGTCGATCTTCTCGCCGCGCAGCTCGGACACGACCATCCGTACGCGGGAGCCCCGCGGGCCGACGCACGCGCCAACCGGGTCGACGCCCTGCATGTGCGACTCGACGGCGATCTTCGAGCGGTAGCCGGGCTCGCGCGCAACCCCGCGGATCTCCACGAGGCCGTCGGCGATCTCGGGGACCTCGAGCTCGAAGAGTGCCCTGATCAGCTCCGGGTCACGACGGGAGAGGATGACCTGCGGCCCCTTCGTCCCCGACCGGACCTCGGCGATGACGGCCTTGATCCTCGACCCCTGCTCGTAGCGCTCTCCGTCCACCTGCTCGGAGCGCGGGAGCAGCGCCTCCACGCGGCCGAGGTCGACGAGCACGTTGTTGCGGTCGCCCGCCTGCTGGACGATGCCGGTCACGACCTCGCCCTGGCGATCGACGTACTCGTCGTACATGATCGCGCGCTCCGCCTCGCGGATGCGCTGCTGGATCACCTGCTTTGCCGTCTGGGCGGCGATGCGGCCGAAGTTGTCCGGGGTGACGTCGGTACGGACGATCTGGCCGGAGGGCACCTGCGACCAGTCGAGGTCGAGGTCGTCGTCGGCGATGAGCGTGTGCTGGCGCTCGCCCGTCTCCTCCTCGACGCGCTCGAGCTCGGCGATGCGCGCCTCGCGGGCGTCCTCGAGCAGGCGCGTCTCGATGTCCGGCGGGATGTCGATCCCGTCGACCCGGAACTCGCCGGCCCCGTCGAGCTTCACCTCGGCGTGCCTGACAGCGCCGGGCGTCTTCTTGTACGCGGCGAGCAGGGCGTCCTCGAGGGCGGAGATGAGCACGCCTTCCTCGATGCCCTTCTCCTTCTCGATTGCCTGGATTCCTTCGATGATTTCCTGGCTCATGTTCTACCCCTCGTCGATCAGGCAGTGTCAATTAGGTTGGCTCGCACGATGGCGTCGTACGGGATGCGCAGCGACTCGGAGCCATTCACGGCCAGTGGGAAAGCCAGCGTGACGGCGTCCTCGTCGGCCACGAGGACCTCCCCCCGGAAGCGATGTCGCCCGGCGACGTCGCGACCCGTGCGGATGGCGACGCGCCGACCCTGCGCCGAAGCGAAGTGGGTGGGCTTGCGCAGGGGGCGCTCCGGCCCCGGCGACGAGACCTCGACCGTGAAGTCCTTGAGGTACGAGCCGAGGGCGCTCGTCACCCGCTCGCAGAGCCCGTGGTCGACGCCGCTCGGGTGGTCGACATAGACGCAGAACCTGCTCGGCGAGGTGAGCTCGACGGCGAGCACCTCGACTCCGGGCACGCTCCGCTCGACCGCAGGCGCGATCTCCTCCTCCAGCGTCCGTTCTCTCGCGTACATCGTGCTCATCGTGCCCTCCGAAAAGCTCTGGCGACCCCTTCAAAACAAATGGGCGCGACGCGCCCATTTCTCCAAGCAGGTGAAATGTGGTGGTCCCCAGGATAGCACCGTGCGCTGGGAGCTCTCGCCTCACGCGGTTGCGACGAGCACGACCCCGGCGACGATGAGCGCTGCGCCCGCAAGCCTGCGCGGGCCGACCGGCTCCCGCAGGACGAGCGCTCCGAGCACTGCGGCAAAGAGGATGCTCGACTCACGCACGGCGGCGACCGAGGCAGCGGGAGCGAGCTCGAGCGCGGCGAGGACGAGCGCGTACGCCCCGAACGAGGCGAGCGCCGCGGCGACCGCCACCTTCCCGCTGACGGCCAGCAGCGCGCCGGCGCGTCCTCGACCCACCTCGACCAGGACGGCCGCAAGGGCCACCGGGGCGAGCACGAGCACGAGGTACGGCACGGGTGCCGCATGCTCGATCCCTTCGTTGTCGACGAGCGTGTAGGCCGCGATCGTGCCTCCGATGGCGAGTGCAAGCACGAGCCCGCGGCTGTCCGCGCGACCGCGCAGCCCGCGCACGAGGACGACGCCCACACCGACGAGCACGACCCCCATGGCCTGCCAGACGCCCACCGTTGCGCCCACGACCGCAGCGGCGACGAGCACGAGCACCGGCGCAGTCCCGCGCGCGATCGGATAGACGAGGCTGACGTCGGAGCGGGAGTACGCGGCGGTGAGCAGCAGGAAGTAGACGAGCTCGAGCGCGGACGAGGCCACGATCCACGGTACGGCGGAAGCCTCGACGCTCCACGTCGCCGCAGCCACGGGGGCGAACAAGAGCACGGACAGGACGAGCGTGATCGCGGTCGCGGCGCGGACGTCGCGGGCTCCTCCCAGGAGGACGTTCCAGCCGGCGTGCAGCAGCGCCGCGGCGAGTGTCAGCCCGAGCGCGGTCGCGGACACGCCGCTCCTTACTGGTCCAGCACGATCGTGACCGGGCCTTCGTTCACGAGGGTCACGTCCATGCGGGCGCCGAAGACACCACGCGCGACCCGAAGGCCCTCGCCTTCGAGCGAGGCGCAGAAACGGTCGTACAGCGGCTCCGCCCGCTCGGGCTGGGCGGCGTCCGTGAAGCTCGGCCGGTTCCCCTTGCGGGTGTCGGCGATGAGACGCAATCTCGTCCTAGGCTCGAACACAGCTCCCGCGCCTCGTAGGCTGAGAGAACCTCGTGAAGACGCTGGCGCTTCTCATCCTTGGTGCGATCGTCCTCGGACTTCTCTCGCGACGGGTCGTTCGCGGCGACTCTCGACTCGCAGGCGCGATACGGCTCGCGACGCGGCTCGTCACGAATCTCGGCGTTGCCTTGATCGCCGCCTGGACAGGGGTGCAGGCCGCGCAGCAGGACGAACCACTGCTCCTCGCCCTCGCGGGACTCTGCGGACTCGTGACGGTTGGGGCGATCTTCATCTCTGGGCTTTTCGTCTGGGGTTTCTTACGCATCAGCTACGACGAGCGCAGGTGGCCTAGGACGACGGACCCACGTCGAGAACAATCGTGACCGGGCCGTCGTTGACCAGCGAGACCTGCATCCGGGCTCCGAACACGCCCGTCTGAACCGGCACACCTTCGGCTCGGAGGGCCTCGACGAACCGTTGGTAGATCGGCTCGGCCACTTCGGGGCGCGCCGCCTTCGAGAAGTCCGGGCGAGTTCCCTTCTGGTGGCTGCTATCGGCGATCAGCGTGAACTGGCTCACGACCAGCGCTTCTCCGCCGACGTCCAGGAGCGAGCGGTCGAAGCGGCCCTCCTCGTTCTCGAAGATGCGCAACCTCGCGACCCTGTGCGCGAGCCGCTCCGCCTCGACGTCCCCGTCCTCGGCGCTCACGCCGAGCAGGACGACGAGGCCCGCGCCGCACTCGCCGACAGCTTCGCCGTCGACGGCGACGGACGCCTCACGGACGCGCTGCACGACCGCACGCACGGCGGGGATTCTCGCTGGCTCTCACGTCACAAGCGTGACGAGCCGATATCTGGCCCTGGATGGAAGCCGCACACCAACCCTGGCCGGCACTCGGTTCCCTGCTCGTCCGCGACGGCCTCCTGAGCGAGGAGGACCTCGAGAGCGCGCTCGCGCTGCAGCGTGAGTCCGGGAAGCGACTCGGCGAGATCCTCATCGAGCGGGGCGACGTGACGCGAACCCAGCTTGCCCGCACGCTCGCCGAGCAGGTCGAGATGCCGCTCGTCGAGCTCGAGGAGTCGGACATCGACAGCGAGGCGGCCATGCTGTTGCCCGAGGAGCTCGCGCGGCGGTACCGGGCACTGCCGGTCGGGTTCCTTCCCGACGACTCGCTCCTCGTCGCCGTCGCCGATCCGACCAACGTCCTCCACTGGGACGAGCTCCGGCTCGCCCTCGGCCAGCCGATTCGGTTCGGTGTCGCAGCCCCGGACGCGATCGACGCCGCGATCGCTTTCGTCCACCAGGAGTCGCTCGACCTCGTCGACGCCGAGGAGGCGCAGACGGGCATCGAGACGGGAATCGTGGACATGCATGCCGCGGACGGCGATACGCCGGCAGTCGCGCTCGTGAACAAGACGATCCAGCGGGCGCTCACCCTGGGCGCCTCCGACATCCACTTCACTCCGCAGCTACGCGCGCTGGAGGTCCGAGCGCGCGTCGACGGCGTCGTTCGCCAGATCGCGACCATCCCGACGTCCCAGCAGGCGGCAGTAGCCAGCCGGCTCAAGGTCATGGGGAGGCTCGACATCGCGGAGCGCAGGGCTCCGCAGGACGGTCGCGTCGCCGTCCGCACGGGAGGACACACGGTCGACCTCAGGATCGCCGTGCTCCCGACGAAGTTCGGCGAGAAGATCACGCTGCGGGTGCTCAACCAGGCCTCTGCGCCTCGGTCTCTCTCCGAGCTGGCGCTCGCGCCCGAGGTCGAAGAGACGATCAGGAGAGCGATCCACCAGCCGTTCGGCGCCGTCATCACGTGCGGCCCGACGGGCAGCGGGAAGACGACGACTCTGTACGCGGCGCTGCACGAGCTGAACACGCCGGAGCGCACGCTGATGACCATCGAGGACCCCGTCGAGTACCTCACGCCGGGCGTCGACCAGATCGAGGTCAACCCGCGTGCCGGGCTCACCTTTGCCCGCGGGCTCCGAACGATCCTCCGCTCGGATCCCGACGTCATCCTGGTCGGGGAGATCCGCGACGAGGAGACGGCGCAGATCGCGATTCGCGCGGCGATGACCGGGCATCTCGTCTGCTCGACGCTCCACTCCCAGAACGCTGCCTCGGCCATTCGGCGCTTGACGGACATGGCCGTCGAGCCGGGTCTCCTCGCCGCGACGCTCACGTGCCTCGTCGCACAGCGGCTCGTCCGCCGCGTGTGCCTGGACTGCCGCGAGGCGCACAAGGCGACCAAGGAGGAGCTCGCGGCCCTCGGCCGTCCGGCTGCGAGACCGGGCAGGACCGAGCTCATGCGCGGCAGCGGCTGCTCGGCCTGCGGAGGCACGGGCTATAGGGGGCGAGTTGCCCTCTTCGAGGTGCTGATGCTCACCGAGGAGCTCCGCGAGCTGATCGCGGGCGGCGCGTCGACCGTCGAGATCCAGCGCACGGCGGTCGCCGGCGGGATGCTGCCCCTGCGGGAAGACGGAATCCGGCTGTGCCTGGAGGGCATCACGACGCTCTCCGAGGTGCACCGCGTCGTGGGCGACGGGACTTAGAACTCGTTCCAGAACGATCACCCGTCGAGAGGCGGCGCGGCCTGCTCGAGCCCCTCGGGCGAGAGCGCCCTCGGCTGCAGCGACCGCGCCAGCTTGATGTGCGGCTTCGCCTCGGTGCGGCGCCCCTGCTTCACGAGCGCTCGAGCGAGCCCGTAGTGCGCGAAGTCGTCCGCCGGAGCCAGGTCGACGAGGGCTCGGAACTCCGCTTCCGCCTCCGCCCAGCGGCCGAGGCGGAAGTAGGCGATCCCCAGCGCCTCACGGATGGATCGCGACTTCGGCTCGCGACGCTTCGCCTTCTCGAGCGCGACCGTGGCCTGCGCGGCCCGGCCGTCTCGCAAGTGCGCTCGGCCCTGCTGGAACAGGTCGTACGTCTCGCTCACTCGCGCACCTCGCCGGCACCGGCTCCCCCAGCTTCTCGTGCGACCGGAATCCGCGCTAGCGGATTCCGGTCTAGCGCAGAATCCGGGCGGAGCCCGGCTCCGCCGGCGCCTGGCACAGCTCGCGGCAGGATGCTTCGCCCGAGGCGCTTGTCCGTACTGGATGTACTGTCCTGCGCGCCTCGGGCTCGCCTCCCTTGCGAGCGGCGCCCGAGGAGCGCGAGGCTGGTGCTTCGCATCAGCCTTCCCACCCCCGCAGCGAGCGGAGCGAGACGAACCCGCGCATCCGGGCCCAGAGCGAGAGCTCGCGGCGCGCGGCCTTGAGCAAGGAACGGAGCTCCCTCCGGGCGCTCCGGGCCGCTCCCGCCGCGTCGGGAGGCGCGCCGAAGCGGCCGCGGCCGGCGGCGTCCGCGAAGGCCTTCCCGTCGAGGCCGAGCTCATCCGCGACAGCCCTCCGAAGGTCGTCCAGCGTCGCGCTCGCTGGAACCGCGATCCCCTGGTCGCGGAGGAACGCCTCGAGCTCCCGCCGGCTCGCCGCAGCGGTTCGGCGAGGATCGGTCGTGACGTAGCGGCCACGGCGAACGACCCATTTGAGCGCTCCGATCGCCGCCGCGAGCGCCACCGCGAGCGCGCCGGCGAGGGCGAGAAGCGACGGGGGCTCGTCTCGTCTCCCCGGAGTAGTGACGCTGGCGCCGCCCCCGGTCCGGCCACTCCTGCCGGCCGTGTCGAGCCGCCCCAGGTCTCCGCGCCGGAGGGCCTCGACCGCGGCCGCGTTCTCGGACGCGAAGGAGTAGATCCCGGCGAACCGCCCCCGGCCGGGGGTGGGGTCGAACGCGACCCACCCATACTCGGGGAACCAGACCTCGACCCACGCGTGGGCGTTGTGGTCCGTGACCTTCCAGACGCCGTCCTCGTACGTGCCGCTCGTGAAGCCCACGGCAACGCGCGACGGGATCCCGAGCAGACGCAGCATCACGGCCATCGCACCCGCGTAGTGCTGGCAGTAGCCGGCCTTCGTGGCGGTCACGAAGTGCACGAGGGGCGGGAGATCCGTCGCGGGGGCGGGGCGTTCCTCGTAGCGGAACCCGCCGGACTGCCGGAACCAGGACTCGAGCGCCAGAACGGCGGAGTACGGGTTGCGTGCGCTCCCGGCGATGCGTCGAGCCTCGTCGTAGAGTGGCCCGTAGGCCCCGAACGCCGGATACTCGACGTCGGCGAGCAGCGCGCGCACGCTTGCCTCCCGATCCGGTGCGCCGAAGGGCGGAAGCGGCCTGCCCCAGATCTCGAGGAAGCGGCGCGCGGCTGCCGGATACCGCGGCGGGGCCGATGCCAGCGCCGCCGGGGACGGATCGGGCACGTAGCTCCAGATCCGATAACGGGTGCCAGGCGGAACTGCGTGCCGGTTGCGGATGACTCCGCCCGCCAGGAAGAACACGCTCCCGAACGACGACGCGTCGATCGAGACCGGCGTCCCGGCGGCGACGAACCGGTCGTCGACGAGCGCCTTCACTTCGACCCGCTGCTCGAGCCAGTTGCGCTCGTCGAGGGCGCGCCGCGGTGTGAGCGGGTCGCGCGGCACCGGGCCTTCGGGGCCCTCGTCCACCTTCAGAGGCACGACCTCCCGCTCGAACCAGCGGTCAGCCGTGAACGTGTCGAGCGTCGAGGCTCGCCAGTACTGCGCCCGGTCCGGGCCCTCGATCTCGAGGACGACGGTCTTGGTCGGAGGGAAGCTGATGCCGTCGTAGTTGGCGTCCCAGACGAAGCGGACGCCGAGCGCCTTCGCGGGAAGCCCCCTGAAGTCCCATCGCTCCCACGCGAGCATCGATTCGCGTGCGAACGTGGTCGCCGACGACGCCCACGCGGCGCCCGCGACGACGAGCGCGGCAGCCGCGGCGCCGGCGAGCAGCGCGCGAGCCGAGGACGCGCGCAGGGCGAGGAAGATCGACAGCGCCGCCCCCAGGGCAAGCGCCCCCGCAGCCACGGCGGCTTCGCCCATGAGGGTTGCGGGCCAGGCCACGCCCGCCACCGTCACGGCTGCGGCCGCAACCGGCATGCGCACGGCGGCCAGAAGCGCGACAGCGGCGCAGAACCCGAAGATCGCGGCCAGGAGGAGCGCGTGCATCTCGGGGTGGCGTAACGGGTTGAACGGCAGGACGACGCCGTAGTAGTCCCCGACCCCGAGTCCCACTGCCTCCGCAAACGGCCCGACGACTCGCTCGTCGCGGAAGGGAAGGAGCTCCCACACCGGTGCCCCTAATGCAAGCCACGCCGCGACCATCGCGACGGCAGCGAGCGCGAACGCGCGGAGCCGCGCCCACGGCAGGAGCGCCGGCGCGACGGCCAGAAGCGCCAGTGCCACCGCCTCCCCGGGAAGGCTCGGTTCCTCGAGGCGCAGCCACGACCAGGAGACGGCAGCGAGGGGGAGCGCGACGGCGGCCAGCGTCCTACGCACGGGCGCGGGTCTCCACCCGAGGTATAGAGAGTGCGGCGCGGAGATCGTCTCCGCGCCTGACGACGGCGACGGGAACGCCCGCCGCGGTCAAGCGGAGCACGCCCGCCGCGGCCCTCGTCGGCCTTCCGGCGAAGCTCGGCGCGTCGACCCAGACGACCGAGACGATGCGTCTCGACGCCGCTTCCAGCAACCGATCCACCGCGCGCACCTCGAGGACGCCTGTGACGACCACGAGCTCTCCGGCCAGCGAGACCGGACTGCGCGTCCGGCCGAGCATGTGGTCGAGCGGATGGCGGGCATCGGGCTCAGCAGCTGCGAGTGCCGCGAGCACGGCGCCGAAATCGCTCGCCAGCGAGCCGATACCCACGGTTGCGCCGTCGCTCCCGGTCGTCACGAGGGTCGCCCGCCGGCCGCGCACCGAGTACGCACGCAGGACCGACCCGGCGGCGCGAACGGCTGCGTCGAAGCTCGAGTCGGGCGGCGTTCCGGCAGCCCCTGCGGAATCGCAGTCGAGCAGGACGGCCACGGTGTCGTGCGGGGCCTCCTCGAGCTCCTTCACCATGAGCTGGCCGCGCCTCGCCGTCGTCGGCCAGTGGACGCGGCGCAGCGACTCCCCCTGCTCGTAGCCGCGCACGGAGTGGAAGTCGAAGCCGGCGTGCCTGCGGAGCAGCAGACGCCGACCGTCGCTCCCGAGCCTGCCGGCGTCGCTGAAGAGGGTCTGGAGCTCGACGAGGCGCGGCTGGACGACCACGGCCGCAGGCAGCTCGAGCGGCAAGGCGACGGACTCGAGCCCGAGCGGGTCTCCGAGCTCCAGGACCGCGTCGGAGATGCGGAAGCGCCCGCGCGGTGGGCGGCCGAGGGAGATCTCGCCGGAGGCGGCCGCTCCGTGCTCGCGGAGGC
>Ga0209640_10003863_pt1 | contig 13159 bp, 14 predicted proteins | sample RifCSP10_1_FD_184018 | JGI IMG/M metagenome (GOLD analysis project Ga0209640, IMG submission 184018) | Soil microbial communities from Rifle, Colorado - Rifle CSP2_sed 10_1 (SPAdes) (version 2) | ecosystem: Environmental > Terrestrial > Deep subsurface > Rock core/Sediment | place: Rifle...
GACCTTACGCTGGTCATGCCGGTTTTTCTCCCCGGCCGTCGCCGCCCCATCTTCTACGTCGCCAACCGCGCCCATCACGCCGACGTCGGCGGCTCGCAAGCCGGCTCGATGGGCCTCGCCCGCGAAATCTTCCAGGAAGGTTTTCGAATCCCGCCCGTCAAATTGCTCGAAGCCGGCCGTCTCTCGCGCAGTGTCATGACTCTTCTTCTCGGTAACGTCCGCACCGCCGGCGAACGCGAAGGCGACCTCACCGCGCAGATCGCCGCCTGCCGCATCGGCGAACGCCGCCTCGCTGGCATCGTCTCCAAGTACGGCCGCCGCGAAGTTGAGTCCTACAGCCGCCATCTCCTCGACTACTCCGATGCCATGATGCGCGCCGCCCTCCGCTCCATCCCCGACGGCCGTTATCGCGGCGAAGATTTTCTCGACGACGACGGCATCACCTCTCGCCCGCTGCGCATCGTCGCTACCATTCGCATCCGCGGCGAACGCGTTGAAGTGGACTTCACTGGTTCCTCGCCCCAGTGCGCCGGCAGCGTCAACGCCGTTGCCGCTATCGCCTGGTCCGCTGTCTTTTATTGCTTCCGCTGCCTGCTCGACGAGCAGGTCCCAGCCACATCCGGTCTCATGCGCCCCATCCGCGTCATCGCCCCCGAAGGCACCATCGTCAACGCTCGTCCACCCGCCGCCGTCGCCGGCGGCAACGTCGAAACCTCGCAGCGCATCGTGGATACGCTTCTCCGCGCCCTCTCTCTCGCCGTTCCCCGGCGCATCCCCGCCGCCAGTCAGGGCACCATGAACAATCTCACCTTCGGCGGCACTGACCACCGCCACGCCGGCGCCCCCTTCGCCTACTACGAAACCATCGCCGGCGGCCTTGGCGCCCGTCCCGGGAAAGACGGCATCAGCGGCATCCATACCCACATGACCAATTCGCTCAACACCCCCGTCGAAGTCCTCGAACACGCCTATCCCGTTCGCGTCCGCAGCTACGCCCTGCGCCGCGGCTCCGGCGGCAGAGGACGCTGGCGCGGCGGTGACGGCGTTGTCCGCGAAATCGAGTTGCTGACCGAAACTCAGGTTGGGATTCTTTCCGACCGCCGCAAGTTTGCGCCCTATGGACTGGCCGGCGGCGGCCCGGGCGCAAAGGGGAAGAACACCCTTATCGTCGGTGGACGCGCAAAGTCTCTTCCGGGCAAGTGTGTTTTCTACGCCCCGCCCGGCGCCATTGTCCGCATCGAATCCCCCGGCGCCGGCGCCTGGGGCAAATCCCCCCGCCCGCGCACATCCCGCCGCAAGAAACAACGCTAGTTGGCTACTTTGCGCGTGCTTCGGTCTGTTCGCTTTTGACTTTCGGTGGGAACCTACAACCGATCAATGAGGACGGACAATGAACGACGGATAACGCCAAACCCTAAACCCTTTCCCCTACTCCATGCTCTCCATCGCCACCGGCATTTGCAGCTTCGCCTTGGCCAGCGATTTCACCAGTGCCCCTTCGATACTCGCCTCGCTCGTATTTCGCGCCGTGGCCAGCTCGCTCACTAGCAGGAACTTCGCGCGGTCCAGCATTTTCTTCTCGCGGAACGACAGCGGCTTGGTCCGGCTCAGCGCCACCAGACTCTTCAGCACCGCCGCCACTTCGATCAGCGCTCCGGTGCGCATCCGCTCTGAATTCTCCTTGAACCGGTGCTTCCAATCGTGGTGCGAGTTGTACTTCCCCTTCTCCAGGAAGTTCAGCACCTTGCCCGCCTCCATCGACCGGATCACCGGCCGCAGCCCCACCGCCTCCGCATTCGACTGCGGCACCATCACCCGCAGCCCGCTCGACGCAATCCGCAGCATGAAATATTTTTCGGTCCTGCCGTTCAGCACTCCGTAGCTAATCTGCTCGATAGTGCCGACACCATGGTTCGGATACACAACTTTTTCCCCAATTTTATACTCCATGTCGGATTCCCCCCAGAGGTGAGCACCCTCTAGTTTAGGGAATCCTCACTTCTGAGTCAATATATATCTCATCCTTTCAGTAGGTTAACTCCCTCTTTCTGACCGGATTGGAACTCAAATTGCTCCCTCCACCTCTCTCGCTGCTTTCTTCCCCCGGCCTTCATCGCCGCACCTGCGCTACAATCCCCTCGTGCTTATCCTCTCCATCGATACCAGCACCAGGTCCGGCAGCGTCGCACTGCTCCGCGACGCCTCCGTATTGGCCTGCCTATCTGACACCAGCGACGAGCCTTATTCCTCCCGCCTCTTTCGTCATCTCGAGCAGATTCTCCACGAGCAGTCCCTTCAGGTGGCTCAAATCGACCTCTTCGCCGTTTCCGCCGGCCCAGGCTCTTTCACCGGCCTGCGCGTAGGCCTGACTGCCGTCAAGGGCTGGGCCGAGGTCTTCCGCAAGCCCATCGCCCCGGTCAGCAGCCTTGAAGCCGTCGCCTTCCAATCTCAATCTCAGCACTCCCTCCTTGCACCTGTCATTGATGCCCGCCGCGGCCAAATCTTCGCCGGCCTCTACCAGCGCCGTGAAACCGGCCTCCGCCGCCGCACCGACGATGTGGTCATGCCCGCCGCGGAGTTTCTCGCTTTGGCCAGCTCCGAAACCACCTGCGCCCTGGTCGCCTTCGTCTCGCCCACACCGCATGTTCTCCGCCCCGCCCTCGACCTGTCCTCCTTCCGCTCTAGCCCCATCGAAGAGGTCTCCCCCGTCCTCGCTCCCTCCATTGGCCGGCTCGGCTGGGCCCGCGCCCAGGGCGGCGACCTGGTGGATGCCCTTACCCTCGACGCCAATTACGTCCGCCGCTCCGACGCCGAGCTCCTCTGGAAAGACCCCGCCTGATGCCCCCCGCAATCCTCATCCGCGCCCTCGCGCCGCCCGACATCCCCTCCATCCTCGAAATCCAATCCGCCAGCCCCGAAGCCTCTCGCTGGACTGCCGCCGACTACGCCCGCGCTTGCGACGGCCTTTTCCACAGCCTCGTGGCCCTCAGGAGTGAAGTCCTCGCCGGCTTTATCGTCTCCCGCTTCGCCGCCGACGAAATGGAGATCCACAACCTCGCCGTCCGCCCTGATCTCCGCCGCCACGGCATCGCCACGCAACTGCTGACCGGCGCCCTTGACCACGCCCGTTCCCGCGGCGCAAAAAATTGCTTCCTTGAAGTCCGCCACACCAATACCAGCGCCATCTCTTTCTACCTCCGCCACGGCTTCACTCAATCCGGCCGCCGCCTCGCCAATTACTCCGACCCTCTCGCCGACGCCCTCCTGCTCTCCCGCCCTCTCTGAGCTAGCTCCATAGCCCTTCCAGCGTGCGCCCGCTCCGCCGGGTTTTATCCCGAGTCCCGACGCCTTTTGTCGGGACGAAGGATCTGCTTTTTCCCAATCCGGCTTGCCGGGAAGGGGGATCTGCTTTGCTCTCCCTTCTTCGCCTCCTTTTCTCTTGGCTCTCCCCCCGCCCCTGTGCTACGTTTCCCCCGTTGGCTGTCTTCTTCCACAAACGAGGAGGGAACTGATGCCCATCCCGTCCGGGGAAATCCGCGAACACCTGTTGACCAGCAATCCCGAATTTCAACAGCTTGCTCAAGAGCATTCCGAGTACGAAGCGCAACTCGAGCAGCTTACCAATTCCCCTTACCTGAGCAACGACGACATCCTCCTTCAAATTGAACTCAAAAAACGCAAGCTGCGCGTCAAAGACGCGATGGAGCAGATCATTGCCCGCCACGGCCGTGACCTCGCCCCCGCTGATTTGTAGCTGCGAGTCGTCTGGCACCTGTCCTTCTGTCGTAGAATAGAAGCGCGCGCGGCGGCCTCCCCGCCCGCCTTCCCTCATGGTTCGCGAAGGCTACATCTTTGCCGCTGTCCCGCTCGTACCCGCCGTCCTGGCTCTGGCCTTCGGCTGGTACCTGCTCGGCGGAATACTTCTTTTCCTCGCTGCCTTTGTCCTGTATTTTTTCCGGGATCCGGAGCGGCAGGTCCCGACTGACCCGGCCGCGGTCGTCTCACCGGCCGACGGCCGTATCATGGAGATCGTTGACGAGCCTCTGGGCGCCCGGCCCGGCCGCCGCATCAGCATCTTCCTGGCCGTCTGGGACGTCCACGTCAACCGCGCCCCGTGTGCCGGCCGCATCCGCAAGGTCGAGTACCGGCCCGGGCGATTCTTAGCGGCCATGCGCTCGCGCGCATCAGCCGAGAACGAGCAGAATGTCTTTCATCTGGAAACTGACCGCGGTGAGATTACCTTCAAACAGATTGCCGGCTGGATCGCCCGCCGCGTCCTCAGTTGGAAGTCAGCCGGCGACCGTGTCGCCCTCGGCGAGCGTGTCGGCATGATTCGCTTCGGCTCGCGCATGGACGTCTGGCTGCCCCTCGAAGCGGAAATCCTCGTCCGCCCTGGCCAGCATGTCGCCGGCGGTTCGAGTCTCCTGGCGCGGTGGAAATGAGCGACCTCATGAACAGCCCGGCATCCCCCGGCGGCCCTCGCTTCAAGAACCACCGTCTCCGCCGCGGCATCTATCTGCTGCCCAGCGTCTTCACCGTCGCCAATCTCTTCTGCGGCTACTACGCCGTCCTCAACACCCTTAAAGGCGCCGACACCGACCTGGACTGGGCTGCCCGCGCCATTGGCTTTGCCATTTTCTTCGACGCCATGGACGGCTTCGTCGCCCGTGCCACCGGCTCCAGCACCGAAATCGGCAAGCAGTTCGATTCGCTTGCAGACATGGTCAGCTTCGGCATCGCCCCCGCCTTTCTCGCCTTTGCCTGGGGCGTGCGCGGCATCCTCCAGGCGGGCGACGGCATTGAGGTTCAGGTTTATCAGCTCGGCTGGTTCATCAGCTTCGCCTTTGTCATCTGCTGCGCCTGGCGTCTGGCCCGCTTCAACGTTCAGGGCATGTCCGCCGTTGCCGGCTCAAAGTATTTCATCGGCATGCCCACCCCTGCTGCCGCCGGAATGGTTGCCGCCATCGTCCATGCCTGGCGCACCCCCATCGCCGACTGGCGCTGGTCCGTCGCATGGCTCATTCTCGTCGCTGTTCTGGCCGCGCTCATGGCCTCCACCGTCCGCTACTTCAGTCTCAAGGGCGCCGGCTGGATGCGTCGCCAGCCTTCGCTCATCTTCATCCTGATTGCGCTCCTGGTGGCCTCAATCGTCATGTTCTCCCAGGCTGTTCTTCTCTTGATTGCCGGCAGTTACGCCATGTCTGGCGTCATACTGCACGTTGTTCGTCTGCTCCGACACCGCCCGGTCTCTCATCCTGCCTGAGTCATGACCGCTCCCACCGAAGCACGCTCGCAGCCCTCGCGTCTCACCATTGCCGGCGCCTCCTCTCTCCGCGGCAAGGAGCTCAAGCAGCTTCTCGAGGAAAGCTCTCTTCCGATCGAAGGCCTCCGCCTCTTCGACGAAGAATTCGCCGCCGGCATCCTCACCGAAGCCGCCGGCGAGCCCACCATCATCCAGCCTGTGGACGAGGAGAGCTTTCAAGGTGCCCGTCTGGTTTTCTTCACCGGCTCGCCCGCGTTTGCCCGCCAGCACGCATCAGCCGCGCGTCGCGCCGGTGCCGCTGTCATTGACTTGAGCGACGGACTCGTCGCAACTCCAGGCGCACGCGCCTGGATCCCCGCGCTCGACTCTCTTCTCCCGCCCCCGCCTCCCGCTCCGGGCCTCTCCGCGGGCGGCGAAGTCTACGTCTCGCCCTCCGCCGCAGCCATTGTCGCCTGCACCCTCGCCGCTGCTCTCGCTCCTCTCGCCTTTCGCCGCCTGGCCATCATCTTCTTTCAGCCCGTCTCCGAGCGCGGCCAGCCGGGCATTGACGAGCTCGAAACCCAATCCGTCAAGCTCCTCTCCTTCCAGCCCATCGCCCAGGACGTCTTCGATACGCAGGTCGCCTTCAACATGCTCTCGCGCTACGGCGACGCCAGCCGCGAGCGCCTCTCCGATTCCCGCGACGCCATCGCCGCCGCACTCCGCACCTATCTCGACGGCCGCGCCCCGCTGCCCGCCATTCAGCTCGTCCACGCGCCGGTCTTCTACGCCTCGGCCTTCAGCGCCTTCGCCGAGTTCGACCCCGCCCGCGAGCCCGCGGACCTCGAGCGCGCCCTGCAAGCCGCCTCAGTTCGCATCGCTGCCTCCGGCGATGCTCCTCCCTCCAACCTCTCCGCCGCCGGCTCCACCGAAATCACTCTCGCTCGCATCGAGCGCGACTCCAATCTCCCCGACGGCTTCTGGTTCTGGGGCGCCGTGGACAACCTGCGCCTCTCCGCCGCCAACGCCATCTCCATCGCCGAGCGCCTCCTTGCCTCATAGAACTCTCCAATCCGACTCCTCCCCTCTGGGCATCGCAGAAAATCGCCCCGACTCTTCTAGTCGAGTTACGAATCGCGAATCACGATTTCCGTTCTTTCGTACTCTGTTCCTCTGTGTCACTGTGGCTTTCCTCTCCGGCTGCGGCTACCACGTCGCTGGCCGCGCCTCTCGCCTCCCGGCCAACATCAAAACCATCGCCGTCGTTACCTTCGAGAATCAGACCGCTCGCTACCGCATCGAGCAGCGTCTCACCCAGGCCGTCGTCCGCGAGTTCCTCGCCCGCACCGGCTATCGCATCGTCTCCGACCCCGCCGCGGCCGACGCCGTCCTCCGCGGCCAGGTCACCGGCATCGAGACCGCCGCCGTTCTCTTCGACGCTGCCACCGGCCGCGCCACCACCATGCTCGTCACCGTCCACCTGAAAGTTTCTCTTGAGGACAGCGTGACCAAAGCCATCCTCTATCGCAACGACAACTTCCTCTTCCGCCAGCCCTACGAAATCTCCACCGACGTCCCCAGCTTTTTCGAGGAGCAGGACCCCGCCCTCGGCCGCCTGGCCCGCGATTTTGCCGCCACGCTCGTCTCGACTATATTGGAAAACTTCTGATGCCCGCCCTCCACGCCAACCAGTTCGTCGATCACCTCACGCGCGGCAAGCCCGTCCCCGCCGTACTCCTGCTTGGCAGCGATCTCTACCTCCGCGATCTCTGCCGCGCCAAGCTCATCGAAGCCGCTGTCCCCGAAGATGCCCGCGACTGGGGCGTCTCGCGCTTTTCCGCCGCCGACGATTCCCTTGACCGCGTCCTCGCCCAGTGCCAGACGCTTCCCATGCTCGCCCCGCGCCAGGTCGCCTTCCTCGAAGATGTCGAGGCCATTGAAAAGTTGGGCGACAAGGAACGCGATACTGCCGTTGACCAGCTCGCTGCCTATCTCGCCGACCCCGCTCCGTTCACCGTCCTCGTCCTCGAAGCTGCCGCTCTCGACAAGCGCATGACCCTCTTCAAGACCCTCACGCAGAAAGTCCTTGTCGTCTCCGTTAATTTGGGCGAATCGCCTGAAGAGCGCATCCCCGCCGCCACGCTCCTCGTACCTCAGATGGCCACCGACGTCGGTGTCTCCATCGACCGCGAAGCCGCCGCCGACCTCGCCGACCTTCTCGATGGCGACCTCTCCCGCATCCGCTCCGAGCTACAAAAGCTCGCCGCCTTCGTCGCCGACCGCAAGCGCATCACTCCCGATGATGTGGATGCCCTGGTCATCTCCTCGAAGAAATACACAGTATGGCAGCTTGCCGAAATGCTCGCCGAGCGCCGCCGCCCCTCCGCCCTCGCCTTCCTCGACAGCCTCCTGCGCGAAGGCGAGCCGCCTCCCGCCATCGTCGGCGCTCTCGCCTGGATGTACCGCAAGCTCATCGAAGCTCAGGAACTTTCCCCGCGCACTTCTCCCGGCCAGGCCGCTGGCATGTTGCGCATGCGCGCTTCCGCCGCCGCCGTGGCGCTCACGCAGTCCCGCAAGATTCCTCGCCGCCAGCTCCTCGACGGCCTCGTCGCTCTTTACGAGGCCGACAGCCGCCTCAAGTCCGGCGTCGCCGACCAGCGCGCCGTCCTCGAATTCCTCCTCGCCCACCTCATGTCCCCCTCGCCCGCCTAACCGCCTCCTCATGTTGCGACCGGCTCCGCGTCGGCCATTTTGTTTTCCAAAAACAAAAAGGGCACGGTCTCCCGTGCCCCTTCAACCCTTTTCAATCTTGTTCTTGCTCCTTGCTGACCGCTGAAAGCTGATCGCTCCCTTAGGCCCTATTCCCTACTGCTTACCCATCCCCGCCGCCGCTACTGTCAGCCGCGACTTATATCGGTTGCCCGTGTTCTCATGCAGGATGCCTTTGCTGATGGCCTTGTCAATCGCTGCCATCGTCGGACGCAGCAGCTCCCCCGCCTGCGTGGTGTTCCCTTGCTCAATCGCCGCGCGCATCCGCTTGATCATCGTCCGCACCCGCGTCCGGTTGGCGCGGTTGATCGCCGCGCGCACGATCGAGCGCCGCGCCCGCTTCAGTACCGACTTCTTGCGCTTCTTAACCTTTGTCGGCGTGCCTTGAGCCATTCCTGCTCCCTCTCAGCTAGTTTTCCGCAGTGTATGCGAACCAGCAAGCCTATCCGACGCTGTACCCATTGTCAAACGCGCCCTCCTCTTGTTCTTTCTGTCATTCGTCGCCGTTCTGCCCCTTGCGGCGTGTCTCCGCACCCGCATAATGGGACGGACGCCCTCTCCCATGGTTACCACCCTCGCCACCAAGAACGACAAGCGCGACGAGCTTCGCCTCCTCGTCAATTCCCGCCATCCCCTCATCGCCGTAGAAACCTACGAGGAATCTCGCGTCGAAGAGCTTCTCGCCGAAGTCGCTGCCGAGCTGGACGTCCCCCTCTTCGTCTGGAGCGTTACCACCGGCCTCATGCGTCGCGGCACCACGCAGCCCATCTATCAGACCGAGCAGCCTGAGCTGGCCCTGGCCAACATCGCCCAGATCCGCGGCGACGCTCTCTTTCTGCTCAAAGACTTCGCCCGCTATCTCGACCAGGACCGCATCCTCCGCCGCATGCGCGAGCTTGCCCAGAGTTTCCGCGAGGTCCGCCGCTCCATCATCCTGTCCGGGCCGTCGCTCAAGCTCCCCGCAGAGCTCGATGACCAGGTCGCGCCTTTTCATCTCGACCTCCCCGACGCCGGCCTCCTCCTCCCGCTCGTCCTCGAAACTGTCGCCACCCTCCGCAAGCAGCACCCTCTCAAGGTCGAGCTCGATGCCGCCGGCATGCGCCAGCTGGCGCAGAATCTCATCGGCCTCACCCTCGACGAAGCCCGCCGCACGCTCACGCGTTGCCTGCTCGCCCGCAACCGCGCCGACCAGGCCGTGCTCAACGAAGTTCTCGACGCCAAGCGCAACGCCCTCCGCGAAGAAGGCGTCCTTGAATACGTCAAGACCGGCCCCACGTTCGCTGACGTCGCCGGCCTCACCAATCTCAAAGAGTGGCTCCGCCAGCGCCGCGGCGCCCTCACCCCCGAAGGCCGCAAGTTCGGTCTCGAGCCGCCCAAGGGCATCCTCATCACCGGCGTGCAGGGCTGCGGCAAAAGCCTTGCCGCCAAAGCCGTCGCCGCCGAATGGGGCCTCGAGCTCGCCAAGCTCGACGCCGGCTCCATCTACGACAAGTTCATCGGCGAATCTGAAAAGCGTTTCCGCAAAGCCCTCGAAGCCGCCGAGCAGCTTGCTCCCATCGTCCTCTGGATCGACGAAATCGAAAAAGGATTCGCCAGCTCCACCGCCAGCGCCGACGTCGACGCCGGCCTCTCTCAGCGCATCCTGGCCACCTTTCTCACCTGGCTGCAGGACCGCCAGTCCGGGGTCTTCATTGCCGCTACCTCCAACAACATTTCCGCTCTCCCGCCCGAGCTCCTCCGCAAAGGCCGCTTCGACGAAATCTTCTTTGTGGACCTCCCCGACGTCGCCTCCCGCGCCGAGCTCTTCCGCATTCATTTGAAGCGACGCGGCCGCGACGCCGCCTCCTTCGACCTCGAAAAACTGGCCGCCGCCAGCGACGGTTTCTCCGGCGCCGAAATCGAGCAGTCCATTATCAGCGGCTTTTACTCCGCCTTCTCTGCACAGAAGCAGCTCTCCACTGACATCCTGCTCGCCGAGCTTCGTTCCACCCGACCGCTCTCTGTCACCCGCGCCGAAGACATCGCCGCCCTTCGCGCCTGGGCCCGCGACCGTGCCGTTTCCGCCATGTAGTGCCGGGTCGCAGACCCGGGACTTCCTTCTTTCTGTCTTTCATCCTCCTATAACATATTGCATTGTAGGCACTTACATCGCACCCCTTGACCCCCGCACGCTCCTCCGCTACCCTATTACCCAGCCAATGGTTTCGTTTGGAGGTTTCCAAACCGCCCCTGTTCGTCCGGGGCCCAACTCAATGCGACGCACTGTAGAAATCGCCGGCGAGGTTGGCACCCTTTTCGGCACCCTCGACGAGAACCTGAAACTCTTTGAATCTGCCCTTGGCGTGACTACCCAATTACAAGACAACCGCTTGGCCATCGACGGCGACACCGCTCGCGTGGACCGCGCTGTCCGCATTCTCGACGAGTACAATCAGCTCGTCCGTGAAGGCCGCCACCTCGAAAACGGCGACGTCAAATCCCTCCTCCGTGTCGCCGCCGAAGAGCCCGGCGTCTCCCTTCGCGGCATTCTCGAGCCCGGCCGCCCTCGCACTTTCGGCAAAAAGCTCATCACTCCGAAAAGCCCCAACCAGCGCCGCTACATGGAGTGCATCGAGAAGTTCGACATGGTCTTCGCCATCGGCCCGGGCGGCACCGGCAAGACCTATCTCGCCGTGGCCATGGCCGTTTCCGCGCTGCTCACCAAGCAGGTCAACCGCATCATCCTCGCTCGCCCCGCCGTCGAAGCCGGCGAGCGCCTCGGCTTTCTCCCCGGCACGCTCCAGCAAAAAATCGACCCCTACATGCGCCCGCTCTACGACGCCCTCTACGACATGATCGACGCCGATAAGCTCGAGCGCTTCCTCGAAAAGGGCATCGTCGAAGTCGCTCCGCTGGCCTTCATGCGCGGCCGCACCCTTAATGATTCTTTCGTCATCCTCGACGAGGCCCAGAACACCACCAGCGAACAGATGAAAATGTTTCTCACGCGCCTCGGCTTCAACTCCAAGGCCGTCATCACCGGTGACATCACCCAGATCGACCTCCCCGCCGGCCGCCGCTCCGGCCTGATCGAAGCCATGGAAGTCGTCGGCAAAATCGAGGCCCTCGCCTTCGTTCATTTCAACGAGCGCGATGTCGTCCGCCACAACCTCGTCCAGCAAATCATCAAGGCTTATGAAGAACGCGGCCCTCAGCCCGCGCCCTCGCCCGAAAACGCCAGGGCCGAGTCCGCGAAGTAGCGTCTCCACAGCCATGATCCTCAACCGCCAGCGTCGCGTACCCGTTGCCACCCGGCCCTTGACTGACTTTCTCGGCCGCGTCCGCTCGGCCCTGCGCCTCGGTGACCGCGACCTTACCGTTTGCCTCGTCAGCGACGCTTCCATCGCCCGTCTCAACCGCTCCTTCCGCGGCAAGCCCGGCCCCACCGACGTTCTCTCTTTCCCCGCCAACGGCCACGCCGCCCTAAGACGCGCCCGCCTCTCTACTTCCTCTCCCTCCTCTACTTCCTATTTGGGCGATATCGCCATCTCCCCCGAGGCCGCCCGTCGTAACGCCGCCCGCTTCGGCCGCTCGCTTCCTCAGGAGCTCCGCGTTCTCATGCTCCACGGCGTCCTGCACCTGCTCGGCTACGACCACGAAACCGACCGCGGCCGCATGGATCGCGTCGAGCGTCGTCTCCGCGCCGAGTTGGGTCTGAGGTAGCCGATGCCGGTCCTCCTCTACAGCATCGCCGTGGTTGCCCTGGGCGCCTTCCTCGCCGTCTTTTCTTATCTCGACCGCATCTACCGCGAGCTCGGCCGCGTTGCCGTCGGCCGCCTCCATGCCAATCTCGACGTCTTCGAAGCCGAAATCGAGCCGCGTCTTGGCATGGACCGCCGCCGCGCAGCCATCACCTTCAACCTGCTCGCGCATCTTTGGCTGGTTTTCGTCGCGGTCGTCACTGCCCGCGGCGTCCTCTTTTTTGTTTTCTCCTCCGCCGAAGCGCTCGCCCAACTCCTCGTTTTCCTCACCGTCGAAGTGCTCCTGGCCATGCACTTCATCCCCTACCTGCTCATCACCCGCACCAGCGGACGCTGGCTGCGCCACCTCATTCTGCCCATCCGCATCGCCGTGAAAATCATCTGGCCGTTCCGCGCCGCCCTCGGAGGTCTTATCACCCTGGCGCATCTTTCCGAAGACGAGCCGCCTAACGCCGCTCAGGCTCAACAGGAGGGCATCGAGCAGCTCGTCGAAGCCGCCGAAGAAGAAGGCTTCCTCAAGCGCGACCAGGCCGAGCTCATCGAGCAGGTCGTCGAATTCTCCGATAAGCGCGTCCGCGACGTCATGACTCCTCGCCCCGACGTCGTCGCCATCCCCGCCTCCCACACCATCGAGCAGCTCCGCCGCCTGCTCGTTGACACCAAGTTCTCCCGCATCCCCGTTTACGACGGCTCGCTCGACGAAATCATCGGCATCGCCTTCGCCCGCGATCTTCTCCAGGTTCCCGACCGCGAGCTCGCCTGGCGCACCGTGCGCGAAATCATGCGCCCCGCTCTGTTCGTCCCGGAGACCAAGCTCGGCTCTCAGCTCCTCAAAGACATGCAGCAACGCAACCAGCAATTGGCCATCGTCATTGATGAGTACGGCTCCGTCGCCGGCCTCGTCACCATCGAAGACCTCATCGAAGAGATCGTCGGCGAATTCGGCGAAGAGGACCGCACCCCTGCTCCCGACGTCGTCCGCGAATCCGACGGCAGCCTGGTCATGCGCGGCAGCGTCTCTCTCGAAAAACTTCAGGAGCTCTTTGGCATCGAATTGCCTCCCGGTCGCTCCGAGGACGCCACCACCGTCGCCGGCCTGCTCAATTCCATCGCCGGCCACGTTCCCGCGCCCGGCGAGAAGTACGACTTCGATGGCCTTCGCTTCGAAGTCCTCGAAGCCAACCAGCGCAAAGTCCTCCGCCTCCGCGCCCGCCGCCAGGCCGCCGCCCTCCCCGCCTGAGTAGGACAGGCCTTAGCCCGGATTTCTCACGAGTGGTGCGTTGAGTGAGGCGGGGAAGCTGAAGTCAGCCGGGGTTGGTTCGTGCGCGACGATGCGTCTGGGGTGACGGTGTCGGGACGCTGTGGGGTAAGGACTGGCGGATTTCCGACGACGGTTCGAGACCGAGTT
>Ga0209640_10003865_pt1 | contig 13154 bp, 7 predicted proteins | sample RifCSP10_1_FD_184018 | JGI IMG/M metagenome (GOLD analysis project Ga0209640, IMG submission 184018) | Soil microbial communities from Rifle, Colorado - Rifle CSP2_sed 10_1 (SPAdes) (version 2) | ecosystem: Environmental > Terrestrial > Deep subsurface > Rock core/Sediment | place: Rifle...
TCACGGGTCTAAGGGGACAGGGGACCGAATGGACGGATGACGAGGGCGCTAGAGTCGATCAGGCGGTCATTGCCCTGAAATGGGCGCGGTCCATACTGACGCTTGACCTTGAAAGACTCCCGATTGAAACCATTGTCGAGATCGAAAGCGATATTCGGAACTCGCTCGAAAAGGTCCGCGACTGGCTCTTACGCAAGGCCGATGAAGGCTCAGGCAGGGGTATGTATGCTGCGGCGGTTTTGGCACTCAGTCGCGTACTGGAAGCGATCTTCTAGGGTCGCGTTCTACTTTCCGGTTATAGCCCTCTCAAGCAAGTCAATCGCGCTCCGCTTATCGTCTTCGGTCGACCGATAGTACATGTTGACTGTCGTGGTCACGTTGGAGTGTCCGGGTACCGCCGCGACGTGATGCGCGGGCGCTCCGCTGTCGGCCACCAGCGTTGCGGCGAAGTGCCGCAGATCATGAATCCGGGCCTTCGTACCCCGGCTGCAGTACGGACCCGCTGCCAATGACGCGTTACGAGGAAGGGATCCATCGGCGACAGGTGCCCCGATAGCGCATAGGGCATAGGCGTAGGCCAGGCATCTCGGACGGTTTACCACGCCACGGTCTGCTTGAGCTCTGCGCTCTGCACTCTCTATCGGTGGGTTAGTTGGAGCCTGGGGGCCGTGTAGACTGGTAAGGCGTCCCGGGGTGTAGCTCAGCTTGGTCAGAGCGCTTGGTTTGGGACCAAGAGGCCCCCAGTTCGAATCTGGGCACCCCGACCACTTTTTGAATCTGAAGGCCGTCTTCGGAGGGCCTTTCTGTCCAGCAAGCTACACAGTTGCTAACAGATTGCTAGCGAGAGCCGTCAGTAGCGCCTCGCCAGGAGCTCACGAATCTAGCCGCTCATTGTGGGTGTAGAATCTGCCGACACAGATTCTGACTCCAGAATTTCGGTTAGGCTTAGTTGGTAGACGAGATAGGGACCACCTTCGCGTGAACGTCAACTTGGACCCGCTACGAGTTGAAGCTACTCCCTAAACGACCGTCATGCGTTCCTGAAGCCTGCTTGAGAGGGCCTTGGCTGTGACGTTAGCGATCGCTTCCTCCTGGGTTGCTCCGTAGGCCTGCTCGCGCCTGTAGCAGTAGGCCTCGGGGTGCCATGGTTCGGTGGGCTCGATGCCCCGGGCCATGTTCTTGGCAACCTTTAGGAGGCGTTGACGTACTTGTATGATCATGTAGTCGTAGCTGGTCAGGTGCTCCAAGTGACGCTTGGCGAGCGGTCCCCACTGGTCTTCCATCATGGCGATGTCTTGCAACGGGAACGTCCGAATACCTGTGTAGGTCTGCGTCCGCTGTTTATCGCGGTCCAGGTTGTAGCTGTTATGCAGATTGTCTTCCGGGATGAACGTCCCGGCGATCAGGCGCGGGAAGTACCACTCACCATTCCTGTACTCATCCAAATCCCTCTGAGGTATGGCGTCATAGCTCCAGCGCAGCCGGAAAAACATCAGGCTCTCGTTGTCGATCGGGACGCGCATGTTGCTGGAGTAGGTGTTTAGACCCGCGATGCCCGCGGTGCAGAAGATCGGCAGCATGATGGTGACGTTGAGGTTGGCTTGCCACTTGCCGGGAGCCTCCTCCGCGGCGGCCACCGCGATGATGCCAGAATCGGTCTCCGTGAGCTCCGCCACGGGCTTGTTCAGGACACGGCGGTTGCCAACAGCACGCGGGAAGACATCGTCACCGGCACGGCGACCTGCCGGGCCGAGCTGCCGCGCCAGGACGCTCAAGGCGTCGGGATTAAGGGCGTTGGGAATGGTTGCGTCCTCCAGTTTCGAGTGCAGGAAGAGAGCATGCGATGGGTCGTAATCGCCCTCCATAGCCTGGAGGTAGTTGCACTCCAGCTTGAATTTGCGGACGTAGCGGTTCTCCTGGGGCAAGTTCAACCACTCGAATTCAGGGAAAGGAGGCTGCTTATCCTCGGGGCCCATGAAGGCCCAGATCAGATCGCCCGCTTCCACTGCCGGATAGCGGACGATGTTGATCTTGTCCTTATACGTCTCGCCCTCAGGCGCACTCGGCAGGTCAACACAGGCGCCTTCAACGTTGAACTTCCAGCCGTGGTAGACGCAGCGGAGGCCATTCTCTTCATTGCGGCCATAGAACATCGGCGCTCCACGGTGTGGGCAATAGGCGTCGAGAAGACCGACGCGCCCGTCCGTGTCACGAAAGGCAATAAGGTCTTCACCGAGGATCTTGATCCGGACCGGCTCGCAGTCTGGTACTGGCAGCTCACTCGCCAGCATCACCGGCAGCCAGAAGCGCCGGAACACCTCGCCCATCGGCGTGCCTTTCTCGACGTTGGTTACGAGTTCGTTGTCTTCTTTGCTCAGCACCGGTGGTTTCTCCTCTTCGATCTCATTACCTGGGCGTCCAAGGTGCGGACGCCAATCCCGGTGACTCAACCTGAGCTTGGCCAGGTCCACCAGGATGGCAGGCAGCTCCTGCGGACCAGGGAGCTGCTGGCCCGCTGCTACCCGAGCGTGACCTCCACCTCCAACGCCTCCGCCGGCGCCCTGGTGGTACGGCCTGAGTGCCAATCAGCGAACGCCTCTTTCCAATCGACACCCGACGGAAGAACAGCTGAGCACGATCGCGCCCGGTACGCTCCGGCGTTTTGCGACGCTGGTGGCATGACGCCATCCTCGCGCAGCCGCCGCGCAGCCTTAATCAGCTTGCGACGCGTCGCGATCACCATTTGATCTGTCGTGCCCAGGTGCTCCTTGGTGCGGTCGTAGATCGGTCCCATGCTCACGATCATCGCTGCATCCTGAAGCCGGATTGTGGGGATGCCGGTGTAGTTCATGGCCCGTTGGACCTCACGGTCGATGAGGAAATCGTTGTCCATTTCCGCCACCGGCCACCAGTTGGCGAAGACTCGCCCGTGCCGGGTCTCCTTCATCGGGCCCATCCCATTCTGTTCGGGTATCTTGCTTACACTCTGGTTCAGCTTGCGCTCGTGCGTGAACTTCCTCGTCGGATGCCAGCGGATGCCCCAGTGCATAGTCAGGTTGTCGTCGATCGGGGTGTACATGTGCTGCGGGACTGTCCCATCTTCCGATGCTGGGAACATGGCGAACACCGGGAACAGATACTGGGTGGTGCGCCAGTACGTCCGGCCAGGAGATTCCTCACGGCTGGCGCCGTAGTAGATACCGTAGTCTGTGTCTACGAGCTCCAGGCGGGGCGCCTTGCCTGCATGAAACACGCCGTACGTGGGCGGGTCGTTCGCGTCGAGACGGCCGTGCAGGAAGTAGAGATGAGAGCTGTCGATGTCGCCCTCTAGCGCCTGAACCCAGTTGCACTCATAGATACCCTTGTAGGCGTGATGAACTTGCTCCTCAGGGATGTTGCACCACTCAAACTCGGGAAGGTCTGGCGGACTCGTCTGGTCAGCCCCCATGTAAGCCCAGATGATGCCGCCTTGTTCGGCGGTGCGGTAGGCGGTGATGCGGACCTTGTTCTTGAAGTTCGACTCTGCGGGCTCCGAGGGCATGTCGACGCACGCACCTTCACAGTCGAACTTCCAGCCGTGGTAGACGCAGCGGAGGCCTGCTTCCTCGTTACGTCCGAAAAACATCGACGCCCCGCGATGCGGGCACGCCTCCGCCACGAGCCCCACCCGGCCGCTGCTGTCCCGGAACGCGATCAGGTTCTCACCAAGCAAGCGAACTCTGTTCGGTTCGCCATCGGGATTTAGTTCCCACGAGTAGAGAAGCGGCAGCCAGTAGCAGCGCATGACTTCGCCCATGGGCGTCCCTGGGCCGACCCGACACAGTAACTCGTTGTCTTGCGACTGGAGCACCGAAGTCTCCTTATCTGGCTAAGGCTGATTACTTAGCACTTAACCATAGGTTCATTGCGGCCCAAACTGCATGGGCCGTTTGGCCCTTTCGCCCGAGACACCCACGACGGCGGCCAGACTCTCAGATTCTCTGTCGTGAGCGGAGGTTAATGCACGCCAGTGATTAAGCGGCTACGGATCCTTACATCCGCCTTCGTGCTTTGTGTGGCCAGCGCGGCGCTTGAGTTGCAGTGCTTACGCACTCGATACATAAAGGTTGGTCTGCATACCAACTTGCCAAAGCGGGGCGTTGGGGGCCAAGAGCCTGTCGCTCTCGTCAGATGCGTTGCCTTGCGACTCATTAGGAGGGGTGCCCCGGGCAGGCAGAGACCCCCATCTGCGATCGGAGTGCAGACGCCTATGGCCGCGCGTGGTGCGTCGAGTGGACTCGCTATCGAGTCGGAGCCAACTCCTAGACGGCCGTTACTCGTTCCTGAAGCCTGCTGGAGAGCGCCTTGGCTCTGACGCTAGCGATCGCTTCCTCCCGGGTTGCTCCGCGGGCTTGCTCGCGGCGGTAGCAGTAGGCCTCCGGGTGCCACGGCTCTGACGGCTCGATACCCTGGGCCAAGGCTCTCGCCGCCTTCAGAAGCCGTTGACGGACGTGGATGATCATGTAGTCGTAGCTGGTGAGATGCTCCCTCGTCCTGTCAGCGATGGGTCCCCACTGGTTCTCCATCATCGCGATATCCTGCAGCGGGAATGTCCGGATGCCGGTGTAGTTGACGTTTCGCTGTTTCTCCCGATCCAGGTTGTAGTCGTTGTGCACGTTGTCTTGCGGGATGAACGTACCGGGGATTAGCTCAGGATAGTAGTAGCCGCCCGTCCTGTATTCGTTCAGCTCGGCTTCAGGTATCGGGTCGTAGCTCCAGCGCAGGCGGAAGAACATAAGGCTCTGGTTGTCTATCGGCACGCGCATGTTGCTGAAGTACGTGTTGGGGCCGCCGATTCCGGCCGTGCAGAAGATCGGCAGCATGATCGTGACTTGCAGGTTTGCCAGCCACTGACCGGGCGCGTCCTCTACGGCTGCGATCGAGATTGCGCCCGAATCGGTGTCTTCCATTGTGGCCAGCGGCTTCTGGAGGACGCGGCGGGTACCGACGATGCGCGGGAACGGATCGTCGTTTGGGTCGCGGCCCGCCGGCGCCATCTGGTTGATGCGCTGCGTGAGCGCGTTTGGGTTGAGCGGGTTCGGGACTTTGGCGTCCTCCAGAGTGCTGTGCAAGAAACGCGCGTGGCTGGGGTCGTAGTCACCCTCCATCGCCTGCAAGTAGTTGCACTCCAGCTTGAACTTGCGAATGTAGCGGTTCTGTTTCGGCAGGTTGAGCCACTCGAACGCCGGGAATGGCGGCTTCTTGCCGGCCGGCCCCATGTAGGCCCAGATCAGATCGCCGGCTTCCACGCATGGGTATGACGTAATCGCGATCTTCTCTTTGTAGGTGTCCCCTTCGGGCGCGCTAGGCAGGTCGACGCAGACGCCGTTAACGTCGAACTTCCAGCCGTGGTAGACGCAACGCAGGCCTTCTTCCTCGTTGCGGCCGAAGAACATCGGAGCGCCGCGGTGGGCGCAGTAGGCATCGAGAAGCCCCACGCGGCCTTTCGTGTCCCGGAAGGCGATGAGGTCCTCGTTGAGGATCCTCACACGTGCCGGCTCGCAGTCGGGCACCGGAAGCTCTTCGGCGAGCATTACCGGGAGCCAGAAGCGCCGGAACAGCTCACCCATCGGCGTACCCGGCTTAACGTTAGTGGCCAGCTCGTTGTCTTCTTCGCTCAGCATCGCGTCTCACGTACTCCTATGGCTCGGTGGCTCGATTACCCGATCGCGGGCTGGTAGACCTCTTCCGGCTTGTGCTGCTTGAAGGCCCTGCGCAGGTCCTTGGTCGCCTCCAGCCAGTCCGCAGAACGTGGCAAGATCACGCCGCCGGAACGGTAGCGATAGATGGCCGGGTCGTCGACACCAGGAGACAGCGCGCCATCCCGGCTCAGAGCCTTTGCCGCGTTGACCAGCCGCCGGCGAGTGCGGATTACCATCGCATCGCTGGTGCCGAGGTGTTCGTGGGAGCGATCGTAGATGGGCCCCATGCTCTCGGTAATCGCCTGGTCCTGCTGGTGAATGCCGGGGATGCCGGTGTAGGAGCGTGAGCGCTGGTCCTCCCTGTCCAGGCCATAGTCGTTCGAGGCGTTCTGGGTGAGACGAAACTTACCCACCCATCCGGACGTTTCCGGAAGGTAGTCAAAGCCGCCTCCGGGAGCACTGCCACCCGCAGGCCGGCCGGCACGCTCCGCAATCGCGGCGCCGCTTCCCGCCGAGGCGTTGACTCCCGGCGGACTGCCCTGGCCCTGGGAGCGACTGCTGGGAACGGCGAAGCTCCAGAACATCATGTGGTCGTCGTCGATGGGCACCCAGGCCCTGACCAGCACCTGCACGCCCAGAACACCGGTCGGAATCATGGTGTAGAAGGGGAACAGGAAATGCGCCACGCGCCAGTAGTAAGTATCGGCCTCGGCCGGGCGGTAGGTGCCGTAGGAGGTGCCGAATTCGGTGTCCAGGACATCGTAGCGAGGAGCCCGGTCGGCCACGGTGTAGTAGTCGAACGTTCCGGGCGCTGTCTGATCCGGCGTGATTGCTCCAAGGTGAAGATAGGCCAGGTGACTGGTGTCGATGTCGCCTTCCAGGCCCTGCATCCAGTTGCAGTCGCGCAGCACCTTCTGGACCGTGGCCTGCTGCTCCGGGACCATGTTGGGTTCGATGTCAGGCAAGGACGGCAGGTCGTCCTCTGAGCGAGTTCCCAGGTAAGCCCAGACGACGCCATTGCGTTCCCGGCACGGATACGCCCTGGCGCGGACCTTCGTCTTGAAATTCGATTCGGCGGGCTCGCTGGGCATATCCACGCAAGCGCCGTCAACAGCGAATTTCCAGCCGTGGTACACGCAGCGCAGGCCTTCTTCTTCGTTCCTGCCGAAGAAGAGCGAGGCGCCGCGGTGAGGGCAGGCGTTCGCGACCAGGCCGATTGCGCCGGAAGTTACGCGAAAGCCAATCAGGTTCTCACCGAGGATGCGAACACGGACCGGCGGTGAGTCCGGGGCGGGCAGCTCGCTGGACATGAATACGGGAATCCAGTACTGCCGCATTAGATTGCCCATCGGCGTACCGGGCCCAACCCGGCAGAGCACATCGTTGTCCTGCTTACTTAGCATCTCTAATCACCTCGTACTCGGTTCACGCGTTGAGCCCAAGCCTCTAGACGAAAGGCGCCTTGGTCTGATCCAGCCACAGGCGATAAGTCCAAAGGGCCGCCGGACCCCAGGTGTGGTTGGACCAGGCGAAGTAGTTGCCGACGGCCGGCCAGGCCAGGTTAAACGTATTTGCGCCACCGGGCTGGCTCAACGCCCACTGCGCCTTCCCTAGATAGCGTTGAGCGTCCTGGATCAGCTTCTTGCGAGCGTTATCGTCGAATTCTAGGCGCGCCTTCTCGATGATTGTGGTCAACGCAGGGTCTCCGGACTTATTGCTGCCGAAGCCGTGGAATGTCACACCGCCCTTGGGCCAGAACTGGGCCGCCAGGTCGCTTTCAGGCGAGATGCGCTGCGGCGTGGTGCCGGTGACTGAGTGCATGCCGATGCCTTCGAACTGCCCCTGGGCATCGCGCAGGTTCGGTATGTAGTCCTTGGTGTAGTCGGTTTGAGCGTTGAGATTAACCTTCATCAAATTCGATAGCTGGCCTGCCCAGGGCTCGCCGTAGCGCGAGAGGTTGTACTGCGGTGATGCGGGATATCGCATTGTCGTAGTGAAACCGTTCGGGTAGGCGGCTGCGAGCAGCTTCTTGGCCTCATCGAGGTTGAGTTTGAAGTACTTGGCGTTTTCACCGAAGTCCTTACCCAGGGGATCAAGCCAGTAACCTCCGGGCTTCCATTCTGCCTGAATGTGACTATTCCAGCGTGTTTCCATGGGGAGGCCATCGGCCTCGAATCTGGAGACGTTGAAGAAGGCGTCGTTCATGAGATCCCGGTCGAGCGCCATGGAGACTGCCTGGCGGACGCGTTCGTCCTTGAACGGCGAGTCACCCGCCATGCCGAAGGTGACGACTTCGGTCCTAGGGGTGAAGTCCTGGGAATAGATCAGGAGCTTTGGCTGCTCGTTCTTCGTCGGCACCACATCTTCGGCGTTCTGGCGCATGTCGAGGTAGTGAATGTTGCCGGCTTTGAGCTGGGCCAGTCGTGCCGCGTGCTCCGTGACGATCGGCATTTCCATCGTGTCCGGGAACGCGTGGTCCTTCTCCCAGTAGTCCGGGTTGCGCTTGAACGTGTAGCCGACAGAGACTCTCTTCTCCGCGAGCTGCCACGGACCGTGGCCGATCATGTCATTACGGACATCGAAGCCGGCTTCGGCTTCCTTCGGGTAGATCACCATGTTCCCGGTGAAGCTCCCGTAGGAGGCCAGGTACTTATGTATGTAGACCAGAGGTTCCTTCAGCTTAACGACAATGGTCGAGTTGTCCGGCGCCGTCATCGACAGGATCGGAGCGTCCGGGTTTACTTCGTTGGAGATGTTCGACCGGAGAGCGCCGAGCTCCTTGTAGCGCTTCCAGCTGAACAGCACGTCATTCACGTCGGCAACGCGGCCGTTCACGGGCGGCTTGTTGTGGAACTTCACGCCCGGGCGCAGCTTCATGGTGAGCGTCAGATGGTCCGGCGAAAACTCCCATGACGACGCCAGATCGCCGCCGATCTTGCTCTGCGATGGCCCAAGGTGGCCCGCTTCCTCTCTGAGCAGCATGCCGTACACGTTGCGGGCCTGGAAGTTCAGCGATGCCAGAGGCTGCATCGCGTCCAGGTGGGTGGGCTCCGAGTTAGCGACTTCCTTGAGGACACCGCCGTACTTTGCCCCCTTCAGCGAATCCTCGGCTTTCGCGACGAGGCCGCTGCCCCCGCCGCCGCCATCACCGCCGCCTCCCTCGTCACCGCCGCACGCAGCAAGGAAAGCAGCCGCACCGGCTACGGCACCGGTCGCGACAATCGCCCTTCGCCGGCTGACTCGTGTCTGAAGTACGTTGTCCCAGTAAGAAGTCTTCATGGTGCCCCCTCCGTTTAGTACTTAACGAATCATCGTGTCAACGGCTCTATTCTAAGAGTCTGTCTATAGAAGTAAACGGCGGATAAGGCGATACGGCGCTTTTCAGGTAAAGATTCTGGGGGGGAAGCGCCCGCGGGCACTCGTCTCGCGCTGCTTTCGGTCTCCGTGGTCCGGCGAGTACGATCCAGGGATGGAGGACGAGGTTCAGGCTCTCGGGCGTCGTCTCTTGGCCGCTGCGCAGGGACGAGAACCGATCACGCTAAGCCCTCAGTGGTGGCAGGACCGGCTTTTGACCTGGGCCACGAGTGACCCCGCGTTTCGAGTCAAGCTCCTGCGGTTTGTCGACGTGATGCCTTCGCTGCGAACCGGGGCCGCGGTCGCGGACCACATTCGCCAGTATTTCAGGGACGATGCACCTGTGCTGGTGCAGGCGGGCGCTCAACTGGCCACGCCGGCCGTGTTTCGTCCGGTGGTTTCCCGCATTGTCCGAGAGGGTGTTCTTGCCATGGCTCACAGGTTCATCGCCGGTGAGACGCCTGAGCAGGCCGTGCCAAGACTCAGAGAGCTTGCTCGCGATGGAGTGGCCTATACGGTGGACCTGCTGGGGGAAGCAACGCTGTCCGAGGACGAAGCTGACGTTTACGCAGGGCGCTACAGCGAACTCGTGTGGACGCTGGCGCGCGAGTGCCCGGGTCCGCAGGGACCAGTCTGGCGTGGCGTCAAGCCCGTAAACATCTCGGTCAAACTGAGCGCTCTCTACTCCCAGTTTGAACCTGCGGCGCCCGAGAGCGTTAGCAAGGGCGTCCGTTCGCGGTTCACCGCGATCCTCAGGCTTGCCCGGGAGCATTCCGCTTTCGTCAACGTCGATATGGAACAGTTCGTCCGCCGGGACCTGGTACTCAGGGCATTCGCCGACACACTGATCGAGGCGGAGGTGACAGGCTCTACCGACGTGGGGATCGTCGTGCAGGCTTATTTGAAGACCGCTGAGGCGGACATTGCCTTCCTCAGGCGGCTCGCCGAGGAACGAGGAGCACCGATCACGGTCAGGCTGGTTAAGGGCGCTTACTGGGATGAAGAGCGGATAGTCGCGGACCAGCACGGCTGGGATGTCCCCGTCTACGAGCAGAAGTCGTCGACAGATGCCTCCTTCGAGCGCTGCACAGACCTGCTGCTTGACGCATGGCCACACTTGAGGCCGGCGTTCGGCAGCCACAATCCGCGTTCGGTGGCGCAGGCCATCGTCAAGAGCCGCAGCAGAAAACTCGAGGAGGAGGTTGAATTCCAGATGCTCTTCGGCATGGCGGAGACGCTTCGAGAGGCGGTCGCCGCGGAAGGCCTGCGTACTCGTGTCTACGTCCCGATCGGTGCCCTGATTCCCGGGATGGCTTACCTGGTTCGGCGCCTTTTGGAGAACACTTCGAACCAGTCCTGGTTCGTCCGCGAGGCCCTCGACGTACCGGTCGAAGAGATACTGGCGCCACCTTTGCCGCCTACCGCCGCGGCGAAGCCGGCGCCTAGCGGCTTCAAGAACACGCCGGCTGCACAGTTCCACACCGCGGAGCATCGAGACCAGATGGAGGCTGCGCTAGGAGCCGCGCGCCGCCGGTTTGGCGGCGTCCAGCCCTTGCTCCTGGGCGAAACGCAGGTTGAGGATCGACTGCTTGCGGAGGTGCGCTACCCTGCCGAGCCGGAGCTGCTAATCGGCCGAGTCGCGCAGGCCACGGCGACTGACGTCGATTTCGCCGTGGCGCAGGCCTCTGGCAGCTTCGAATCCTGGCGAAGACTGACTCCGGGCGAGCGAGCTGACATTCTGCGTCGTGCGGCCTCCATGTTGGAGTCGCGGCGATTCGAGCTGGCGGCGCTGATGGTTTTCGAGAGCGCCAAGCCGTGGCACGAAGCGGATGGAGACGTGACCGAGGCTTGCGACTACCTGCGCTACTACGCTGACCAGTCCGAGATGTTAATGCGGCCGTTCCCCATGAGCAGGGTGCTCGGCGAGGATAACGTTTACCTTCGCGAACCGCGCGGTGTCACGGCGGTCATCGCCCCGTGGAACTTCCCACTGGCGATCATCGCCGGGATGACCTCAGCGGCGCTCGCGACCGGTAACTGCGCAATCCTCAAGCCGGCTGAGCCATCGCCGCTTATCGCAGGCCGCCTCGTCGAGATCCTTCGGGAGGCCGGTGTGCCTCCGGGAGTAGTGCAGTATCTGCCAGGCAGGGGAGAGCTGATCGGCCGTGCGCTTGTCGAACACCCCGATGTGGACACGATCGCGTTCACAGGAAGCAAGGAGGTAGGCCTGGCGATTCTCGAGGCCGCGAGCTCGGTGAGGCCGGGGCAGCGAAACGTCAAACGCGTCATCGCCGAGATGGGCGGTAAGAACGCGATCGTCATTGATGAGGATGCGGATCTGGACGAGGCTGTCTCAGGAGTAATCTCGTCCGCTTTTAGCTACGCCGGTCAGAAATGCAGCGCATGCAGCCGTCTGATTGTGGTCGGTACCGCGTACACGGAGGTTCTCAGGCGACTGACGGCCGCGGTGGCCAGCCTGGTAATCGGACCGCCTCACGAACCTGCCAGCTTCGTCCCGCCGGTGATCGGCGCAGCGTCCCAACGCCGCATCGAAGGCTACGTCGAGACCGGAAAGCAGACAGCGAGTCTCGTGGTCGAGGGCCGGCGGCCTTCATCCAACGGGTACTACGTTGCACCGACGGTCTTCGCCGAAGTGTCGCCGAAGGACCGGCTGGCACGCGAGGAGATTTTCGGGCCGGTCCTATGTGTGTTCAAGGCGGACAACATGGACGAGGCGCTGTCGCTGGCCCTGGACTCGGAGTTTGCCCTGACCGGTGGGCTCTACTCCCGAAATCCGCGCAACATCGGGCGAGCCAGGCAGGCTTTTCGGGTGGGCAACCTGTACATCAACCGAGGCACAACCGGCGCTATGGTTGGCCGTCAACCCTTCGGCGGGCTGGGCCTCTCAGGCATCGGCGACAAGGCTGGAGGCCCCGACTACCTCCTGCAGTACATGCAGCCGAGAACTGTCTCCGAGAACATGACGCGGCGTGGCTTTGCGCCGGAATAGCCGGCCCGTCGATTGCGATGAACGGCTCGTTGGCAAATCTTTCGGGCTGCTGCGACTCTGCTATGCTGCGGTCGCCAAGATTGGAGGGAGCGATGCCGCCACTTGTAGTCACCGGGGCAATGTGCGCGTGTAGCTTCGGAATGGCGCCATCGGCGCTTGTGGTGCTGCCGACCAACATGGTGTTGGCCGGCAGCCTGCCCGCTGCCTCCGTCCAGGACACCATACCGATGACGAACATCATGCCCTTCGCCATGTGCATGACACCCACCAACCCGCAGGTCGCAGCGGCTACGGCGGCGGCCCTGGGCGTCCTGACGCCCCAGCCGTGCATCCCGGTGATCACGGGACCCTGGACGCCGGGGGCCGCGAAGGTCCAGATCAGGGGCGCCCCGGCTCTGCACAACGCCTGCATCGCCATGTGTACCTGGGGCGGGGTGATTTCGATCACGAACCCGGGGCAGATCTTAGTCCAGGTCATCTGAGATCGCGGCGTCGCGCGCTGCGGACGCTAGTCCTCGCGCAGGGCCGGCAGCACCTCTTTGCCCAGCAGCTCGATGCAGCGGACGGTGTCTTCGTGCGTCATATGGCCATCGTGGGCCCAGAGGCACATGTGGCCGAGGCCGAGCAGGTCGCGCACGTAACGTAGCTTCTCGATCACCTGGTCCGGCGTGCCGAGCACGAGCTGATAGTTGTCCTGGGCCTCGCGGTAGGCCTGGCTGTCGAAGTCGCGGGAGACGGCGCGGGTCTTGCGGATGCCGGCGAAGTCCATGCTGGCGTAGCCGGGAGGCGCCATCCACTCGCGGATCTGCTTGGCGAGGGCGCCGTTTTGCCAGAAGAAGTTGAAGCCTTGCTCCTGAGCCTTCTGCTCGCTGTCGGCGACGAAAACGCGGATCAGGTAGCCGATGTGCTCCGGGCCCATCTCGTAGCCGCACTCGGCGGCGGTCTCGCGATACAGCTCGATTAGCTCCCGCGTTTGCTCCAGGGAGGAGCCGAGGACGACGTACGGGTAGCGGTGCTTCGCGGCCCATACGACGGTTTCTGGGCTCACCGTACCGGGCACCATCACAGGCGGGTGCGGCTTTTGCAGCGGGATGGCCCATGGGTTCACG
>Ga0209640_10003866_pt1 | contig 13152 bp, 12 predicted proteins | sample RifCSP10_1_FD_184018 | JGI IMG/M metagenome (GOLD analysis project Ga0209640, IMG submission 184018) | Soil microbial communities from Rifle, Colorado - Rifle CSP2_sed 10_1 (SPAdes) (version 2) | ecosystem: Environmental > Terrestrial > Deep subsurface > Rock core/Sediment | place: Rifle...
GGGGAAGGGGGCCGACCGCGCGGGATCACGCGCCCGGGCGAGCTGCTCCTCGATGAAGGCCCGAATTGCGTCGGCGGACCCGTTCTGCATCCGCTCGAGCATGTACTCGTGCTCGGGGGTCGCGTGAGCGTAGAGGGGACTCCCCCCTCGAAGGTTCTGCGTCCAGAATCGAAGGCCGGTCACCCGGTCCCCGAAGCAGAAGGCGCCGCCCCGCCGCCAGGCGCGCATGAGCCAATCGCGCAAGGGGGTCCGCCACAGGCTGACGGCAGGGCGCCAGGGGCCGACCGCCTTGGCATAGGAGGTCCGGATGACCCAGAAGCTGCTGGGCTCGAAGCACCAGGGATCGGCGGTCACGAGCACCTTCAGGGTGTCGTGGCCGGGAAGGATCTCGGTGAAGACCGGTACGAGCGTCCCCGTGTGCGTGCGTTCGAGCTTCGTGGCGTTGGCGAACTTCGCGATGTAGAAGTCGGCGTCGTGGGCGGCGAGTCGATCGAGGGCATAGACCAGGTGGTCGGCCAGCAGGAGATCGTCATGGTTCAAGAAGCTGACGAAATCTCCCTCGGCCAGATGCAGCCCCGCCGTGTTGGGCCCCGACTGCTCCCCGAAGCGCTGGGGGAGATTGTAGTACCTGATTCGCGGTTCGCGAAGCGTACGAATCGTCTCGGCCGTCTCCTCTCCGCAGTGATCCCCGATGACGAGCGCGGTCCAGTCCGAATGCGCCTGGAGGAGCAGGGCCCGGAGCGTGCACCGGAGGGCATCGACCCGCCTGTGGGTCGCGATCACGAAGGTGACGTGCCGGGCAGCCATGGAGGCGCGCTACACGTACGCGAGCATCATCGAGATCAGGCTGCGGGCCTCGTTGGAAAAGAACCCCGGGCGGGGGATCAGCGACTCGATCTGCCCGAGCGTCATCCAGGCGAGGTTATCCCCGAGATCGATCGTCACGTCACCGGGGAGGAGATGGATGCTGTAGCGCGCGGTGCAGCGGAAGAAGCGGCCACCCTCATCGGAGTGCCTGGCGGAGAGGAGGGTGTCGGACTGGGCAAGAACCGCGACGAGGCGCGCGGCCTGATGCTCAAGGCTGGGAACGATCAGCGCGTCACCGGGGACCTCCTGGATCGAGGGGCCGTACTGGAAGCGCTCACGGAAGCCGAGTTCCGGCCTGGCCATGAAGAGAAAATGGAGAACGCCCCCTCGCTCCTGACCGAGCAGTGCCACCCGGGCCGCGGGTGAGGAGGCGACGAGGGGCTGGTCCCAGTCGGTAACCTCACGCTCGGTGGTCGAGACCGAGAAGTGGGAGATCGTGAAGGCGGCCCGCCGGGTGGGCGCGATGGCGGTGTCCGTGATCTCCCAGTGCTGGAGATCGGCGAGGTCGACGACGGTGGGCACGAAGTCGGCCGTGCGTCGAAGCCCCTGCAGGCGCTCGATGACGTGGGCGGTGGGCAGCGCGTGCCGCTCTTCAGGCGCCTCGTAGGAGTTCAGGAGCGACTCGCCGAGGCCGCCGTGACCGCGCCAGCGCCGAAAGGGGGCGGCCCCCGCGGAGGCGAGAAGCCGCCAGGGCGCCGACGCGAGGACGGACCGGGCGTCGGTGTTGATCTGGAAGTCCCGAACGAGGAGGGGAAGGAGCTCGTGGAGGGGGGACCATCTGAGGGCGGGAGCTTCAGGAACGGCGGCATGAGGAGGCACGGTGACGATCATATTGCGGTTGTACTTACCGAGGAATCGGGTGCCTTGTTCTGACTGGAGACTGTCGGAGAGAACCGCCCCCCTCCGGGGGGACAGGAAGTGCTCGAGGAAGGGGGTGGGTCGGCCGTGGTGGCGGCGGCGGTAGTTGCTCTCGGTGGCCTGGACCGACGGGGCGGCTTGCACGACGCCGATGTTGCCGGGCTCCGGCTTGGCTTGGACGAGGAAGTCGGTGGTGTCCCGGCCTGGCCTGACGAGGAAGCCGAGAATTCCGATCTCGGGTTGATCGATCAGCGGCTGATCGAGATGGGGCTGGCGCTCTCCGCCCCGGTAGAGCGCGGCTCCGACGACAGCGAAGAAGCCGCCGGTGATGTGGTGGAGTCGCCGGCCATCGAAGATCCATTCCTTCGAGCGTGAGCGGGGAATCTGCTCGACCTGCATGTCGCAAGAGCGACGGCTGGCGTCGAGCCACCGGTCGAGGGCGGTGGTCACCTCCAGACGCCGTCCGCTGTCTCCCGCATGACGTCGAGCCTGCGCCACTGGTCGTCCTCGCTGAGCAGGTTGCCCGCGATGCCGAAGGCGAAGCCGCACTGAGGGCTGAGGGCGAGCTGCTCGAGGGGTCGGTAGCGGCTGGCCTCGTCAATGCGGCGCGCCAGCTCGTCCACCGTCTCCAGGCGGCCGGTCTTGATCGTGATCAGCCCCGGCGCGGCGATGCGCCCGCGGGCGACGAAGCACAGCGGCTCGAAGGTGCCGGCGCGCTCGGTGTCGTACTCGATGTCTCCCGCGCGCCGACCGGCCGCTGCTCTTCCCACGGCGCGGATGAGGGCAGCTCCATTGCGCCGATCTTGTCAGATCGCCAGGCACGGGTCAACCCGGGGTCATCAGAGGGGGCGGAAGCGCGCGAGAGTCCAGGGAGTTCGGTACCTGCGCGTCGTCGGGGGGGGCGATGTTCCTACCGCAAGCGACTTCGCGCCTCGAGGCTCCGGTTTGACTTGTCCCGCACGCTCTGACAGGATCGGCGTGAGATGCCACGGTTCGTCCGCGCGGTGACACCAGGCTCAGCGCCGCCGTCCTGAGGACCCGACCAGTGCCGCGCCTCGAATCCGTCGCCTCCGCCTGCTTCCGCATCCCGCTTCCGTTCGTGCTGTCGGATTCGACGCACGGCGACATCACCCATTTCGAGCTGGTCACCGCGCGGCTGCGCGATTCCGATGGCATCGAGGGGCTCGGCTACACCTACACGGCCGGGGCGGGCGGGCTCGCGATCCACGCGCTGATCGAGCGCTACCTCGCGCCGTTGCTCGCCGGCGCCGACCCGACGCTGACCGAGGGGCTGTGGCAGCGGATGTGGTGGGCGCTGCACTACGGCGGCCGCGGCGGGCCGACGGTGCTGGCGATCTCCGCCGTCGACATCGCGCTCTGGGACATCGCCGCGAAGCGCGCGAACCAGCCGCTGTGGCGCCATCTCGGCGGCCACGATCCGCGCGTGCCGTGCTACGCCGGCGGCATCGACCTGCAGTTCCCGCTCGACCGCCTGCTGGCACAGAGCGACGAGTTCCGCGCGCAGGGCTTCCGCGCGATCAAGATGAAGGTTGGCCGCGACCTCCTGCATGAGGACGTCGCGCGCGTCGCCGCGATGCGCCGGCATCTCGGCGACGGCTTCCCGCTGATGGCCGACGCCAACATGCGCTGGACCGCCGACCAGGCGATCCGCGCGGCGCGCGCGCTCGGGGAGCACGGGCTCGTGTGGCTCGAGGAGCCGACCATCCCCGACGACGTCGCCGGCCACGCGCGCATCGTGCGCGAGGGCGGGCACCCGATCGCGGCCGGCGAGAACCTTCGCACGCTGTGGGAGTTCAAGCAGCTCATCGCCGCCGGCGGCGTCACCTTCCCCGAGCCGGACGTCAGCAACTGCGGCGGCGTCACCGCGTTCATGAAGATCTGCCGGCTCGCCGAGGCCTTCAACCTGCCGGTGACCTCGCACGGCGTGCACGACCTCGCCGTCCACCTGCTCGCCGCGGCGCCCAACCGCTCCTATCTCGAGATCCACGGCTTCGGCCTCGACCGCTTCGTCGCCGAGAAGCTGCGCATGGAAGACGGCATGGCGATCGCGCCCGAGCGGCCCGGCCACGGCGTCGCGCTCGACGAGGCCCGCCTCGCGCCGCACCGGATCTAGCGCTCGCTGCCCAGTCCCACTGCAACAATGTCTTCGATACGGTGGACCGCTATACGGAAGCGCGCATCGATCGCGAGACGTATACGATCTCCTACGGCGGCGACCAGACCGCGGTGCATCGCTACCCGATTTCATCGGGTGGCCGCTCAATTCGGCGACGATGCAGAAGCCGGTCGCGCAGTGCCGCGCCGATGTGCGGGCGCGCAACGGTTTAGCGTCCGACGCGGTTCTGGTGGTGGGGGTCGACCGCCTCGATTACACCAAGGGCATTCTGGAGCGGTTTCTCGCGGTCGAGCGATTCCTTGAGCTCGAGCCGGAGTGGATCGGCAAGTTCACGTTCGTGGAGATCGCGGCGCCTTCGCGTTCAAGCATCGACGAGTACCAGAACTTCGAGACGCGCGTGCGGGCGCTGGTGCGGCGGATCAACGACAGGTGTTCCGTCGGAGGGTATGAGCCCATTAACCTCAAGATCGAGCTTCACGAGCCCGACCAGGTCTACGAGTACTACCGGGCGTCGGAAGTCTGCTTCGTGAGCAGCCTGCACGACGGCATGAATCTGGTAGCGAAGGAGTTCGTCGCATCGCGAGACGACGAACGGGGCGTGCTGGTCCTCAGCCAGTTCACCGGTGCATCGCGGGAGCTGCCCGAAGCCCTGATCGTGAATCCGTACGATGTCGACCAATCCGCGGCGGCGTTGAAGCTCGCGCTCACCATGCCGGTCGCGGAGCAGCGTGACCGGATGCACAGCATGCGCGGACAAATCCAGGAATTCAACGTCTATCGCTGGGCGGGGCGTATGCTGTTCGATGCGGCGCTGATGCGCACGCGCAGCCGGCTGCTGGAGCGGGCCGACCGGGAGCGCAAACTCAGCTCCCCGCGCAGCCTCTGACAAGGGAATTGGAGATGGGATCGCGCGGCCTGCCGGCGTTTACCCCGGATTGGGCATTCTTTCTCGACGTCGATGGCACGCTGCTCGACTTTACCGAGCGGCCGAGCGCAACCCGCGTCGAGCCCGCTCTCAGGCGGCTGCTGCGGGACGTGATCGAGGTCACGGGCGGTGCGATGGCCCTCATCAGCGGCCGGCCCGTCGTCGACATCGACCGTCTTTTTGGGCCGCCGAGGTTCTGCGTCGCGGGCCAGCACGGCGCCGAACGCCGCGATGCCGCCGGGAAGCTGCACAGGCACCGGCTGCCGAAGGAGAAATTGCGCAAGGCCGGGCACCAGCTGAGGCAGATGGTTGCGGAGCACCCCGGCCTCGTCCTGGAGGACAAGGGCATGAGTTTCGCGCTGCACTATCGTCTCGCGCCCGCCCTTGGCGCACAGGTGCGCGATGTCATGCGCGGACTGGTGGAAGACCTCGGCGAGGAGTTCGAGATGCAGGCGGGCAAGATGGTGTTCGAGATCAAGCCGGGCGGCAGGGACAAGGGTACGGCGATTGCGGAATTCATGGAAGAGAGACCGTTTCGCGAACGCCTGCCGGTGTTCATCGGGGACGATCTTACCGACGAGTTCGGTTTCGAGCTCATCAACCGCATCGGCGGGCATTCCGTCAAGGTGGGAGAGGGGGTGTCCGCGGCGCGTTTTCGGCTGGCCGATGCGAGCGCCGTGCGCGCCTGGCTTGGGAAAATCGCCGGGGAGCAGCGCTTCCCGGAAGGCGCATCGCCGTGACCGGCCTCGATCTCGCGCCGATCGGCAATGCGAGCATCGCCGCCCCGCTGCCCGCCGTGAGATAGGCTCAGCGCGGAGCGCGCCGTGATCGGCGGGATGCCCAGCGATCTTCGTGCGGTCGTGCGACGCTTCCTCAGCCACGACGGCGTCCTGCTGGCGGCGGGCCTGTCCTATTCGTTCCTGCTCTGCTTCGCGCCCCTGGCGCTCCTCTTCTTTTCCGGAGTCGGGTACCTTGTCCCATAGAGAGGAATCGCCGCATGACGTGCCGTCGCGGGATGCTTCTGGTAATTTTCCTCCAGCCTGCTGGGGCTGTTGATCGCCTGGGTCTTGATCGCGCTCGCGAAGTTCCTGTTCTGAGTCCGCCGAATCGCGCAAGGTCACAGGAGGCCACCATCTGATCCGGGACGCCCGGCCAGGAGGCATTGAGGCGACGGCACTGGGAGCTTTCGTGACGCGCGTCAAGACTTGTAAGTCGGTCGCTGAGGTGAAGACGAGATGTGCAGCCTGATGTCGGCCCGGTAGGCCAAAGCCGGGATTGGCGCATCATTGGAGTTCGGCGAGCTGTTGCGGCGCCTCATCCGCGAGTCGGATGCTCTTCACGCCCTGTCCGGCCTCGGCGTATTGGCCCTGGTCGGTGTACGGCTACGCATCGGGAGGTCGCTCACGGGTCACAACCCCAGGTAAGCAGCTCGAACCTCCTGGTTGTCCAGGACCTCCCGGCTCGGTCCTTCGAGCGCGATTCGGCCGGTCTGCAATACGTAGGCGCGGTCGGCGAGCTCCAGCGCGAGTCGCGCATTCTGCTCTACGAGCATCACCGTGATCCCGTGAGCACGGATCGACCGGATCATTTCGGCGACCTGGCGCACGAGCTTGGGCGCGAGTCCCAACGAGGGCTCATCCAGCATGACGAAGGCCGGCTGGATCATGAGCCCACGCGCGATCGCGACCATCTGCTGCTCGCCCCCGCTCAGGCTGCGCGCGAGCTGGCGCTCACGCTCGCCGAGGATCGGGAACCATTCGTAGACCCTGGCGAGCCGCGCGTCCAGCTCGCTGCGCCTGCACGTGTAGGCGCCGAGGAGGAGGTTCTCCCTGACCGTCATGTCAGCGAAGAGGCGACGCCCCTCGGGTATGTGGACGAGCCCGCGCCGCACCACCAGATGCGACGAGGCATTGCTGATGAGCTCCCCTCGGAAGCGGATCGTGCCGGCGCGGACGGGGATGAGCCGCGAGATCGCCCGGAGGGTGGTACTCTTGCCGGCGCCGTTGCTTCCGATCAGCGTGACGATCTCCCCCTCCTTCACCGAGAGGCTCACGCCACGCAGGACGGGGGCTGGCCCGTAGCCGGCCTGGACAGCGGTCAGCTCAAGCACGGACGGGATCGCTTCCGAGGTAGGCTTCGACTACGCGCGGATCGGCCACGATCTCCTGCGGAGTTCCCTCGGTGATCTTCTCGCCGTGGTGGAGGACGACGATTCGGTCGCAGAGTCCCATGACGAGCTGCATGTTGTGCTCGATCAGTACGACGGTCAGACCTCGGGCGCGGAGCCCGAGGACGACCTCCCGCAGGTGGGCGGTCTCTTCGGGGTTGAGGCCGGCCGCCGGCTCGTCCAGCAGTATGAGCCGGCAGCGCGGGGCGAGGGCGAGAGCGCCCTCGAGTCCGCGCTGCGCCCCGTAGGAGAGCGCACGCGCCGGTACCGTCCGAGACGATGTCAGGCGCACCAGCCGCAGGGTCTCTTCCACCATGCGCTCGATCTCCGCCTCGCGAGCCCGGAACGCGGGCGTGTGCGCCAGCGCCGAGGCGAGGCCGTGGCGCGACCAGAGGTACGTCGCCGTGCGGATATTGTCCTCGACGCTCAAGTCGGGGAAGAGGCTCGTGATTTGAAACGTCCGCACAATGCCCAGGCGCGCCACCTCAGCCGGCGAGCACCCCGTGATGGACACGCCGCTGAAGAGAGCGCGGCCCGCCGTCGGCTGGAGGAACCCGGAAATGATGTTGAAGAGCGTCGTCTTGCCGGCGCCGTTGGGACCGATCAGCCCGAGGATGGTGCCAGGCTCGACGCGGAAGCTCACATCGCTCAGCACCACCAGGCCGCCGAACCGATGGGTCACGGATTGCATCTCGAGCGAGTCCGAGGCTCGTGCGGCCGCGCCAATCAGAGGCTCCACGTACTGCGTCGCCTGCGGTCCCTCGTCCGGGGCGGCCTCGCCGGCATCCTCGCGGGCAACCCGGCGCCATGATGACACCCGCGACCAGAGCCCGACGAGGCCCTCGGGAAGACAGGCGATCGTGACCAGCAGGATGCCGCCGAGGAGGAGATTTCGCGCCTGCTCCGCGACCCGGAGCACCTCGGGCAGGACGCCGAAGACCAGTCCGCCGAGCACAGGTCCGATCAGCGTGCCGGTGCCGCCGGCGACGACCATGATGAACACGAAGCCGATGTAGTGGAAGCTGAGCTCGCTCGGGCTCACAAAGCTCACGTAGTGGGCGTAGAGTCCTCCTCCGATCGCCGCGAGCGCTGCGCCGACTCCGAACGCCGCCATCTTGTAGCGAAGAGCGGGGATGCCCAGGCTTCCCGCCAGCTCCTCGTTCTCGCGGATGGCGATCCACGACCGCCCGACGGAGGATCCGACCAGGCGGTGAAGCAGGGCCAGAGTCAGGGCCAGAAGGAGGACGAGGCTCACGTGGAGCCGCACCTCGCGCGCCACGCCCGGGACGAGGCCCGCCGGGAGCAGCTCGAGGGGCGGGACGGACGGAATGCCCATGGGGCCCCGCGTCAGACCGATCCAGTTCTGCGCGACCAGATAGATCACGCGCGCGAAGGCAAAGGTCGCCATACCGAAATAAATGCCCCGCAGCCGGAAGCACGGGTAGCCGACGGCCAGAGCGATCAGCGTTGTGACCGCCGTGCCGCCGGCAAGCGCGGCCAGCACCGGCCATTCGGAGCGGACCGAAAGGAGGGCCGACGCATAGGCGCCGACTCCGAAGAAGACCGGATGACCGAACGCGTGCTGCCCCGCATAGCCCAGGACCACGTTCAGGCCGAGCGCAACGAAGGAGAACATCAGCGCCACCAAGAGCACATGGCGGGCGTAAGGATTGACGACGACGGTGGGGAGCGCGATGAGGGCGACGAACGCCCCGCCCCAGGCCGCTCTACGCACCGGATCGTCCCCAGTGGGCGATCCCGCGCGGGTTGATCAGGAGCACGATGATGAGCGTGCCGAACGCCACCATATCGACGTAGCCCGTCGAGAAGAAACCGGCCGTCAGCCCCTCGGCGATCCCGAGGATCAGCCCGGCCACGAAGACCCCGCCGGTGCTCCCCATTCCCCCCATGATCACGATCGCGAACCCCTTGATCAGCGGAAGCTCACCCATCGTCGGGTACACGTTGAACATCGCGCCGAGCAGCGCGCCGGCGGCGGCGGCGAGGGCGGCGCCCAGCGCGAAGGTGGCCGCATGCATCCGGTCAGCGTTGACCCCCATGAGGAGCGCCGCGTCCCGGTCTTTCGCCAGCGCCCGGATGGCCATCCCAGAGCGGCTCCAGCGCAGGAAGGCCCAGAACCCGGTGACGGTAGTGACTGCGAGCAGGAAGATGAAGATGCGCTGCGTCGTGAGGAAGATGGGCCCGAGAATCATCGGCTTCGCCGCGAAGGGCGTTGGAATCTCCCGGGGGTCGGGACTCCACAGGATCTGCGCGAGGTCCTGCAGCATCATGGAGACCGCGAATGTCGACAGGAAAACAGTGAAGACCGAGCGCCCCAGCAGTGGCCGGACGGCGAGCCGTTCCACTGCCACGCCCGCCACCGCCGCGAACACCATCGCGAGGAGGATTGACGTGAAATAATCGACGCCGAGCAGCGTGATTGCGAAGTAGCTGAAGTATCCGCCGAGCATGTAGAGCTCGCCCTGCGCCATGTTGATCACGTTGAGGATACCCAGGATCACCATGAGGCCGAGCGCCATAAGGGCGTAGATGGCGCCGACCAGGAGGCCGTTGACGACCTGCTGCAGGACAAGCTCGAGCACGCCGGTGACCGCGGCCTACTTCACGAGGCGATAGGCACCGTCCTTGAACTGCAGCACGTGGGCCGGCACCCGGGCATCCCCGCGCTCGTCAAACTTGATCAGCCCCTGCGGCGCCTGCCACTCGAGCTTCGCGAGCGCCGCCCGGATGGCGTCGCCGTCGGCGCCCGGGCCGGCCGTTCGGAGCGCGGTCGCCGCAACCATGCCGGCGGTCCATCCGAGGGATGCCGAGTCGTTCGGCGTCTCGTTGTGGAGGCGCTGGTAGGCCTCGATGAACCGCTTGGACGCGGCGTCCTGGAACACCGGCGCCCACGCGACGGACATGTACGCGCCTTCGAGTAGCGGGCCGGCCCGCTCGACCAGCTTCGTGTTGTAGAAGTTCACACTCCCGAAGAGCTGCTTCTTGAAGCCGAGCTCGGCCATCTGCTTGAGCACGGTGACATTGGCCGACCACCGCACGTCGATGTAGAGTGAGTCGGGATTGAGCGATTTCATCTTCAGCAGGACGGCCGTGAAATCCGTCTGCTCCCGCTCATAGTAGTCCGAGAACACGACCTTCGGGCTCCCCGGCGCGGCGAGCGCGTCGGTGAGAGCCTTGATGGCGCCGCGGCCGTAGTCGTCATTCGGCGCCAGCATGGCGATCGCCCGATTGTTCGGCGTGGCGCGGATCGAGTCGGCGAGCACGGTGGCGATGAGGGAGGCGTTCGTACAGACTCGGAAGTGGTAAGGGTTGTCCTGCTCGACAACACTCATCGCGAAGCCGTATCCGCTGATCTGCGGGATCTTCGCCTGCTTGGTGACGCCCTGAACGGCGATGTTCACCGTGCTGGGCAGGTCGATGTCGACGATATCCACGCGGTCGGCCTCGATGAATCGCTTGGCCACGGCTACGGCCTCCGACGGGATCCCCTTGTGATCGCGCACGACCAGCTCGAGCTTGCGTCCGCCGCCCACGCCGCCCTCTTGATTGACGACGTCGACCGCGGCGCGCATCCCCTTGAGGTACTCCTGGCTCAGGAACGCCAAGGGGCCGGTCAGGCCGAGCCCGATGCCGAGCTTGGCGGGCGCCGGGTCTGCGGCACGTCCGACCCCCGCTGGGCCGGCAACCATCAACAGCATCGAAGCGAGTACGACCGCGACCGTTCGCAGGCTCATCCTTGGGTCCTCCGCTGTGGGGTGATCTGTTGAGATTTGAAGGCACGGGCCTGGGCGAGCACCGCGTCCTCGGTCGGCAGCCGCTCGATGCTTGACGCGGCCACGAAGCCGACCGCCTCTGTGTGGCGATAGAGCTCGGAGGTCTCCTGCGGCGTCCCGAGCGGCCCGCCGTGGGCCAGGCACAGCACGCCGGGAGCGGCGGCCCGCGCGGCGTCGAAGATGCGCGTGACGGCCTCGAAGGCGCCGCTGAGGGCGAGGGGACTGGGCAGCCCGACCAGCCCGCCCGCCGTCGTCTTCAGGTGGGCGACGATGGTGTCGACGCCGCTCCGCGCCATCATCGCCGCCTCTTCCGGCGTGAAACAGTAGGCGAGGGTGAAGAGGTCGAGCTCGCGCGCGAGGGCGATCATGGCGGCCTCGCGCGCGTAGCCGAGGCCGACCTCCTCGAGCGCCCGGCGGAACGCGCCGTCCATCCGGCCCACTGTGGGGAAGTTGATGACGCCCGAGAAGCCCGCCGATCGCACCTCCTCGAGCAACGGCCGCATCTCCCGCGTCGGGTCGACGCCGAGCACCCCGGCGATCACGGGGGTGTCCCCCGCGACCGGGAAGATCTCGCGGCGCCCCATCTCGAGCACCACGGCGTTGGCGTCCCCGACCGGCAGATACCCGACGAGCGAGGGCAGGCCCGCCATCCGGTACCGACCGGAGTTGTAGATTACAAGGAGGTCGCACCCGCCGAGCGCGGCGCACTTCGCCGTGAGCCCGCAGCCGGCCCCCGCCGCGACGATCGGCCGCCCGAGCGCAGTTTGCCCGTCGAGCCTGGCCCGAACCTCGAGCCGCGTGTAACGCCTAGGCATCGTTGGCCCTCAGGCCCAGATAGAGATCGAGGGCGGCGTCGGCGAACGCGGGGGCGTTGATGTGGGCGTCCACCTCTACCACGCAGATGCCGGGTCTGAGGCCGCTCTTGACGGCGCTGACGAAAGCGGCGTCGGCCTCCGGGTCGAAGAAGGGGCCCCCGGCGAGGTCGTAGGCGGAGAAGCCGCGACGCGGGAGCACCAGCCCGACGGGGCCCCGTGCGCGATTCAGCTTCTCCGCCATCCACTCGCCGAGCTGCCGGTTCTCGCTGCGCGTCGTGCGCATCAGGGTGGTGCCGGCGTTGTGACGGTGCATCAGTCGTCCCTCGAAGGCCTGGGGCACGGTATGAGGAGGCCCAAAGTTGACCATGTCGAGCGCGCCGGGAGCGACCACCTGCGGGATGCCGCGTCGGCCGGCCGCCTCCAGGCGCTCCGGTCCGGCCGATCGGTGACCGCCGACCAGTTCGTCGGCCAGCTCTGTTGTGGTGATGTCGAACACGCCTGAGAATTCGCCGTGACCCAGCCATTCCTCGAGAGCGCGCCCGCCGACACCGTTGGCGTGAAATGTGACGGGCTCGATGCCGTGCTCCCGAAGGCGCGTGGCGAGGCGCGTCACGCACGGAGTGGTTGAGCCGAACATCGTCATCGCCACCTCCTCCGCTTGCGCGGCCGGGCGAACCGGCTGCCAGGCCCGCGCCATGCCGGCGATCGCGTGGCCGGCGTTGTCCAGCGCGGACCGACAGAAGCGGTTCAGGCCGGACAGGTCCACCACGGGAAAGAGCATGGCGATGTCGGCAGTGCCCACGTAGGGTCGCGTGTTGCCCGACGCCATCGTGGACACCATGAGCTTCGGCAGGCCGAACGGCAGCGTTGCCATGACGCGCGTTCCCGCGACGGTCCCCTGGGACCCGCCGAGGCCCGTGACGCCGTGCAGCTCGCCCGAGTCCAGGAGGCGCCGCGCGATGAGCGCCGCGCCCTTCGCCATCACGTCGAGTGCCTCGGCACGGGCGAGGGTGCGCAGGTTCTTCGGATCGGCACCCGCGGCCCGGGCAACATCCTCGCGCGGGATGTCGGCCGTGGTCGTCGGCAGGTCAAATACGCTGAGATCGAGGACCAGTGGACGGACTCCGGCACGCCGGATGGCCTCCGCCAGGTACGCGGCTTCCGGCCCCTTGCTGTCGAGCGTGGCCAGGACGAGGGCGGACGGCCCTGTCACGGGTTCGCCTGCGTCGGCCCCGGTCTCCACGTCTCGTGGAAGTTCGCGGGGTACGGGTACGAGATCGCACGATAACCCTTGAGCTCGAGATCCACGTCGACGTCGATCACGGAAGGCACGCGGGCCTCGATCGCTCTCCGGAGCGCGGGGGCGAAGTCCTTGGGGTGCGTCACCTTCGTTCCCTGCGCCCCCATCGCGTCGGCCCACTTGACGAGGTCGGGGTTCCACAGCTCCCCGGTCCGGGTGAGCCGGTAGTCGCAGAAGGTCTCACGACCGTAGAGCCGGAACATGGACTCCCGCTCGATCTGGAGCGAGCGGTTGCTGAGGACCACCCACACGAGCGGGAGGTCCTGCTCCACAGCGGTCGCGATCGCGG
>Ga0209640_10003867_pt1 | contig 13149 bp, 11 predicted proteins | sample RifCSP10_1_FD_184018 | JGI IMG/M metagenome (GOLD analysis project Ga0209640, IMG submission 184018) | Soil microbial communities from Rifle, Colorado - Rifle CSP2_sed 10_1 (SPAdes) (version 2) | ecosystem: Environmental > Terrestrial > Deep subsurface > Rock core/Sediment | place: Rifle...
ATGCAACTGCAAATGAAAACTCTGTAACCTTAAATTGGACTACAGCAACAGAAAAAAATAACTCTGGTTTTTCAATCGAAAGAAAAACTCCTCTTGATGAAAGATGGATAGAGGTTGGTTTTGTTCCCGGATTCGGAACCACAACCGAGAGAAAAAGCTACACATTTACAGATGCTAACATCAGCATGGCTTCTTACAGTTACAGACTAAAACAAATTGATTTTGACGGTACTATTGAATACAGCAATGAAGTTTTTGCAGAAGTAGGTGCTCCAACGAATTTTGCACTCATGCAGAACTACCCCAATCCATTTAATCCATCAACAACAATTGAGTTTTCAATTCCAGAAGCAAGTAATATTTCAGTCGAAGTTTATAACATAATAGGTGAATTGGTAGCAAGACTGATTAACCAATCACTTGATGCTGGATATCATAAAATTAATTTTAACGCCAGCAATCTTCCATCCGGAACTTATGTTTATCAATTGAAAGCAAACGGAGAAAACGGAACCTTCGTGGATACGAAGAAGATGTTATTGTTGAAGTAAGAATGTAAAAGTAGGGACAAGTCGCGACTTGTCCCTACAAGTGTTTGCAGAGCGAGTTTTAACTCGCTCATTAAGCAAAGAAGGGTTTCACTTTTCATTATTAGACTATTCGTTGCACAGTCCGCCAAAGCGGATCCAGACCTGTGATTATCGCATAATATAATTATCTATATTTATACAACTAAATTTTATTTAATGAGGTTACCATGCGTGTGAAAATAATATTTATTTCAATTCTATTTTTATTGGTTGCTATCATTGCTTCTCAAAACACCATTACAACCGAACTTAAGTTTTTGTTATGGTCTGTTCAGGCACCTTTAATAGTGATGATTGTGGTCATTTTTATTCTGGGATTAGTTATCGGGTTAATCTTTAGCAGCAATTATGAAAGGAAGAAAAAGAAGCAAGAATCAGTAGTTCAGAAGAAAACGGCGGAAAAAGATAACATTTCTAATAATACTCCTATGAAATAGGGTGTAAATAAAGTTGCTTTGGTAATTCGGCAAATAAACGTATCTTTGAGTGTCCTTATTCGCCCTTTTTGGGCGATTTTTGTTTGTATGAATCAGAATTTTGAAAATATCCGTGAAATTGTTCAGCAGATCGCAAGACAGAACAATCTTTTTCTTATAGATTTGATTGTTCGTGGCTCAGAATCCAGCAGGGTGATTGAAGTCTTTATAGACGGTGAAATAAATATTTCGGCTGATGAATGTGCATTGGTCAGCAGGGAAATAAGCAAACAGATAGATGAGAAGGAATTATTAAAATCTTATCGTCTGGATGTTTCATCACCGGGAGTGGATAGACCGCTAATCTATTTGAAGCAATATCCAAAACATTTAAATAGATTATTTGAAATTGAATTCAATTCTTCCGGCTCGACATCAACATTTAAAGGCAAGCTGGTTTCAATTGAAGATGAAGTTCTGACTTTTCAATCAAACAAAGAAATAAAAATAAAATTTTCAGAGATTATTAAAGCAAAAGTTTTAGTAAGTTTTAATTAAAGGAGATCTACGTAAATGAATCGCGAAATAGTTGAATCTTTCGCCGACATGGTAAAAATGAAAGGCATTGATAAAGATGTGCTTGCTGGCATCCTTGAAGAGGTATTTACTCTTTTAGTCAGGAAGAAATACGGCGAAGAAGCAAGATGTGATGTTGTTGTAAATATGGACCGCGGCGATATTGAAATCTATCTCGAAAGACAAATAGTTGATGAAGTAACTGACCCCGCTACTCAGATAAGTCTTGAGGAAGTTAATCGAAAAGGAAATGAAGATCAGCTGGAAGTTGGGGAAGACTACGTTGAGAAGATTCAACTGGTTACACTCGGCAGAAGATTAATAACTCTAGCCAAGCAGAGCCTTAATCAGAAAATAAGAGAGCTGGAAAAAGATATTATATATAATGAGTACAAAGAACTTGTTGGCGAAATTGTAGTCGGTGATATTTATCAGATCAGGAAAAACGATATCCTTATCAATCATAATAAAAATGAGCTGATGCTTCCCCGCGATGAGCAGATTCCTTATGAAAAGTATAAAAAGGGAGAAACTATAAGGGCAATTGTTAAAGAGGTAAGGAAGACAGGAAGCGGCCCGCAGATAATTGTTTCAAGAGCCGATAACATGTTTTTAAGAAGATTATTTGAAATTGAAATTCCTGAAATCTATGACGGCATTATTGAAATTAAAGCTATTGCGCGCGAACCCGGTGAAAGAGCAAAAATAGCCGTTGAATCACAGGACTCACGTATTGATGCAGTTGGTGCTTGTGTCGGTATGAAGGGCGTAAGAATTCATGCAATAGTTAGAGAGTTGAGTAACGAAAATATAGACGTGGTGAATTTCACTGATGACCCGACGTTATATATCCAGAGATCACTGGCTCCTGCAAAAATTAAGCAAGTTGAAGTTGATGAAGAGGCTAAGAAGGCAACCGTCAGCGCAGATTCCGATCAGGTATCATTAATTGTTGGAAGAAACGGTGTTAACATTCGCCTTGCTATGAAACTAACCGGTTTTGAAATAGATGTATTACGTGAGGAAAAAGCTTTTGAAGAATACGATGAGGATATTGAGCTTATAGATTTGAAGGAAGAGCTTGGCGATGAAGTCTATAATCTACTGATAAATAATCGTTATGATACTGCATTGGAAGTTTTAACTGCAGGTGCCGAGAAACTTATGGAAATAGAAGGCTTCGATGAAGCAAAAGCTAATAGTATAATTGAACTTCTTAAAGCTCAATTTGAAGAAGAGGAATAATAACACCCAACTAAATTTATGGCTGATACTAAAGAAAAAAAGACTAGAATATATAATCTCGCCACTGAATATAATCTTTCCGCTGACTCGCTTGTTGAGTTTCTGAACAGCAAAGGTTTTAAGGTAAAGAACCATATGTCTCTGCTTGAAGATGATATGATTGCAGCTATAAATGCACATTATAAAAAAGATATTGAAAAGGCAGAGCACCATTACAAAAAATTGGCTGAGTTTCATAAGAAACGTGCTGAAAGAGCTATTAAGGATGCTAAGGAAGAAGGCAAAGAGGTCGAAATGCAGGAAACTTTTCCGGCTGCAGAATCTGTTGAGCCCGAATCTATAATAAAAGCAACCGAGAAGGCTGTTGAAAAAGTTGCTCATATGGAATCTGAAAAACAACTACAGCAACCTCTGCATGAGAAGCCATCGGAAAGCTTTGAATCACTTTCAGAAATAAAAGATGATCAAGGAAAGGAAAGCAGACTTCCAAAACCTAAAGGATTAAAAGTAATCGGTAAAATGGACCTTGATGAAAAGAAGAAGAAAGAACCTGTGAAAACAGAAACCGATGGGACAAAACCTGAAAGCAAAAAAGAAGAAGTTGTTAAAAAGAAACGTAAACCAAGAGTAAGAAAGAAGAAAGCTGAAGGGGTGGTAGAGGATACGCCGGAAGTCAAAAAGAAGAAACGAGTCAGACGTTTTGAAGTTGATGAGCGGGAGGTAAAGGAAGCCATCAGAAAAACGCTGATGAGCATGGATGATGCATCTGCACCGGGACGCGCAAGTGCAAGGAAAAGAAAAAGAAAAGAGAGAGAAGCGCTTGAAGAGAGAAGGCTTGAGGAAAAATCTGTTGCCGGTAAGTTATTAAAAGTGAATGAGTATATATCCGTCAGCGAGCTGGCAAATCTTATGAATGTTCCTGTTAGCGATGTTATTACAAAGTGTATTGAACTCGGATTAATGGTTTCTATTAATCAGAGACTTGACGTAGAAACCATTACACTTGTCGCAGATGAATTTGATTTTGATATTGAGCTTCAGGAAGAATATACATCTGATGCTGTTGAAGATTCCGAGGACGATGTTGAAGAATTGCAGCCCCGCCCACCGGTTGTTACAATTATGGGTCACGTTGATCACGGAAAGACTTCTCTTCTTGATTATATAAGAAGAACTAATGTTGTCGCAGGTGAGTCAGGTGGAATTACACAGCACATCGGTGCTTATAAAGTTGAGCTCGATAATGAGCGTTCCATAACTTTTCTTGATACTCCCGGCCACGAAGCCTTTACTGCAATGCGTGCTCGTGGCGCTCAGCTAACGGATATTGTTGTGCTTGTGGTTGCCGCCGATGATGCCGTAATGCCCCAGACGATTGAGGCGATTAATCATGCACAGGCTGCTGGTGTTCCAATCGTGGTTGCAATTAACAAAATAGATAAACCCGGCGCTAATCCTGAAAGATTAAAACAGCAGCTTGCTGACAGAAATATTCTTGTTGAAGAGTGGGGTGGCAAGTACCAATCTGTGGAAATATCAGCGAAATACGGAACGAAAGTAGATCAGCTTTTGGAAAAAATAATACTTGAGGCTGAAATTCTGGATCTTAAAGCTAATCCTGATAGATTGGCTCGTGGTGTTGTGGTCGAATCTGAACTTGATAAAGGAAAAGGAATAACAGGAACAATTTTAGTTCAGAAAGGCACATTAAAAATTGGCGATCCATTTATAGCGGGTATATATCAGGGTAAAGTTCGAGCAATGTTTGATGAAAGAGGAAATAAAGTAGTTGAAGCTTCTCCAGCAACACCTGTCCTTGTTCTCGGTTTTGAGGGTCCGCCCCAGGCTGGTGATTCGTTTGTTGTTGTGGGATCGGAAAGAGTTGCGAGAGATATTGGTATAAAGAGACAGCAGTTGAAACGTGAACAGGATCAAAAGCAAATTCATCATCTTACTTTGGATGAAATTGCTAAGCAGATAAGTATTGGCGGAGTTAAAGAACTTCCTCTTATTGTAAAAGGTGATGTTGATGGATCTGTAGAAGCCCTTGCCGATTCATTATTAAAGCTATCAACTGAAGAAGTTGTTATTAAAGTAATTCATAAAGGAGTTGGAGGAATATCAGAAAGCGATGTACTTCTTGCTGATGCTTCAAGAGCAATCATTATTGGTTTTCATGTGAGACCAAACCTTAATGCAAGAAAGCTTGCTGAAAAACAGCTTGTTGATATTCGTCTTTATAGCGTAATTTACAATGCAATCAACGAAGTAAGGTCTGCTTTAGAAGGATTGTTGTCCCCGATCATCTCTGAAGAAGTAACAGCGACGCTTGAAGTTAGAGACATATTTAAAGTACCAAAATTTGGAACAGTTGCAGGTTGCTATGTTCTTGAAGGAAAAATAGCACGAAGTAATAAAATACGCCTTATCAGAGAAGGAATTGTAATCTTCGAAGGAGATATAGGAACACTTAAGAGATTCAAGGATGACGTTCGCGAAGTTGATGCCGGTTACGAATGCGGTTTGAATATCGCAAATTATAACGATGTTAAAGTCAGCGATATAATAGAAGCATATAAGCTAATTGAAACAAAGAAAACATTATCTTAAGAAAATTTTCATTCTAATATTTCCAGCTGATAAATCATGTCTTCACACAGAGTTGATAAAGTTGAACACTTAATTAAGGAACAAATAAGTTATATACTGCTTCACAAGCTGCAGGGTGACGATCTTGGTTTTATTACTGTAACAGACGTAAAGTTAAGCGCCGATTTAAAAATTGCAAAAATTTATCTCTCGGTTCTTCAAAAGGAAAGAAGAGATTTTGTTCTTAACAAGATTAACCAGCGGCTTGGGCATATCAGAAGCGAGCTTGCTCACAGGATAAGAATTAAATTTGTACCCGAGCTGAAGTTTTTTATTGATGACACACTCGATTACGTTGAAAAGATCGAAGGATTGATTAATGAAATTCACAAAAAGAATAATAACCAATCAGACACTTAATCTTTCCGATGCGGATTTCTCCGAAGGTGAAATAATTCTGATTGATAAACCTTCCGGTCCTACATCTTTCCAGATTGTAAGCAAGATTAGAAAAATTACAGGTGTGAAGAAGGTTGGTCATTCAGGAACACTGGACCCTAAAGCGAGTGGTTTGATGATTGTTTGTACCGGGAAAAAAACTAAAGAGATGGATCGTTTTATAAATCTAAATAAAACATATTCGGGAATTATCAGGTTAGGCTTGATGTCTCCTTCGATGGATACTGAAACAGAATGTACTGAGCTTCCTTTGCCAAAAGATCTGAATGAGAATAAAATATATGAGGTGCGTGATAGCTTTTTAGGTGAGATTGAGCAATTACCCCCGATGTATTCTGCAGTTAAAATCAAAGGGAAAAAACTCTATAACCTTGCACGAAAGGGAAGGTCGGTTGAACGTGAATCAAGGAAAGTCTTTATAGAGAAATTCAAAATTGAAAAAATTGATCTGCCGGATATTCATTTCACTATCACTTGCTCAAAAGGAACTTTTATAAGAGTTATTGCTGATGACTTTGGAAAAAAACTTAATAGCGGAGGCATTTTGATGGAATTGAGAAGAACTGAAATAGGTCAATTTCGGGTTGACGAAGCAATAAGAATCGAACAGTTTTCTTCGCAAATTTATAGTAATTCAGCTTCCTTATAATGAATATTTCAACAATCAAAATAGCTCAAAAACTTTTATTTCGGGACGGATTAGTATAAATTTACACCCTTTTGATAAAGCCATTTAAGATGAGGATAATAAAGGATTTAGCGGAAATTCAATGGGATGAAAAGAGCGTAATTACACTCGGCACATTCGATGGGCTTCATCTCGGACACCAGCAGATTGTGGATACGGTTATTCAAAAATCCAGGCAATCGGGTGGAAGAAGTTTCCTGCTTACCTTTGAACCGCATCCGAGGAAAGTTATTCCCGGCAGAAACGATGTCAAACTTTTAAGTACTCTTGATGAGAAAGTTGTGATTTTGGAACAGCTTGGTCTGGAAAATCTTTTTGTTATCAATTTTACAGAAGAATTTTCACGGCAGTCTCCAGAAGAATTTGTGGAAAAGTATCTTGTAAAAGGCATTGGTTTGAAGGAAGTTGTTATTGGCTATGATCATCATTTCGGGAAAGGAAGAGATGGTAACTTTGAACTTTTAAAGGATCTGGGAAACAAGTTTAATTTTTCTGTAACTCTGGTTCCTGAGTTTAATGTTGAAGGTGAAACGGTAAGCAGCACAAAGATAAGAAACGCACTTCTTTCAGGTGATGTAGTTAAAGCGGGAAAGATGCTCGGCAGAAACTACTCATTCAAAGGAAAAGTTGTAAGAGGTGACGGGAGAGGAAGGAAGCTTGGTTTCCCAACAGCTAATCTCTCAACAGAAAATGAAGACAAGCTTATTCCAGCAAAAGGAATTTATGTGGCCGAATGTATTATCGAAAATGAAAAACATTACGGTTTGTTAAGTCTTGGAAGCAGACCCACATTTCATAAAGATGGAGATGTTATTCCCGAATTTTATATCTTTGATTTTGATAGAGATATTTATGATAAAATTATGCAGGTGAATCTGGTGGAAAAAATCAGATATGAAGAGAAATTTAATTCGGTTGATGAGTTAATCTTTCAAATGAAAAAAGACGAAGAAGCAGGAAAAGAAATTTTAAGTAAACTAATTAATTAATCCCGGTTTATCTGCCTCAGGCGGATAGCTTCTGGGATTATATCGTATAACTAATAATAAGGATTAAATAAAATGACAAAAGACGAAAAAGCCGAAATCATAAAGAAGTACGGCGGAAACGAAAAAGATTCTGGTAAAACTGAAGTGCAGATTGCTCTTCTAACAAAGAGAATCAACGATCTGACTGAGCATTTCGACAAACATGCTAAGGATCATCACTCAAGAAGAGGATTGATGATGATGGTTGGTAAAAGAAGAAGGCTCCTTGATTATCTGACTAAAAAAGATATTGAGAGATATAGAACAATAATTAAAGATTTGAACATAAGAAAGTAAGGAATTTGAAATGATAGTTAAAAAGGAAGTCGAAATTGGTGGTAAAATATTTTCGATTGAAACGGGAAGATACGCAAGACAGGCTAATGGTTCTGTTATGGTTCGCTACGGCGATACGATGGTTCTTGTTACAGCGGTTGCATCAACAGAAGTGAAAGAAGATCAGGATTTCTTTCCTCTGCAAGTTGAGTACAGGGAAAAGACATCTGCCGCAGGTAAATTCCCAGGCGGATTTATAAAACGGGAAGGCAGACCTACCGAAAAAGAAATTCTCAGCTCGAGATTGATTGACCGGCCAATCAGACCTTTGTTTCCTGAAAATTTTATGAACGAAACTCAAATCATAGCTTTTGTTCTTTCTTATGATGGTCAGAACGATGCAGATGTTCTTAGCACAATAGGAGCTTCGGCTGCATTGACTATTTCTGATATTCCCTTTGATGGACCCATCGCAGAAGTTCGTGTTGGAAGAATCAACGGGCAGTTAATTGTAAATCCAACTCATTCAGAAATCGAACAGAGTGATCTAGAACTTGTTGTTGCCGGAACCAGCGATTCAATTATTATGGTTGAAGGAGAATCGAAAGAATTAGGTGAAGATGATTTACTTAATTCTCTCAGATTTGCACAGGCTGAAATTAAAAATCTTGTTCAACTTCAAATTGAATTGAGAAATGAAGCTGGAAAGCATAAGTGGGAAATAAAAACAAAAGCAATTGATGAAGAACTTAAAAAAGAAGTTCTCGAACTTGCTGGCGAAAAATTTAGAGATATTGTTCACTCTGTTCTCGCTAAAGAAGAAAGAGCAGCAAAAAATAAGCTACTTCAGGAGGAAGTTATCTTAGCTCTTGTAGAAAGATTTCCAGAGCAGGAAAAAGTAATTGCTTTGATCCTTCACGATCTTGAAAAAGAATTAATGAGGGAAAGAATTCTTACCGAAGGTATTCGCCTTGATGGCAGAAACACAACTCAGATCAGGCCAATCACTATTGAGTTGGGAGTTTTGCCAAGAACCCACGGATCAGCTTTGTTTACAAGAGGTGAGACGCAGAGCTTAACCACTGTAACTCTCGGTACTAAAAACGATGAACAGATTATTGATGGTTTACGTGAGGAGTACACAAAAAGATTTATGCTTCACTATAACTTTCCTCCATTTAGTGTAGGTGAAGTTGGAAGAATGACAGGCGTCGGACGAAGAGAAATCGGCCACGGCAACCTTGCTGAAAGAGCTTTAAAGATGGTCTTCCCGGGCGAAGAAATCTTTCCGTACACTGTGCGGGTTATTTCTGATATACTTGAATCTAACGGCTCATCTTCCATGGCAACTGTTTGTGCAGGTTCTCTTGCAATGATGGATGCCGGAATTGGTATCAGCAAAAGCGTTGCTGGTATTGCAATGGGATTGGTTAAGGAAGGTGATCGTTATGCAATTCTTTCTGATATTCTTGGGAATGAAGATCATCTTGGTGATATGGATTTCAAAGTTGCCGGTACTGCTGATGGTATCACAGCTTTCCAGATGGATATTAAAATAAAAGGTATCTCATTCGATATTATGGAAAAAGCACTTCAGCAGGCAAAAGAAGGAAGAATGTATATCCTTGATATAATGAATAAAGCTCTGGATGCCCCAAGAGATCAGTTGTCCCCGTACGCACCAAGGCTTCTGACAATGAAAGTTGAGACAGACCAGATAGGATTAATAATCGGTCCCGGCGGAAAAACCATACAGGGTATGCAAAGATTATTTGGTGTGGATATTAATATTCAGGATGATGGTACCGTTAGCATTGCATCTCCTAATAAAGAAAACGCTGCTAAGTGTAAAGAGTATATCAAGAAAATGACGGCAACACCTGAAGTAGGTGAAATTTATGATGGTGTTGTAACAAAAATTATGGATTTCGGAGCTTTCGTTGAGATTCTTCCCGGTAAAGAAGGTTTGCTCCATATCTCTCAGATAGATAACAAACGGGTAGCAAAAGTTTCAGATTATTTTAAAGAAGGTGATAAAGTTACAGTTAAGCTTTTAAAAGTAGAAAACGGTAAATTTTCATTAAGCCGTAAAGAGCTTTTAAAGGATAATAAACCTGAAGAAGTAAAAAGTACTGTAACAGAGTAAGTTTTCATTTTTTAAGTTTAATTAAACAAGGAAGAACAAGCTGTGGAAAAATTCTTTTTGATTTTTTCTTTCCATTTTGCTGATGGAGCAGTCTATCATACCGGGAATGATATGCACAGCTTTAAACTTCTATTTAAAGAATTTCTATTGAAATCATTTATTTCAATCAAAGAGTTTTTTCTTTATGACAAAAGAAATTATAATCAACTCAACTACCACGCAAACGCGTGTTGCAATAACCGAAGATGGAAATCTTGTCGACTTCTTCGTCGACTATCCTGAAAACCGCCGGATGGTGGGGGATATTTATTTGGGGAAAGTTGCAAGAGTGCTGCCGGGGATAAGAGCAGCTTTCATCGACATAGGCATGAAGCACGATGCTTTCCTTCATTTTTCGGATATAGGCGAGCGTACCCAGCAGTTCCAGGAAATGCTTGGTGAAGATGATTCTGATGTAGATGAAGACGATGATGATAACGGTTCCGAAACTAATCCTGCCCAAACAAAAACCCGGAACGAACCTGCAAAAGAACAGTTTAGTACCCCGAAACTAAGCAAGGGGGAGGATATTCTTATTCAGATTATAAAAGAACCTGTTAACAATAAAGGCGTACGTGTTACATCTTCTATTTCACTGCCCGGCCGATTTTGTGTTCTGCTTCCCTTTGATAATAAGGTGGGAGTATCTAAAAGAATATCAGATTTCAGGGAAAGAAGAAGACTAAGGCATATTGCGAGAAGTATGCTTCCGAAGAATTACGGTTTGATTATCAGAACGGTTGCAAAAAACCAGACCGAAGATGCTTTGCGTGATGATCTGAATAATTTAATGAAAGCATGGGCAGAGATAGAAGAAACTGCAAAATCCGAAACACCCCCTGCTCTTGTTTATCAGGATATGAATACTACGTCAAGTGTTATAAGAGACCTGTTTTCCGCCGATGTTACAAGAGTTTTTATTGATTCAAAGAAATTATTCAGGCAAATAAAAAATTATGTTCAGCTTGTGCAGCCCGGGGCTGTGGATAAAATAGAAAATTTCCGCACTTCTGATTCAATCTTTGATTCGTTTAAGATTGAAGAACAGATAAAAATGCTTATGGGAAGAAAAGTCCCCCTGCCAAGCGGTGGGTATCTTATTATTGAACATACCGAAGCTATGGTTGTTATAGATGTTAACAGCGGAAGGTATGCTAAAAGCAAAGAGCAGGAGCTGAATTCTCTTAGAACTGATCTTGAGGCTTCAAGAGAAATTGCAAGACAATTAAGACTTAGAGATATTGGCGGAATAATAGTAGTTGATTTTATCGACCTTGAAGATGAAAAAAACAGGAAAAAAGTTTACGACGAACTGAAAAAGGAATTCAGAAAAGACAGGGCAAAAGTATCCGTTCTTCCGATGTCTGATTTCGGATTAATTCAGATTACAAGACAAAGAATCCGCCAGAATATTATGCAAACGATGAAGGAGGTTTGCCCTTATTGTGCAGGTACAGGATTATTAACCAAACATTCACATGTAGTTTATGATCTTGAGGATTTAATCAGAAAGCTGAAACGTCTGACTAAAGAAAGATCATTTACAATCAGATGTCATTCTATTGTTGCAGATAAATTGACCGAAGGTTTTCCCAAAACTATAACAAAGCTTCGATTTAAATATTTCATTACATTGAAAATCCATGCAGATGATACTGTATCGCCGGACAAATTTAAATTTATTTCAAGAAAAACAGGTAAAGAAATATTAGTGGTTACAACATGACGAAAAGAACTAAATTTTATAATGTGCACCAAAAACTTGGAGCGAAAATTGTTGAATTTGCAGGATATGAAATGCCTGTTCAATATTCATCAATAATTGCGGAACATAAAACTGTAAGAAATTCAGCCGGTGTATTCGATGTTTCCCATATGGGTGAAGTTTTTATTTCGGGCAATTCCGCTCTTGATTTTGTTCAGTACGTAACAGTGAATGATGCTTCAAAACTTAATCCCGGAAGGGTACAGTATTCCGCAATGTGTTATCCCGACGGAGGAATTGTTGATGACCTTCTTGTTTACCGGATTGACGAACATAACTTTATGCTTGTTATTAATGCATCAAACATTGATAAAGATTTTCGTTGGATGAATGAAAGCAACAAGTTTGATGTTACATTAGAAAATAAAAGTGATGAATATTCACTTATTGCTCTCCAGGGTCCGCAATCAAAAAGCGTTCTTAAAAAATTAACTGATACTGATCTTGATAACCTTGAATATTATCATTTTAAAATGGCTAATGTTGCAGGAACCGATATGATTCTTTCGAGAACAGGTTATACAGGTGAGCTCGGGTATGAGTTATATTTTACCGGTGATGAAAAGACTGCAGAAAATATATGGTACAAAGTTTTTGATGCCGGGAAAGAATTTGACATTCAGCCTGCAGGACTCGCAGCAAGGGATTCTTTAAGGCTCGAAATGGGCTTTTGCTTATATGGAAATGATATTGACAAAACCACAAACCCCCTTGAAGCCGGGTTAGGATGGATAACTAAATTAAGTAAGACAGAATTCATTGGTAAAGAAAAATTAATGGAAATTAAAAGCAGGGGCTCCGACAGAAAGCTTTGCGGCTTTATTAGTGATGAAAAGGTTTTTCCAAGGCCCGGGTATGATATCCGCAGCAATGGGAAAACAGTCGGTAAATTAACAAGCGGTACTGTAAGCCCTGTTCTGAATAAACCAATAGCATTAGGTTACATTGAAAAAGAATATGCAGCTGAAGGAAATGAAATTTCGGTTGACGTAAGAGGGAAAGAAGTTCCTGCTGTTGTAGTTAAACTTCCTTTTATTAAAAAATGATTTTAAGCCCCGGGCATAATTATGAAAATTAATGTTCTCTTTACTCCCTTTGGAGCGGATGAGCTTTCCTTTACAGGAAAAACTACTGTCGTTATTGATGTTCTTCGTGCATCAAGCACAATTGTAGCCGCACTCTCAAATGGTGCCCGTGATGTCGTTCCTGTTGCAACAGTTGAATTTGCTGTAAAAGTATCTGGAGGAATGTTTGGCGGTCAAATACTTCTCGGCGGTGAAAGAAACACAAAAAAAATTGAAGGCTTTGCTCTTGGCAACTCACCCCTTGAAT
>Ga0209640_10003870_pt1 | contig 13146 bp, 14 predicted proteins | sample RifCSP10_1_FD_184018 | JGI IMG/M metagenome (GOLD analysis project Ga0209640, IMG submission 184018) | Soil microbial communities from Rifle, Colorado - Rifle CSP2_sed 10_1 (SPAdes) (version 2) | ecosystem: Environmental > Terrestrial > Deep subsurface > Rock core/Sediment | place: Rifle...
GGTCGCAGCAACCGCAATGACGCGCGGAGACTAGTACCGCCCGGGGGGAGTTGGACGGCCGAACGGTTTGTGACGCCTGAACTCGTGTCCAGGCCGCTGGCCCACCTGACGCACCTCTTCGACGAAGCGCTCCGCGTCCTCCCTGCGGACGAACACGTCCACCGCATCCCCAAGGGGGAGATCGGCGTCTCGATCGCCGACAAGGAGGGAAACCCGATGGCTGCCGCCTACTCCGCCTCGAAGGCAGCCGTCATCGGCATGACGAAGGCGATTGGGAAGGATGTCGCCGGAACGGGAGTGCTCGTCAACTGCATCGCTCCGGCCGTGATCGACACGCCGATCCTTTCCGGCCTCTCGGAGCCGCACGTCCACTACATGGTCGAGCGGATCCAAGCTCATCCGCCGCTGCCTATTCCTGGGCGAGCAGCGATCTTCCGCTCTCAGGGTCGAAGAGGTGAATCTGGTCGGTGTCGAGGACGAGCTCGAGTCGACGACCGGGCTCGGCGGGCGCGCGGGGATCGAGCCGAGCGGCGAGAGCGCCGGCGAGCTCGACCGGCCGTTCGTCGAGCTCGACCGCCTCCATCCCCGGAATGCGGACGTAGGCGAGGATCTCCGGACCCAGCTGCTCGATCACTTCGACGTCGGCAGGGAACGTCGCCTGCGAGTCGCCGCCGGCAAACCGAGCGTCCTCGAAGGCCTCGGGCCGCACGCCGACGAGCACCTCCGACGGTATGTCGGCGAGGCGGTGGCGGAGCTCGGCGCAGAGCTCGAGCGAACGATCGCCCAAGAGCACCACGCCCTGCTCGAAGCGGCCGCGCAGGAAGTTCATCGTCGGACTCCCTATGAAGCTCGCCACGAAGGTGTTCGTCGGATATCGGTACAGGCGCTGCGGCGTGTCGACCTGCTGGACGACTCCCCGGTTCAAGACGGCCACCCGTTGTCCGAGGGTCATCGCCTCGGTCTGATCGTGCGTCACGTAGAGGGTCGTGACCCCCAACCGGCGGTGCAGTTTGACGAGCTCCGCGCGCATCTGGACGCGGAGCTTCGCGTCGAGGTTGGAGAGCGGCTCGTCCATGAGAAACGCGCGGGGGTGTCGGACGATCGCGCGGCCCATGGCCACCCGTTGCCGCTGGCCCCCCGAAAGCTCTCGCGGCTTCCTCCTGAGGAGATCCTCGATGCCGAGCAGGCTCGTCGCCTCGGCCACACGCCGCTCGATCTCCGAACTGCTGAGACGCTGCATCCGGAGCGGAAAGGCGATGTTCTCCCGCACGGTCATGTGCGGGTACAGAGCGTAGGTCTGGAAGACCATCGCCACGTCGCGGTCGGGCGGATCGAGCCGGTTGACGACTCGACCGCCGATGCGGATCTCGCCCTCCGTGATCTGCTCGAGCCCCGCGACCATCCGCAACGCCGTCGTCTTTCCGCAGCCCGACGGACCGACGAGGATCATGAACTCCCCGTCGGCGACCTCGAGCTCGATGTCGTTGACGGCGACGGTACCGTCCGGAAAGCGCTTCGTGACGTGGTCGAACTCGACGGAGGCCATTTACGGGACACGCAGTCGCTCGAGTAGGCCCTGCTCGAGCTCGACGCCGAGTCCGGGCCCACTCGGCACGGTCAGTTTGCCGTCTCGGAAGGTGAACTGCTCAGTCAGCAGACGGCCGACGAGCGGCGAGTCCGCGACAGAGTATTCGGCGAACGTCGGGCGGTCGAGCGTCGCGACGAAGTGGAGAGAGGCCGCAACGCCGACGCCGCTCGAGAAGCAGTGCGGGACGACCTCGACGCCGCGCTCGTACGCCAGGGCGGCGATCTGCCGCGCGACCGTGCAGCCGCCACAGCGGGCGAGATCGGGCTGGAGCACATCGATGTGACCCTGCTCGACGAGGGCTCGGAACGCAGCGATGCCCGAATCTGCCTCGCCGGCAGCGATGCGGACCGAGACGGCGTCGGAGAGCCGGCGGTACCCGCCGTAGTCGTCGGCGGCGAGCGGCTCCTCGAGCCAGTAGAGCTTCACGTCCTCGAGACGCCGCAGGAGGTCGCGCGCGCTCTTGACGGTGTAGGCCATCCCGCCGTCGAGCATCAGCTCCCGCTCCGGACCCAGGACGTCGCGCGCTGTGCGAGCGAGCTCCTCGTCGCGCCGGAGATCACCGCCGAGCGGCCCCCAGCCGAGCTTGAGGGCCGTGTGCCCCTCGTCGACGATGCGCTCGGCGATGCGCCGCACCTCGTCGGGCGTCTCGGGCATGACCTCGCTCGCGTAGACGCGCACCTCGCCCACTCGCGCGCCTCCGAGCAGCTCGTGGAGGGGCTTTCCTGCGGCCTTGCCGGCGATGTCCCAGAGTGCGATGTCGATTGCGCTGATGACGTGCAGCGCTGCCCCCGCTCGTCCGTAGTGGTAGCTGCCCAAGAACATCTGCCTCCAGAGCCGGTCGATCTCGAGCGGATTCTCGCCCACGAGCAGCTCCCGAAAGCCGCGGGCGATCGAGTGCGACGAGGGCATCTCGACCATCGTCCTGGCCAGGTACGGCGAGGTATCGGCCTCTCCGAGACCAACGATCCCCTCGTCGGTGTGGATCCGGACGAGGAAGGCGTCCTGGGTGCCGTCCGCCCTGGTGACGTCGACGTCGGGAAGGCGGAGGACGAGCGGCTCGACCTCGGTGATCCTCACCGCGTTACCGGCCCGAGGTGCCGCTCGATCAGAGACACGATCTCGCCTGCCGCGGCCTCGAGAGCGGCGCGCGGCGTGCGGTGAGCCAGGGCGGCGACACTGATCGCTCCGGACGGGAGCTTGGGGGAGGCGAGGAAGAGGGGGAAGGCGATGCAGACGATCCCTTCCTCGCTCTCCTCATCGTCGAGGGCGTAGCACCGGCAGCGGATCCGCTCTAGCTCTGGGGCCAGCTCGGCAGCGGTGGCAAGCGTTCGCCGCGTGCGCCGGACGAGCGGGCCGTGCTCGTCGACGAACGCCTCGACCGCATCGTCGTCAGCGAGAACGTGCGCGAGCATCGCCTTGCCGAGCCCTGTGCAATGGGCGGGGTTGCGCCCGCCGATCCTCGAACTCATGAGCGCATGACGTTTGGGCGGCTCGACCTTGGCGACGTAGACGATCTCGCCTCCGTCGAGACGGGCAAAGTGGGCGGTCTCGGCGAAACGCTCGACGAGCGCTTGAAGCGCCGGCAGAACGAGCGCTCGCTCGTCGTAGTGCTCGTAGTACTCAAACGCTAGGCGCACGAGCTCGAGCCCGAGTCGATAGCGACCCGGGCCGTCCTGCTCCGCGAAGCCGGCCCGCCGGAGCGCTGTGAGCGCGCGGTGCGCGCTCGACTTGGGCAGCCCGACCGTCCGGGCAAGCTCGTCCAGCGAGACGGCCTGCGGATGTCGCCCTAGCTCCTTCAGGACGAGGAGCACGCGGTCCACCCCGACGGGCCGCTCCGGCGTGGCTTGACGTGGGCGAGCGGGGGCGAGAGGATGCATCCGCCCATTGGAACACACTTCCGATGAGCGGGACAAGAGAGCGCAGGTTGCGCGGATTTCAGCGATGAGCGGACTCGACGGCAAGGGCCGGCTCGCCGCGGACGCCCGGTCTGACGGGACGATCGCCGGGGGCAAGAGGCGACCGACCGGGAGCGGCCAGATCGGGCACGGCTCCCTCGAGGATTCCGGATGAACCTCCTCGCCGGGCGGACGGCGCTCGTCACGGGCGGCGCGAACGGGATCGGTCGCGCGATCGTCGAGCGCTTCGTCAGGGAGGGGGCTCGCGTGGCTCTCGTCGACCGCGACCCGGCGCCCGAGCTCCCCACAAACGTGGCGGCCTTCGCTTTCGATCTCTCGGAGACGGAGCGCCTGGAGGGACTCGTCCGCGAAGTCGAGAAGGCGGTGGGGCCGCTCGACGTGCTCGTCAACAACGCCGGCATCTTCGAGCCGGCAGGAGCGCTCGAGCTCCCGCTCGACGTCTACAGGCGCGTGCTCGCGGTCGACCTCGATGCGCCGGTGATCCTGGCGACGCGGGCGGCGCGCGGGATGGCCGAGCGGGGCTACGGGCGGATCGTCAACATCACCTCGATCCACGGAGAGTTCGGGGAGAAGCTCGCGCTCGCCTATGGCGTCGCGAAGGCCGGGCTGAACCAGGCGACACGCACGCTGGCGATCGAGCTCGGCCCGCGCGGGGTGCTCGTGAACGCCGTTGCGCCTGGCTTCGTCTCGACCCGGATGTCGGTCGTCGACGGCGTCAACGAGCTGGAGAGCGAGTGGTTCCGGGACGTCTACGTCAAGTACGGCAAGCTCCCGCTCCGGCGGTACGCGGAGCCGCCCGAGATCGCGGCCCACGTCGCATGGCTGTCAAGCGAGGAGAACACCTACCTCACGGGGCAGGTCGTGACGGTCGACGGCGGCCTGACGGTGACCTTCTGATGCCGGAGCGGCGGGAGCGGGCGCTCGACATCGCGTCGCGCGCACGCGCCGAGGCCGTACTCGCCGCGCACCCCTCGACCGTCGCTTGGTTGACGGGTTATGTTGCCGACATCGAGACAGGACCGAGCCCGTTCGCGCTCTCCCCCCTGGCTCTCGTCGCGGGGGGCGGTCCCCCAACGCTGGTCGTGAGCCGGGACGAGGAGGAGGCTGCCGCTGCGACTGGCTGCGCCGTCGTCTCTTACCCGGGGTTCGGGCTCGGGCCGATGAACCCGGTCGAGGGGGCGGCCGAGGCGCTGGAGCGTACCGTCGGAGGGAGGATGGTCGCGACAGAGCCGGGCGCGCTGCCGGCCTCGCTCGCGGCGCGGGTCTCCTGGGTGGATGCCGCTGCGGAGCTGGCTGCGGCGAGGGCGATCAAGGAGCCGGACGAGATCGAGAAGCTCCGTCGGGCGATCGCGCTCTGCGACACGGGTCAGAAGGAGGCGCGCGCTCGCGCCGCTCCGGGCGTGAGCGAGATCGAGTTGTGGGCCGACGTGCGTGCCGCGATCGAGGTTGCTGCCGGGGGGCGCACGCCGCTTCTCGCCGACCTCGTCAGCGGCCCGCGGACGGAGGAGATTGGTGGCTCGCCCGGCGAGCGCACGCTCACCGAAGGCGAGCTCGTTCTCTGCGACCTCGTCCCGCGCCGTGACGGTTACTGGGGCGATTCGTGCGCAACGATCGCCCTCGGGGAGCCAAACGCCACGGCTCGTAGGAAGCACCGAGCAGTACGCGAGGCGCTCGAGCGCACGGTCGAGGCCGTACGGCCCGGCTTGCGAGCGGGCGACTTGGACGAGCTCGCCCGAAGTGGGCTCGACTACCCGCACCACACAGGACACGGGCTCGGCACCGCCTGGCACGAGGAGCCACGGATCGTTCCGGGGGGCAAGACCGTCCTCGAGCCGGGGATGGTGATCGCGCTCGAGCCTGGGGCCTACGCGGACGGCGAGGGCGTCCGGGTCGAGCAGGTCGTCCTCATCGGGGAGGACGGCTGCGAGGTTCTCTCGGGCCACGAGCTCGAGCTGTGACCAAGGCAAGGAGCGTACGCGAGAAAAGGAGGAGGAGATGAGACGGAAACTGAAGCTCGGCGCGGCGGCCGTGCTTGCCGCGGCACTCGTCGTCGGGGGCGCGGTCGCCGCAGTTCCGGCACAGCCGACGAAGGCGGACAGGACGCTCACCGGCAAGCAGTTCCCGACGGGGCCGGTGAACCTGACCATGTGGTGGTGGGGCGAGCAGGAGGCGAAAGGCGCCAAGAAGTGGCTCGACCAGACGATCGAGCTCTACAAGAAGAAGCACCCCAACGTCTCGATCAAAGCGGTGCTCCAGACGACGGACGGGCTCATCCCCGCCTTCAAGGCTGCGGCCGCGGCGAAGAAGGGCCCTGACATCCAGTACTTCTGGCCCGCCATCTGGACGCTCGAGGACGCCTGGGCGGGGAACATCAAGCCCGTCTCGGACTACATCCCCCGCTCCGAGCTCAGGCATTACCTGAACTCGAAGGACAACACCTTCGGCGGCAAGGTCTGGTCGGCTGGGTGGTACGTCCAGCCGTCGTTCCCGGTCCTCTACCGCATCGACGTCCTCAAGAAGGCCGGCGTCACCGTGCCGCGCACCTGGAGCCAGCTTCTGAAGGCCTGCGACAGGCTGAACGCGAAGGGGATCACGCCCTTCGCCGGCGGGATCAAGGACGGCTGGTTCGGCGGCTGGCTCTACTCGATCATCGGCGGGCAGGGCGTCAGATCGCTCGCCGACGTCCTCGACGCCGTCACCGGCAAGAAGAAGTTCACCGACCCCGACATGGCCGCCTGGTGGACGCGGCTGCAGGAGATGCGCGTCCACAAGTGCTGGAACGACGACATGAACTCGCTCGAGCTCTACCAGGGCCAGCAGCGCTGGTCGGATGGCAAGGCGGCGATGACGGTGGTTGCCGGCTCGGACGCGAAGAAGTTCGTCCTCGGGTCCGGGGTCAAGCGCGTCGGCGTGATGGCGATGCCGAAGTGGGGCAACGGCCCCAACGCGGGGAAGCTCGGCTCGGCGTCACAGACCCTTGGCATTCCCGCGTGGACGAAGTATCCCGAAGTGGTCGCCGACTTCATCGTGTTCACTCACACGCAGGGGCGGATGAATGCCTGGTTCCGGATCACCGGATCCTTCCCGGCCGACGACCGCTTCAACGCGAAGCTGATCACGATCCCGCAGCAGAAAGTGCTGTTCAACCTCGTCAAGAACGGGTCGCCGTACATCGAGAACTTCATCCCGACGGAGCTCGACTCGAAGGCGATCTGGGGGCAGTCGCAGCTCCTGCTCAGCGGCAACACCGACGCGAAGGGCGCGGCCCAGGCGACGGAAAGGGTCGCCGACCGGATCCGGCGCACGAACCGCGACCTGATCGCGAACTTCAGGGAGTGGGCCAAGTCCTACCGGTAGGAGAGCAAAAGGCAGGCCGGGAGATGCTCTCATGAGCGCCTCCCGGCCTCGTCTCGTGGACACGTCCGTCACCCGCGGGGGCATCGGCGGGATCGCGCTCCGGGGGGAAGAGCTTGCCCTGACGGTCTTCCCCGAGGCCGGGGGCAAGATCCTCGATCTCGTCCATCGGCCCACGGGCTTCAACTTCCTCTGGCACAACCCGCGCGTGGAGCTGCAGAAGACGTACGCGGGCGCCCTGTTCGACGACCTCTGGTGCGGAGGCTGGGACGAGCTGTTCCCGACGGACGGGCGGTGCGAGGTGGACGGCAACACCTACCACGACCACGGCGATCTCTGGATCGGGCCCTGGGAGTGGGAGGTCGAGCGTGACGACGGCAGTTCGGCGGTGCTCTACATGCGCCGGTACAGCACGTCGCTTCCCTGTCTCATGGAGCGGTGGATCTCGCTGGAGCGAGCGGGAGCGGTCGTAGAGGTGCGTTATCGCCTCGCCAACTTCGGAGCGCGCCCGGTGCGCTTCGTCTGGAATGTCCACGTCGCCCACGCGATCACGACCGACTCGCGGCTCCACCTCCCTGCGCGTCGTCTCGGCGTGCAGCCGCCCTATCTCGGCCGAGCGGAGGGCAACGCCGGAGACGTCTCCTGGCCGTGGTATGAGGACCGCGACGGCGTCGGGCACGACCTGAGTCGTATGCCGCCCGTCGAGAGCGGGCTGACCGAGTTCTTCTTCACGCGGGACCTCGAGGACGGCTGGTGCGCCGTCACCTACCCGTCCGCGGGCGTCGGCCTCGCCTTGACGTTCGACCGCATCATCTTTCGGAACGTCTGGCTCTTCTGCGTCTACGGCGGGTGGCGCGGCCACTACTTGTTGCTGACGGAGCCCTCGACGAGCGAGCCGGGGAGCCTGGCCGACAACGTCGCGTCCGGCCTGGCCGCGGTGCTCGAGGCAGGCTCTGCGCTCGAGACCGAGGTGCGGGCGACCGTGCTCACCGGCGTCGCATCCGACATCCCGGGCGGCGTGTCACCCGCTCCCGTCGCGGCTCTCCGCGGGGCCTTCCGATGACGACGCCGGAGGTCGCCGTCGAGGCCCGTGCCCCTCGGCGCCGCCGCGTGATCCGGCTCGGGAGAGCGGAGCCGCTTGTCTGGATCGCGCCGGCCCTTGCCGTCGTCCTATTCGTGTTCGGGTACTCCATGGTCGAGCTCGTCAGGAAGGCGCTCACTTACAAGGGGCAGTGGGTGGGCATCGACAACCTGCGGCTGACCGTCGACGACCCGGTCTTCCGCACGGCGCTCAGTCACAACGCCCGGCTGCTCCTCGCCGTGCCGATCCTCGTCGTGTTCGCCCTGCTGATCTCAGTGCTCCTCTTCGAGGGGCTGCGCGGGTGGCGATTCCACCGCTGGGCCGTCTTCCTGCCGTACGTCCTGCCGATTCCGGTCGTGGGCGTCGTCTTCGGGCAGCTCCTCCAGCTGAACGGCGTGCTCAACCGCGGCCTGCGGGCTGCCGGGCTCGACGCGCTCGCGCTCGACTGGCTCGGGCAGCCGCGCTGGGCGCTCTGGACGCTGACCGGCGTCATCATCTGGAAGGAGCTCGGCTTCGGCGTGATCCTCTTCCTCGCGCGCCTGCTCTCGGTGCCGGCTGAGCTGTTCGAGGCGGCGAGGACGGACGGGGCGCGCTTCTTCCGGCTGCACCGGCACATCACTGTGCCCCAGCTCACCGGCGTGATCGCCTTCTACGTCGTCGTCGAGTCGATCACGATGGTGTCCTGGGTCTTCAACTACGTGTACGTGATGACGAACGGGCAGGGTGGGCCCGCCGATTCGACCCAGGTGACGGAACTCTACATCTACCAGACGGCCTTCCAGTTCGGCGCGCCCGAGATCGCCGCCGCCGCGGCCACGATTCTCTTCGGCGCGATGCTGGTCCTGATCGTGCTGTTCTTCCGCGTGCAACGGCGGGGGCTCGGAGCCGGTGAGTAGGACGCTCGGCAGGCTGACGAAGCACGGCGTTCTGCTCGCCACTACCGCCGTCGCGCTGTTTCCGATCTACGTCATGGTGAGCGCCGCGTTCAAGACGCAGAGCGGCTTCTTGGACGACCCGTGGGGGCTGCCGCTCGAGCCGACCCTGAACGGCTTCCGCACGGCCCTCGGCGACCAGTTCCCGACCTGGTTCGCGAACAGCGCCATCCTGACGACCGGAGCGGTCGCGATCACGCTCGCGCTGGCCTCCCTCGCCGGTTGGGGCTTCGCCCACTGGGACTTCCGCGGCCGCGACACGCTCCTCGGCGTCCTCGTCTCGCTGATGGTGGTGCCGCCCGTCGTCCTGCTCGTGCCGCTGTTCGTGTTCGGCGTCGAGATCGGCTGGATCTCGACGTTCCGCCTCGTGATCCTGATCTACGTCGGCTTGATGCTGCCCTTCTCGGTCTACCTGCTCGCGAACTTCTTCCGCACGATCCCGCGCAGCTTGATCGAGGCGGCCATCGTCGACGGCGCCTCGTCGTGGGCTGTCTTCCGGCGAATCGTGTTGCCGCTCTCAGCCGCGCCGCTGCTTACGCTCGCGGTCGTGAACATGCTCTGGGTCTGGAACGAGCTCCTGATCGCTCTCGTCTTCCTCCAAGACGACTCGAAGCGGACGCTGATGGTCGGCATCACGGGCTTCCAGAACCGCTACAACCTCGACGTGCCCGTGATCATGTCAGGGCTGACGCTCGCCACCCTGCCGATCCTCGCCTTCTACCTGTTCGGCCAGCGCTTCTTCGTGCGCGGGCTCGTCAGCGGGGCCGTCAAGGAGTGACCTCTCCGCCGGGCGCAGGCGCATAGATGTCGCTCCAAATGGACTCGGGCCCCGTGGGCGGAGCCGTCTCCGCCTCGGCCCGTACCTGCCTCGCCCACTCGAGCGACTCGGCCTGGATTCGAGCGATCTTCTCGTCGGTCACCACGCCCCAGGCCACGAGCGACTTGCGATAGCGCTGGATCGGGTCGACCGACTCGCGCCGGCGGCGACGCTCCTCGGCGTCCTTGCCACCGGAGGAGAAGCCGGAGTGGTGCTCCCAGCGCACGGTCTTGCACTCGACGAAGGTCGGTCCGCGCCCCCTGCGCGCCCGCTCGACGCCCTCGCCGACGGCAGCCCGTACCGTGAGCACGTCGTTGCCGTCGACGATCGCCGCAGGCATCCCGAAGCCACGGGCGCGGTCGGCGATGTCCGGCGTCGCCTGGCTCTTCGACGTCGGAACCGAGATGGCGACTCCGTTGTTCTCGCAGATGAAGACGAGCGGCACCTTCCAGAGCATCGACATGTTCAGCGTCTCGAAGAACTCGCCCTCGCAGGCTGCGCCGTCGCCGAAGAAGCAGAGCACGACTTGGCCCGTCTTCCGGAACTGGCAGGAGAGGGCGACGCCGCCAGCGTGTGGGATGTGCGCGGCGACGATCGCGTTCGTCGTGAGGAGGCCGACGGCGGGATCGGAGAGATGCATCGAGCCGCCCTTGCCCTTGTTGATGCCCGTCTGACGGCCCATCAGCTCGGCCATGACCGCCACCGGACCGACGCCCTTCAGCAGCGCCTCCCCGTGTCCGCGGTAAGTAGCGAGCACGAGGTCGCCCGGCTCGATGACGTCCAGGGCGCCGGCCTTGATCGCCTCTTGGCCGATGCAGGGGTGGGTCGATCCGGGGATAAGGCCTGCCCGGAAGGCTGCGACGGCCTCCTCCTCGAATGCTCGGACGCGGGCCATGTCGCGATAGAGCCGGACGAGATGCTCGTCGGCGAGATCTGCGGGCCGCTCTCCGACCGGCGCCTCTTCGACGGGTACAGGCAACACGGTCATCGTCCTTTCGTCTCCGGGTTGACACGCGGCCGCCCGCTGAGCCGCTCTCCGTCGGTGGCGAGCTGGCGGACGGCTTTCGAGACCCGCCGGAGCGTGAGGTGGACCATCACGCAGCCCGTGCGAGTCCCAGCAGCCGCTCGGCAGCGGCCACGATGGACGCTGCGCCCGGGTAGACGGCCTCGATCGCCGCCGGAGCGCAGGGGATCGGGACGTCGAGCGCCGCGACACGTTCGACCGGGGCATCGAGGTAGTCGAACCCCTCCTCCATGCAGCGTGCGGCGATCTCGGCGCCGACACCGCACGTCTTGTGGGAGTCGTGGCAGACGGCGAGTCGCGTCGTCTTCTCGAGCGAGGTCAGGATCGCCTCCATGTCGAGCGGAGCGATCGTCCGCGGGTCGATGACCTCGACCGAGATCCCACGCTCCGCCAGCGCGTCCGCCGCGGCCAGCGCCTCGTCGACCATGGCCGAGAGGGCGACGACGGTGGCATCGGTTCCCTCTCGGGCAATCCGGGCCTTGCCGAAGGGAATCGACTGCCCGAGCTCGACCGGAGCGCGGCGGCCGTAGAGGCGGACGTTCTCGACAAAGAGGACTGGATCCCGGTCGCGCAGCGCGGAGCGCATGAGCCCGTAGGCGTCGGCCGCGTTCGAGGGCATCGCGACCTTGATGCCGGGGATGTGCATGAACCACGCTTCGAGACTCTGCGAGTGCTGAGGACCCATTCCCATCCGCGCGACGATGGGCGCGCGGATGACGAGCGGCACCTCCAGCTTCCCACCGCTGAAGTAGTGGAGCTTCGCGCCCTGGTTGAAGATCTGGTCCATCGCCACGCCGACGAAGTCGAAGAACTCGATCTCGACGACGGCGCGGACGCCGCTGATGGCGAGGCCGATCCCGAAGCCGACGGTCGCCGACTCGCAGAGCGGTCCGTCGCGAATCACCTCGTCGCCGTACTTCTCCCATAGCCCGCGCGTGACGGCGAATGTCCCTCCGTGCGGCCCGATGTCCTGGCCCAAGTGGATGATCGGCTCGCCGCTCGCGAACGCCTCGTCCAGGGCGCGGTTGACGGCCGCGGCGAACGTCAGCTCGAGGACCTGCGTCTCCGTTTCGGCTGAGATGCTCGTGGATCTCCCTCCGGCGTCAGTGCATGAGAAGGACGCAACAACTTCGCGTTCGCGGCGAACACCCTACAACGGGACTAGAGCCGCGGCGACTCCCCCTCTTCAGCCCGCAGAAGCGAGATCACGTCGAGGATCGCAATCTGTGGCGCGCCCTCGACACGGTAGGCCGCCGGGATCGTGCGGGCGAGGTCTGACTCGCGAAATTCGTGTAGCGACTCCTCGCCGTCCCAGACGTAGATCCCGACGTACTCCCCGGTCTCTCGCTCTCGTGTGTAGTACTTCTGCAGAAGGCCGGACAGCGCGCGGAACTGCGGAGCTCGCTCGGCGATCGTTGCGCGCACCTCCGCGTCCGGCAACCCGCTCGTGACCTTGACGATCTGCACGATCATCCGTGTCTCCATTCATGCGGTTCTCTTCTTCACGGTCGGCTGCAGTATCCCACCGGCGCCGCACCGTCTCGCCTCGGCGCCTCGGGTGCGCAGATTTGGCCGGTCAGCGAGGTCTCGCACCTGCGCGGGGCATCTAGAGGAGCGCCGTGGTTGCGCCGCCGTCGATCGTCACGCACGCGCCCGTGATGTACGCGCCCGCCTCCGAGCAGAGGAAGACGACGAGCCGGCCCACCTCTCGGGGCGCCCCGAGCCGCCCGGCCGGGATGAGCTTGAGATAGAGCTCCTCGTCCATAGCGCCCCGGGCGACATCGGCATCCCACATCGGCGTGCGGACGAATCCGGGGGCGACGGCGTTCACGCGCACACCGTACGGTGCCCACTCGCCTGCCGCTACCTTCGTCATCATGATCACGGCCGCCTTGGGCGCGCAGTAGGTGATGCGGCCACGGTTCGGGACGAAGCCGCGGATCGAGGCGATGTTGACGACGCTTCCGGACCGCTGTGCGACCATGGCTCGACCGGCTGCGCGCATGCAGTAGAAGACGCCCGTCTGCATGACCGCGATCGAGTCGTGCCAGTCCTCGTCGCTCGTCTCGTGGGTGAGCGGGCCGGTGCGGCTGATCCCGGCATTGTTCACGACCACGTCGAGTCGGCCGAGCTCGGCCAAGGCGGTCTGGAAGGCTCCGTCCACCTGCTCTCGGCTGGCGACGTCGGCCGCATAGAAGCGCGAGCGGACGCCGAGTTGCGTGAGCTCGCGGGCGGCCCTTTCGCCTGACTCGGGATCGATCTCGAGTACCGCCACGTTCGCTCCCGCACGTGCAAGTTCCTCCGCGATGGCGCGGCCGATGCCCGTCCCAGCTCCGGTGACTAGCGCCACCTGACCGTCGAGCGCACGCATTTGCCACCTCCTGAGTGATGCGTTCGCCAGGGGCCGAGAAATCCTCCCCTTTACCGGGGCGGC
>Ga0209640_10003871_pt1 | contig 13142 bp, 9 predicted proteins | sample RifCSP10_1_FD_184018 | JGI IMG/M metagenome (GOLD analysis project Ga0209640, IMG submission 184018) | Soil microbial communities from Rifle, Colorado - Rifle CSP2_sed 10_1 (SPAdes) (version 2) | ecosystem: Environmental > Terrestrial > Deep subsurface > Rock core/Sediment | place: Rifle...
CCCACGGCCGCGCGAAGCCCTTCGGCCGTCATCAGCGTGCCGTACGCGAACAGCTTCATGGTTTTCGCCTATCATTGTCGCGCAATCCGCCCGCGGACGGGGTAATGAGGATCACAGTGTTTTCTTGGACGGGGTCCGTCCTCCTGCTGGGGGCAGCCCTGGCTCTCGCCCAGGAGCGGCAAGACGTCCCGACGTTCGCGTCCAGGGTGGAGCTCGTGACCGTGGACGCGGTGGTCGTGGACGACAAGGGCCGGCCCGTGCGGGGGCTCGAGGCCGGCGACTTCGCCCTGTTCGAGGACGGCAAGCCGCAACCGGTGGCCAGCTTCGAGGCGTTCGACCTGGGTGACGAAGGGGAAGCCGCTCTCCCGAGCGCGCCCCTCGGGCCGGTCGCCCGCAACGCGCGCCCCAACCCGAGGGCCTCCCGGTCGTTCGTCCTGCTCGTCGACGCGTGCGCGAGGGAGCGTCCAGCCCCATCGCGGCCAGCCCGGACGGTCGGCTCGTGCGCCTTCTGGCGCTGTCGGTCGAGGGCATGGCCGCCGGCGACTACGAGCTCGTGCTGCGGGTCGAGGACAAGGCGACGGGCGAGACCCGCGAGCGGGTCGAACCCCTGCGGATCCTCCCGGCTTCGGGCTGACGGGAGGGGGCCCGGAGGCCGCCGAAACGTTGGAAAGCCGCCCGGATTCTGCTACAGTCCATCGGCATCCTCCGGCCGCCGCGCCCCGGAGGTCTTTGTTCGCGGTCGAGACGTCGGGCGACAACGGGCGGTTTGAGTTTCGAATAGAGGAGCAAGGCCATTTCGAAAAAGGTGTTCGTGGGGAACCTGAGCTACGACGTGACGCGGGAGGAGTTGCTCGAGACCTTCGGCGCCGCGGGGAAGGTGGTGGACGCGAAGGTGCCCACCGACCGGGAGACCGGCCGCCCGCGCGGGTTCGCGTTCGTCGAGTTCGAGGACGAGGAATCGGCGCAGAAGTCCATCACGCTGCTGCACGGAAAGGACCTCAAGGGGCGCGCGTTGCGGGTCAACGAGGCCGAGGATCGGCCGCCCCGCCCGGCGGGAGGCGGGGGCGGGGGCGGGGGCGGATACCGCCCCTCGTTCGGCGGAGGCGGAGGGGGAGGCGGATACCGTGGCGCGCCGCCCCCGATGCTGCCGCCGCCCGATTTCCCGGGTGAGTTCCGCAAGGACGATCGCAGCCGCACGTTCCGGGGGAAGAGCGCCAAGCCTGCCGGGCGCCGGAACGACCAACGCCGCCGCCGCGACGACTACGACGACTGAAGGTCTCAGTACCTCGAAGGCGTGAGGACGTACGGCTTTCGGACTATTCATGAGGAAGGGCCAGGCTACCCTCATGAATAGTCCGGGCTAGGATCCCCGCATGCTCGCTCTTCTCCTCGGCACCCTGCTGGCCGCGGGCCCGCCCCGTCCCTTCGCCGACGAGCGGTTGCTGCTGGACCGCCGGCTCGAGACGCTCAGGCGCATTCTCCCGGACGGCCCCAATCCCGCCGCCGACGTGACCACGGTAAGGGCGCTGGCGACGGCCGCCCGGCTCAGCCGTCTCGAGATCGCCGCGCGAGCGCCCGTCGAGGCGGGCGCCCGTGGCGACGTCGTCCTGGACGTGTCGGCCACCGCGCGCTTCGGCGACCTCGACCGCTTCTTCCGCCAGGCCGCCCTCTCTCCACGCCTCATCGACGTCGAGAGCCTCACTCTCGCGGCCTCGCCGGACGACCTCGTGCGCCTGACCGCGGTCGTGCGCGTGCCGTTTCGCCCGACCCGCGCCCCCATACCTCCCATCCCCGAGGGCTTGAGGGCCCGCCCCGCGGGGGTGCCGCGGCCGGCGGCCGAGGCATTCCTCCGGGACCAGGCCCTCGCTCTCGCCAAGTCGGAGGCCATCGCCTCGCTGCGGCGTTCCCGCCGCAATCCGCGCCTGTTCCTGTCGGAGCTGGGCGCGATCGTGCGAGACCGTCCCGTGACCCTGAGCTTCGCCTCGCTCGGGGACGAGTTCCTGGTTCGCGGTCTCTCCGTGGGCGAAGGGCCGACGCGCGCCCTCGAGAGCCGCTTCGAACGCGGATTCCTCCGCGTCTCCGACTTCCTCATGGCCCGCCAGGGGGCATGTCGGCGGTTCGAGGTCCGCGGAAAGGCCCCGGTGGCCGGTATCGACGCGGAGCTGCCTCTGCCCGCCGAGGACCCGTTCGAGCAGGACGAGGCCCCGTGCCGCGTGGACCGCGACGAGGGCCGCACCCTCGTCGTGAAGGGCGGCAGCGCGAACGGCAAGACCCCGCCCAAGGGTCAGAAGCCCCCCCCTCCGACCGGCCCGCTCACCCTGCGGCTCCGCGACATGGACGTGGCCGACGTCTTCCAGGTGCTGCACCTCCTGACCTCGCAGGCGTTCATCGTCGACGCGGACGTGGTGGGACGAGCCAGCGTGGAGCTCGTCGGGGTGACGCTCGAAGAGGCCCTGGCCGCGATCGAGAAGGCCGGGCTCGACGTCTCGGATCGAGGGCCGGTGCGGCGGGTTTCGTCTTCCCGCGGTGAAGCGCTGGTGGTGCCGCCGATGGGCGGCTCGCCCAGCGCGACCTTCTCCCTGAAGCGGGCCGATGCCCGGGAGTTGCTGGCGATCATGACGGACATGGATCCGGGCCTCGCGGTGCTCGGCCCTCAAGGCTCGCTGGGGCGCTTCAGCCTGTTTGCCAAGGACATGCCCCTGCCCGACCTGCGCGCCGCGCTTCTCTCGGCGGTGGAGCTGACCGAGAAGTTCGAGGACGGGCGGCGCATCCTGCTGCGAAAGTCAGGGGCGGACGAGCCGGTATTCCCGGTCGCGGGAACTCCGGAGGAGCGCAGCCTCGTGCTGCGGCCCCAGGACCTCGCCGTCCTCGAGTTCGAGGTCGCGGGTGTCGCCACGGCCGGCGGCGGCTACCATGCGTTCGCCTACTCGCCGACCGGGGTGCTGAACGTCTACCGCGCCGGCGATCGCCTTGCGGACGGTGTCGTGACGTCCGTCGAATCGACGGACGTCACCCTCGAAACCGACGACGGCCCGTTGCCGCTCCCGGTGCCTCTCCTCACGCGATAGGCCGTTCCGCCGCCCGGACCCGGAACTTCTCGAGCAAAAAGAAGACCCGGCGAAGAGCCGGGTCTTCCAAATTGGGTCCTCAGACCCTGCACGCTGCTGGCGTGCTCATGAATAGGTTCGATCACATCGGGCCTGATCAGGCCCCGTTCCGGTCCGGCGGAGTCTCGCCACCCATCGGCACCTCCTCTGAACCAGCCTTGCTGCGCCCATCAAACGAACGACGCGACGCCAGCCCGTACCTCAAGAGCCTCCCTTGGTTAGCGAATCGACTCGGGCCGGCTCACTTCGACGAACATCCCGCCTCGTGGCGGGCACGTCTCTTTTCTCCTAGCTCCAAGATGGTCCTCCGCAGCACTGCTGTCAAGCACAAAGAAGACAGCGGATGGCGAACGCCTGGAGTGGGGAGTCGGCCAGTCGGCCCTCGAAGGCGTGGCACGCAACGGCTTTCGGACTATCGCACTTCCCAGGTGTCGCCGGCCTTCAGAAGCTCGCCCAGGTCGCCCTTTCCCTTCTTGGCGATGACCTGGTGAATCTGCTCGTTCATCTCGGTCTCGTAGACCGGCGCGTCCACCGCCCTCAGCACACCCAGGGGCGTCGGGAACCCGGGGACGCCGTCCATGCGTGACAACAGGAAGGCGTAAGCCGGGTTCGGGTGCTTCTCGTCGTGGACGATGAGGTCCTGCTCGGTCACGCCGTTGCCCAGGCTCACCACCTCGAGCTCGAGGCCATTCAGGCGGATGCCCTTGTCCTTGTTCTTGCCGAACACGAGCGGGTTGCCGTGCTCGATCGCGATGGTCCGATCGTCGCGGACGTCCTTCTCGGTGAGCGCCTCCCAGGCCCCGTCGTTGAAGATGTTGCAGTTCTGGAGGATCTCGATGAAGGCCGACCCCTGGTGGGCGGCCGCCTTCCTGAGCACCGACTTCAGGTGCGGCTGGAAGACGTCGACCGAGCGGGCGACGAAGGTGGCTTCCGCGCCCAGGGCCAGGGACAGGGGGTTGAAGGGCCGGTCGAGCGACCCGTAAGGGGTGGACTTGGCCTTCTTGCCCCGCTCCGAGGTCGGGGAGTACTGGCCCTTCGTGAGCCCGTAGATCCGGTTGTTGAAGAGCAGGACCTTCAGACCCACGTTCCGGCGCAGCATGTGGATCGTGTGGTTGCCGCCGATCGAAAGGGCGTCGCCGTCGCCCGTGGCCACCCACACCTCGAGCTCGGGCCGCGCCAGCTTGAGGCCCGTGGCGACCGCCGGGGCACGCCCGTGGATGGTGTGGAAGCCGAAGGTGTTCATGTAGTACGGGAAGCGGCTCGAGCAACCGATCCCCGACACGACCACGAACTTCTCGCGGGGGATGCCGAGCTCGGGAAACACCGACTGCACGGCGGAGAGGATCGCGTAGTCTCCGCAGCCGGGGCACCAGCGCACTTCCTGGTCGGTCTGGAAGTCCTTCTTGGAATAGACGGGAAGAGCGGCGGTCACCTGAGGGCCTCCTCGATCCTGGCTTCGATCTCCGACTGCTTGAACGGCTTGCCCTGGACCTTGTTGAAGCCCTCGGCGTCGACCAGGTACTTGGCGCGGAGGACGTAGAGGAGCTGGCCCAGATTCATCTCGGGCACCACCACCTTGCGGTAGCGCTTCAGCACCTCGCCCAGGTTCTTCGGAAGGGGGTTCAGATGGCGCAGGTGCACGTGCCCCACCTTCCTCCCCCGCTCGCGGGCCGCGCGCAAGGCCGCAGTGATCGCACCGTAGGTCGATCCCCACCCGACCAGCAGCAGGTCGCCTCCGGGATCGCCGGCGGGAACGACGTCGGGGACGTCGCGCACGATGGCTTCGACCTTGGCCGCGCGCAGATGGATCATCTTCTCGTGGTTGAGGGGCTCGTAGTTCACGTTTCCGGTGCCGTCCTGCTTCTCGAGCCCGCCCACGCGATGCTCGAGCCCGGGCGTCCCGGGCACGGCCCACGGCCGGGCCAGGGTCTCGGGATGGCGGCTGTAGGGCAAGAAGCCCTCGGGTTCGGTCTCGAACACCACCGGGAACGGGGCGAGGTCCCCGGGATCGGGGATCCGCCACGGCTCGGCGCCGTTGGCGAGGTAGCCGTCGGTGAGCACGATGACGGGCACCATGTACTTGACCGCGATGCGGCTGGCTTCGAGCGCGATCCAGAAGCAGTCGCCCGGAGTGGCGGCGGCCAGCACCGGGACCGGCGCTTCCGAGTTGCGGCCGAAGAGCGCCTGCAGGAGGTCGGCCTGTTCGGTCTTCGTAGGCAGCCCCGTCGAAGGCCCCCCGCGCTGCACGTCCACGATGACGATCGGCAGCTCCACCGCGATCGCGAGACCGATGGCTTCGGTCTTGAGCGCCATGCCCGGGCCGGAGGTCGTGGTGATGGCGAGGGCGCCGCCGTAGGCCGCGCCGATGACGGAAGAGATGGCGGCGATCTCGTCCTCGGCCTGGAAGGTCATGACCCCGAACTCCTTGAACATCGAGAGCTCGTGGAGGATGTCGGAGGCGGGGGTGATCGGGTAGCTCCCCTGGAAGAGAGGCAGCTCGGCCATGCGGGCCGCCGCCACGAAGCCCAGGGCGAGCGCGCTGTTCCCGCTGATGTTGCGGTAGAAGCCGGGGGCCAGCTTGGCCGGGGGGATCTCGTAGGAGGTCTGGAAGGCCTCGGTCGCGTCGCAGTACGCGTAGCCCGCCTTCATGGCCAGCTTGTTGGCCTCGGCCAGGAGCGGCTTCTTGCCGAACTTCTCGTCGAGCCAGCGGTAGGTCGAGTCCATCGACCGGTTGTAGAGCCAGTAGCACATCCCGAGCGCGAAGAAGTTCTTGCACCGGTCCATGCTCTTGGCGTCGAGGCCGAGCTCGCGGAGCGCAGCCCGGGTCAGCTTCCCGAGCTCCACCGGGAAGAGACGGTAGCGGTCGAGGGAGTGGTCCTCGAGCGGGTTCACCGTCATCTGCGCCTTCTTGAGGTCGGTGTCCTTGAAGTTGTCGACGTTGACGATGAGGATGCCGTTGCTCCGGAGGTCGGCGAGGTTCATCTTGAGCGCGGCCGGGTTCATCGCGATGAGCGCGTCCACGGTGTCGCCGGGGGTGAAGACGTCCTTGGTGCCGAAGTTGATCTGGAAGCCCGAGACCCCGGGCAGCGTCCCCGCCGGAGCCCGGATCTCGGCCGGGAAGTCGGGGAAGGTGGCGAGGTCGTTGCCGAAGAGGGCGGTGGTGTTCGTGAACTGGCTGCCGGTGATCTGCATGCCGTCGCCGGAATCACCGCAGAAACGAATGACGGCGGAATCGAGGATCTCGCGCTTCCTTGGAGGAGCGTCGACGCTGCTGGACATCTGTCTCCCTTGCCTTCTTGTTGGCGTCCCGCGGCCGGACTTGCCCGACGAGGGCCGCTGACTACGAATTATACCATCGGCGTTCCGGCCCTCCCCGGAGGCGGCCTCGGCGCAGCCGGGACGGGACTCAGGACCGCACGGCCTCGAACTGCTTCATCGTCGCCTGCGCCATCAGGATGTAGGCAAGGACGAAGAGGGCGTCGAGGATCGGCTCGAGCCAGGCCTGGCCCAGGGTGCTGAAGTAGGCGTAGAGAATGTCCCCCGCACACATCGACACGAACCCGGCCAGGAGGGCCGCCCAGATGGTCCAGACCCGGCCGCCGCGAAAGGCGATGGTGATGCGAAGCAGGATCAGCAGGGGGATGAGGATGAGGAAATCGAAAGCGGGGTAGGCCGTGTTCAGGGCCTTCTCGAGGGGCGGGGCCGAGGCGGCGAGGGCCGGAGCGAGGGCCACCGCCCCGATCGCCACGAAGGCCAAGGTGGCGGCCAGGGCCAGGAGGAGGTGCTGACGGGCCGAGCCAACGGGAAGGCCGGAGGCCCGGTAGGCCCGGATGAAGCTCCAGAAAGCGGCGAGGAGAACCGGGTAACCGGCGATGAATCCGGCGTCGGCGGGCGAAGGATAGGGACTCGGCCGCCCGAGCACGAACTGGAAGAAGGCGAGGTAGCCCTGGCCCAGGAGGAAGCCGAGGAGGCCGATGCCGAGGAGCCGCCAGGCCAGACGGGCGGGGTTGCCGGCCTCGAAGGCGGAGGCCGTTCGGTGGGCAAACACGGTCGCGGAGCCGAGGAACAAGATCTTGGCCACGGCTCCCAGGCGCATGAGCGTGAGGTCGGTCAGGACGTCGCGGTAGACCGGGGCGTCCGGCAGGAAGGCCTTCGGAACGAGGGCGGCGAGGACGGCGATGCCCGCAACCGCGCTGACCAGGTCCAAGCGCTTCACGACGCCCCTCCCCTGGCTGCCACCGCCGTCTTCATCTCCTGGAGGACGAGGGCCGTGCGCTCGCGGCCGATGAACACGTTGAGGCCGCTCGAGAGCTTGCCCAGGAGGGCGTCGGCTTGTGGGGTCGTGATCTCGTCTCCTTGGATGGCGAGCTTCTCACAGTGGGTGCGCGCCGAGGCGCGGGCCATGGTCTCCCCCAGGTAGGGAGCGAGCACCACCACCAGCGCGTCGAGGACCTCGTTCTTGCTCATCGCGGTTGCACCATCGTCGCGAGCGTCGGCGGGAGGTCGAGTCACCCGCGGCGGGCGCACGTTAACACGGCGCGGAACCGGGGAGAAGCCGGAGCCCACGACTCAGAACTGCAGCCGCAGCTCCGCGAGCCCGCGCCGGGCGTCGGTGTTGGGATCCCCGTCCGAGAACTCCGCGGCCGGCCGTTCCGCGCGGACCTCGAGGTATTCGATCCCCAGGCGAACGAAGGAACGCGGTTGCCAGAACGCGGCCACCGTGAAGCCCCATCCCTCTTCGCCGTTGGGCTCCGCGGTCCCGTCCCGGTCGTGGTTGCGGAAGCCGTCGACGCGCGCGGTGAGCCGGAGGCCCTTGGCGGCGTACGACAAGAGCGCGTAGGCGACGCGGAAGCGAACGTCGACGTGCGCCCCGCCGGGCTCGTCCGGCCCCATCCCGGTGTCGCCGGCCGCTCCCTCCGCGACGAAGGTCAAGGACTTGCCGAAGTGAAGCTCGACCCCAGCCTGGGCGAAGCGCGTCGCCCACGAGTACTGACCCCGGTAGAGCTTACGGTCACCGAGGTTGTCGGTGAAGGCCGCCTGCGCGAGCGCCCGCCCGGGGCGCGACCAACGTATCCGGGCCTGCCAACCGACGTGCTCGTCGAGCTCGTCCAGGGGCACGGTGCCGTCCGCTCGCTGATCGCCGAAGGCCCCCCCGGGAGCGAGGGTCACGAGCGGGGGCAACGGCAAGGACTCGCGCAACGTGGTGAGCCGGTCGCCCTGGGCCCAGCCCCGCCAGGCCAGGAGCGCGCCGGCGGGGTCGTTGACGCCGAAGGCGGCCCCCGCCAGGTCGAGGCGATCTTCCCTTCCGATCTTGCGCTGAAGCTGGGCGTCGAGTCCGGCGAGGCGCACCTCTTCCCCGATCCAGGTGTTGAGGGCGGAGAGGGTCACCGTGTAGGGCGACTGCCAGAGCCGGTCCGTGTTCTCGAGTGAAGTCGGAGGGAAGAAGAGGCCGCCACGAAACCGCAGGGTGGTGCGCGGCGTCAGCTCCGGCTGGTACTGGAGGAACGCCTCCGCGAGCCCGCCAAGCTGGCCGCGGGACGACGAAGGCTCACCCTGGAGGGTTCCGTGCGCGTGCAGGCGCACCGTCTCGGAGAGGTCGAGGTCGAGGCCGAGGTGCAGCCGGCCGCGCAGTCCGGCCAGTCCGTCGAACGCCTCGCCCGCGCCTTCCGTGAGCCGGCCGTAGCCGCCCTCCGTCCAGGACGTCTGGCCTTCGACGGCGAAGATGCGGCCGGCGGCGACGCCGTGGACCTCCACGGACTGGCTTCGCGCAGGGCCCGCGAGGCCCAGCAGGACGAGCGCAGCGGCGGCTTCGCGGGGACGCACCATGTCTCTTTGGCCAACGCGGGGCGGGGATCGGCTATTCCCGAAGCGCCTCGCCTGTGATCGCCTCTTGTTCGATCACGTGCAGCTTGTGGGAGCCGGGCGCCGGCGCCGCGCTCGCGTCACCCCCTATGTAGGAGAGGGAGCGTCCCGCGGGATCGCGGACGACGCCGTCCAGGAACTGCTCCCGCACGAAGCGCCACGCGCCCATGTTGCGTGGCTCCTCCTGGGCCCAGGCCAGGACCGCCGAAGCCGGGTAGCGTGCGAGCACGCGGCCGAGGGCCTCGGCCGGCACCGGATAGAGCTGCTCGAGCCGGACGATCGCGACGTGGCGCGCCCCCGCCTCCTCGCGCGCCTTCAGGAGGTCGTAGTAGAGCTTGCCCGTGCAGAAGACCACACGGCGCACCCCCGCGGGCTCGAGGGTGTCGTCCAGCACCGGCTCGAAGGCCCCTTCGGCGAGGTCGCGGAGGCTCGACACGCACCGGGGATGGCGCAGCAGGCTCTTCGGGGTGAACACCACGAGCGGCTTCTCGACGGGATCGCGCCCCTGCCAGCGCAGGAGATGGAAGTAGGACGCGGGGGTCGAAGGGTAGGCGACGCGCATGTTGCCTTCGGCGCACAAGGTCAAGAATCGCTCGATGCGCGCGCTCGAATGCTCGGGTCCCTGCCCCTCGTGCCCGTGGGGCAGGAGCAGCACGAGGCCGACCGGCTGGCCCCACTTGGTCTCGCTGCCCGCCAGGAACTGGTCGATGATCACCTGGGCCCCGTTCATGAAGTCCCCGAACTGGGCCTCCCACATGACGAGCGCGCGGTGCTCGGCCACCGAGTAGCCGAACTCGAAGCCCATCACCGCCGCCTCGGAGAGCAGGCTGTCGTAGACCTCGAAGAGGACGCCGGCGGGGGCCACGCTATTGAGGGGCACGTACTCGCGGTCGGTGCGGATGTCGTAGAAGACGGCGTGGCGCTGGCTGAAGGTGCCACGGCCCGAATCCTGACCCGAGAGCCGCACCGGCACGCCCTCGAGGAGGAGCGTCCCGAAGGCCAGCGACTCGGCGGTGGCCCAATCGACCTCGCCCTTGCCCTCGAGCAGCTCCGCCCGCTTCTTCACGAACGGGAGGAGCTTCGGGTGGATCTCGAAGCCGTCCGGCAGCGAGCCCAGCACCTTCAGGACGATGCGCAGCCTCCCCCACATGGCGCTGCCGTCCACCGGCGGCGGTTCGACGGGCGCCCGCTTGGCGATCTTCGCGAGCGGCCCCGCGTCGCCCTCCCGCTGCATCTCCGCCTTCTTCTCGGCCCAGAGCTTGTCGAGGTCCTCGCGGGAGACGACGCCCTTGCTGACCATCTGCTCGCCGTAGAGCTGGGCCACCGAGGTGTGGCTCTTGATCTTCGCGTACATGAGAGGCTGGGTGTAGCTCGGCTCGTCGCCCTCGTTGTGGCCCCAGCGCCGGTAACAGACCACGTCGATGACCACGTCCTTCTTGAAATGCTGGCGGTACTCGAAGGCGAGGCCGGCCACGTAGACGACCGCCTCGGGATCGTCGCCGTTCACATGGAAGGCGGGAGCGTGGACCATCTTGGCCACGTCGCTGCAGTACGTGGAGGAGCGCGCGTCCTCGGGCCGCGTGGTGAAGCCGATCTGGTTGTTGATGATGACGTGGATCGTCCCCCCCGTCCGGTAGCCGTGAAGGCCCGCCAGGTTCAGGGTCTCGGCCACGATCCCCTGCCCCGCGAAGGCCGCGTCTCCGTGGATCAGGATGGGAATCACGCGCTTGTGGTCCTTGTCGCCGAGCGCGTCCTGCTTGGCCCGCACCATCCCTTCGACTACGGGGTTCACCCACTCGAGGTGGCTCGGGTTCGGGGCCACGGTCACGGTCACGGTCTCGCCGGTGTCGCCCTGGTGAGTGCCGGTGGCGCCCAGGTGGTACTTCACGTCGCCCGAGCCCTGGGTGGATTCGGGGTCGACCTGGCCTTCGAACTCCGAGAAGATCTGGGCGAGGGGTTTGCCCACCGTGGTCGCGAGCACGTTGAGACGCCCGCGGTGGGACATCCCGATCACGACCTCGGCCACCCCCAGCGCCGCCGAGTCGTTCAAGACCCGGTCGAGGAGGGGGATCGCGGCCTCGCCGCCCTCCAGCGAGAAACGCTTGTGGCCGACGTACTTCGCGTGGAGGAAGCGCTCGAAGCTCTCGGCCTCCACCAGCTTCTCGAGGATGCGGCGCTTGCTGGCCGCGTCGAGGGCCGGGTAGTTGCGGGTCGACTCCATCCGCTCCTGAAGCCAGTCCTTGCGCTCGGGATCGGCGATGTACATGTACTCGACGCCGATGTTGCCGCAGTAGGTGTCGCGCAGGACCTCGAGGATCTCCCGCAGCGTGGCCTTGTCGCGGCCGGAGAGGCCGTTCGTGATGAACTCGCGGTCGAGGTCCCAGACCGTGAGGCCGTAGGTCGCCGGATCGAGGTCGCGGTGCGGAGTGCGCTTCGAGTCGAGGGGGTCGAGGTCGGCCACCAGGTGGCCGCGCACCCTGTAGGCGTGGATGAGCTGGAGGACCCGGGCCTGCTTCTCCACCTCCTCGCGGTTGCCGGAAGCGCCGAAGAGGCCGGGGTTGACGTCGGTCTCCGAGCGAACGGGGCGATGTGGAAGGCCCAGGTCTTCGAAGATGCGCTCGTAGAATCGGTCCTCGCCCTTGAGCAGCTCCTCCATCCGGGCGAGGAAGAGGCCCGATTCCGCGCCCTGGATGATGCGGTGGTCGTAGGTCGACGAGATCGTCATCACCTTGCTGATCCCGAGGAGGCCCAGCGTGCGCGGGGCCATCGACCGGTACTCGGCGGGGTAGTCGAGGGTGCCGGTGGCGATGATGACGCCCTGGCCGGGCATGAGCCGCGGCGCGGAGGTGGTGGTGCCCACGGTGCCGGGATTCGTGAGCGAGACGGTCGTGCCCATGAAGTCGTCGGGCGAGATCGTCCCCTTGCGTGAGCGAGCCACGAGGTCGTCGAATGCCTTCAAGAAGCCGGCGAAATCGAGCTTGCCCGCGTCCTTGATGTTGGGCACCAGCAGGGTGCGGCTGCCGTCCTTCTTCTGCACGTCGACCGCGATCCCGAGGCGGACCTGGTCGCGCTGGATGCGGTGGGCGCCGGCCTCCAGCTCCGCGTAGGCGTCGTTCAGCCGGGGGAAGGTGTCGAGGGCGCGGAGGATGGCCCAGGCCACGATGTGGGTGAAGCTGACCTTGGTCTTGCCGGTGGCGTCACGGTGCTTGTTGAGGATGCGGCGGTTCTCTTCCAGCGTCCGGACCGGGAAGGTGCGGGCCGAGGTCGCGGTGGGAACGTGGAGGCTCGCCTCCATGTTCTCGACGATGCGCAGGGCCCCGCCGCGGATGGGCTGGGCGATGTCACCGGGGAGGATGGCGGGAATGGCGAGGGCCCTCGTCTTCTCTCGCGCCGCGACGGCCTGGCCGTCCGTCCGGGTGAGAGCGGTGGCTCGTTCCGGCGGGGCCGGGGTCGGCTGGACGACCACGGTCACCGGCGTCGGCGCCGGTTCCGGGGTGACGCCGAGCTGCCGGTCGAAGTAGTCGCGCCAGCTCGCCTCCACCGAGCGTCGATCCTGGCGGTAATGCTCCAGAAGATCCAACGCGAAGACGTAGTTGCCGCCGAAATCGCTGACCAGCGTGTCGAGGAGAGGATCGGCCTGCACCGTGCTCATGGCGTAGGGGTCAGTCTATTCCCGGCCGGCGAGGTCGATCAACCGGCGCCGGCGCTCTCAGGAGTGATTGACGACCGCGTTGCTCGTGATACAAGACGCCAGGCCACCGTGGGTCCGCCATGGATGATCTCGAGAGGAACCTGGGCGATATCCGGATGGCGCCTTACTTCGTGAAGGCCATGGCCCTCATTGGAGTCAGACGCAGGGCGGGCAGCAACATGTTCCGAGAGCTGACGGACCTCGTGGAGAGTCGGGCGCGGATGGTGAGGGTGATGGCCCTGGAAGCTCCATCCTAGCGTCCGTCCTCTCTTCCCTCCTCGTCCTCGTCCTCCGCGGCCGGGCGCACGAAAGCCGCGCGGACGGGCGGGGGCATGGGCACGTGCGGGCCGCGGACCGAGGCCCACAGGATCTCGTTCATGAGCCGCATGGGGATGCGGTCCTCGCCCGAGAAGTCGAGGGCGGCGGAGGCCGCGGCCCCGGGAGCCGATTCGAGGTTCTTCTCGTCGATGGGGATGCGCGGC
>Ga0209640_10003872_pt1 | contig 13141 bp, 10 predicted proteins | sample RifCSP10_1_FD_184018 | JGI IMG/M metagenome (GOLD analysis project Ga0209640, IMG submission 184018) | Soil microbial communities from Rifle, Colorado - Rifle CSP2_sed 10_1 (SPAdes) (version 2) | ecosystem: Environmental > Terrestrial > Deep subsurface > Rock core/Sediment | place: Rifle...
CCCCGATGCCGAGCTCGTCGAGGGCGGCGTCGATGGCCTCGCTCGCGGCGAAGGGGCGGTCGTCCGCGAGCCACGTCGCGTAGGCCAGGCGGCCGCCCGGCCGAAGCACCCGGCGGATCTCGCGCAGCGCCGCCAGCCGGTCGGGCACCAGCTGCAATACGAACGAGGAGACGGCCACGTCCACCGACGCCTCCGGCAGCGGGATCGCGTCGGCGGCCGCGGTCACGAAGCGGGGCGGTCGGTGCAGGCTCCGCGCAGCCTGGCGGGCCACGGCGAGCATCCCCTCCGACGGATCCAGCCCGATCACGTGCGCGGCCGGCCAGCGCCGCGCGGCGGCGAGCGTCAATGTGCCCGTTCCGGCCCCGACGTCGAGGATCGTCGCGCCGGCGCCGTCGCGCGGCAGCCAGGCGTCGGCGAGGTCGAGCAGGCGCAGTGCGGTCGGCGCCAGGACCGGCGCCCAGTGTCGCGCGTAGCCGCGCGCCCGTCGGTCGTAGCGCTCGGTCATCGTCGGCATCCGCGCATGGTGCCATCGGCCGGCCCGCCCCGTCGGCCGGTCCGCCATCGCGGCGGGCACGGGCCGCTTATCCTTGCGCGCGATGGGCGCCACCGACCTCGACCTGCGCGTGGCCACGTTCGATTGCTACGGCACGCTCGTGGACTGGGAGGGCGGCGCGGCGGGCTTCCTCTACCAGCTCGCGCTCGAGCACGAAGATGCGCGGCTCGTTCCCGGCCGCGAGCTCCGCGATCGCTGGGAGGCGATCCAGTTCGGACTCCTCGCCGGCCCCTGGCGCCCCTATCGCGAGATCCTTGCGGCGAGCCTCGAGGCCTTCTGCCGCGAGCGCGGCTGGCCCTATCGCCCCCGGGACGGCGAAGCCCTGGTGGGCTCGATGCGCTCCTGGCAGCCCTTCCCCGACACCCGGCCGGCGCTGCTCCAGGCGCGCGAACGCGGGCTGCGCCTGGTCATCGTCTCCAACACCGACGCGGACATCATCGCCCACACCCTGCGCCACCTGGCCCTGCCCTTCGACGACGTCGTGACGGCCGAGGACGCCGGCGCCTACAAGCCCGCCGATGCGGTCTTCGACTACGCCCTGGCGCGCATCGCCGAGCCGCCCGAGCGCGTGCTCCACGTCGCCTTCGGCTTCAGGTACGACATCGGGCCGGCGCAGCGCCACGGCATGCGCACGGCCTGGGTGAACCGCCACGCCGAGTCGGCGCCCGGCGAGGAGCGGCCGGACTTCGAGTGGCGCGACCTGTGGGGGCTGGCCGAGCTCATGGGCGGCCCGGGCCCGCAGCTCGGTCGGGCGTCGGTCAGCCGCCCCTAGGACGCGGCCGCCGCGGCGACGGCAGGCCGCTCACGGGGCGCGGACGAGCCGCAGCAGGGCGCCGCGGTGATCGACGACGAGGACCTCGCCCCCGACCTCGACCCCGAAGGAGACCACCGAACGCCCGGTCTCGAGTAGCAGCTCAGGCGCCTGACGGCCGGCCGCGTCGCCACGAGCATCGATCCACCAGATCGCGCCCGAGCAGTAGTCGGCGAAGAGGTAGCGGCCGGCGAGGGCCGGGAGGTCGGTCCCGCGGTAGACGATCCCGGGCAGGAATCACGAAACCCGGCGATCGCTCGCCGGGTTTCGATGGTCGTCAGTGCGGGAGCCGGACGTTCCGGCTCGACGGCTTAGCCTCGGCGGGAGGCGAAGCAGTCGTTGCAGTAGACGGGCTTGCCGTTCGTGGGTCGGAACGGGACCTGGGCCTCGCGGCCGCAGCTCGAGCACGTGGCCGCGAACATCTCGCGGGGGCCGCGGCTGGCGCCGAAGCCACCGCCGCCGCTGCGGCTGGCGCCGTAGCCGCCGCCACTGCCGTAGCTGCTGCCACCGGTGCTGTAGCCACCGCCGCTATCACCGCGGGCAGCCTTGCGGCTGGCGCGGCAGGACGGGCAGCGGCGAGGCTCGGAGAACTGACGCTGGCCGTAGAACTCCTGCTCGCTCGAGGTGAACGCGAATTCCTGACTGCAGTCGACGCAGCTCAGGATGCGATCCGTATACAACGAAGAAACTCCTCTCGTGCCGGCTCCGCGACCCGAATCTCGCGAAACCGTGAGAGGAGTAGATCGTGTGCGCCGTGCAATTGTTGAACCCGCCTGTGCGGGTACTTGTCTCTGGACGGTACCACAGTCTGTCGACAGATGGAACCCACTGTTTTGCACCGCTCCGCACCCGCCGGCGCCGAGGCTCAGGCGGCGGTCTCGACCACCGCCTGGCCGAGCGACCAGAGCGTGACCACGGTCAGCGTGACCATCAACAGCGCCAGCGGGATCTGCCGGCGCACGAGAGCCCGCCGGTCCACTCGGGCGCCGGCCCCGGCGACGGCCGCGGCGTGGCCCGCCCACGCACCGACCATGTGACCGGTCACGACCGCGGCGAGCTGGATGCCCCACAGCAGCGCGCCGGGGAGCCAGTCGATGCCCGGCTGATAGAACGCGCTGCCGAGGAGGTCCCAGCCCTGCTGGAACGGATCGGAGAGGGCGATGACGATGCGCTGGCCGTCGAAGAGGAGGAAGGTCAGGTAATGGGCGAGGATGTAACCGAGGGCGATGGACACGAGGCCGGCACCCACGGCAGCCGTGCCGCCCACGCGGGATACGAGGAGGACGCCGCCCACGAGCAGGACGAGGAAGCCCGCGAGGATCAGCGTGGCGCCGCCGAAGCCGGGCAGCCCGAATAGGCCGAAGTAGGGCTGCGTCTGCGACAGCCCGTCGAACATCACGGCGCCCGTGGCGAGCGCGACGAGGGCGACCTCCGGGGCCGTCCACGCGGCGTGGACGAGGCCGCTCGCGAACGGCTGCCGGACCACGCGGCCGCTCTCCGGTCGGTCGGCCAGGCGCCATGGCGCGAGCCGGCCGAGCAGCCCGAACCAAACCGAGAAGACCTCGCCGTGGGCGCGCCACGCCTCGCGCCCGAACTGGGCCATCCCCGCCAGCGTGACCATCGTGTAGGCCAGCAGCGCCGCGCCCAGGTTGCGCCCGCCGGTGCCGCCGGTGACCACCAGCTCGAGCCAGACGAAGGCGGCGAAGCCGATGACGGCCGGCCAGCGACCCAGGCGCTCCGGCCACTCGGCCGGCTCACGACCCTCCAGGCCGAGCCGGCGCAGAAGGCCGGCGAGCAGCCCATGGAGCGTGGAGAACGGGTCGATCCAGCTCCACGCAGGGCCGATCACCGCGGAGACGATGGCCAGGCCGACCCAGCCGTAGACCCACAGGAAGAGCGAGGAGACGTCGGCCTCGCTGGAACCGCCCACGACGAGCGTCTGCACGAGCGGCCAGGCCCAGCCGACGAGGCCGATGGCACGCAGCGTCCGCCGGACCCAGGCAGGCACGACGCGCACCCGCCCCGCGGCGGCCGGGGGCACCGCCACGTCGCGGGAGAAGGCGAACCAGAACGAGAGCGCCACGGCCGCGGCCGCACCGGCCAGGTAGGCGGCGAGCGGCAGCGGGGAGCGGAACGTGCCGCCCAACGCATGCGCCAGGGCCGGCGCCGGCAGGGCCAGCAGCACGCCGACGGTGGCAGCGACCCCCAGAGCGCGCCTCACGGCGCGTCCGCCAAGCGGATGACGATCAGCCGCTCCCCCTTGACCACGTAGCGCACGGCGATCGGGCTGGCGCTGGCGAGGTGGTCGCGCAGGTGGACGGCCGGGAAGGAGCCACCGCCCGACTCCAGCTCCCCGATCTCGAAGACCAGCACCTGGCCGGCGTCGCTGCGCAGCGTCAAGCCCTGCACCTGCGCCGGGCTCGACTGCTGGACGGCCACGACGATGCCACGCACGACGAGCGCGTCCTCGTCGCAACCGGCGAGCAGCAGGGCCAGCGGAACGAGGAGGGCCGCCGCGGCCGTGCGACGGCTGCTCACCGGCCCTGTCGCCTCCGCCACCAGCCGATCACGACGCCGAGGACGAGGCCCGCCACTGCCGCGGCCACGATGACGCCGAGCCCCGAGTCGCCGCCAATGCCGCCGTCGGACTGTGGAGCCGCCGAGGGCTCGGGGCTCGGGACCGGCGTGCTCGCAGGTTCGGAGCTCGGGGCAGGCGTCGGGCTCGACGTCGGTGGCGCGGTGATGATCGGGCCGCCGGAAGGTGAAGCCGGCGCCGCGACCGTGAAGCGGTACGTCCCGCGCTCGATGTGTCCGTCGGCCGTGGCCGCCGTCCAACGCACCTCGTACATGCCCGGTCCGAGCGGCGGGACGATGACGGCGAGCACGTGCGAGTCCTCCGGCGCGAGGTTGCCCGTTCCGACCGTCTGGCCGTCGGGGCCGACAAGCACGATGGAGCTCTTGGCGCCGACCAGCTCTTCGTCGAACGTTGCGCTGACGCGGCTCGGCGCGGTCTCCACCGTGGAGCCGGGCGCCGGATCGCCGGACACGAGCGTGGCGTGGCCGAGCGTCGCGGTGGGCAGCGCGACCAGCGCGCCCAGCGCGAGGAGCGAGGCCAGGGCACGGACGCGGGTTGCATGCATGGCGCGCATCGTCCCAGAAGCGGCCGCCGCGTGCAGGCGTCCGCGAGGACCGTCCGGTCGGGCCGTTCGGCCCCTTCAGGCCACCGCGGGAACGGGCCGCCCGCGCATCAGCGGGTCGGCCAGCGCCACGAGCGCCGCCGCTGTACAGGCGACGATGCCGGCGGCCAGCGCCGCCTCGAACCCGAGTCGCTCGAAGAAGGGCGCCACGCCGATGCTGCCGGCGGCGACACCCACCGAGAAGGCCACCGCGAAGAGCGCGAAGGCCGAGCCGCGGTCCGAATCGTCCGCACGGCGCGACAGCTCGAACGTGACCGGGGGCAGGATGAGCGCGGCACCGATGCCGGTGCCGGCACCGGCCAGGACGAGGAGCGGCGTGGTCGGCGGGACGAGTAGCAGCAGCAGTCCGCCGATGGTGACGGCGATACCGGCCACGATCAGCCAGCGTGAGCCCAGGCGCTCGACCAGCATCCCCGCCGGCACCCTGGCCACGAGCACCCCGACCGCGTCGGCCGTGAAGAACAGGCCCACGTCGGCGCCCGCCGCCTCGGCGCGCTGGGGGAGGTAGCCGGTGACGACGCCCCAGTGCGCGACGAAGAGGACCGACAGGGCGAGCGGCCCGCTCCAGGCTCGGCGCCAGGCTGGATGGAAGGTCCGCGCGCCGCGCGGCCCGGCGGCACGAGCGGACTGGTCGGCCCGGCCGACCGGCCAGGCCAGGGCGACCCCGGCCACGACGCAGGCGAGAGTCGCCGCGGCCACGACCTGCAGCGAGCTGGCGTCGAGGATCCGCAGCGAGATCGGCGGGGCGAGCGCCAGCGACACGTTGGCCGCCAGGCCCACCAGCGCCAGCGCGGTCGGCAGCCGTGCCGCGGAGACAAGCCCGGGCACGAGGCTCATGGCGGCCGGCATGCAGGCGGCGATCCCGACGCCCTGCAGCACGCGCGTTGCCACGAGAGGCACGATGGGTCCGTCGGCCGCCGCGACGCCAGTGACCAGGAGCCCGGCCGCCGCCAGGAAGGCCGCCGCACCCGCGAGGAGCACGAGACGCCCGCCGAAGCGATCGATGAGGCCACCGGCCACGAACGCCGCGGCCACCTGCGTCAGCGCGGCCACGCCCATGATGGCGCCGATCGAGGCGTCGGAGCGGCCGGCGGCCAGGAGCGCCAGCGGCAGCGAGGCCAGGAAGGCGTGGAAGCCGACCTGGGCGAAGCCGGCCGCGAGCGAGAGCCGAAGCACGCCGGCTCAGAGCTGGAGCGGGTCGCGCGCCTCGGGGTCGAGGCCTAGCTCGGCGATGGCGACCGATGCGGCGGCGGGCTCGATCCGGCCGGTGCGCGCGAGCTCGGCCATCACCGCGGCGGCGATCGATTCCGCGTCGTTGCCGAAGAGCCGTCGCAGCGCCTCGCGTGTGTCGCTGCGGCCGAAGCCGTCCGTGCCCAGCGAGACGAAGCTCCCGCCCGGCGCCCAGCGAGCGACCTGGTCGGGCACCGTCTTGACGAAGTCGGTGGCGGCCACGATCGGCCCGCGCAGGGCCGCGTCGGCCAGCGCCGAGGTGACCAGCGGGACGCGCGCCGGTTCGGCGGGGTGGAGCCGATTCCAGCGCTCGGCCTCCAGCGCGTCGGCGCGCAGCTGTTGGTACGAGGGCACGCTCCACACCTCGGCCGCCACGCCGAAGCGCTCGGCCAGCAGGGCCTGGGCGCGCAGCACCTGCTGCATGATCGAACCACTGCCAAGCAGCGTCGCCGCCTGGGCCGGCCCACGCTTCGCCCCTACCGCGGGAGCCGCCCTGAAGCGGTAGAGGCCGCGCACGACGTCGCGGTCGGTGACGCCCGCGGGGATCGGCGGCATCGCGTGGTTCTCGTTGTAGAGGGCCAGGTAGTAGAAGACGTCCTCACCGGCCTCGAGCATGGCGCGCATCCCGTCGCGGATGACGATGGCCGTCTCGTAGGCGAAGGCCGGGTCGTAGACGCGGCAGTTGGGGATCGTCGTGGCCACCAGCAGGCTGTGGCCGTCCTCGTGCTGCAGCCCCTCCCCGTTCAGCGTGGTGCGGCCGGCCGTGGCGCCGAGCAGGAAGCCGCGGCCGCGGGCGTCGCCGAAGGCCCATAGCTCGTCGCCGGTGCGCTGGAAGCCGAACATCGAGTAGAAGATGTAGAAGGGGATCGTGGGCTCGCCGTGCGTGGCGTAGCTCGTGCCGGCGGCCTGGAACGAGGCCGAGGAGCCGGCCTCGGTGATGCCCTCCTCGAGCACCTGGCCGTCCTTCGCCTCGCGATAGCTGAGAATGAGGTTGGAGTCCACCGGCTCATACAGCTGGCCGTGCGGGGCGTAGATGCCGGCCTCCTTGAAGAGCGGGTCCATGCCGAAGGTGCGCGCCTCGTCGGGCACGATGGGCACGACCCGCCGGCCGATGCCCGGGTCGCGCAGGAGGTTGCGCAGGAGCTTGGCGAAGGCCATCGTGGTCGAGGCCTCCTGGCCGCCCGAGCCGGTCATGAACTCGGCATAGGCGTCGATGCCGGGCAGCTCCAGCGTCTTGGGCACGACCACCCGCCGGGGCACCGGCCCGCCGAGAGCCGCCCGGCGTGCGCGCAGGTACTCGATCTCCGGAGCAGCGGGGCCGGGGTGGTAGTACGGCGCGTCCTTGATCTTCGCGTCGGGGATGGGCAGCTGCAGGCGGTCGCGGAAGACCTTCAGCTCCGCCTCCGAGAGCTTCTTGGCCTGGTGCGTGATGTTGCGCGCCTCGACGCCCGGGCCGAGCGTCCAGCCCTTGACCGTCTTGGCCAGGATGGCCGTCGGCCGGCCGCGGTGGGCGATCGCCTCGGCGTAGGCGGCGTAGACCTTGCGATAGTCGTGGCCGCCCCGGCGCAGGCGCACCAGGTCGTCGTCGGAGAGGTGCTCGGCCATGGCCAGGAGGCGCGGGTCGGCCCCGAAGAAGTGCTCGCGGATGTAGGCGCCCGTCTCGACCGAGTACTTCTGGTACTCGCCGTCGAGGACCTCGCCCATGCGATGGACCAGCGCGCCGTCCACGTCGGCGGCGAGCAGCGGGTCCCACTCGCGGCCCCAGATGACCTTGATGACGTTCCAGCCCGAGCCGCGGAAGACCGCCTCCAGCTCCTGGATGATCTTGCCGTTGCCGCGCACCGGGCCATCGAGCCGCTGGAGGTTGCAGTTGACGACGAACACGAGGTTGTCGAGGCCCTCGTTGGCCGCCACGTGGAGCGCGCCGAGGGCCTCCGGCTCGTCCGTCTCGCCGTCGCCGAGGAAGGCCCAGACGCGGTTCTCGCTCGTGTCCTTGAGGCCCCGCGCGTGGAGGTAGCGGTTGAAGCGGGCCTGGTAGATGGCGGCCAGCGGCCCGAGGCCCATCGACACGGTGGGGAACTCCCAGAAGTCGGGCATGAGGCGCGGGTGCGGGTAGCTGCTGAGCCCCTGGCCGGGCACGACCTCGCGGCGGAAGTGGTCGAGCTGGCTCGCGCTCAGGCGCCCCTCGAGGAAGGCGCGGGCGTAGATGCCCGGCGCGGCGTGGCCCTGGTAGAAGACCTGGTCGCCCATGCCGGGCGCGTCTTTGCCGCGGAAGAAGTGGTTGAAGCCCACCTCGTACAGGCTGGCCGCGCTCTGGTAGGTGGCCAGGTGGCCGCCGATGCCGGGCGAGGCGTTGTTGGCCCGCAGGACCATGGCCACGGCGTTCCAACGCACCATGCGCCGGATGCGCAGCTCCATCGCCTCGTCACCCGGGAAGGCCGGCTCCTGCTCCGGGCTGATGGTGTTGATGTAGCGCGTCTCGGTCAGCGGCGGCAGGCCGATCTGGAGCTGCCGCGCCCGCTTCAGGAGCCGGTAGAGGATGAACTGGGCCCGCTCCTTGCCCCCGCCCGTCTCGACGATCGAGTCGAGGGAATCGACCCAGTCCTGGGTCTCGGCGGGGTCTCGGTCGGGGAGCTGGCGCTTGAACTCGCCGTACTGGTCGAACATCGTCGGGGCGCAGTGTAGGGCGCGTGGCCCGCGGATGCCGCATCGTATCCTGCGACCATGCCCGAGACCACGCCGCAGCGCCGCTCCACCCGCCGCTCCAGCCGCGGGCTGGCCATCGGCATCGACGTGGGCGGCACGGGCGTGAAGGCAGCGGTCGTGGACCTCGCCACGGGCGAGCTGCGCTCACCGCGCGTCCGGCGCCCCACGCCCCAGCCGGCCACGCCGGGGGCGGTCATCGAAGTCGCGGCCGCGGTCGTGAACCAGCTCATCGCCGACGGCCACGCCACGCCGGACATGCCGGCCGGCTGCGGCCTCCCCGGGGTGGTCAAGGACGGGCGCCTGAAGACCGCCGCGAACATCGACGCGTCCTGGATCGACGCGCCGGCCCAGCAGCTCCTCGCCGACCGCCTCGGTCGCCCGTGCGTGATCGTCAACGACGCCGACGCGGCCGGGATCGCCGAGATGGCCTTCGGAGCGGCGCGCGACCGGACCGGCACGGTCCTCCTGCTGACGATCGGCACGGGCATCGGCAGCGCGCTGTTCGTGGACGGCGTGCTCGTGCCCAACACGGAGCTGGGCCATGTCCATTTCCACGGCCGCATCGCCGAAGCGCTGGTGAGCGCCGTGTCGCGCGAGCGGCGCAAGATCGGCTGGAAGCGCTGGGCCCGCGAGTTCAGCGCGTACCTCGCCCTTCTTGAGTCGTACTTCTGGCCGGACCTCATCATCCTCGGCGGCGGCATCAGCAAGGCCTTCGACCGCTACGGCCCCCACCTCGTCTCCCGCGCGCCGATCGTGACCGCCAGCCTGCTGAACTCGGCCGGCATCGTCGGGGCGGCGATGACCGGCGAGCATGCCGCAAGGACTGGGATCGCATCCCGACCGTCCGGGGGCGGATAGGATCGCGGGCTACACCTAGCCCACCCACTCACGCGCGGTGGCGGCCCGCAGGAGCTGCGCCACCAACGCCGGCGCGAAAGCCACGATCGCCACCAGGACCCAGTCGAACGGGTCGAGCGGCGAGGCGTGGAAGGCGGTCGCCAGGGCGGGCACGGACGGGATAAGGACCTGGATGCCGACCACCAGCAGGCAGGCCGCGAGCAGGAAGCCGTTGGCCGGCAGACGCCAGACGGGGACCGTCAGGCTGCGGTTCGTGTAGGCGCGCACGGCCTGGGCGACGACGAGCGCGGTGTAGGCCAGCCAGCGAGCGTGCTCCGACGTCCCGTCGTGGGTCATCACCAGGACCAGTGCGGCGACGGCGCTGAAGCCGCCGGCGGCGCTGATCTTCGTCAGCAGGTTCGCCGTCAGCAGCGGCCGGTCGCGGGGGCGCGGCGGGCGGCGCATGGCGCCCGGCTCCTCGGGCTCGCGCTCGAAGGCGATCGATGTCGAGAGGTCGATGAACAGCTCCAGCCAGAGGATCTGCAGCGGCAGGAGCGGGCGGTCGTAGCCGGCCAGCGTGGCGATGAGGATGAAGCCAAGCAGGGCCACGTGGGTCGAGACGAGGAAGACGAGCCCCTTCTGGACGTTGGCCACGATGCGCCGGCCCTCGCGCAGCGCGTAGGTCAGCGTGGCGAAGGAGTCGTCGCCGAGGACGAGGTCGGACGCACCCTTGGCCACCGCGGTGCCGCTGCCCATGGCCACGGCCACGTCCCCGGCGTTGAGCGCCGGGGCGTCGTTCACGCCGTCGCCGGTGACCGCGACCGTCCGGCCGGCCGCCCGGGCGACCCGCACGAGACGCATCTTCTGCTCCGGGATCGCGCGCGCCACGACGCGCAGGCCGGGCAGCTCGGCCGCGAGGCGGACGTCGTCCCACGCCGCGAGCTGCTCACCGGTCACCACACGCCCGGCCTCGATGCCCGCCGCCCGGGCGATGGTGGCCGCCGTACCGGGATGGTCGCCGGTGACGACGAGGATCTGGATGCCGGCCTCGCGCACGACCTCGACGGCCTCGCCGATATCGGCCCGCATCGGGTCGGCGAAGGCGACCACGGCCAGCGGTCGCCAGTCACCCGCGGTCCCGGAACGATCTGCCAGCAGGACGAGCCGCTCACCCGCGCCGGCGCCGGCCTCGACGAGGTCGCGCCACGACGAGGTGTCACCCGTGACGCCGAGCAGGGCCTCGGGCGCACCGAGCGCCACCTCGTGCACCCCATCGCCCTCGGCGAGGCGGGCCCAGGTGTAGGGGCGCGCGTCGGTGGCCGGTTCGGCGGCCAGCAGTCGGTCGGTCACCGGCAGGCCGTCGGCGCCCAGGTCGGCCAGCGCGGCCAGCAGCGCCCGGGTGAAGGCGTTCGGCTTCACCCCCTCGGCCACCCGCCAGGCGTCCTCCTCGGCACGCAGGGCATCGAGCAGGAGCGCGCGCCGCCGGTCGGGATCCGTCACGGCCCCGGACGGCGTGCGCAGCGCGTGCACCGCGAGCCGGTTCTGGGTCAGCGTGCCCGTCTTGTCGGTCAGGATGAGATCCACCGCGCCGAGCGTCTCCTCGGCGTTGAGGTGCCGCACCAGCACGCCGCGGCGCAGCAGGCGGAAGGCACCCAGGCCGAGGATGACCGCGAGGAGGATGGGCGGCTCCTCGGGGATGGCCGCGATGGCCGCCGAGATGCCCGCCAGGACGTTCTCGCCGATCGGATGGCCGCGCAGGAAGCCGAGCCCGGACGTGATGGCGATGAGCCCGATGGCGACCACGAGCAGGATGCGCACGAGCCGGTCCAGCTCGCGCTGGAGGGGCGAACGGCGTCGCCCGTCGCTCTCCAGGCCGCGGGCGATCGCGCCGACCTCGCTGGCGCCGCCGATGGCCACCACGATACCCTCGCCGCGCCCCGCCACGGCGCTCGTGCCGGCGAAGGCGATCGATCGCCGGTCGGTCAGCGGCGCGATTCTCGGGTCGGGTTCAGTGCTCCCGGGCTCGGGCAGCGACTCCCCGGTAAGGAGGCTGCGGTCGAGCTGCAGCCCCTCCGCGCGGATGAGGCGCAGGTCGGCCGGCACCACGTCGCCGGAGCGCAGCAGCACGACGTCGCCGGGCACGAGGTCGGCCGCCGCGATGTCGTCCACGAGACCGTCGCGTCGCACCCGCGCCATCGGCGCGCTGGCCTCGCGCAGCGCCTCCAGCGCTCGCTGGCCGCGGTACTCCGTGACCACATCCGCCCCGACGATGGGCACGAGGCCGACGAGCACGAGGAGGCCGTCACGCACCTCGTTGAGCCAGACGGCGAGGATGCCGGCCACCGCGAGCAGGACGACGAAGGGCTCTGTGGCGGCATCGACGACCATGCGCACGATCGACTCGTGCTTGGCCGGCTCCAGCTCGTTGGGGCCGGTGAGCGCTGCCCGGCGGGCGGCCTCGGCGGTCGACAGCCCGGCGATGGGGTCGACCTCCAGCACCCGGGCGACCTCGAGCGCGGGCAGGGCGTGGGGATCGGGAACGGCCAGGGCCACGGTCACCCGCGTATCGTGCCGCGTCCCGGGCCGGGGCGTCGCCGGGGCGTCCGCGGGGCGTCCGGCCCGGGCGGGCCGGTATGAATCCCACTCATGCCGGCCCCTGGGACTCGGGCCGGTGCTACGGTTCCGGCGTGCAGGTCCACCTCCTCGACGCGACCTACGAGATCTTCCGCGCGCACTTCGGCCGACCGCCGTCGAAGGCGCCTGACGGGCGCGAGGTGGGGGCCACCATCGGCGTCGTGGAGAGCGTCCTGGGGTTGCTGCGCGAGCCGGGCGTGACGCATCTCGCCTGCGCCACCGACCACGTCATCCGCTCCTGGCGCAACGAGCGCTGGCCCGGCTACAAGACCGAAGCCGGCATGCCGCCCGAGCTGCTGGCCCAGTTCCAGCTCCTCGAGGATGCGCTGCGCGCGTGCGGGTTGGTCGTCTGGCCGATGGTCGAGTACGAGGCCGACGACGCCATCGGTGCCGCCGCGGCACGCTGGGGTGCCGACCCGGCGGTGGAGCGCGTGGTCATCCTCTCGCCGGACAAGGACATGACCCAGTGCGTGCGCGAGGACGGGCGCGTCGTGTGCTACGACCGGCGCAAGGGGCTGCTCATCGACGCGGACGCCGTGCGGGCCAAGTTCGGCGTCTCGCCGGCCTCGATCCCCGACTACCTCGCGCTCGTCGGCGACAGCGCGGACGGCTTCCCGGGCGTGCCCGGCTGGGGCGCGAAGTCCGCCGCGGCCGTGCTCGAGCGGTACGAGCACCTCGACGCGATCCCGGAGCGGGCCTCGCACTGGGACGCCTCCGTGCGCGGGGCCCTCACGCTGGCCGCGAACCTGCGCGACCACCGCTCGGAGGCGTTCCTGTTCCGCGAGCTGGCCACGCTGTCCCTGGACGCGCCCATCTCCGAAGCCCTCGACGACCTGCGCTGGCGGGGCGTGCCGCGGGCGCCGTTCCTGGAGATGGTGGAGCGGCTGGGGGCGCCGCACCTGCGCGGCCGCGTGCCGCGCTGGGCGGCCTGAGGGGGGCGACCACCACCTCCAGTGGTCGGCGGCCGCCCGTCACAGTCGTCAGCAGCCATCCCGGAGCGGGGGCCATCTCCCCGAGGCATGGTTTCGCGCCCAGCCGGGTGCCCGCCGGGGCCGTGAACTCCCGTGGCGCCGGAACCATGCTCCCGAGGCATGGTTTCGCGCCCAGCCGGGTGCCCGCCGGGGCCGTGAACTCCCGTGGCGCCGGAACCATGCTCCCGAGGCATGGTTTCGC
>Ga0209640_10003873_pt1 | contig 13140 bp, 9 predicted proteins | sample RifCSP10_1_FD_184018 | JGI IMG/M metagenome (GOLD analysis project Ga0209640, IMG submission 184018) | Soil microbial communities from Rifle, Colorado - Rifle CSP2_sed 10_1 (SPAdes) (version 2) | ecosystem: Environmental > Terrestrial > Deep subsurface > Rock core/Sediment | place: Rifle...
ACGAACGGGTTGACGCGTTCTGGGGACCCTCGATCCACTGGAATACGCATCTCGAGCGCTACGTGATGCTCGTCAACCGCGCGAAGAACGAGTACTACAACAACGAAGGGATTTACGTGTCGTACGCGCGCGACGTCGCCGACCCGCGCGCGTGGAGCAAGCCGCAGAAGATCCTGAATGGCGGCGAGTGGTATCCGCAGGTGGCCGGCCTCGAGATGACGACCGGCACCGACCGGCAGGCCGCCCAGCGCGCCCGGTTCTTCATGACCGGGCGCTCCGAGTACTACATCGAATTCAGCCGCTAAATTAGCGGCGACGACGGCGCGGTGGTCTTGCTCGACGCATCAGCACTGAGATTGCCGTGTCGATATCGGCAAAGCGAACGGCATGGTGCGATTCGAGCTGTTCGAACCGGCGATCCGTCGCTTCCGCAACGGCCTTTACGAAGTCATAGAGATTATTGAAATCAGATCGCGACGCCTCGTAGAGCGTCTGGAAGTGGGCGTGTTCCTCGTCGAAGCGCCGGTCCAGCTGGTCGAAGCGTCTGTCGACCCGATCGAATCGAGCATCAATAGCCGCGAAGCGCTCATCCAGTTTCCGGTCGAGAGCTTCGAGTCGGCTTTCGATGCCAATCGGACGGTCGGGAGATTCGTTCGATGCCATATCAGGCAATCGGGAAATGCAGAAGCTGTTCCATCGACGTTATCGCGACTTTTCTTGATAGCGTGCTGCCGATGATGGCGAATTTGCCGCGCGACGCAGCGCCGAACGCGGCAAATTCTGCGCACTGCCCTGCACCTGACGACGATGCCATCGTCGGGAAGGGGAATCAACTGCCCCAAATTTGGCGTGCCCTAAATTTGGCGTACCTTGCGGCGAACGCTATTGCCAGTAACTGTTGCCGCGCCGTAGCAGAATTTGTCCGTCCGCACGTTCGCTAAACGCGCCGTTATCAAACCGCCGGAACATCCCGCCCTTGCTGGCGAACGACACCGCTAAAACGCAACGACCGGTCGCCGACGGGCACCGTGAACGAAATCGACGATCTCTCAACAGTTACTGGTACGACTACCGGGATACCCGGAGCCCCTTCCGCCAGCTGCACAACTGCCATGTAATCCGACCGGGTCAACACGATGAACACTTCGATTCCTAGCAGATCGCCGGACTCCCTGTGGTACTCGAGTTGGCCGAAGTGACCCGTTGGCTTCGATCGTATTTCGTTTTGGGCTGCGCCCACACATCCGGAAACGACAAATGCTGCGAAGATCAACCTGCCGGCGTTCGTTGCGGCGCTCTTCATATTTGTTCCATTGCGTTCCGGGGCTAATGGAGAGATCACGATTCTAGCGGAGAGTAGCGTCCGCGTGAGCCAACCATGGCTTCGTGGCCTTTGTGTCCTTCGTGGCTGATCGTCTCTTCGCGCACTTGGTGGGGGATCGTGCTTGTCTGGCAGACGGGAGAAGGCGGGTAGCCGGCGCTGCGGCACCGAGCCACCGTGGAAAACAAGTTCCTCGGTGCCTCGGTGCCTCGGTGGCCCCGTGAGAAATGAAGTCGCAGCCTATCGCCGCGCCTGGCTCGCCATCACCGGCGCGAACTTCTGGATCCGCTTCGCGTGCTCGACCTCACCCGTGTAGATATTGCCCTTCGAGTCCATCGCGACGGCGTTGATCCAGTGGAGCATCCCGGCATAGCGGCCGTTCTGGCCGATCGAGCCGAGCGTCTTGCCGCTCTTCCGGTCGAGGATCCACACCTTGTTGTTCGTGCCGTCGGCGACGTAGAGGAACTTCTGCTGCGGGTCGCGCGAGATCGCGAGCTTGTAGGTGGTGCCGCACGGCGGCATCTTCACGTTGTTCAGCCCGCCGCACCCTTCGCCGCGCGACGGCGTGTTCGGCGCGACCGAGAACTCGCGGAGGAACTTGCCGTCGGTGGTGAACACCTCGATCCGGTTCTGGCCGCGCTCGCCGATGTAGACCTCGCGGTCGCGCGAGATCTCCACGAAGTGCAGGTCGGGGACGAAGTTCCGCTCGGGCGGCGGCGGCGCGCCCGTCCACTTGTACGGCGGAATCGGCTCGTTGGAGATCTCGCTCAGCGGCATGCCGTGCCCGCCCCAGCCGCGCTTGTAGGCGCCGGTGGTGGCGTCATAGATCAACACGCGCTTCTGTTGAATGATGTACAGCTCGTTGGTCATCTCGTCGAGCTGGAACCGGCCCTTGTTCGTCAGGACGCTCGTCTCCTGGTTGTTCTCCGGCATCATCCCCGCTTCCGCCGGCGGGCGATGGCCGAAGTCCCACACGAACTTGCCGTCGCGCGTGAACTTCAGAATGCTGTCCTGCGCCGCGGTGCCGGCGATCCAGACGAAGCCTTTGCTGTCCGCAATCACCGTCTGCATCGCGGTCGGCCAGAGCGGGTGGAAGCCCGCGCCGCCCCACGCGTTGAGCGCGTTGCCCTCCTGGTCGAGCTCGATGACCTCCGGGCCCCGCACGCAGCAGTCGATGCGCGACGGGGTGTCGCCGCCGCCGATCTCGTCGCCCTCGGCCGCCTGATTGCGGTTGATGAACCAGACATGGTCCATGCTGTCGACGCTGATGCCGGTCACCTGCTGCATGCTCCAGCGGTTCTTCAGCGGCTTCGGCCAGAACGGATCGACTCTGAACATCGGCGCGCCGTTCTCATCCACGGCCTGCCCGGGCGCCTGCGCGAACGGGCTGCCGGTTGCCATGGCGACCAGCGCCAGGACACATAAGATTCCAAGGATCTTCTTCACAGGACCTTCCTCCTCGTCGAGCGTCAGCGCGACAGGCGGAGCTTATACGGGAGGGGGTGATCGGTGCAATGCTGACGGGAAGTCGGTGCGAGGGCCGACGGGAAGTCGGTGCGAGGGTTGACGGGAAGTCGGTGCGAGGGCGACGGGAAGTCGGCTCGCACCGAGAAACGGCAGCGTTTCGCACCGAAAGGATCAGGCTCGCACCGACCAGCGAGAGGGGCTTCGCACCGCCCACGCGAAGCGGGCCTCGCACCGACCAGCGTCAGAAGGATCGCACCGACATGAGGGTACAGATTTGTCGGGGCCACGCCGGCTCGGGACACAAACGTGCGACCAGGAAATCTACGCGCCGGTGCGGACCACGGTGCGCCGCGGGGTCCACTTGAGAAAACCGGCGTCGGCCAGCGAGTCCAGCACGTGGCGGCAATCGTCGGCCCCGAGCCCCCACAGGCGCACCGCCTGCGGCAGCGTGAGCTCCAGGCCCGGCATCTCGACGAATTCCGCCCGCACGCGATCGACAACAGAGGCAAAAGTCATGATGTTCCCGATAGAGCAACGCGTACGCCAGCGTCCCGGCCCGCCAGTGCTCGCCCTATCTCGTTCCATTGCCATGACTTAGAAGCGGAAGGACCTGGGGTCGGCGATTCGGTTGTTCAGACAGAAACGTAGTTTCGATGATTTCACCAGACGTGATTGTGTGAAACTCCGGCGGGTCCGCTGCGCGGAACCCGCCCTACGTCCTGGCGACGCGGTGGCGCAGCACCTGGTCGAGCGCGCTCGGGCGCGACTGGTGCGCGTGGTGCTCCAGGAAGTCGATCACGCGCCGGCGGACCGTGTGATAGTCGGTGCGGCCCAGGACGGCGTCGCGGTTTCTCGGCCGGGGCCACGGCACGCGCAGCACATCGCCCACCATCGCCTCCGGTCCGTCGGTCATCAGGATGAGGCGATCGGCCAGGTACAGCGCCTCGTCCACGTCGTGCGTCACCATCACGACCGTCTTGTCCGTTTCCTCCCAGACGCGGAGCAGCGTGTCCTGCAGTTCATAGCGCGTGAGCGAATCGAGCTGCGAGAACGGCTCGTCGAGCAGCAGGAAGCGCGGCTCGGCGGCGAGTGCACGCGCGAGCGACACGCATTGCTGCGTGCCGAGCGAGAGCTGCGCGGGGATTCGATCGGCCGCGTCGGGCACCCCGACCATCGCCAGGAACCGATCGGCGGCCGCCAGTTGATCCCTCAACCGGCGCATCCCCGGCCGCTGCGCGACCGCCAGCCGCACGTTCTCGCGTGCGGTCATCCACGGCAGCAGGCACGGCGCCTGAAAGACGATCGCGCGGTCGGCGCCGGGGCCCACCACCTCGGTGCCGTCGATGACGACGCCGCCAAGCGTCGCCCGGTCGAGGCCGGCAATGATCGACAGCACCGTCGACTTGCCGCAGCCGGAATGCCCCAGGATGGCGACGAACTCCCCCGCCTGCACCTCCGCGTTCACATCCTTGACGGCGACAAACGGGCCCGAGGGCGTGTCGAAGACCTTCGAGAGGCCCGTCAGCTCGAGGGGGACGCTCATGGAAAAACCAAACCGGGTTTCGTTTTTTCCTTGTCCGTAAACACCACACCCGGTGTCGTTTTTGGGCGACGGTTGCCGAGCGCGGCGGTCAGCGTCGCGACGACGTGCGCGCGCACGTGCGACGCCTGCTCGTCGTGCGCGAGCAGCGCCACGTCCCGGCCGCGCGGCAGATCCACCGTGATCGGGGCGCCCAGCGTCGCCGGTGGCCCGGGCAGGATCGGGACAATCCGGTCTGACAGCAGCAGCGCTTCCTCGACGCTGTTGGTGATCATGATCGTCGTCACCGGCTGGCTCACCGACGAGCACAGCCGCATCAACTCGCCCTGCAGCGTCTCGCGTGTCAGCGCATCGAGCGCGCCGAACGGTTCGTCCATGAAGAGCAGGTCTGGATCGGTCGCGAACGCGCGCGCGATCGCCACGCGCTGGCGCATGCCGCCAGACAGTTGCCGCGGTCGCCGGTTCAGCGCGTTCCCGAGGCCCACCTGCTCGAGCGTCTCCTTCGCGCGCGCCTTCTGCTCCTGGCGCGACAGCGCCGGGCACGACGCCTCCACCGCCAGCCGCACGTTCTCGAGCGCGGTGAACCAGGGCAACAGCGAATAGTTCTGGAAGACAAAGGCGGCGTTGGTTCTGACGCCGGTGACCGGTTCTCCGTCGACGGTCATGGTCCCTTCGTCTGCCGGCGTCAGCCCGGCCAGGATGCTGAGGAGCGTCGACTTGCCGCTCCCCATCGCGCCCACGATCGAGACGAACTCGCCGCGCTCCACCGAGAGCGACACGCCGCGCAGCACCGGCCGGACGCCAGCGCCCGCGGGAAACGATTTGGCGATCCCTGCCGCCTCGATGAACGGCACCGTGTCAGACCGTCCGCAGCTTGCCTTCGGCAAATCCCATCAGCCGGTCGAGGATGAACCCGATGATGCCGATCGTCAGGATGGCCAGCAGGATGTGCGCGTAGATGAGGCTGTTGTACTCCTGCCACAGGAACCCGCCGACGCCCGGCGTCCCCGTGAGCATTTCGCTGGCGACGATGACGAGCCACGCGATCCCGAGGCTCAACCGGTAGCCGGTGAACATGTACGGCAGCGTTGCCGGCACGATGATCTTCAGGAACGTGGTCGTCCTGGAGAGCCGCAGCACCCTGGCCACGTTCCAGTAGTCCTGCGGGATCGCGCGGACGCCCATCATCGTGTTGATGATGGTCGGCCACATCGAGCACACCGCGATCGCGAAGAGCGCGGCGGGTTCTGATTTGCGGAAGAGCACCAGGCCGAGCGGCAGCCACGCAAGCGGCGAGATGGGCCGCATCACCTGCATGAGCGGATCGAACATCCGGGTCAGCAGCGGCGAGACGCCGAGCAGAAAGCCGACCGGCGTGCCGATCGCCGCGCCCAGGAGAAACCCCTGCCCGACGCGGACCAGGCTGTAGTACGCCAGACGCGCGATCCCCTGGTCGACCTCGCCGCGCTTGGCGAGCGGCTCGAGCACGTACAGCTTGCTTTCCTGCCAGGTGCGCACCGGCGACGGCAGGTCCGGCACCGTGAGGCTGGCGCCCCACCAGACGAGGAGCGCCAGCCCGACGCCGACGAGCGGGAGCAAAAGGTGCAGGAGCCGCTTCATGAAGTGGCCGCCATGCTGTGCACCTTGAATGAGGTCGCATACTTCTCCGGGTTCGTTCCGTCGAACACGCCGTCGAAGAGGGTGATCTTCTGTTCCTCGGCGATCGTCGTGTTCACCCCCAGCTCTTTCATGGCCTCGAGGTACATGTCCGGGCGCAGCACGCGTTTCGGGATGCCGGTGTAGTCGGGCGCCGTCTTCACCATCCCCCAGCGCCGGAACTGCGTCAGCCACCACTTCCCGTAAATCTGGTGCGGATAGTTGCAGGTCCGGTTCGAGAAGATCATGTAGTTCGGGTCCTGCTCGACGCGGCCGTCCCCGTACTCGTACTTGCCCATGAGGCGCTCGAGGATCGTGGAGGGTGGACAGTTGATGTACGCCGGCCGCGCGATGACCTCGGCGAACTTCGCGCGGTTCTCCATCTTGTCGAGCTCCACGCTCGCCAGGTGCAGCGCCTTGAGGACGGCCTTCACCGTTCTGGGATTCTTGTCTGCAAACTCTTCGGTGAAGGCGCACACCTTCTCGGGATGGTCCTTCCACATCTGCTGGGTCGTGACCGCCGTGAAGCCGATGCCGTCCTCGATGGCGCGCTTCCCCCACGGCTCCCCGACACAGAAGCCGTCCATCTTGTCGACCTTCATGTTGGCCACCATCTGCGCCGGTGGAATGGTGATCAGCGTGACGTCGCGGTCGGGATTGATGCCGCCCGAGGCCAGCCAGTACCGGACCCACATGGCATGCGTGCCCGGGGGAAAGGTCATCGCAAACGTCAGCGGCTCGCCGGCGGCCTTCGCCTTGTCGGCGAGCGGCTTCACCTGTGCCGCGGTCTTCACGCCCGCCGCCTTCAGCTTGTTGCTGAGACTGATGGCCTGGCCGTTGCGATTGATGAGCCATGGGGCGATCATCGGCTTCACCGGCGACCCCGCGAGCCCTATCGTCGACGCGAGCGGCATGCCAATCAGCATGTGCGTCGCCTGGTTCTCGCCGAGCGACAGCTTGTCGCGGATGACGGCCCACGACGCTTCCTTCGAGACTACGGAGTTGATCCCGAACTTCTTGAAGATCCCGAGCTCGTGCGCCATGACGATCGAGGCGCAGTCGGTGAGCGCGATGATGCCGAAGCGCATATCGCGCGTTTCGGGACTGTCCTGCGCGTAGGCGCCGCCGACCCATCCGGCGGGCATGCCCGAGATGAGCGCCGCGGCAGTGGACGTGCCGGCGGCCCTGATGAACGTTCGTCTCGTTGTCTTTTTCATCATCTCTCCGCGAGGAATACGTAGGTCGCCATGACGTACGGGTGGCTGTAGGACGCGCCCGGCGTGGCTTCCTTCAGGAAGGCGCCGGTGAAGATGTGGGCGTAGCCCGCGGCCACCTGAAGCTGCGGGGTCAGCGCCTTCGTCGCCTGAATGTCGAGTTCCTGCCCGACGTGCGCCGAGGCCGCGCCTGCAGCGACGCGCGCGAGCAGCGCGCCTCCGGCGGCATAGAGTCCGTCGCGCCTTTCGTTGAGCCACCACGAGTGGTAGTTGGCGGCGACCGGAAGCCCCTTCCACGGCGTGAGCTCGAGGCCCGCGCGCAGGTGGCGGATGTTGCGCCAGCCGACCTGGTCGGCGAGACCGTACTTGTCATGAGGCGTGGGGTACAGCTGGTCGAAGGTGCCGCGCGTGCCGTCCCCCGGGTCGCTGTCGCCGCTTGCGTAGTTGAACTCACCGCTCGTCCGGAACGCGAGCGACCCGGCCGCGGGTGAGCGCAGGGTGTAATGGCCGGCCCAGGCGCTGACATCGTCCGTGCCGAGCGAGCCGGTCTGCAGCGCCGTATCGGTGTTGTATTCGAGACCACCTGGCAGCTTCCCGATCCATCGCACACCCATCGTGGCCAGGCTGAGCGTGCCGCGCGTGGCGGTCTCGGTCAGCAGGTTCACGTCGCGCTTCCAGAACGCGTAGGGCTCGACCGACGCCCCCGGGACGAGCGTGGGCGCGATCGCATACGCGCCGGCGAACCGGTTCCCGGCGCCGCTCCTGTCGAACTCGCCCTCGAAGATGCGCACAACCGAGGCGCCGAAGACATCCAGCTGCAGCCGCTTGCCGCGGACGGTCAGCTTCGCCGCGTCGAAGGTGCGGGCGGCGTTCAGCCAGCCCACGTGTCCGACCAACCGCTGCTCGCCATAGACCAGCTCCTGGCGTCCCACGCGAACGGCGACGCGGCTCTGCGCGTTGCCGACATCCGCGAAGGCCATGCGCATGTCGAAGGGTGCCCGGAACGGGGTCCCCGTCGGACCGACCGTCTGGCGAGCCACCCGCGCGTCCTGTCCCTGCACCTGAAACGACAGCAGGCGCGACGGCGTAATCGTCGCGTTCAGCCGCAGGCGGGACAGGTAGTAGAGGTCCTCGCGCGAGTCATTGAATCCGAGGCCGTCGAAGCCCTCCATCCGCTCGCGGAACTCGCCGCGCACACGGAGCCACGCCGGCAGCACTTCGTTGGCCCGGTTCAGAACCGGCGGTCTCGGGACAGGCGGCGTCGCGGGCGGCGCCACCACCTGCGGCGCCGCCACCGGTTTTGCTGGCTGCACGCCGGGGCTGCCGGCTGGCTGCGCAGCGAGTGGAGTCGAGAGAAGGAGTGTGAGTGCGCACAACGCCGCCGGGTGCGCTGCGCGCATGCGAGAGGCCATGCCATGAACCACAGAGGCGCTCCGTTCATCGAGAAGAGGAAGCCGGCGGGGGCGGTCTGCGGCGTCGTGGCCGTCGACGTGTGGAGAGCAAGCCACGTTCCGCGCGGCGCCACCTCTGACCACGATCGATAACTCATTGATCGCGCACGACTTGATCTGCCCGGCGCGCCGGTCACGCCATCGCGAGGCCCGCCAACATATTTGTTCGAAAAGATTATTTGGACGACACGTTCGTCTGATTCGGAGGTCCGCCTGAAGGAGGTCCGCCTAAAGGCGGACACTACGTACCAAACCAAACCGCGTCGCAACGTACGAAACCGCGTCCCAACGCACGTAGTGTCCGGCTTTAGCCGGACCGCGATCGAACGATCCATTCAAAAATGTTGGAGCGGTCCGATCGCCGCACATTCCTGTCGCGTGTCGCCGTCTTGTGGCGCGCAGACGATCGGTGTATCTTCACAGTGACGGCGCGCGCTCCACGTTGCAGCGCGCATTTCCCCGTTCCCCGCACCGTTTCACCGCTCCAGGACGAGCAGACGCATTCGCCGCCCCGGTACGCACGGCGACTGCACCGCGTTTTGCACGGCTGGAGTGTCAATGGCCTTACCGCTGCTGCGGCGCACGACGGAAGACGACGTCAGGTTCGTCATGACGCCGACGATCCGCTTGCGCGCCGAAGCTTCAGCGGAGGCGGGCCTGCGCAACGGCGGGGCATCGAAGGCTCGAGGCCAGTCCATTGAGACGCGCATGCCCGCGGGGCTGCCGCAGCCGGGCGAGCAGTACCGCTTTCACGTCGACATGGGCAGTTGCATCGGCTGCAAGTGCTGTGTCGTCGCCTGCAACGAGCAGAACGGCAACCCGGCGTCCATCAACTGGCGCCGCGTCGGCGAGATCGAAGGCGGGTTCTTCCCGGCCGCCAGCCGATCGTACCTGTCGATGGGGTGCAACCACTGCGTGGACCCGACGTGCCTGAGCGGCTGTCCCGTCGACGCCTATTCGAAGGATTCGGTCACCGGCATCGTCCGCCACAGCGCAGACGCCTGCATCGGCTGCCAGTACTGCACCTGGAACTGCGCGTACGGCGTGCCGCAGTACAACGCCGAACGCGGCGTCGTCGGCAAGTGCGACATGTGCTACGGCCGGCTCGAGCATGGACAGTCGCCCGCGTGCGTCTCCGCGTGCCCCGAAGGCGCGATCGCGATCGAGCTCGTGGACATCGCGGACTGGCGCGCGGCGACCGCGGCCTCCGCGCCGGGACGCGGATTGCCGGCCCAGGACGGCAGCCTGTCCACGACCAGGGTGACGATGCCCGCGCACCTGCCGCCCAACGGACGGCCGGTCGATCTGAGCCACGTGACGCCGGAGCATGCCCACTGGTCGCTGGTCTTCATGACGGTCCTCACGCAGCTCTCGGTGGGGACGTTCGTCGTCATCTGGGTGCTGCAGTTGATTGGCGAGTCGACGCGGCTCGGCACGGCGGCGGTGACGTCGCTGGCCGTCGCGGCGCTCGCGCTCGGCGGCGCCACGCTGCACCTCGGACGGCCGGCCTACGCCTACCGCGCGCTCAAGATGTGGCGGCGATCGTGGTTGAGCCGGGAAGTGGCGCTGTTTGGCGCGTTTTCAGTCGTGGCGGGGTTGTATGCGGCAGCATTATGGGGGCCGGCCGCCTTCGCCAAGGCTTCGGCGCCCGGCTCAGCGGCAGCGCTTGGCGGCCTGAGTGCGCTGCTTGGCATAGCCGGCGTCACCGCCAGCGCCTGCATTTACCGCGTCCCGTCGCGTCCGGCCTGGAACACGCGGTTCACGCTGCTCCAGTTCAACCTGACGGCCGCGGCGCTCGGACCGCTCCTCGTGCTGGCGGTCGGCGCGAGCGACGCGCGAGGGCTCGCGTCTGCCGCCGCGACGATGGCCGGCGCGCAGCTTCTGCTCGTCGCGCTTCGCTTCGTCCGGCTCGTCGCCACCGACAGCATCGAGCTCAGGGGGACGGCACGCCTGCTCTCGACGACGCTGAAGCCGCACTTTCTTGCGCGCGGAGTGCTCCTCGGCGCAGGCGGCGTCGTGCTGCCGCTCGTGGCGGCCGGCAGCGTGTTGCCGTGGATCGCGTTCGTCCTCGCGCTGGCGGGCGAAATCGCCGGCCGCTATCTCTTCTTCGTCAGCGTCGTGCCCCAGCACATGGCAACGCCGTACCTCGAGCTCGGGAGCGAGGCCGCATGACGCTGAAGCGGCTCCTCGGCCTCGACACCCGCGCGGAGCGTTACGCCTTCGCATCCGATCCGGAGCTCGGATACGTGTCGGCGCAGAAGATCCCCGATCGCTGGGTTCCGACCACCTGCGGGTACTGCTCCGTTGGCTGCGGGATGTTCATCGGGGTGAAGGACGGCCGGGCGGTCAGCGTACGCGGGAATCCGGATCATCCGGTGAACCGGGGAATGCTCTGCCCCAAGGGACTGTCGGAGCACCACACCATCGGCGCGGAGAATCGCGCGCGCTTCCCGCTGATGAAACAGGGCGGACGGTTCGCGCGCGTGTCCTGGCCGATCGCGCTCTCGGCAATGGCTGGACGATTCCGCGAGGTGCAGGCCCGGTACGGACGCGACGCGGTCGGCGTCATCAGCACGGGTCAGCTCGTGACGGAGGAGTTCTACGCGCTCGGGAAACTCACGCAGCTCGGGCTCGGGACGCGCAATTACGACGGCAACACGACGCTGTGCATGTCGACCGCGGTGGCCGGCTACAAGCGATCGTTTGGCAGCGACGGGCCGCCCGGGGCCTACGAGGACTTCGAGCGCGCCGACGTGATCCTGCTGATCGGCGCCAACATCGCCGACAACCACCCGATCCTGTGCCGCCGCCTCGAGGCCAACCCGGGCGCGACGCTGATCGTCGTCGATCCACGGGTCACCAAGACGGCGATGCTGGCCGACGTGCACCTGCCGATTCGTCCGCGGGCGGACCTGGCGCTGCTGAACGGGCTGATCCACATCATCATCGAGCGCGATCTCGTCGACCACGAGTACATCGAGCGGCACACCACCGGGTTCGACGCTCTTCGCGATTCCGTCAGTTCGTACACGCCGGAGGATGTGGCGCAGATCACCGGCCTCGGCCCCGAGCTGCTCCACCGCACGGCCTCGCTCTACGCGGGCGCCCGCGCGGCGTTCATCGCCTGGACGATGGGGGTGAATCACAGCACGAAGGGAACGGAAACGGTCAACGCCATCACCAACCTCGCGCTGATCACGGGCAACATCGGCCGCGCCGGCGCCGCCCCCTTTTCGATCACCGGTCAGTGCAACGCGATGGGCACGCGCGAGGCCGGGTTTGCCTCGAGCCTGCCCGGGTACCGCGCGTTCGAGAACCGGGCGCATCGCGCCGAGCTGGCGGCGCTCTGGAATGTGCCGGCGGACAGGATTCCGGACGCGCGAGGGCTCGCCTACCCCGACATCATCGAGGCCGCGCTCGACAAGCGGATCCGCGCGCTCTGGATCATTGCCACCAATCCGATCGTGTCGTTTCCGAACCTGGGCGCCCTGACGCAGGCGCTCGAAGGGCTCGAGTTCCTCGTGGTGCAGGACGGCTTTCATCCGACCCCGACCACGGCGTTCGCCGATCTCGTGCTGCCGGCGGCCATCTGGGGCGAGAAGGAAGGGACCTATACCAACTCCGAGCGGCGCGTGAGCAAGGCCAATCGCGCCTGCGATCCGCCCGGAGAGGCGCGCACCGACTTCGACATCTTCCTGGACCTCGCCGCCGCGCTCGGCGTGCGCGATGAGATCTTCCCCGGCTGGACGGGGCCGCGCGACGGGTTCGACGAGTGGCGGCGCGTCTCGGCCGGACGCCTCTGCGACTACTCCGGGATGACGTACGACGCGATCGAAGCGCACGGCGGCATCCAATGGCCCTTCGGAACCCAGGGAACCCAGAACCCAGAAGAGACTCGGCGTCTCTACACCGACGGCGTCTTTCAGACCCCCGATGGCAAGGCGCGGCTCCTGCCCGTGCACTGGGAGCCGTTTCCCGAGCAGCCGACCGGCGACTATCCGTTCGTGCTCAACACCGGCCGCACCGTGGAGCACTGGCACACGCGCACCAAGACGGCCAACGTGCCGATCCTCGAGCGGCTGTCGCCGCGCGCCTGGGTGGAGATGAACCCGCGCGACGCGCGCGTGCTGCGGCTGAAGGCGCGCGACCGTGTCGACGTCGTGTCGCGCCGCGGGCGCATGCGGGGCGTGGAGCTGCGCGTCACCGAGACGATCGCGCCGGGCGAGGTGTTCGTGCCCTTCCACTACGCCGAAGCGAACGCGAACCAGGTGACGCAGAGCGCGTTCGACCCGGTCTCGCGCGAGCCGAACTACAAGCAGTCGGCCGTACGGATCGAACGGGGCTCAACTCCCAACTCCCAATACCCAACTCCCAAAAGAAGTCCCGGGCGCTTGGGGATTGGGAGTTGGAAGTTGGGAGTTGACAGCCGCGTCGAGCGAAAGGACCGCGGGCGATGAAACGGCTCGTCGTGGTCGGCAACGGCATGGCGGG
>Ga0209640_10003874_pt1 | contig 13136 bp, 12 predicted proteins | sample RifCSP10_1_FD_184018 | JGI IMG/M metagenome (GOLD analysis project Ga0209640, IMG submission 184018) | Soil microbial communities from Rifle, Colorado - Rifle CSP2_sed 10_1 (SPAdes) (version 2) | ecosystem: Environmental > Terrestrial > Deep subsurface > Rock core/Sediment | place: Rifle...
CCTTCGGTGCTCTGTCGCAGGAGACTCGCCTGCGAGTGTTTCGTCTTCTCGTCAAACATGGAGAGGCTGGAGCCCCTGCCGGGACCTTGAGCGAAGCATTGGGTATCCCCCACAACACTTTGTCTTTTCACCTGTCACACATGAGTAATGTCGAGCTGGTTCTGTCGCGCCGCGAGGGACGTTCGATCATTTACAGCGCCAATTTCGAGTTAATCACCGGCTTGATTCGTTTCATGGTGGAGGATTGCTGCCGTGTCGAGTTCGCTAACATTCGCACGGATAAAAAACGCGGAAGTTCGGTTATAGAATTATTTAATTGTTGCCAGCCAAAGGAGAAAAAAGCATGAAACGCATTCATATCCATATCGGAGTTGAGAATCTCGACGAATCGATTCGGTTTTATAGCGCGATCTTTGGCGCCGAGCCGGTAAAGACCAAACCAGACTACGCCAAGTGGATGCTGGAGGACCCCCGCGTGAATTTCGCGATATCGACCCGGGCGTCTAAGAACGGAGTTGATCATCTTGGAATTCAGGTCGATGACAACGACGAATTGCAAGAAATACGGGCACGGGTGAAAGCCGCCGATATGGCCGTCTTCGAGGAAGGGGAAACGGTCTGTTGTTACGCCAAGTCGGAAAAATCGTGGGTGCAAGATCCCGCGGGAATTGCATGGGAAGCGTATCGGACCATGGAGGATGCGCAGATTTTCTCCAGCAAGGACGCCGCTCGCGAAAGCGCCTGCTGCGCAGAGCCATCCGTTAGTCAAACGGCGTGCTGTGAACCATCCGAAAAGACCACCGGGTGCTGTGGGTAAAACGGCTTGAACGGAGCGAAGCGGTTGGACCTTTTGAACGGTTTGAACGTACGTGTTCTGGTCCTGTGCACGGGGAACTCCTGCCGCTCGGTGATGGCCGAAGCGATGATCAATCAGCTGGGCCGTAGCCGTTTCAAGGCATGGAGCGCGGGGAGTGCCCCGGTAGGGTTCGTTCACCCGAAAGCCATCGAAACTTTAAAACGCCATGACATTGCTCCCGGAACGCTGCACAGCAAATCATGGGATGTTTTTGCCAATAAGCCGTTTGATCTGGTGATTACGGTCTGTGATCAAGCCGCCGGCGAAAGCTGTCCGGTCTTTGCGGGCAAGCCTAAAAGGCTTCATTGGAGCATTCCCGACCCGGCGAAGGCGCAGGGAACCTCTGCCGAAGTCGATGCCGCATTCGACAGGTCGTTTTTATTGCTCAAAGAGGGGATCGAGAATTTATTAAAATGACCGGTCATTCACCCCGACGTTTGTCATTTCTCGATCGTTATCTCACGCTGTGGATCTTTCTCGCGATGGCGGCGGGCGTCGGCCTAGGTTCTGTATTCAAGGGCGCACCAGAATTTCTGAATAACCTTTCGGCCGGAACAACGAATATCCCAATTGCGATCGGCCTGATCCTGATGATGTACCCGCCTTTGGCTCGGGTAAAATATGAAGAACTACCGCTGATATTTAGGGATTGGAAGATTCTCTTGCTCTCGCTGGTTCAGAATTGGCTGATTGGCCCGTTGCTGATGTTCGGCCTGGCCGTCCTGTTCTTGCAAGAGTATCCCGAATACATGACCGGCTTAATCCTCATCGGATTAGCCCGCTGCATTGCTATGGTTATCGTCTGGAATCAATTGGCAGAAGGCGACAACCAGTATGTCGCAGCCCTGGTGGCATTCAACAGCATCTTCCAGCTTCTGTTCTTCAGTGTCTACGCATGGTTTTTTCTTACAATGTTACCGCCGATGTTCGGCTTGGGCGGGCAGATCGTCGATGTAAGTTTTCGTACCATCGCCGAAAGCGTGTTCATTTATCTCGGCATTCCGTTTCTGGCAGGCTTTCTGTCGCGTCTTATTTTAATCAAGCAAAAGGGACGGGAGTGGTATGACCGACGATTTCTGCCGAAGATCGGACCCGTCACATTGGTTGCTCTTTTGTTCACGATCTTCGCCATGTTCTCGCTTAAGGGCGATATGGTGGTTAAACTGCCGTTGGATGCCATCCGTATTGCTATCCCGCTGGCAATCTATTTCGTGATCATGTTCTTCGTCAGCTTCATAATGGGGAAAATGATTGGAGCGGATTACGGCAAGACAACCGCCGCGGCTTTCACCGCAGCAAGCAATAACTTCGAGCTTGCGATTGCCGTCGCCATCGCCGCGTTCGGTCTTGGCTCAGCGGTGGCTTTCGCTACCGTGATCGGTCCGTTGGTTGAAGTTCCGGTCTTGATAAGCCTTGTCAGCGCAGCATTCTGGTTTCGAGACAAATGGTTTGCTTCCAGCGAACAAAGCCAAAGAGTGGTCGGTCGCAACAAGATTTATCCGTAGCCGGCGAATTGTGGCCAAATGATTGTAAAGAGGAATGCTGGCCTCTTGGAAAGGCTTGCCGTCTCATTGCCATCGCGCGAGTGTGGTCGAACACTGATTATCCGCGGCAATGGACGTCTGAGTCTATGGCGGCGGAACCAGGCGATAACCAATGCCGCTTTCGGTTCTTAGCAGCTTTTCGTGGCCATTGCCGGGCTCAAGTTTCTTTCGCAGATGAGTCATGTAGACGCGCAAATATTGAGACTGCTCTTCGGCGTTAGGCCCCCAGACTTCCCGCAGCAAGTGTTTGTGGGTCACAACCTTGCCCGCGTGTTGAGCGAGAATCTTAAGCAGCGCATACTCAGTTGGGGTCAGCTTGATCTCCCGTCCTTTTACGCTGACCGTGCGAGCAGTGAAGTCGATTTCAAGCGAGCCGGCGCGGAAAAAAGGCTCCTCGGTAGCTGACGCGGCCCGTCGCTGAATTGCCCGCAGACGGGCTAATAGCTCACCTGATTCAAACGGCTTTGTAACATAATCATCGGCACCGGCGTCCAACGCAGCAATTTTCTCCTCGGGTCCGTCTCGAACCGAGAGAATTAATACCGGCACATGACTCCACTCCCGTAACGTTTTTAAGACTTGTAGGCCGCTGATATCCGGCAATCCAAGGTCAAGCAAGACGACGTCTGGTCTTCGGAGTGCCGTATCGGAGAGTCCCTGTTTCCCGTTTTCTGATTCAAACACCCGATAATGCTCTCCCTCTAAGACGATCCGGAGAAGCCTGCGGATCTGCTTCTCGTCGTCGATCACCAGGGCTGTTACACGCTCACTCAAGCGATACTCTCCATGATTTCCGGCGGAAGTGTCTCCACTGGAATGGTGATGACAAACTCGCTCCCTCCGCTTGCGCGGTTGGTTGCATGCACACTCCCTCCGTGCGCTCGGACAAAGCCACTAACGATCGCAAGACCCAGCCCGGTTCCGCCGGGAGAAGCGTCTTTGCCACGGTAAAACGTCTCGAAGATGTGCGGCAAGTCTTCTTGCCGAATTCCTGTTCCCTCATCCTCGACTGAAAGAATCAACTGTCCGTCTGTTAGGTGGGCGCGTAAAACGATTCCAGTCGCCGGCGGGCTATTTGAAGCAGAGTTCAAAAGAAGGTTACAGAGGCACTGCTCGAGGAGGGGCTGATCTAGTTTGACCATCGGTAAGCCTTCATCCGTATCCACGATGATTTGATGCTCCTCAATGGGTTCGCCTGCTAATTCGACGGCTGCATGAACGAGGTCTCCCACGTCGCACCAATCCAATTTCGGCCGGATCACGCCGGATTCGATCCGTGTCATGTTGAGCAGGTTGTTGATTACGCGGTGCAAGCGCCGGACAGCGAGCTGAACTTCGCGAAGAGTCGCTTGTTCTCTTGTGTCGACATCGATTCCCCTGGACAGAGCATCAATACCAGTTTGGATGGCCGACAAGGGGGTCTTCAGTTCGTGGGAGACACTTTCCAGGAGCGTGCGCCTGAGATGCTCGGAAGCCTCCAGGATTTCGGCATGCTTGAACGCTTCGATGATGTGGTCCTTTTCGAGCACAAGTCCGATGAGTACTGCGAAGGCTTCGAGGAGATCCCGTTCGCTCACGTCAAAAGATTTTCTTTTTAGGGGATGCACGGACAGGACACCCATGATGGCAGTGCGACCCTGCAGAGGAATATGTAGCGCCTCGGAGTCCGGCAGCGTATCAGTAAATTTTCCTACCGAGATGCGGTGGCTAAAGGCCCAGGCTGCGGCGCTCTTCTCCTTTTCCGAAAGGTCAAACGAGCTGGCACCATGAGCAACCGTCGAAAGCGTATGGTCTTTTTGGCGGAGCAGAAGCGCCGCCTTGGCCGCGAAGATCGAATCGATGAGATTCACGGCGGCATGAAGACCGATATCCAGGCTTGTAGCAAATGCAGCCTGATGGGCGAGTTCGTAAAGAGCAGCGGTTCGGCGCTCTCGCTGGCGTTCGGTGATCTCCTGGCGACGCAGTTGGCTGGTCAGGTGTCCCATGGCAAGAGCTACGACAAAGAAAGTTACGAACATGATCGCATCGTGAAACTGCTCAATAAAAAACGTCAAGCGTGGTGGAACAAAAAGAAAATTCCATAAGACGGCGCTCGTTGCCGCGACAACCAGCACGGGTGCTCGAGTCAACCTGAGCCCTGATGCAACGACTAAAAGAAGATAAAGAAGCGCCACGCTTTGGTACCCGGTGAACGACTGAAACAACCAAGCAGCTCCGGTCAACCCGAGAATGGAAATGCCGGCCAAAAGAAATTCGTGGAAACGCCACTCCGGGCGCATCTTTGTCGAACTCCTCTCGTCAGTGGACGACTTAATGGAGATGTGAGGGTTAGGCCACAGATCTTTCGGCATAAGATGCACTATATCTTGTTTCTCGTGCGCCGGCATTCCGCGCACCTGTCGCGCGAGTCGGCTCGGGAATCGGCAAATTTCAGGACGCGATTTGGCGCCGCTCTCACTCCAATTGAGAGTTCATTCGATCGGGCATGAGCCTATAGCCGGAGCGGGTCAGATTACACCGTAATTTGCCGGTCCTCAGGAGAAACAAAAACGCGGATTGGGAGAATCATCATTTCGAGACCCGCGAACTGAAGCTTCTGTTCGAGGGTAAAGGGCGTATGGTTATGAAGCAGACGGGTGAAAAGGTTCTCCTGCTCAAATACCAATTTTCCGGCGAAAAAGACGGACCTGGGAAACTCTTTCACTACGGATTTACTGAGCTTTTCCAATTCGTCGATAACATCGATTCCCAAAGAATAACGATATTCCGCGTACCAACCTAAGCAGTTGGCATAGTCAACAAAGCTCTTGAGATCATCCTCTTTCAATCGGCGTAGATTGTCGATCTCGTCTCGCCCCTTAAAGCGGCCGGAGTCAATCAATCCGACGGAAACAAACACGATGTTTTTGAAATGATTCGGAAAAAGACGGCCAATGCTGAGCAACGAATGTATCGCGAGACCCTCAAAGTCTCTGACGATGAGAACTGCGGTTGGCGCATCTGCATTTTTAGCCGGGACTGGGGTTTTCAGGTCTGGAAGAAATGGCAGATTGATCAGAGTATCGTCAAGCCTTTTCAACGCGCTCCGCACTTTATCGTAGTGGTATCGGACCACATAGCAAAGCGCAATGAATAGCGACGTCACGAGTAGGGTAATCCATCCCCCCTCGGCAAATTTTAGAATTATAGTGACAACGAGAATGGTTCCCGTGAACGACAAGCCAAGACCGTTTACAAACAGTCTGCGTAGCCAAAGTCTTTCGCTATGCCGTATTTTCCACCAGTGGCAACACATTCCGAGCTGGGAAATGCTAAAGGTCAAAAAGACATTGATGGCATACATGACAACCAGCAGCCTGACGTCACCCGCGGTATAGGCCAGAAAGGCCAGTGCGGCGAGCCCCATGAACCAGACGCCATGTTGAGTGACCAACTTGTCGCTTAGATGAGAAAAACGATGCGGCGCCCAGGAATCGAGCGCCATATTTGACAAAACTCGCGGGCCATCGATGTAGCCAGCCTGGGCCGCGACCAAAAGAATGGCCGCTTCCGTGATAAGAGTGATAATCACCAAAACATAAGCCGATTCGGGCGAAAAGAAACCTCCATAAATTTTCGCAAATAGGCTGGCATTGAGAGTTTTGCCCGGTTCATGGGAGACCTGATTCAGCAAATAACAGAGCAACAGACCGCTTGCCGTGAACGCGAGTGAGGCCGCCATATAGACCATGGTTTTTTTGCCGGTCTCAACTCTTGGCTCGCGCAGGGCCTGAAGCCCGTTGCTAACAGCTTCAATTCCCGTGTAAGTGCCGCCGCCGAGACTATAGGCGTGTAAAACGATAAAGAGCGTCGCCCATATCCCCAAACCTTGAATGTCGCCGATGGTCTTTTGGTAGGTTGTCGCCGCAACTAGAGGGACTTCTGCGGCCTTCGGTATGATGCCTAGGCCGATTGCAAAAATGTGCGCGACCACGAACAAAAGAAAGATCGGAAGCAAAAAAAGAACTGACTCCTTAGTGCCGCGAAGATTGAGATAGATAAGGAAGAAGATCAGCCCAAATTCGATCACCAGCTTAAAGCCGTGCAATGAGACCGGTAGGAAACTGAAGATCTGGTCACCCGCGCTCGCCACCGAAATCGTTATCGTCAGCATGTAATCGACAATCAAGGCGGAACCGGAGACCAGGCCGGTTTTGGGCCCTAAAAGCTTGGTCGCGACAAGGTAGCCTCCGCCGCCGGTCGGAAAAAGCTCGATGATGTGACTGTAGCTTGCCGAGATGACAAAAACGGTGGTCGCCATCAGGATCGCCAGCGGCAGTGCGAGAAAGAAGTGATCTCCAAGAGCCAGATAGGCCTCTTCTGGTCCGTAAGCAGACGAGCTGAGGCCGTCGGCTCCGAGGCCGACCCAAGCAAGAAACGCGACCAGTGAGACCTGATGAAATACTTTTGGATCTAGAGGATCCTTCGGTCTTCCGAACAAGGCATTTCTAAGAGACATGTTAAACGTTGACAAACATCAGACGATCGTCTGGACTTGTCCCGTTGACATTTACTCTAGCAGTCCTGACTAGCCATTCCGGAATTAAAAGAGTATCGGAAAGGATAAAAAAAACGTTAAAACTCGAAGCGGCTTTTGGTTGATTAGGAAAAAGACCAACTGCTTACATTTATAGATGGAAAGGAGAAGCCGGAAGCGAGCCTCCTCAGCAAGCTCGGCCGCGGTGTAACCCGTGTTACCGTAGACGAGAAAACAAAAAGTCCGGATGCAAGAAAGCAAGGGCCAGGCACATGATTTGGAACTAACAAATGGGTTTTGCCTAGATAAGAAAAAAATGGTGCACGGGAAGACTGGTGACGCCGAAACTAAACAGCACACGGCGGTCAACGTGCTCGCGCATCATCCAAAGCCGCAGGGCTGTACCTATGGCGTGAGGAATCGAACGGCCGCGACCGCGAGCTTGGTTCCGCTTTGGATGGTAAGCAGGCTGCCGATACCGAATCCGGCAATCGACGCAACGGCGCCCGCCAGGACGCCAACCGCGATGACCATCAGCAGAGTAAATCCGAAAGCCATCATCGGCATGAAGCGCGCGAGATCTCATGCCGCGAGTCTCAAATCCGCGCTAGCGCTTCACCTCCAAAAGCAGTCAACACAACGACCAACCAGGGCGGAAATCTCCAGAACATCAAAAGCGCAAAAGCAACTAGTCCAAGCCCGAAGTCCGCGGCCGAATAGATTGCGCTTGTCCACACGGGTTTATACAACGCCGCCAGCAGCAAGCCCACCACAGCCGCGTTGATCCCTTTGAGAGCCGACTGGAAAACAGGTACTGAACGCAGGAGATCCCAGAAAGGAAGAGCGCCGGTAATCAAGAGAAAAGAAGGAAGGAAGATCGCGACAAGCGCGAGCAGCGCGCCTGGCCATCCATTAGGTTCCGGACCCATCACAGTGCCGAGATAAGCGGAAAAAGTAAAAAGCGGCCCGGGCACGGCTTGCGCCGCGCCATAACCTGCGACGAATTGTTCATTGGTGACCCAGCCTGGGCTAACAACTTCCGCTTGCAACAGCGGTAGAACCACATGGCCTCCGCCGAAAACCAACGATCCCACGCGGAAGAAGCTATCAAAGAGTTCGAGCGCGTGGCCGGGTGCAATCTGGCGCAAGAGCGGCAGCCCCGCGAGGAGAATGAAGAAAATGACCCAAGCTGCGATGGCGGTCTTTTTCCCGACTGGAAATCGCATATGCGAGACCGTAGAAGAAGCGCTGCCGGGAAAAATGACCACGCCGGCAATACCGGCAAGTGCAATCGATGAAATCTGCCCGACTGCACTCGGCCAAGCCAGTGTGACTATCGATGCGAGAATGGCAATCGTCGCGCGCTCACGGTCGGGGCAGAGAGAACGAGCCATCCCCCAAACCGCCTGCGCGACCACTGCCACGGCAACGATCTTCAGACCGTGCAGCCATCCGGCATCGGCAGCGCTCGCAAACGCCCCGACGCCGAGGCCGAAGACCATGAGCGCGAGCGCTGACGGCAGAGTAAAACCCAGCCAGGCGGCAACTCCTCCGAGCAGACGCGCCCTGGCAATTCCGATGGCGATCCCGACCTGGCTGCTGGCCGGTCCTGGGAGGAATTGACAAAGTGCCACAAGGTCCGCATAGCTTTGCTCATCGAGCCATTGCTTGCGTTTGACGTACTCCTCATGGAAGTACCCAAGGTGGGCGATGGGGCCGCCAAAAGAAGTCAGTCCCAATCGCGTCGAGACCCAAAGAACTTCCAAGAGAGAGCCCTGGCTCTGACCGCGCAGAATTTCATGATCGGCGGTTTCCGCCCGCTCACTCATAGTGTTCGGCGACCTCTTCGAGCGAACCTTCCGCTATGGTCAAAGCTTTTAGAGCTGTTTCCAAATCCTCACTCGCGTGAGTTTTGAGAAACTTGCCGCCCTGGATTCGCAAGCCCTTGACGATTTTGTGCCATTCCTTGGCCTGACGGTGCGCTCTGGCGTTTGGCTTGTGGCGGATCTCACCGCCGAGCCCGGTGTGTTCGAGAGTCTCTTCCACCGTATGCTCGGCGATTTCGAGCGCGAGCACGCCATGTTCGAGGTCTTCGTAACCGGTTTTTTTATAGATAGCCTTCAGCTCTTTTTGTAGCCGTTTGAACTCTTTCATAAGAGCCTTCAGCTGATCCGTTTGAGATTGTCCGCGTTGAGCCATTTTCAATTCTCCTTCGGATTTATTTCATTCGGCAGCTCACGTTTAGCTGATCCTCACTGGGGCTACTGTGTCTCAACGTATAAGGTTAACCTAGACCAGTCGGACTGTGGCACCGCTGCACGTGCTCTGAGTCGTGCTGAGAGCCGGCATCCTGCTCGGCTACTCGTTAACTAGCTCACCAAAGAGCTCTCTCACTCTTTCTTTTGCAACGGCCAAAGCCTTTCTCCCCTTCGACGTTGCCCGATAGACACGGCGCGACTGGCGTCCTGTTCGCTGCACCGACGAACGCAAATAGCCGCTGACTTCCATCCCGTGAAGGATCGGGTATAGGGTGCCGGGGCTAAGCTTGTAGCCGTGATGCGCCAGTTCCTCGATGAACCACAATCCGAATACCGCCTTCTCCGAAGCGTGATGTAGAATATGAATTCGTATGAGGCCTTTATAAAGATCCTGATCGTTCACAATGTTGTCAAAAAGGGTTTCTGATTTCGTTATCGAATTTCGATATACAGGAAAAACCAAACGTTTACAAACATGTGCAGTGGGCGCCGATCATCGATGCAATTGTACGGGTGGTGTTAATGTTCCCGTCGGGGATGGTTAAAATCCCTCGCCTTCAGGCGAAGTGAGAGTTTGTCATGCCGGCGAAGGCCGGCATCCAGGTGACGGACAGCGTCAGTCATACCGTTGCAAAACGGTATCCAGGTTAAGGATGGGGATGGACCCCGGTTTTCACCGGGGTGACGATAGGCCGGAATGACGAGAACCGCCGAACCCGTTGGCTTGGAGCGGAGGTTGTTCAGTTGGATGTCGAGTTCAAAGGAGACCTGGCTTGCTTGAGCTTTTCACCAGTTCTGCACATTTAATTGATTTCTGTACGATTCACCTCTATTGGTAATTAATTCCCCGTTTAACATCGATTGATCATGGCACCCGCGAAGGATATCCGGCAACTGACCTGGTTATTGGCCTGGGCCGTCGTTTTTTGCGACATCGGCACCTCGGTCTACTATGTTCCCGGGATTCTTTACGGCAACGTCGGCGATAGCACTCCGTTTTTCATTCTGCTGACGACTCTGGGCTTTATTCCGCTCGCCCTGAAGTACATTGAAATCACCTGGCGCAATCCCGAAGGCGGTGGCGTCGTCACCATCGCGACCAAGGCATTCGGGCCCATGTGGGGTTGCCTAGGCGGGATGTTGATCACGACCAGTTACTTTCTGACGGCGTCGATTTCATCGGTTTCTGCTTTTCACTACGTCGGTAGCGTTTTGCCTTTTTTCGATGACCATATCGTGCTCTTGGCCTGCTGTGGACTGCTGGCCCTGGCCATTCTCAATATTATCGGAATCCGCGAAAGCGCCACCGTTGCGCTCGCCATGGCAAGCACGGCACTCATCGTCGATATCGTTGTGATCGCGTTGTCAGTTAAACAGTTATCAGTCGATCAATGGGCCCACGCATGGCAAAGCTTGTCGCCGCCTCAGGAGATGTCGGTTCACGGTCTATTGATTGGGTTTGGTTCTGCCTGGCTCGCCTTCTCCGGATTGGAAAGCATCAGTCAGCTGAGCCCGACCATGCGCTTTCCCTTACGGCGAACTGCCAGACGGGCGATGCTGGCCGTCATTGTCACCATGATCATTACATCGCCGCTGCTTTCGGTGTTATCCATTAGCTTGCTTCCGGCGGCTCTCAAGGCAACCGAGAGCGAGCGATTCATATCGGAGCTTGGCATGATCTCCGGCGGATTCGCGCTCAAGGCGGCCGTGGTGTTGAGCGCCTCGACGCTGCTTCTGTTCGCGGCCAACACCGCGATCATCGGCACCTATCATATATTTCTTGCCTTATCGAACACCGGTTTCATGCCGCGGGTGATTTCCCTCCGCAGCGCAAAATTCCATAGCCCGCATGTCGCGATTTCGATTGCCACCGTAGTTCCCGTGGCCGTCATCTTGGCAACTCGCGGAGAGCTGGCTCTGCTCGGAGAAATGTACGCTTTCGGTCTGCTCGGCGCATTTGTATTTTCGTCGATGAGTCTCGACCTGATCCGATGGAATCTCGGACGCCGGGATCCTGGGTTTTGGATCGGCGTGCTCACCACCGGGATGCTCATGCTGGCGTGGGGCGTTAACCTGGTTGAAAAGGAGTTAGCAACGTATTTCGGCGGGGCTGTCACCGTGGTGGGTATGCTGATGGCTGTGGGAGTGCGGCGAGGGTGGTTCATGGATCTGCTGGCGCAAGTTCCCTCGGTTCAGCGTCTGCAAGCCAGAGCCTATCGGGCTTCAGAAGAGCTTGTCGAGGACGAACTCAAAGGCCTGATGACACTCGCGGAAGCCGTCGAAGTGAAGCCGCTGTACTCTTCGTCGACGTTGATCGCGCTGCGGGACGAAAGCCCGCGGCTGATTCAGGAAGGCATCACCCGCGCAAAAGGCAAGGGCGAATCGGCGGTTTACTGTATATACGTCGAAGAGTGGCCGGGGCTTTTTGCCGCTAATACACCGCACAGGCCCAATGAGCAGGGAGTGAAGACGTTGCAATTCGCGCTGCAAGCGGTTCGCGAGAAGCATATGGAAATCATCCCGATCTGGACAGTCTCGCACAATGCCGCCCAAGCCATTGTCAATGCGGCGAAAGCACTCGAAGTCGATACGGTGATCATCGGCGCGTCGCGCCGTTCGGCTTTTTATCACATGCTGCGGGGTCACGTGGTCAAGGGGCTTATGAAAAATCTGCCGAGGGATTGCCATCTGCTTATCTCAAACTGACTTAGACATACACCTCGTACCGAATACCGATTTGCAAAGCATCGTGCGGAAATGCAATTCAGTTTCATGCAGCGATGAAAAGCAATTGGCCGGGATCTCGGTAGAATCGATTAAAGGGTAAAATAGAATGTAGCGCCTTGTTCCACTTTCGCGTCAGCCCAAATGCGTCCGTCGTGTCGATGAATGACCCGCTGAACGGTGACCAAGCCGATACCCGTGCCGTTGAATTCGATTGTCGCGTGCAGGCGTTGAAAGGCTCCGAACAACTTGTCGGCATAAGCCATGTCGAAACCGGCGCCGTTGTCGCGCACAAAATAACACTTGGTTCGGTTATTCCGAGTAACGCCGAATTCGATCCTTGCGTTTCGACGTTTGGCGCTGAATTTCCAAGCGTTGCCGAGTAGATTCTCGAACGCGATGCGAACCAGGCGTCGATCGCCGGTTGCCGTGATCCCTTCACCAATGACGAATTCCATGTGACGCGAGGCTTCGCGATCGCGAAGTTCTGCTGCAATGGCATGGCCCAGGCGGATATATGTGTGACACAGTTCGCTATGAATGTACGGCCGAGCCGGTAGTATGCGGCTTTTGCCACTGTCGAGATTGCCAGCGCGAGACCGGTAGCGCTTTCGGAGCTACTCTTTTTGTTCCCGCTAACGCGGTGACGATTACGGGAGAAGTCAAATATTATGATCGAGTTGCTGATAGCGGCAACTTTGTCAGCCGCGGATTTTGCCCCGCCTGCGGTGCACGCCTCTTTGAAAAACCGAAAGCGGCTTGCTGGTGTTATCGCCATCAGAGCGGGAAACCTGGATGACCCAAGCTGGTTTCGTCCACAGAGAGACATCTTTGTTGGGAGTGCACAACCGTGAGACTTTATGAATCCGGCGCTAGCGAAATTTGACAAAAATGCCGCAGGTTTCCACTTATAAACCGCCGGTTACCGACCAAACGAGTAACACCTGAGCAAGAGCGGCGATTCAGTGGCAAAATAGCCGGGCCTCAATCCGAGCATCACTTGATCACCCGATCCGCCCTTGCCAGCACGTTCGGCGGGATCGCCAGGCCGATCTGCTTTGCAGCTTTGAGATTTATCACCAGCTCAAACTTCGTAGGCTGCTCTATTGGCAACTCAGCGGGGTCGACACCTTGGATTTTGTCCACGTAGGTGGCGGCACGGCGGAAGTTATCGGATATATCAGGACTATAGCTCATGAGTCCACCAACCTCGACAAATTCCGTGCCCCCGTACATCG
>Ga0209640_10003875_pt1 | contig 13136 bp, 8 predicted proteins | sample RifCSP10_1_FD_184018 | JGI IMG/M metagenome (GOLD analysis project Ga0209640, IMG submission 184018) | Soil microbial communities from Rifle, Colorado - Rifle CSP2_sed 10_1 (SPAdes) (version 2) | ecosystem: Environmental > Terrestrial > Deep subsurface > Rock core/Sediment | place: Rifle...
CACCACGATTGCAGCGAGTAGGACAGGCTCGAACCAGAAGTATTGTGGTGGCAAAAACATTGGTTAGCGCTCCCGGTGTGAACTATGAATGGTAGTCGATGAGGGGCTGGGCTATGCCGCAGACTGAGCTAGCGGTAGACACGTCGACGTGGGCTCGCAAACCCTCTTGGGTTCACTTGACACTATCTCTAGGCGGGAGGACGTGGAGTGGACAGCATCGGAATCTACTCAATTTGCTTATGCCTCTCACCGATCCGCAATGGCACTTGACGATGTCGCGCAACCGGCACCCGCCAAAACTGGTATGGCGAAATCTCGTTCCAGGATCAGCGAGTGATATTGCGAGCCGTCCAATTTTCCACAGCGGCCGCCTTGCGTGGCTCGACGACGGTCCCGGTAACTCCGCGAGATTTCATTTCGGCCCGGAGCAGATCAAGCTCGGCCGCAGCCGCGGGTCCAGGCGGTCCCGCAAGGCATCCCCCAGAAAGTTGAACGACAGAATCACCAGCATCACGCTCAAGGCCGGAAACACCACCAGGTGCGGGGCGTCAAAGACATGCGCGCGGCCGTCGTTGAGCATACCGCCCCAGGTCGGCGTGGGCGGAGGAACTCCCAGCCCCAGAAAGCTCAGCGTGGCCTCCGACAGAATGACGGCCGCCAACCCGATTGCGGTCTGCACCATTACCGGCGCGACCACGCTCGGCCAGATGTGGACGACCATGAGGCGTCCGGACCGCACTCCCAGGGCCCGCGCGGCCTGCACGTAGTCCCGTTCCCGCGTCTTCAGAACTTCGCCGCGAACCAGCCGCGCATATCCGATCCATCCCCCGATCGAAAGCGCAAGAATCAGCTTCCCGATCCCGGGACCCAGGAACGCAACGAAGGCCAGAGCCAGCAGAACTCCCGGGAAGGCCATCAGCGTGTTGATAACGATTCGATTCAGAAACCGGTCGAGCCAGCCTCCGTAGAACCCTGCCAGGGAACCGATTGCGGCGCCCACCAGCAGCGAGATCGAGACCACGCTGAGCCCAATCCAGACCGAGACGCGCGCGCCGAAAATCACCCGGGAGAGCACGTCGCGGCCCAGCTCATCGGTTCCAAACCAGTGGGCAACGCTGGGAGGCTGGAGCCGGTTTGCCAATTCCTGCGCCGAAGGATCGAGCGGGGCCAGTTGCGGCGCGGCTGCGGCGCACAGGAGAAGAACTCCGAGGATGGCCACACTGGCAAAGGTCAGCGGATTGCGTCTCATTCGTTCTTCCCGCTCTCTTCGCTGCGGAATCGGCGTCATGCTTCGCGGATGCGCGGGTCCACCACGCTGTACAGCAGATCGGTAATCAGGTTCACCAGGACGTAGGTGACCGCGATGGTAAGGAAACACCCCTGCACCAGGGGGTAGTCGCGCGAATTGATAGCCTGCAGCGTCAGGCGTCCGATACCCGGCCAGGAGAAGATCGTCTCCGTCACCATCGCGCCCGAAAGCAGCGCCCCCAGTTGCAAGCCCACCAGGGTCACCACCGGTATCAGCCCGTTGCGCAGAACGTGCTTGTAGCGGACGCGCGGCTCGGACAGTCCCTTGGCGCGCGCCGTGCGCACGTAGTCTTGGCCCAGCTCTTCCAGAACCGACGTGCGCACCATGCGCGTCAGGATCGCCGCGAGCGCCGCTCCGAGCGTGACGGCGGGAAGAATCAGGTGCAGCAGAGAGCCGGAACCCGAGACCGGCAGCCAGCCGGCTTCGACGGAAAACACCAGGATGAGCAGAGGGCCCAGCGCGAAATTCGGGAAGGACAAGCCGAGCAGGCTGAGGAACCCGAGCGCTCCGTCCGGCCATCGCCCGCGGTGAACGGCCGCCTGCACGCCGGCGGGAATCGCGAGCAGCAGGGCGACGAGCAGCGCTGCCAGCGTCAGCAGAATCGTCGCCGGATACCGGGTCAGGATGATCTCCGTTACCGGCGAATTGAACCGGAACGAGCGGCCGAGATCGCCGCGGACCAACCGCCCGAGGTATCGCACGTACTGCGTGAGCACGGGCTGGTCGAGGCCCAATTCCTGCCGCATCCGCTCGACGTCGGCCGCCTGCGCCCGCTCCCCGAGCATTTGTTCGACCGGATCGCCCGGCACCAGGTGAATCAGAAAAAAGACCAGGCTCACGACCAGAAAAACCACCAGCACGGTGTAGAGAAAACGGTCTGCCAAATGTTGTGCGGCGGCGAGCAGCAGCGTTTTCATAAAAGCCAGTATAATCCTCGCCGGAAAAGAGAACCTTCCCCAATCTCGGCATGTTATCGAAAGTATCAAGGTCCGTCCGAGGGAGCCGAGGAAATTCAGTTAAAGGAAACTGATGTATACTCATAGATTACGGGGGCGTTAGGCGATTTGGTTTTAGTTCAGTCGAGGATTCCGGTTCCGGGCGGGGGGAGGAATGCTCTGGAGGTCTACTTGCGATCCGAACGAACTTTTCTCTTCATTTCTCTTCTTTTCGCAGCCGTAATTCTTCCCCTCCCCAATCTTTTTGCAGCCTCGATTGCGGGGCGTGTTTCTGACACGGAGGGAACGCCCCTAGCCGGGGCGCAGGTCACAGCGCAGGGTCTGGAGTCCCCAGCACCGCAAACCGTCGTGACACTGGAGGACGGGACGTTTGCGTTCGATGCGCTGCCCGTTGGTTCCTACACGCTCACCGTCCGGCGTCCCGGGTTCGCGGAATTGGTGCAACCGAACGTCGCGGTCGCCGCCGCAGGGGAATCAGTCCGTTTCAACTTCCGTCTGCGCTCGAACCGGGAGCAGTCCGTGGGACTGGGGCTAGACGAGCTCAATCCCAATGTCTTCATCGTGAAGCTCGATGCCAACGAGATCCAGCGGCAGCTCGCCACGCGGGGCGCGAACACCCAACTGGTCACCGAATTTCGCTCGCAGGAGAACACCTTCGGAGCACCCTTCGGTTACCCGCTGCGCCAAGTGGAGCTGGCGCGCCCCGGAACTTTCCTCCGGAGTTTTCATGGCGCGCTCTACGAGGCACATCAAAATAGCTCCCTGAACGCGCGCTCGTTCTTTACGGTAGGCGGTCTGCTGCCGTCGCGGCGGAATGAGTACGGAGCAACAGCCGGCGGCCCGTTGGTGCGCGACAAATTGATGACCGATGTGGCGTGGAGCCAGACGCGGGATTCCGGCTACGTCAACGGGAATATTCAGGTCCCCTTGCCCGAAGAGCGTTTTCCGCGGTCGGACGATCCGGCCACCAACGCCGTGGTCGCCCGCCTGCTCTCGGCCTATCCCAATGAGCTGCCGAACCTCCCCCACGTAAGCCCCCGGCAACTGAACACCAACGCTCCGCGGGATATCGTGAGCACCGCCTTCTCCACGCGCCTGGAATACCGGGGGCGGGAAACCGATCAAGTTATTTTTGAACAGCGCTACTACGACTCGACCGAGCAGCCGTTCGAGCTGGTCATCGGGCAGAATCCAGTCACCTATCTGCGCCCGCAGAGCTATCATGTGACGCACAACCATGTTTTTTCGCCGTCCACCGTGTCCCGCGTGGCCTTCAACTTCGACCGCCTCTCGGTGTTGCTCGATGTAACCGATCGCTATAGGGACCTCCTGGCGCCGCTCGGAATCACCAACACTCCGGACGTCTCGCTGGGGCGCAGCGGCGACCTGACCACGCTCGGTCCAGGCCCCAACTATCCGCGGCTGCGCGTGGAAAACCGTTTCCACGTTGCGCCTGAAATCCGGCACAACCGCGGCAATCATGCCTTCTCCGTCGGCGGTCTCGTGTCCCGGCTCCAGACCAACGATCTGCAAAGCGACAATTCGCGCGGCGTCTATGAATTCAACCGGAACTTCGGACACTCGACGGTCGAGAACTTCCTGCTGGGTCAGCCGAGCACCTTCAAACTCAATCTGGGAGATTTCTACCGCGGCTTCCGCAACTGGGAACAGGCTTTGTATTTCCACGACCGGATCCGCGTGCACCCGAACCTGACGCTTTCGCTCGGTTTGCGCTATGAGGTGATGACGGCGCCGGTCGAAGTCAACGGCCTGACCGAGATCGCTTACCAGACAGACGCCAACAATTTTGCGCCCCAATTCGGCTTCGCCTGGAGCCCGGGCGGAGGAAAAACCGCCATCCGCGGGGGCTACGGAGTAAGCTTCAGCACGCTGTTCCCCTTGCTGTATCAGCGGGCGCGCTTCAACCCCCCGGCCGTAAAGGTCATTTCTGTCGATGACCATCCCAGCCTGACGAACCCCTTGCAGGGTCTCGATCTGGCCGCTGGCGCAAACACCCGTTCCGGGCTCACTCTGCTAAGCCCCGATCTGGTCGCGCCCTACATGCATCTTTACACGCTGTCCGTCGACCGCGAGCTCCCGACCGGCCTTCTGGCTCGGATGGGTTACATGGGCAGCCGCATGTTCAAGCTCCCCTGGGAAGTGATTACCAACCGCGGCGTGCCTGTCCCGGGAATTCCCACTACGACGTCAACCGTAAACGAACGGCGCCCCGATCCCCGGTATCTGGAGATTGACACCATCTCCAACGGCACGATCGCGTATTACGACTCCTTCAACGTGTCTGTGGAGAAGCGCCTCAGCCGAACCATGACGTGGAACGTCCGTTACATCTTCAGCAAAGTCCTGGATACGGGCGACACGACGTTTTACGATATCGGCACCGGCCGCCACAAGAGCATGGAGCCGTACAACATCATCGGTGACCTCAAAGGCCCCTCGCAGTTTGATACGCCGCACGCGTTGACCGTCTCCTATCGCTATCAGGTTCCGTCATTCTCCGGTTCGAATCGCTTGGCTCGGGCGATGGGAGGCTGGAGGCTCTACGGCGTCTATTCGTTTCGTTCCGGCACGCCGTATATGCTCCATACCGGCTCGGATGCTCCCGGCCTGGGTAACGTGGACGGCGTTGGGCAGGACCGGCCTCACATCCTGAACACGAGCATCCTCGGCAGGAGCATTGACCACCCGGACACGTCCACGTCGATTCTGCGGCCGGAATATTTTGATACGAATATCCCCTTCGGCGGCCGCGGGAACATCGGTTTTGACACCTTCCGCCTGGATGGAACCAACAACTGGAATTTCGCTGTGGAACGAGAGTTCGCTCTGCGGAAAGGCGCAGATCAGACCCCGATGCTACAGTTCCGCGGGGAGTTTTTTAATTTTCTGAATCATCCGCAGTTTGACGCTTATGCGCCACACGTTGCCAACGAGGTTTTCGGAAAGATCACCAACACGGTCAATCGAGGCCGCATCACACAAGTCCTGCTGCGGCTTCGTTTTTGAACTGCCGCTGATTTCGCGAAACCGGGAGAGGGAAACAGTGATTTTCAGGCGCACCGCTTCCTTTCCGAACGATTGGGTTTTGGCGCTGGTTGCGGTCTTTGCCGTGCACTCGGGCGCTGGCGCGGAGACCATGCTGCGGGCCGGCGCAAGCCCCGGCCTCCAGGCTGCTGGCAATTCCGCCTCGCAACAGGATCGGGACGAACGCGGTCCGGCGCCGGGCCTGCGTCTGGGAGAGACCACCCGCTCTCGCGACCGGGATGCAATGATCCCCCTCATCTTCACTCCGCCTCGCGATGAGCCCGCCGGGACGGTTCGTGTGGAACTGACTCTGCCTTCGGGCCCGTGGAGGTTTCAGCGAGCCGAAGCTCCGCCGCGATCGGGATGGAAAGTTTCTGCCCGGCAGAGGCGGCAGCCGCCGCAAGGGTCTGCGGCTCCGGCTGAAACGACGCTGCTCGAGCTGAATCTATCGGCCGGCAGCAAAGCGCTCCCCGAAGGATTGGTTGGTTATCTCCGTTTTCGATTGGAGGAACGCAGTTCTCCGCTGCCGGCTGGAATTACGGTCGGAAAGTTGGAGACCGATCCTCCCGCCTTCGAAGTGGTTGCCCCTCAGTCTCCGGAGGGGTTTCCGGGTCTTTCCACCGACCCGTCTCTGAGCCCCACCGTCACCTGTTTCTTTTTCAGCCATTGAGCGATTTGGGACCCGGCGCCATAGAGATGTTGGCCTGCGAGTTGGTGTGCCCGGCGATGAAGACCCCTTTGGATTCTCAAGAGGCAGGCGGCATGTTGAGGCGCTTCTCAACTTCAATGAGCCGCCGTTCCATCATGGCGAGGCGCTCAACCAGGACCAAGTCGGTCCGCTCGACTTCCGAGAGCCGTTTTTGGTTTGTTTCCGCGAAGTTGTAAAACGCCCGGAGAAGCTTTGTTTCCGTGTCGTGGATCGCTTCAAGGAATTCTTCTCGGAGACTCCTTTGGGACTCGAGAATTGCTCCGCGGATCGCTTCGAGCAGTTCGTCCCGCAGCGAATTGAGGTCAGCCTTGGTTGCCGGTTCCTGGCCGTTTTCCATGGGACTCCTTTGCAGGAAGTATACCATGATGGGTGGTGCTATACTGAACGCGATGCTTGCGGACGAAGGCTTTCGACGAAGGTTCCAAAGGTTCCAATGACTGACCCTCGCATGCGGCCCGGCTTCATTATCACAGCCAGCGTCATTGTGCTGCTGCTGGTCGGGAGCCTGTTTGCGCTCACGTCCTTTCAGCTTCCTTTCATCCGCCCCAGCGGCTCTTCGGAAGTGATCCTGCTGTTTGCTCTTTCGACGCTCATCTTTCTGAGCCTCGTCATTTTCGGCTTCATTCTGTTCCGCAGCCTGTTCAAGCTCACCATGGAGCGTCGGGCGAACCTGCTCGGCTCCAAGTTCAAGACCAAGCTTGTATTCGGCGCGCTGGCGCTTTCCGTGGCCCCGGTCTGCTTCCTATTTCTGTTTTCCTACAGCCTGCTCAACCGCACGCTCGACAAATGGTTCAGCCGGCCGTACGAGACGATCAGCCGGGATGCGCAAGACCTTGTCGAGGAGATACGGGAATTCGCGCGCAGCCGCGCCGGAACGGACGCCGAAATCCTGGCGTCGGAGCTCCGGTCCTCGGCTCGCACACTCGACGCGGCCGCCTCCGCCCTGAACCAGGAGCTTCCCCCGGATGCTCCTCCGCGAGAGCTCGATTATTTCGCCGTCTCCGATCCGGAAGGAGCGGAACTGCTCGCACGAAGCACCTCGCCCGGCATTGCGGCAGCGATTCGGGCCGCGCGCGAAAGCCTGAAGGGCCCATCCGTCGGCGAGAACGGATCTGTCGGCGAGAAGGGCTCACTGATCCTGGATCGCGCCGGGGAGAGTTACGCGGTCGGGTGGGCGACCGTTGAACTCGGCGCGCGACCGGCGACTGTTTTCGCAGCCCGGCAGCTTCCGCCCAAGATCTCCGAGAGCGCCGCACGGCTTGATGCAGAGAGCGTTCTTTACGGCGAATTGAGCCAGGAGCGGCGATCGGTGCGCTCGATTTATCTCTCGATTCTCCTGTTGCTGACCGTCCTGATCCTGTTTATCGCCACGTGGTTTGCGCTCTACTTTTCGCGCCAGGTGACGGTCCCGATTCAGGCGCTCGCCGAAGCGACCAATGAGGTTTCGCGAGGGAACCTGGCGTACCGTGTCAAAACCCGCGCCGCCGATGAACTGGGCGTTTTGGTCAGCTCGTTCAATGAAATGACCGAGCAGTTGGCGGCCGGGCGCGCCGCGCGAGAGCAGTCGCGCATTCATCTCGAGCAAATGAACCGCGAGATTGACCAGCGGCGCCAGTTTACCGAGGCGATCCTCGAAAGCATCCCCACCGGAGTGATTACCGTTTCAGGCGACGGGACCATTCTCGAAAGCAACGGAGCTGCGCGCCGCCTGTTCGGCGCCGAGTCGGGCAACCTCGGCAACGTTTCCGGGCTATTTGCGGGTGAGAATTGGCGGGAATTCCGCGATCTCATCAAGCGCGCCGCCCGCATCGGGCAGGCGACCCGGAATCTTGAAATTCCGCAGGGCGAGCGGACATTGCATCTTGCCGTCACGGTCTGCTCGCTGTCGGGAGAGCCGCCCGACCCGGCCAACCGCAGGCCCGGCGCAAGTTCCTTCGTTCTGGTGATGGAGGACCTGAGCGACCTTCTCCGCGCCCAGAAGTCCGCCGCCTGGGGCGAGGTGGCGCAGCGAGTCGCCCACGAGATCAAGAACCCCCTGACCCCCATTGCTCTCTCGGCCGAACGGATTCACTTGTGGCTCGATCGCCAGGATGGGAAGGGCTCGCCAGAGCTCAACCGCGTCGTCCAGGAATCCTGCGCCCTGATCCAGCAGGAGGTCGGGCACCTGCAACGTCTGGTCAACGAATTCGCGCAGTTCGCTCGTCTGCCCGAGCCGCAGCCCTCCGCGGCCAATCTTAATGAGATCATCGAAAGCTCCTTGACGCTGTTCAACGGGCGGCTCGACGGAATTCGCATTCGCAAGCTCCTGGCGGAGGACCTTCCGACCGTTCAGGTGGACCCGGAGCAGTTCCGCCGGGTGTTCGTCAACTTGATTGACAACGCCGCCGAGGCCATGGAGCAGTCGCTCGTCCGCGAGCTGGTCGTCACGACCCGGCCCGACGCCCGCCGCGAAGTCGTCGAGGCCGAAGTCGCCGACACGGGCTGCGGTGTCACGCCCGAAAACAAGGAAAAGCTCTTTCTGCCTTACTTTTCCACTAAGAACCGCGGAACCGGCCTGGGGCTTGCAATCGTGAACCGCATCGTTTCCGAGCACAACGGAACCATCCGCACCGAAAAGAACGACCCCGTCGGAACCCGCTTTATCATCGAATTGCCGACGCCGCCCGCCTCCTAGCATTATGAAACCGTATTTACTGATCGTTGACGACGAACAAGGGATCCGGCAATCCCTCTCGGCCGTTTTGCAGGATGAGGGGTACCGTGTCATGGCCGTGGCCACGGGGCGCGAAGCCATGCGCGCCCTCGCCGCGGAACCGTTCCACGGCGTGCTGCTGGATGTGTGGCTCGACGACATGGACGGCCTCGACGTGCTGCAGCAAATTCAGGACCAGCATCCCGCCGCGGTCGTCATCATGATTTCCGGGCACGGAAACGTCGAAACCGCCGTCAAGGCCACCAAGCTCGGCGCGTTTGATTTTCTGGAAAAGCCGCTCTCGATTGAGAAGACTCTTCTCGTCCTCAAGAACGCGCTCGAGCATCAATCGCTGCTCGAAGAGAACCGCAACCTTCGCAACGAGCTGGAGGAGCGCTACCGCATCATCGGCGACAGCGTTCCGATGAAGGCCCTGCGCCAGCAGATGCTGCTCATGGCTCCCACCAACGGCCGGGTCCTGATTTTCGGCGAAAGCGGCACCGGCAAGGAGCTGGTGGCCCACGCCATCCACGCCCACAGCATGCGGGCGAAGGAGCCGTTCGTCGAAGTCAACTGCGCCGCGATCCCGGAGGAGTTAATCGAAAGTGAATTGTTCGGGCACCGCAAAGGCAGTTTCACCGGCGCGTCGGAGGACAAAGTCGGCAAGTTCCCGAAGGCCGACGGCGGCACGTTGTTTTTGGATGAAGTGGGCGACATGAGCCTCAAGACCCAGGCCAAGGTGCTGCGCGCCATTGAGGAGCAGCGCTTCGAGCCGCTCGGCTCGTCGAACGCCGTCAGTGTGGACGCGCGCATCATCGCCGCCACGAACAAGAACCTGGAGGAGGAAATCGCGCGCGGCAACTTCCGCGAAGACCTCTTTTACCGCTTGAACGTCATCCCGTTCGGTGTTCCGCCGCTGCGCGAGCGGGTGGAGGACATCCCCATACTCGCCCGCTACTTTCTGCGCGAATTCGCCCTGACCTACGGGCGCAGGCAGAAGGAGCTTTCCTCCGACGCTCTGGCGGCTCTCGAAGCTCACGCCTGGCCCGGCAACGTTCGGGAGCTCAAGAATCTGATCGAGCGGCTGGTCATCATGAGCCCGGACCCGGTAATCGAGCGGAGGCACCTCCCGGCGTTCCTGTTCCGGAACGAGGGCCGGCGCAGAAGCATCCCCGAGCCAAGCACTCTGCAGCAGGCCCGCGCCGCCTACGAGCGCGATTTCATTGTAAGGAAGCTAGAAGAAAACCACGGCAACATCACTCGCACGGCCGAATCGCTCGGCCTCGAGCGCAGCCATCTCTACCGCAAAATGAAATCCCTCGGCATCTCCCCGAGTAGTTAGGGCGTTTTCAGAGTTGCTGTATAGTAGCGCCGCCGTCCCGGCGGCAATGGGGCCAGCGAGACGCTGGCGCTACACGGAACCGGCCCCGTTAATATGACTCCGTATCGCATGCGCATCCTTCCGCAGGAAAAGCCAATGCAGGGTCGGCCTCAGGCCGGCCTTGTGAGCCGCCGACGGCCTGAGTGAAGCCGCCGGGACGGCGGCGCTACTCGCCGACCATCGTCCTCCAGTCAAGCTCCGCCAGGAAACGCGGATCGTCCCGCCACTTTCCACGAACCTTGACATGCAGGTCCAGAAAAACCTTCCGGCCGACAAGGCTCTCGATTTCCTTGCGCGCAAGCGTTCCAATCTGTTTCAACTTTTGACCGCCGGCGCCGATCAGGATGCCTTTCTGCCCTTCGCGCTCGACAACGACCTCGGCGGCAATATACGTCAGAGTCTCTTTCTCTTCGAAGCGAACGACGAGCACGGCGCTCGAGAACGGAATCTCCTGCCGGGTCTCGATGCCGACTTTTTCCCGGATGATTTCCGCGGCCAGGAACCGCATCGGCTGTTCGGTCAAGTGATCCGCCGGGAAATAGAGCGGTCCCTCCGGCAGCCGGGCCAGAATCCGTTCGAGCAGAAGGGGCAGGTTCTCGCCTGTCATCGCCGAAATGGGAATGACCTCGGCAAAGTCGTAGAGCTTCGCGTATCCGTCAATCAGGGGCAGCAGAGTAGGCTTCGCAATGCGGTCGATCTTATTGAGCAGGAGGAAACACGGCAGGCCCGCCGCGCGCACCCACTCCAGCGCAGCTTCATCCTTGCGGCCGAACGGCTGCGAGGCATCCACCAGAAAGAGCAGCACGTCCCGGTCGGCAAGGGCCTCGCGAATTTCCCCAACCATCATCTCTTCCAGTCTGGAGCGCGGCTCCAGGATTCCGGGGGTGTCGAGAAAAACAATCTGGGCCATCGAGGGAGGCTGATCCGCGTCATTGTCCGACCCGGAAATGGAAGGCACAGCAACACCCAACGGGTTCGCGCGGCCATCGAGGGTGAGCACCCCCTGGATCGCGCTCCGGGTCGTCTGCGGTTTTGCAGTGACGATCGAGATCTTGGAGCCGATGAGCGCGTTGAGCAGAGTAGACTTTCCGACGTTGGGGCGACCCAGGATGGTCACAAACCCGCTCTGACATTTCATGGTGGTGAGACCTGCGACTTCGTTAAGGAAATAAGTATTAACCAGGCTGGGATGAGTTGCGGGTATGCGGTTGCTGATCGGGCGCAGGGAACACCGCCGGCGAGCTTTCAGACGGCCCAGTCACGAGCAACCGCACCACCTTCCGTCCGTCGGCTTCGGTTACCTGAAACTGCAGACCATCCTGCTGCAGAACTTCCCCGGCAGCCGGCACACGCCCCAAAACGCCCGTAACCAGCCCGGACACCGTGCTGGCGTCGCCGGTGTCTTCCAGACGAATGCCGAACAGATCGTTGAGCCGGTCCAGATCAAGGCTTCCCGGAATGCTGTACGCCCCTGCCCCTTGCGGGATCACGTCCTGCGCCTCGTGCTCATCGCGGATCTCGCCGACAATTTCCTCGACCATGTCCTCGACCGTCGCCAAGCCCGCCAGGGAGCCGTACTCATCCACTACAATCGCCATCGGCGTGGTTTGCTGGAGCTCCTTGAGCAGCTTGGCGATGGGCTTGGTCTCCGGCACAAACAGCAGCGGCCGCACGAACCGCCGGACGGTCTCATGGGCGGCTTCCACGTCGCTCAATGAGAACAAATCCATCGCATGCACGAATCCCAGAATGTGATCGAGATCGCCTTCATATACCGGGACGCGGGAAAACCTCCGTTTGGAGAGCATCTGCTTCATCCGATCCACTGTGGTCTCCGCGGGGACTGCCACGATCTCCGGACGCGGGGTCATGACTTCCCGGACAACCTTGTCGCCGAATTCCACGACGGACTGGATCAGCTTCCGATCTTCCTTTTCGAGGAACCCTTCCTCCTCCCCCGCCATCATCAAGGCCTCAATGTTTTCGCTCGGGGTCGGCTGCTCCGATTCTCCTTCTTCCTTGCCCAGACTGATCACGGATTGCAGGATCTGGCTCAAGGCAACCAGAGGGGAAACGAGGACGATCGAGAACCGCAGGGTTCGCTTGCAGGATTGCAGCCACTTCCCGTGAGTGCTCGTCAGCAGCATCGCCGGAACGATCTGGGCACAGAACACGACGTCCAAAACCAGGAAAATCCCACCCTGGATCAGCCCGTCCCAGCGGAGGGGCTGCCAAAGATTCCAGCTTGCCATGACCAGGACGAGCAAGATTAAGTCCATCTGAACGAGCAGAGGAAACGTCATCTCGGCTTTTTCCATGTTGATTCCGAGCGAAGGCTCGATCTGCTCTTCGAAGAATTCCACGTTGTCTTTCGAGCCGCGCACCAGAAAGCGCCCCTTCTCGCTGTACAGTCGGCTCACGTAGGAGTACAGGACCAGCAGAAGGCTGCTCACCAGAATCAGCAGCACATGGAAGAGATTGATCAGACTCATGATCCCAATCTCCTCCCGTTTCGCTTCAGAGCGCCCAGTCTCGCGCGTCCTGTAAGGTTCTGGGGCAATCCCAGCCGCCTGCTCCAGCTTCGTTCCAGGCGAGCCATTTCGCCGTTGTCTCGCTCGTGGTCGTGGCCCAGCAGATGCAGCACGCCATGCAGGGCCAGGAGTTCGATTTCTTCCTCCAACCGCAGTCCAAACCGCCGGGCGTTTTGCCGCGCGGTCTCGGCCGAAATCAAAATATCGCCGAGATACTCCAATCTTTCGCTGTGCCCGTCGGCGGGAAACGATAAGACGTCCGTTGCCTTGTCGAGACCCCGAAACTGCCTGTTATACCGGCGGATTGCTGCATCAGAAAGTACGCACACCGTAAAGCTGCGGGCAGGCATTCGAGCAGACAACCGACGCAGAAACTCGCGGATCTCGTCCCAATCCGCCCGTTCGGACCTCTGACGGTTGAGCAAAAGAACTTCTTCTGACATCTTCAAAGCCGTTCGACTGGACAGACTACCGTTGTCGTAATCGTCCGAATCCGGGTTGGAAGAAGACCTC
>Ga0209640_10003876_pt1 | contig 13133 bp, 6 predicted proteins | sample RifCSP10_1_FD_184018 | JGI IMG/M metagenome (GOLD analysis project Ga0209640, IMG submission 184018) | Soil microbial communities from Rifle, Colorado - Rifle CSP2_sed 10_1 (SPAdes) (version 2) | ecosystem: Environmental > Terrestrial > Deep subsurface > Rock core/Sediment | place: Rifle...
AACGTCATCGCGGACTTCACCGACCTGAACGTCGTCACGAGTGATTCGGTCGTCGGCAGCATCACATTGCGGCTGAAGGACGTGCCTTGGGACCAGGCGCTCGAGATCATCCTGCAGACGCGCGGCCTCGACATGCGCCGCACCGGAAACGTGATCTGGATCGCGCCGCGCGACGAGCTCGCGACCCGCGAGAAGCTCGCGCTCGAATCGCAGCAGCAGATCACGGATCTCGAGCAGACGCGCACCGAGAGCTTCCAGCTCAACTATACCAAGGCGCAGGACGTGCAGAAGATGCTCTCGGACCGCACGCAGCCGGTGCTTTCCAAACGCGGCAGCGCCGTGATCGATGCGCGCACCAACACGGTGTTCGTGCAGGACGTGCCGAGCCGGCTCGAGGAAGTGCGCCGGCTGATCGCGAAGATCGACGTACCGGTGCGGCAGGTCATGATCGAAGCGCGCATCGTCGAAGCGTCCGACAGCTTTTCGAAGAACCTCGGTGCGCGCCTCGGCTACAACGACACGACCACGCATCAGGCGTTTGGCACGGGGGGCCCGCGCGCGCGGTTCAGCACGACCAGCGTCGAAAATCTTTCGACGGGACCCGTGCCAACCACCACCGGCGCAGCGAATCTTCCCAGCGCCGGGGCCAGTGGCTTCCCTGCGGGCCTGTTCTCGCTGATCCTGTTCAACCGCTCGGCGACGCGGTTCCTGAACCTGGAGATTTCGGCGCTCGAGGCCGACGGCAAAGGCAAGATCATTTCCAGCCCGCGCGTGCTGACGGCGAACCAGACCGAGGCTCTGATCGAGCAGGGCGTGGAGATTCCGTACCAGCAGGCGACCTCGTCCGGGGCGACCTCGGTGAGCTTTCGCAAGGCGAACTTGTCGCTCAAGGTGAAGCCCCAGATCACGCCGGATGGAAACATCATCATGACGCTCGACGTGAACAAGGACGCGCCCGGGCAGGCGACTGCGCAGGGAGTCGCAATCAACACCAAGCATGTGAAAACCGAGGTCCTGGTCGAAAACGGCGGCACGGTGGTGATTGGCGGGATCTACGAGCAGACCGATCGGACCGACCTCGCCCGCGTGCCGTTTTTCGGCGAGCTGCCCTACATCGGCTTTCTGTTCCGCAACACCAACATCACTTCGCAGAAAACGGAGCTGCTGGTCTTCATCACGCCGCGAATCGTCAACGAACGGCTGACGATTCGCTAAAGGTGCGCTCGCTCGGCAGGACGGCCGGGAACCCCCCGGCCGTTCTGCTTTTCGGGATGCGTAGAATAACTGGGTGACCCCGGCTGGAAACGTTTTCCTGATCGGCATGATGGGTGCGGGCAAGACGACGATCGGCCGCGCGATCGCGCGTCGCATGAAGCGACCCTTCTTCGATTCGGACCACGAGATCGAGCAGCGCTGTGGCGTGAGCATCCCGCTGATTTTTGACATCGAGGGGGAGCCCGGTTTCCGCGCGCGGGAGTCGCAAGTGATCGACGACTTCAGCGCCCGAAGCGACATCGTGCTTGCCACCGGCGGTGGCGCGGTGCTGGACGAGCAGAACCGCGCGCGGCTGGCCGCACGCGGAACCGTCATCTACCTGCATGCGCTGCCGCAAGACCTTTATCTGCGGGTTCGGCACGACAAGAATCGGCCGCTGCTCGCAACTCCAGATCCGCTCGCGAAGCTCGTCGCTCTGTATGGCGAGCGGGATCCGCTGTATCGCGAGATCGCCGGTCTCGTGGTCGATACCGGTTCGCAGAGTCCGCAGACGCTCGCCCGCCACGTGCTTGCCCGACTGGAGGAAAACTGGAAGCTCTCCGTGTAGCGCTCGGCGGGCGCTCGTATCCGATTCATATCGGCGCCGGGCTGCTCGACCGGCACGACCTGTACGCGCCGTACCTTGGTTCCCGGCAGGCGGCAATCATCACCAACCGGGTCGTCGCGCCGCTGTATCTCGATCGGGTCGCCGATGCGCTTCGGCATTCCGGGGCGCGCGTGACGCCGATCGTCATCGAGGACGGCGAACGAGCCAAGGACTGGCGCACGCTCGAGAGCGTGTTCGACCAATTGCTTGCTGCGCACTGCGGGCGTGACACGGTCCTCGTGGCGCTCGGCGGCGGCGTGGTCGGCGACCTCGCAGGATTCGCAGCCGCCGTTTACCAGCGCGGCATCTCCTTCCTGCAGGTCCCGACCACACTGCTTGCACAGGTGGATTCGTCCGTTGGCGGCAAGACGGCGATCAACCACCCGCGTGGAAAGAACATGATCGGTGCATTCCATCAGCCCCTGGCGGTGGTTTCGGATATCGCGACCCTCGATTCGCTGCCCGAGCGCGAGTTGGCCGCCGGCCTTGCCGAAGTCATCAAGCATGGTCTCACTCTCGATGCTTCCTTCACCGAATGGCTCGAGCAGAATCTGGGCGCCTTGCGCAGGCGGGAACCCGACGCGCTCGCCTTCGCCGTGCACAGGTCGTGCGAGCTGAAAGCGCAGGTGGTTGCATCCGATGAACGGGAAAGCGGGGTGCGGGCGATCCTCAACTTTGGCCACACCTTCGGGCATGCGATCGAAGCCGGTGCGGGGTACGGTGAGTGGCTGCACGGCGAGGCGGTTGGCGCCGGAATGGTGATGGCGTCGGAGCTCTCGATGCGTGCTGGATTGCTCTCGGCGCGGGAAGCCGCACGCGTGCGCGAGCTCATCCAACGTGCCGGATTGCCGGTTCGCGGCCCGGCAATTCCGCCCGAGCAGTTGCTTCAATGGATGCGTGTCGATAAGAAAGCCGGCGGCGGCCGCATGCGGTTCGTCCTGCTGTCGGGCATTGGAGCTGCGCAGATTCGGGCCGACGTGGAAGAGCGCGCGATTCTTGAAGTGATCAGGGCCTGCTCCGCGCAGTCGCAATAGCGCCGCTTGTGAGCCTTGGGGATGGCGCGTATATTGAATTTCCGGCGAAAAATGATGCATAGCCGCAATTTCAACATTAGTTATTTATTTTCAGGTACTTAAATGCAATCTCCCGACCCCCAAGGTCTGTATGATCCCGCGTATGAGCACGACGCTTGCGGGGTGGGCTTTGTCGCCCATATCAAGGGGCGGAAGTCACATTCGATCGTAGAACAAGGGCTTTCGGTTCTGAGAAACCTGTCGCACCGCGGTGCGGTGGGGTGGGATCCGAAGCTGAGCGACGGCGCCGGGTGCCTGATCCAGATCCCGGACCGGTTCCTGCGCGAAGAAATGGCGCGGCAAGGCGTGCAGCTTCCGCCCGCAGGCCAGTACGGCGTCGGCATGGTGTTCCTCCCGCGCGATCCGGCCTCGCGCCTTGCCTGCGAATACGAGATCGAACGCGCGATCAAGGACGAAGGGCAGGTGCTGCTGGGTTGGCGCGATGTTCCGGTCGACAATCGGGATCTCGCCGAGCCTGCCCGCAAGCTCGAGCCGGTCGTCCGCCAGGTGTTCGTCGCACGCGGTGCGGGAGTGACCGTGACCGATGCGCTCGAGCGCAAGCTCTACATCATCCGCAAAAGTTCCGGACATGCGATCCAGGCACTGCGGCTCGCGCACGGCAAGGAGTTCTACGTGCCCTCGCTCTCCGCGCGCACGATTTGCTACAAGGGAATGCTGCTCGCCTACCAGGTGGGCGAGTACTACCTCGACCTCAAGGACGGGCGGGTGGAATCGGCGTTCGCGCTGGTGCATCAACGCTTCTCCACGAACACTTTCCCGTCGTGGGACCTCGCGCATCCGTTCCGCATGATCTGCCACAACGGCGAGATCAACACGTTGCGCGGCAACGTGAACTGGATCCGCGCGCGCCAGGGTGCGATCTCGAGCCCGATTCTCGGCGCGGATCTCGAGAAGATCTGGCCGCTCATCTATGACGGCCAGTCGGACTCGGCTTCCTTCGATAACGCGCTCGAGCTGCTCGTGATGGGCGGCTATTCCGTGGCGCACGCGATGATGATGATGATCCCGGAGGCGTGGGAGAACCACACGCTGATGGACGCAAGCCGCAGGGCTTTTTACGAGTATCACGCCGCGATGATGGAGCCTTGGGACGGCCCCGCCTCGATCGCGTTCACCGATGGGCGGCAGATCGGGGCGACGCTCGATCGCAACGGCTTGCGTCCCTCGCGCTACATCGTCACCGACGACGATCTGGTGATCATGGGCTCCGAATGCGGCTGCCTGCCCGTTCCCGAGGAGCGCATCGTCAAGAAGTGGCGCCTGCAGCCGGGCAAGATGTTCCTCGTCGACCTGGAGAAGGGCCGCATCATCGACGACAAGGAACTGAAGGATTCGCTCGCTTCGGCGCGCCCCTACGCCGAGTGGATCGAGCGCATCCGCGTCAAGCTCGACGAAGTCGATACCGAGCAGACGCAACCACTGCGTTCCGACGTGCCGATGCTCGACCGCCAGCAGGCGTTCGCGTTCACGCAGGAAGACCTGAAGATCATCATGGAGCCGATCGCCGCGAACGGCGAGGAACCGATCGGCTCGATGGGAAACGATTCCCCGCTCGCGGTGCTGTCGAGCCGGAACAAGACGTTGTCGCACTATTTCAAGCAGCTTTTCGCGCAGGTGACCAACCCGGCGATCGACCCCATTCGCGAGGAACTCGTCACGTCGCTCGTGTCGTTCATCGGGCCGAAGCCGAACCTGCTCGGGATCGACGAGATGAACCCGCCGTTGCGGCTGGAAGTGAGTCAGCCGGTGCTCGACTTCTATGAAATGGAGAAGATCCGGCACATCGAGCGCTACACCGCGGGCAAGTTCAAGTCGTTCGAGCTGGACATCACGTACCCTGTCGCCTGGGGCAAGGAAGCGATCGAGGCGAGGCTCGCGTCGCTTGCCGCGCAGGCTGAGGACGCGGTGCGCGCCGGCTATTCGATCATCGTCATCTCGGACCGGCTGGTCGACCCCGAGCGCGTGGCGATCCCGGCGCTGCTTGCGCTCTCGGCGATCCATCAGCATCTTGTTGGCCGGGGTTTGCGCACGAGCACGGGGCTGGTGGTCGAGACCGGCACCGCGCGCGAAGTGCATCACTTCGCCTTGCTCGGCGGCTATGGCGCGGAAGCCGTGCATCCGTATCTCGCGCTTGAGACGCTGCTTGCGATGCATCGCCAGGATCGCCCAGCAGGCAGCAAGGCGATCAAGAACTTCGTCAAGGCGATCGGCAAGGGCCTGAAGAAGGTCATGTCGAAAATGGGCATTTCGACCTACATGTCGTACACCGGGTCACAGTGTTTCGAGGTGGTCGGGCTGGCCAAGAGTCTGGTCGACCGCTATTTCACGGGCACCGCTTCACGCATCGAGGGCATCGGCTTGTTCGAGGTCGCCGAAGAGGCGATTCGCATCCACCGCGCGGCCTTCGGCACCGACCCGTTGCTCGCGAGCGCGCTCGATGCCGGTGGCGAATACGCGTTCCGGGTGCGCGGCGAAGAGCACATGTGGACGCCGGACGCAATTGCCAAGCTGCAGCAGGCGACCCGGGCGAACTCCTCGGCTGCCTACAAGGAATACGCGCAGATCGTCAACGAGCAGTCCGAGCGCCACATGACGCTGCGCGGCCTGTTCTCCTTCCGTTTCGATCGGTGCACGCCGGTCCCGATCGAACAGGTCGAGCCGGCCGCCGAGATCGTCAAGCGCTTCTCCACGGGCGCGATGTCGCTCGGCTCGATCTCGACCGAGGCGCATACGACCCTGGCGATTGCGATGAACCGCATCGGCGGCCGGTCGAACACCGGCGAAGGGGGCGAGGACCGCCGCCGCTACGCGCCGGTTCGCGCGGGCGAGAGTCTGCGGTCGCGCCTGGGCCGCGATCGCGTCGAGATCGACCTTGCGTTGCACGAAGGCGATTCGCTGAATTCGAAGATCAAGCAGGTGGCTTCGGGCCGCTTCGGCGTCACCGCCGAGTACCTCGCCAACGCGAAGATGCTGCAGATCAAGATCGCCCAGGGCGCGAAGCCGGGCGAGGGCGGCCAGCTCCCCGGGCGCAAGGTGTCCGAGTACATCGCTGAGTTGCGCTATTCGACGCCTGGCGTCGAGCTCATTTCGCCGCCACCGCACCACGACATCTACTCGATCGAGGACATCGCGCAGCTGATCCATGACCTGAAGAACGCGAATCCCGAGGCGGACGTGTCGGTGAAGCTGGTTTCGGAGGTCGGCGTCGGGACCGTCGCGGCCGGTGTCGCCAAGGCGAAATCCGACCACGTCACGATCGCAGGGCACGATGGCGGAACCGGTGCGTCGCCATGGTCCTCGATCAAGCATGCCGGTACCCCGTGGGAGCTCGGCCTTGCGGAAACGCAGCAAACGCTGGTGCTGAACCGGCTGCGCGGGCGCATCGCGGTGCAGGTGGACGGTCAGATCAAGACCGGGCGTGACGTGGTGGTGGGCGCCATGCTCGGCGCGGACGAGTTCGGCTTTGCCACCGCGCCGCTCGTTGTCGAAGGCTGCATCATGATGCGCAAATGCCACTTGAACACCTGCCCGGTGGGAGTCGCTACGCAGGATCCGCTGCTGCGTCGCAAGTTCGAGGGCAAGCCCGAGCACGTCGTCAACTACTTTTTCTTCGTCGCCGAAGAGGTGCGGGAACTGATGGCGAAGCTCGGAATCCGCAAGTTGGACCATCTGATCGGTCGCGCGGATCTTCTCGATACCACCAAGGGCATCGAGCACTGGAAGGTAAAAGGGCTCGATTTCTCGCGCATTTTCGCCATGCCGAAGATGCCCGCGGAAGTCGCCCACTATCACTGCGAGTCGCAGCAGCACGGCCTGGAGAAGGCGCTCGACAACCGCCTGATCGAACTTGCGCGCCCGGCGCTCGAGCGGGGCGAGAAAGTCACCGTCGAGATGCCGATCCGCAACATCAACCGTACGTTCGGCACGATGCTCTCGTCGCGGATCGCGAAGCGTTACGGTCACGACGGGCTGCCGGAGGACACGATCCACGTGCGGCTGGCGGGCTCTGCCGGGCAGAGTTTCGGCGCGTTCCTCGCCCGCGGCGTGACGCTCGATCTGATTGGCGACACGAACGACTATTGCGGCAAAGGCCTTTCGGGCGGGCGCATTTACGTGCAGCCATCGCCCAAGTTCCGCGGCGAGCCTACGGCCAACATCATCACGGGCAACGTGGTGCTCTATGGAGCGATCGGCGGCGAGGCGTATTTTCGCGGAGTCGCGGGCGAGCGTTTCGCGGTGCGCAACTCGGGAGCGTCGGCGGTTGTCGAAGGCGTCGGCGACCACGGCTGCGAGTACATGACCGGTGGCACGGTAGCGGTGCTCGGCGAGACCGGCCGCAATTTCGGGGCCGGGATGTCCGGGGGCGTCGCCTATGTGCTCGATCTGGGCGGCGATTTCGCGCGCCGCTGCAACCCCGCGATGGTCGATCTGGAGCCGGTGCTGCCAGAGCCGGAACAGCAGGCGAAGCTCTCGCGTGATCTCTGGCACCTGGGGCGCAGCGACGAGGCGCTGCTGCGCACGCTCATCGAGCGGCACGCGAAGTGCACCGGCAGCCGAAGGGCTCAGGAAATCCTCGCCGACTGGGCTGCATTTCGCGCAAAGTTCGTGAAGGTCTTTCCCAAGGAATACCGCCGCGCGCTCGGCGAGCTCGCTGCAGCGCACCGCCAGGCCGCCGCCTAAATGGGCAAGGTCACCGGATTCCTCGAGTACGCTCGGGTGGAAGAGCCGCATGAGCCGACCGAAGCGCGCCGCAGGCACTATCGGGAGTTCATCCCGCGCCTGACCGAGGACCAGGCCGGCATTCAGGGCGCGCGCTGCATGGATTGCGGGATTCCGTTCTGCATGAGCGGCTGCCCGGTCAACAACATCATTCCCGATTTCAACGATCTCGTGTTCCGGCAGGATTGGAAGGGCGCGATCGAGACGCTGCACTCGACGAACAACTTCCCCGAATTCACCGGCCGCATTTGCCCGGCGCCCTGTGAGGAGGCGTGCGTGCTGCGCATCAACGACGATCCCGTCGGGATCAAGTCGATCGAGCACGCGATCATCGACAAGGCATGGGAAGAGCGATGGGTCCAACCCAATCCCGCGCCTCACAAGACGGGGCGCAGCGTAGCGATCGTCGGCTCGGGCCCGGCCGGACTTGCCTGCGCCCAGCAGCTTGCGCGTGCGGGGCACCGGGTCGTCGTGTTCGAAAAAAACGACCGGATCGGCGGTCTGCTGCGATACGGAATCCCGGATTTCAAGCTGGAGAAATCGGTCATCGACCGTCGCCTCGGGCAGATGGCGGCCGAAGGGGTCGAATTCAGGGTGAACCATGCCGTTGGCGACGCGCCGCTTGGCGCAGGCAATGCTGCGGCAAACCGGGTCGAACCTGCTTCCCTGCTCGCCCAGTTCGACGCGGTCGTCCTGTCCGGGGGTGCCGAAGTTCCGCGCGACCTGCCGCTTCCCGGTCGCAACCTCGAGGGGATCGAGTACGCGATGGATTTTCTGCCGCTGCAGAACCGGCGAGTCGCGGGCGATTCCGCTGTGCCAGGCCTCTGGGCGAAGGGCAAGCACGTCGTCGTGATCGGCGGCGGCGATACCGGCTCGGATTGCGTCGGCACCTGTAACCGCCATGGCGCGGCATCGATTACACAATTCGAGCTCCTGCCCATGCCGCCGGATGTCGAGCGCAATCCGGTATGGCCATATTGGCCGGTGCGACTGCGCACGTCTTCCTCGCATGAAGAGGGCGTGCAGCGCGACTGGTCGATCGCCACGAAGGAATTCATCGGTCGCAACGGCCGGGTCGAGGCGCTTCAGGCCGTGCGGCTGCAGTGGCAGGACGGCAGGATGCGCGAGGTCTCCGGCTCGGAATTTCGCCTTCCGGCGGACCTCGTGTTGCTCGCCATGGGTTTCGTTTCGCCGGTGCCCTCGATTCTGGAAGCGTTCGGCGTGCAGAAGGACGCTCGCGGCAACGCGCAAGCCACGACCGAAGGGGTGCGGTCGTACGCGACCAGCGCGCCGAAGGTTTTCGCCGCCGGCGACATGCGCCGCGGGCAGTCGCTCGTCGTGTGGGCGATCCGCGAAGGGCGCCAGTGTGCGCGTGCGGTCGACGAGTTCCTGATGGGCCATTCGGAGTTGCCGCGCTAGGGCCTCGCGTTCCCTTGCCGACCGCGCACGCGCAACCGTTCACTCTGTCGCAGGAAGAGCTGAAGGCGATTTCGTCCCACGGCGTGGTGCGCGCCTATCCGAAGCACGCCGTCATCGTCAACGAGGGCGACGCGAGCGACTCCCTGTACATCGTGCTCGAAGGCCGCGTGAAAGCGTATGTCGCCGATGCGGCCGGTCACGAGGTCGTGCTTTCGACGCACGCACCGGGGGAGTATTTCGGCGAGATGGCGCTCGATGGCAGGCCGCGCTCGGCGTCGATCATGACGCTCACACCGAGTCGATTCCTCGTCGTCCCCGGAGCCGAGTTCCGACATTTCGTCCGCAGCAACCCGGCGTTCGCGCTCAATCTGATCGAGAAGCTGATTCACCGGGTGCGGGCGCTCACCGAAAACGTCAAGAGCCTCGCCTTCATGGACGTTTATGGCCGCGTCGCGCGGCTGCTGCTCGAGTTGGCCGAGGAGCAGGACGGGCGCCTGATGATTGCGGAGCGGCTCACCCAGCAGGACATCGCGAGCCGGATCGGCGCATCCCGCGAAATGGTGAGCCGCATTTTGAAGGACCTCAGCCTGTGCGGCTGCATCTCGCAGTCGCGCACAGGAATCGTGCTGCATCGAAGGCCGCCTGCGCGCTGGTGAGTTGTCGGGCGGCGGCGGCACCCGAATGTGCATGCGTCACACTTCGGCGCGGGCGGGATTCACAGACTGCAGGCGTCCGCGGCCGCTAATCTCGGGCCCGTGACTACTCTCGGCGAGGCCGCCATGAATCTGAACGAGTACGCCCCTTTGCTGCTGATGCTGATCCCGACCGGCCTGCTATTGGGCGCGGTAGTGTTGAGCCTGATCGTCTTTTGATCGTTTGGAGCGAAGGAGGATTCCGATGAAACGCCGCATTTTCTCCGTCCTTGCGTGCATGCTGGCTGCGACGGGGTTCGTCCATGCGCACGGCAACAACGTCAAAGAGCAGCTCGGCACGGTTCAGTTCCCGGTGTCCTGCTCGGCCCAAGCGCAGAAGAAGTTCCACCGTGCGATGGCGCTCTACCATTCGTTCGACTGGGGACGCGGCAAGGCCGCATTCGAGGAAATTGCGCGCATCGATCCGAAATGCGGAATGGCGCACTGGGGGCGCGCCATGGTGGCCGCCGACAACCCGTTCGCCTGGCCCGTGTCGCTAAAGCTGAAGGACGGTGCCGAGGCCATCGCGAACGCGAAGGAAGTCAGTGCGGGCACGCAGCGCGAGCGCGACTACATCGACGCACTCGCGCTGCTTTATCAGGACGCCGCGAACACGCCGCACCGGCCGCGTGCGATCGCGTATGAGCAAGCGATGGAAAAGGTCGCGTCGAACCACCCGCGCGACATCGAAGCGAAAATCCTGTATGCGCTCGCGGTAAGCGCGAACCACGACCTGAATGACAAGAAATACGGGCGTCCGCTGAAGGCGGCCGCGCTGCTCGAGCCGCTGTTCAAGTCTCGGTCACGGCATCCTGGCGTGGCGCACTATCTGATCCATAGCTACGACTACCCGCCGATCGCGCAAAAGGGGCTCGCCGCGGCCAAGCGCTACGGCAAGGTCGCCGCCGACGCGGCGCATGCGCAACATATGCCATCGCACATCTTCACGCGCGTCGGCTTCTGGCGCGAATCGGTGGCCGCCAACAAGGCGAGTGCTGCCGCCGACACCGCGGTCAAAGTACAGACCCCGCACGCCTGGGATTACATGGTGTACGCGTATCTGCAGCTTGCCGAAGACTCGGCGGCAGAACAGATCTGGCAGGAAGCCAGGTCGGTGAAGCGGCTGGAACAGCCCGCCTTTCACCAGGCATTCGGACTGGCGGCGATTCCGTCTCGCCTGACGCTCGAGCGCGGACGCTGGGCGGAAGCTGCGAAACTCGAGCGTCCTGCGAACGTTGCCGATGAGGACTGGAGCCGTTATCCGCATGCCGAGTCACTGCTGGTGTTCGCCCGCGGACTCGGAGCGGCGCGCAGCGGTGACGCTACCGCTGCCCGCGAGGAGATCGAACGGCTGCGCGCGCTGCACACGACACTCACCGATCGCAAGCTCGGTTACTGGGCCGAGCAGAGCGAGATCCAGGCAGCGATCGTCAACGCCTGGGCGCTGCGCGCGGAAGGAAAGAACGATGAAGCGCTCGCGGCGATGCGCGCCGCCACCGACCGCGAGGATTCGAGCGAGAAGCACGTCGTGGTCCCCGGACCGATGATCCCGGCGCGCGAACTGCTCGGCGACCTGCTGATGGAGCTGAACCGGCCGGCGGAGGCGCTTGCGCAGTACGAGTCGTCGATCGGCAAGGAACCGAACCGCTTCCGCGGCCTGTATGGCGCGGCACTGGCGGCCGAGCGGTCCGGCGACCGGGCGCGGGCACGCGTGCACTACGAGAAGCTCGCGTCGATCACGGCCCGGACGCAAACCAAGCGGCCCGAGCTCATGCGCTTGCGCGAACAGCTCGCCAGCAACTGAGGGCGGGACCAACCGTCTTGCTGCGCGAGCGCATTCGCGGGAGTCTGCCTTTCGCGATCGATGGCTCGGTTCCGCTCGTTGCACGCGCCTGGGCGGTGCAAGCAAGGAAGTAGGCCCGGGCGCGGGTCGAATGACGCTCGCGCCCGCTTGGGTTGATAATGGGGACCTTTCCGCAAGGGGGAGGGGCGGGTTCGACGGATGGCAGCGCGGCGCAGCATCTACCGCAAATACCTCGCGTTGATCATTGCGCTCGTCGCGGGCGCGCTCGTCGTGAGCGGCGCGATCGGCATCTACTTTTCCTACCTGGAGACGCGCAATTCGCTGATCTCCCTCGCCGACGAGAAGGCCGCGTCGGCGGCGAGCCGCATCGAGCAGTTCGTGCGCGAAATCGAGAACCAGGTCGCCTGGACCACGCTGCCGCAGATCGCCGAAGGGCCCGATCCGCTCGAGCCAAGGCGATTCGATTTCGTCAGGCTCGTGAAGCTCGTGCAGCCGATCACCGAGGCGATCTATATCCATTCCAACGGCTGCTTCCAGGTGAAGGAATCCCGCCTGGAGATCGCGCGCGTGGGCGAGTGTCTGGAAGACCTGTCGAAGGATCCGCGCTTTCTCAGGGCGCGCGCGCAGGGTGTCTACTATGGTCCGGTGTACTTTCGCAAGGAGACCGAGCCCTACATGGCGATCGCGCTGAAGGCCGCCGGTGGCGGGGTCAGCGCCGTCGAGGTGAATCTGAAATTCATCTGGGAGGTGATCCAGCGCATTCGTATCGGCGAAGCCGGTCTTGCCTATGTCGTCAACAAGGACGGGCACCTGATTGCCCATCCGGACATCAGCCTGGTGCTGCAGAAGACCGACTTTTCCACGCTGCCGCAGGTGCAGACCGCGCTACAGGCAAAGCCCGCCGCGCCGGGCGAAGCGCCGCAGGAGCGCCGGCTTCTCGGGGAGGCGCGCGATCGAAGCGGCCGCAGCGTGATCACCGCATCGGCGCGTATCGAGCGCCTGGATTGGCACGTTTTCGTCGAGCAGCCGACGGCAGAAGCCTATAAGCCGCTCTATGCATCCCTCGCGCGCAGCGGCGCGCTGCTGGTTGCCGGCTTGCTGCTTTCCATCCTCGTGGGCCTGGTGTTCGCCAAGCGCATGACCAAGCCGATCCGTGCGCTGCAGGACGGCGCGGCGGCGATCGGGGCCGGTGACCTCAACCAGCGCATCGACGTGCGTACCGGCGACGAGCTGCAGCAGCTCGCCGAGCAGTTCAACAAGATGGCTGCGGAGCTGAAGGAGTCGTACGCCGGCCTCGAGCGCAAGGTCGAGGAGCGCACGGCCGAATTGAAGAAGACGCTCGAGCAGCAGACCGCGACGTCCGAGATCCTGCGCGTGATCAGCGCTTCGTCGACCGAGGTTCAGCCGGTCTTCGACGCGATCGTCAAGAACTGCCACGCGCTGTTCCCGGGCAGCCGCATCGCGCTCGGGCTCGTGCACGAGGGTCGAATCGAGATGCGGGCGAGCGTCGGCGGCACGGGCGAATCCGATGTCTATGAGATGGC